>Ga0194125_10007892_pt1 | contig 15173 bp, 15 predicted proteins | sample TA2KigC250mmetaG_FD_148626 | JGI IMG/M metagenome (GOLD analysis project Ga0194125, IMG submission 148626) | Freshwater microbial communities from Lake Tanganyika, Tanzania - TA2015034 Kigoma Deep Cast 250m | ecosystem: Environmental > Aquatic > Freshwater > Lake | place: Tanzania: Lake... | reverse complement strand
TGTGTATGACGTTAGAACTCCCCATGAACCTGCTTGTGAACTGTGGCTGGCGAAGGCAAAAAGCAGCCCCTCTCCCCATCGGATGGGGCGAGGGAAAAGAGCCGGGCGCGTCTGCCTTAGATAAGTTTGAAGCGATTGGATTACGCAAAAACTTTCCCTCGCCCAATCCGATGAGGAGAGGGTTAGGGAGAGGGGCCTTATGCACCAGGTTCATGGTCCCAATGCGGACAAAAGTTGGGTCTCATCGGGACAGGCGAGACGCGCTATCCTACTATGTTCTTTCAAATGTCTGAGTGCGCTTACCGCATCCGTCCGTATCAGCCAGGGGACGAGGCTGCCGTGTACAATGTCTGCCTTAAGACAAGTGACGCTGGGCAAGATGCCACCCATCTTTACTCAGATCCAATGGCCTTGGGACACATCTTCGTCGGACCGTACATTAACCTCGAACCTCAACGTGCCTTTGTGTTGGAGGACAGCGAGGGCGTTTGTGGGTACGCGTTGGGGGCGCTGGACTCGGCGCAGTTTTACCAGAAGTACGTCGGGGATTGGCTGCCCCGGGTTCGCAACGGTTATCCGGTTCCCAGCGGTGATCCAATATGCTGGACTCCGACGGAGAAAATTTATCACCAATGCTATCATCCCGAAGTTTATTTGCCCGAGAGCTTTCGCGGCTATCCGTCGCACCTGCACTTGGACTTGTTGCCGCGAGCGCAGGGGCAGGGGAACGGCTGCCGGATGATGGAGACGTTGTTGGCACAACTTAAACGGGACAAGTCAATCGGCGTGCATCTGGCCATGGCCGCCAGCAATGCGCGCGCAGAACGATTTTATAAGAAGCTTGGCTTTCACGAACTGACGCGCGTCGGCTCGGGCCCCGAGCAAAACCTCTATTTGGCAAAGAAATTATGAAGAACGCGATGACACGCTTTTATGAAGCCGCCTTGAGCCAGTTGGAACAACTGCGTTCAACGCAGTGGAACAAACTGGAACAAGCGGCCGACTGGGTGGGCGCCGCATTGGCCAACGATCATTGGCTTTACGCATTCGGCACTGGCCACTCCCATCTTCTGGCGGAAGAGATTTTCTTCCGGGCCGGCAGTTTGGCGCGTGGTGTTCCGATGCTCGATTCAAAGTTAATGCTGCACGAGAATGCCATTGAAGCGACGTGGCAAGAACGCAAGGAAGGCTACGCCGCGCAATTCCTGAGCCTTTATCCTGTCGAAGCTGGAGATGTTATGATCGTCGCCTCGAATTCAGGGCGAAACGCCGTGCCCGTGGAGATGGTTTTGGAAGCGCAGCAGCGTGGATTGAAAGTCATCGCTGTGACCAATCTCGCTCATAGCAGACAATGGCCATCCCGCCATCGCTCCGGAAAAAATCTCGCCGACGTTGCCGATCTAACCATCGATAATTGCGGCGTGCCTGGCGACGCTTGCCTCGATTTGCCCGGTATGCCCGACAAAGTAGGCCCGACCTCGACCATCACCGGAGCAATGATAATCAACGTCATTATCGTCCAGGCGATTGAGAATGCGGTCGCCCGCGGCTTCCAGCCCGAAATCTACATTAGCAGCAACAGCTGCGGGGACGATCATAACGAAAAGTTGCTCCAGAAGTACAAGAGCCGCATTCGCCATTTGTAGGGGGGCTGCTTGAGCCTGTCGCGTGTCGCGTAATATCCGCCCCAAACACAAAGAGAAAGGACGAAAACAATGACTCTTTCATCTTGCGTTAACAGCTTCTCCAAATTGTTCAGTGCAGAGCCATTTTGAGAGCGGCTCTGCTGCGCCAGCGTGGTTTGTGGAACAGTGGTTTTGCCGGTTGGCGGGACGGTGGGCGTAAACGATACAAGCGAAGCAGTTGGCAAAAACCAAAGCCCTGACCCATCGATTGCCGCTGTGGAGTTATGCCAGGCCAAAGAGGCATTTCGGCGGGCTTCGTCGCACTACAAAGAAAAGCTCATTGGCGAAGCAGCCTTTCAGGAGGCCAAGTTCAAGCTTGATTTGCTGAAGGCCAGGCTTAAGGGCGATCCCGCTGAAACAGCGCGCATTACGCTGGAATTTGCGGTGCAGAAACTCAATCGAATCTCCGCCCTTCAATCTCAGAACCTGGTCAGTGCGTACGAAGTGAAGAAAGCGAAGGACAGAATCGAGTTGCTTAAAGCCGAGCTGGCTGCGGACCAATCCGCCGTCTCACGCTTGCAGCTCTTGCAAGCAAAAGAAGAGTTCGAACGTGTCGGCAAATTATATGAACAAAAGCTCGTCAGCGAACGGGGAGTATCAGCAGGCCAAAGGGGCGTTCGAATTGCTCCAAGCCGCGCAGCATGAGAATAGCAAACGGCGCTTCGTTCGGATTTTTGTTGGCCGGAATTCTTTGACGTTCGAAGGAACGCCGACAACTTGAAAGAACTGCCCGCCCTGCTCGATAAGATTCCGAACCGCGCTGCAACCGTTCTGGAGGTTGCCGTCGAATCGGACCAATTAACGCTGGCTCAAGCTAACGAAGCGCAAACGGCCGCCGCGACATTCGCAAATCAATTTGGATTCGAGTACTCCAGTTATGTTGGCGTCCATCCGCTTGGCTCGAAGGGCGTCAAATTAGAAAATGGAACGGAAACCGCCGACGCAACCAAGGCCTTGAAAGACGCCGCTGCATCGATTGATCCGCAAACACAATTTGGAGCCAATGCGTCCGTGCGAAAGTTAGAGCAAGAACTGGCGCTGCAAGAAGCGCGACTGTCAGATCTCAAGAAGCGCTCCCTTCGGAAGCATCCCGAATACATCGCCACCGAGGAAAAGATCATCTCCCTGAAAGAGTCCTTGCGCAGGATGACGGAGATGGCGAATCGGATGCAGCCGGAGGCCTTCCGGCTCAACGAAGCGTTGGCGCTGGAAGAGGCTCGCTTCGCTGAACTGAAAAAGCGATACCGGGCCAGGCATCCCGAATACATGGCCGCCCAAGAAAGAATCGCCTCCTTAAGAGAGTCCCTGGCGAAGCTTAATGCGACACACCCAGGGCCAAGCGAATCGCAGCAACGCCCGAACGGCCGACGCTGACGGTAGCCCGCCAGTCCTCCACGTCAGCTTCGTTCTTCCGGTCTTGCGGCAGTGGCCTGTCTTCTTGGTTAAGCGTTCGCTGGCGAGTTGTTAAATCGCTGCGGCGGCGCGGGCGTTTCCTTCACCGGGCGTTGCTCATGAATCCATGAGTGCGCCTCGTCCGCAACTTTGGCGACGAGCAATAAGTCATCGCGACCGAAACTCTCGGATGATCTCCATTCCTCGCCGTCCTTGTAGATGCGAGAGAACGTAACATTGAATTTGGTGCCTTCGCCAACGGAATTCTCCCAAATCGTGGCTTTGATGGCGCCGAAGCGGACTTCATGAGCGGGCTTTGTTTTTGTCATAGGTCAAACCTCCTTTAGGGGTTAGTTCGGAATCCAGCCTAAGGGATTCTATTATCCCGTCAAGTGCTTTGTTGGTGTCGCGTGTGTTGCGTCGTGCTTGCCACTCGTGATAACAGTACATCCAAGCGAATGAGGAATTATATGAGTGCGAGCCCTGAGCAAAATAACCTTCAAGCTGAAATTCCAGCCGTGTCGCGACCGGAAGACCGTGCCGCTGCGCAAGAGCGGCGGAAAGCTTATCCTTACCGTTTTCCGCGTGATGCGCGGCAGTTGAGCGGCAGATTCTCGGTGGCGGAGAATGCGCGGCGGCTGCTGAGATATTTTTATTTTGAACGCCGCTTGATGCAGGCCCTCGGGGCTTGGACACTTTCGATCCGCGAATTCGAGGTTAAGCTCGAAACTGGACGCCACCTGTTTTTTCATGCGGACGCCGCGCGGCAATTGAGAGAAAGGCTGAGCGAGCAGGAAATGCGTCCAAAAGAAATTGACCAGTTTCGCGACGCTGAGATTGATCGGTTCATTGACGAAATGTTGAGCGCGGCTGACGCGCCCGAATTGCTTGTCGGGATCCATCAGGTCGTTGGCCGATCTCTTGAAACAGCCTATCGCCATCATGTCGACCAAACGGATCCGGTTGCGGATGCGCCGACGCTTCGGGTGCTCAGGCGAATTCTGGTTGATTACGAACCGATGCTGGCATGGGCCGAAGCGGCCATCGCCGCCTATGTCGCGGGTGGGATTGACGAAAGCCGGCTGGCGTCGTGGCGTTGGCATTTGCAACGCGTGTTAGGCAGCATCGGTGGAGTGACAGGCGTTGAGGCACGGAACGCTGAGCCCAGTCCGATGCGAATCGCCGAGAAACCGTTCGAGCGCGGGACGGCGCCGTTGCGCGACGCGCGGTTCGACACGTTTAAGCATACCGGCGATTACGATCGCGCCGATGGCGAGGCGCGATTTCCGGCGGACTCATACGAAGGGCTTCGACTTCGCTTTATCCGCACGCAGCGCGATGAGGTGGACGCGATTGAAGCATTCGGAACATTCATTTGGGACATTCGCTTTAAGGATTTTCAGGCTGAGTACGACTTGGCGCGGATTACTTGGGACGAGGCGCGACACACGGAGATTGGCCATCGCGCATTGCTTGCGGCAGGCTACGATCCATTTGAACTGCGGAACCGATTAACCGGATCGACCTGCCGCGGGCCGATGGAACCTGCGTTTGCGATGGCCGAAATCAATTTGTTCGGAGAGGTCGGCGTGCTGAAGACGATCAACGGATTGATCGACACCGCGCGGCAGCGCGATGATGCATTGCTGGTGCACATCGCGGACTTCATTCGTTCGGATGAACGGACGCATGTCCGAAAGGGCCAGCATATTCTGAAGTGCATGACGAGCTTGGGGGCGCAGGAATTGGAGCTGAGGACGCGCGAACTGTTCACAGAATGCTTGGTGAGTCTTGGCGCAGTGAAGCCCGATATGGACGTGTTCACCGTTTCGCGCGAAGACCTTGAGCATTTGGTTGGTGAATAACGATCTGACTGTGACTGGGCTCAATAGTAGTACGAGGTGTTGCCACCGGCAGCTCCTACAGCCCGTTTCTTAATTTGAGATTTCGGGCGTATCTTGACGCTTCCGTCAGCGTGGCCGACCGGTTGATCCGGTGTGATGGAGAAGGCCCATAAAGGTTTGCTCTGGGTTCCCGCGCCGTGTCTTCCCAAATGCCCAACATCCCACAACGCTGTCCCTGGCGTATCGCTGATTCGATGCGTAATGAAGGCGCGAGAACTGTCGCATTCCTCGGCCGTGTTCGGCCAGGCGGGTTCTTTGTCTAGGGCATTCGGATCAGTGCTTCCACTGAGCGAGACAAACCTCATCCCCGGATAATTCGCAAGCCACATGTAGGGAGTGTACACGTGAGGCTCTTTGGTATCCCAGCCGCCGTAGCCGGGATCACGAGCGGAGGGGGATCGATACATCGGCCAGAGCTTGCCGAACGATTTGCTCGTGATGGGGCAGATAAGTATCCATGAGTTGGGCACGTACGATCCCTGCATCGCGTTCACGATGCTTTGAGCGCCTGTCGCGGGCGAACGATGATAATCTGGGCTGGGATCATCGTGCTTTGGAAAGCGGCCTTTATTGTCATCAGCGTACATCATTTGGCTGAGATGTTGTTGTCTGATGTTGCTGATGCAAACGGATCGGCTGCCTTGGTATTTGGATTTGCTCAGCGCTGGGAGAAGCATTCCGGCCAAAATCGCAATGATGGCGATGACAACCAAAAGCTCGATGAGCGTGAACGCTTTCTTGAGGCCTAGGTCTGGATGTAAATTATGAACCGAGGTCGAAATGGAGACTTTCATACACACTGATCTTTGATCTTGATTAGCGAACCCGCAGCCTAGGGTCTCCGGTTTTGGGGAGCTGTCAAGATGGATGTCGAATGAAAGCAGCCGCACATTCTGGCGGTTGTAACGCAGAGTTTCACTCTGCCGTATCGCCGACTTGCAGCCGTTGCAGTCGGCGCCAGCTTGCCTTGTCCAACGCTTCCGGTTTAACGGACGCTCTGCGGATTGAAAATCCGCCATACAGCAGAGTGGAACTCTGCGTTACGAGATCGTGGAAGGTCACCGATTTATTGCCAACCTTGCAAGACCTTGACGAAGTCGTCCGCGGCGGCAATGGAAACGTTCATGTCGCGAATTAACTGTTCGATCTCGCGTTCGATGTCCAAGGCCTTTTTCTTCAGCGCGCCTGCCGCTTGAGCATTCAAGCTGTGTTTCAGATACAGCACGTAATCGCGAAACTGACGCAAGACGGGATCCATGCTCGTCTCCGCTTTCTGCATTGCGGGATGAAGCGATTGATAACGGCTTCGTGCCTCTCGCAGTGTTTCTCATCGGGATGGCTGCGGGGATTGGACTGGTCATCGGCCTGCTGATTCATCGTCGTTGACCGCGGCGATTCGATCTGTGTCACGCGAAGGCGGCGGCTGAAAGGCGGCCGCCTTCTCATTTTGTTTTGGCCAGGCTTGCTTAATTCCCAGCCTTGCTCACCATCCTGCGAAACAACAGAACAGGAACACCATGCTAGTTGTCCACGTTCATGTGACCGTGAAGCTCGACTGTATCGATGCCTTTCGCAAGGCATCGATGGAAAATGCGCGCGCCAGCGTTCAAGAGCCTGGCATCGCTCGATTCGATGTGTTGCAGCGCCACGATGATCCGGCGCGATTTTTACTAACCGAGGTCTATCGCAACGAGGATGCCCCTGCCCAACATAAAGAAACCGCGCATTACAAAGTTTGGCGCGACACGGTAGCGCCAATGATGGCGGAGCCGCGAAGCAGCGTGAAGTTCTTCAACGTGTTCCCGGACGATTCGGATTGGTAGGTTTCAGCGCCGTAGAGCGCAGCGGGGACGTTCTTGTTCTGTTCCGCGAACTGTCAACTGCTCGGGAAAGCGAAAAGGATGCAATTTGAATTTGCCACGGCTGGACGAATTATTTTTGGCCCCGGTGCGGTCGCGCAACTCGGATCGATCGCTAAAGCTCTGGGGCGCCGTGTCCTGTTTGTTACGGGACGTTCGGCCGAGCGCGTCGAACGGATCCGGGCCAGTTTGGCATCGCAAGTTCTAAATTTGATTCCGTTTCAAGTCGGTAGTGAACCGACTGTTGACCTGATTGCGGCAGGCGCCGGTCTCGCCAAGGAGCAAGGTTGCGATCTTGTCCTGAGTGTAGGTGGCGGGAGTGTTATCGATGCTGGGAAAGCGATCGCGGCGTGCTTGACCAACGAAGGTGAGTTGCTGGACTACCTGGAAGTCATTGGGCAAGGCAAACCGCTCGTGCGTTCTCCGGCGCCCTTTGTGGCCGTGCCAACGACAGCAGGCACGGGAGCTGAGGTTACGCGCAACGCCGTGCTGGCCTCTACGCGGCATCATGTGAAGGTCAGTCTGCGCAGTTCGTTGATGCTGGCAAAGGTGGCGCTGGTTGATCCCGAACTGACCTGCAATTTGCCGGCGGCCTTGACCGCGAGCACGGGGTTAGATGCTCTTACGCAAGTCATCGAACCGTATGTTTCCAATCGAGCCAATCCAATGACCGATCCAGTTTGTATCGAAGGGATGCGGCGAACGGCCGTCTCGTTGCGGCGTGCCTGCGAAAATGGAGATGACCAGGAAGCGCGCGAAGATATGGCGCTTGCGAGCCTGTTCGGCGGATTAGCTTTGGCAAATGCCGGGCTGGGAGCCGTGCATGGATTTGCGGCTCCGCTCGGCGGGATGTTTCACGCGCCACACGGGGCCGTCTGCGCCGCCCTGCTTCCTCATGCTACTGAGATCAACATTCGTGCCTTGCGCGAGCGTCAGCCTCACGCTCAAGCGCTGCGGCGATACCAAGAGATGGCCCGCATCCTCACGGGACGCCCGCAGGCCAGCGCTGAGGATGGGGTCCGCTGGCTGCGGGAGTTGTGCTCTGCCCTGCAAACTGCATCACTGGGCGATTATGGCGTGGCGAAGGCTCATATTCCTGAGCTTGTGGACAAAGCAGGCAAAGCGAGCAGTATGCGGAGCAATCCGATTCAGCTCACGGCTGATGAAATGAGAGAGATTTTGATGAGCGCTTTGTGATCGGGCATGTTGGGCGCATTTTGTCAGTGCCACAATGGAATGGCTCTTCCAGCGCACCGACTTTATCGCAGCAATTTCGGAAGGTGGTCTGAATTGTCGGCTTGATTCCGCCGGGTTCAGATTTTCAGGATTCCGAGAATCTCGTCAGTGACTTTTCTCGGCATCCTTCTTGTCGCACGACGACAGTTCCCCCGACATCCCCTTTGGCTCCCTTTTTGATCCGCAGACTAGCAAAGAACACCAGGTGAATCGGGGTCACATCTCACAATTGGATTCTGCATAGAACCGATAAGTTTTTCAGCAGGAGTCTTTCGGCTCCGTGGAGCCCCGCCGGCGCCCGTCCCGGCAGCAGGCAGGGGAAATAATACGACCCGAAATGTCCAGAGCACTGCAGGTATCCTGACTCGGTCGCACCAGAACCGTCTCGGCCAGCCCGCCACAAAAGAAAGCGGGGCCGATCCGCCCCCTTTTTCACTTCATTGGACCGCCGCCGCCCCAGTTGCGGCAGCCTCGACCGACACCGCTTGCGCCAGCTTCCAGGCTTCCCCCCGAATCCATCGCTTCACGTTGCAGGCTGCTGCAATAAAATAGTTTTGCAGTCTCACCTTGGGCAAACCCCGGTAGCGCGCCCGGCGCATGCCTTGTCCGCGCACTAACTCACTCTGCGTCCCTTCAATCCCGTTGCGATGTTTCATCCGTTGCTGGAAAGCCTCGCTCCGCTGCTCTTTGCGCCGAGCTTGCAACGGAGTGTGATGCTCCCCAACCACAATCGTCCGATGCTTTTGATCCTTGCCCAGACACGTTCCACGCAGCAGGCAGTCGTGGCAATGACCAACGCATCTAAAACGGTCTGCAAAGCCAGCCCGCTTTGTTGGTGCTCATTCAACCGATGGCGGAAGTTGACCAAACTCCTCGGATGAAAGCCCGGATCGCCCAACTGCCGGTTCAACGCGAAGTTCCACCCCGCATGATAGCGCAACAGTTCCACCGCCTGCCGATCGGGCACTCCGTCCAAATCCTGCAGCAGACTAACCCCCAGCCTCAGCACCGGTTCAAGGGCCGTGCGCCCATTATCCGCGCAATAGCACTTCTCCAGCGCGGGTCGCGCCCGCGCCAGCTTCGGGTAAACCAGCTTGGCAAACAGCCGGTAGCGGTCGCCTTCGGCAAAGAGTTGGGCCGACAAGCTGGCGGTGGAGAACAGTTCGGACTGAGTGGAGAAGTTGGGCAGGCTCAGAATATCCCATGCGCGTTCAAGTCATCCGTACCAAAGGCCAGGCCCCGCGCTTTTACGTCAACCTCCCCATCCCGCTGGCGGCCGCCTTGGACATCCAGGGGGGCGAACAAGTCCAATGGCAACTGCCCGGCCGCTCGGACTTGCGACTCCACCGATTGCACGCTCCCCCGGCCTCTCCTCGCCCGAAAAAGTAGCCGATCGGTTTTTCAGCGGAATCCAATGAATAGGTACGACCCGCCAAGAGGACGTCTCGAAGTCGCTAACCCGCAGATTGAAAATATGGAAACCGGCGGTACGGCAGACCCAAGCATTGCGCCGCGAGGCAGTGTTTTCCTTGCATGCGCGCCTTCGAAATGGCTCAATAACGCTCAGCTATGCGACACCGCACGCGCCCACCTTTCCTCGCGTTTACGCTTATCGAGCTTCTCGTGGTCATTGCCATCATCGCCGTGCTCGCTTCGATGCTTTTGCCGGCCTTGGCTCGCGCCAAGGAGAAGGGCCGCCAAGCGCGTTGCCTGAGCAACCAACGGCAAGTCGGTCTCGCCCTGATGATGTACGAAGGCGATTTTCAAAAGCTGCCGCCGAAAGCTTCGCAAGTGTTCGACTTCATGAATCCGAAGGCCGCTGGCTGGCGGAACAATTGCCTGTACATCATATCGAGTTACTTGCAAGGCGAAGCCAGGAAAAGTTCGCAAGTGTACACCTGCCCGACGGCTTCGAAGGCGGACATTCCTTCGATCCGCCCGACCGAACTCAGTGCCGCCAGCTATTTGCCCAATGCAGTGGTCATGGAACTTCCTTCGACGGTCGTCCGCAATCCCTCGGAAATAATTTTTATGCAGGAGAGCTTGTGGTTGGTGAGCTTCACCGCGCTCCGGCCCGCCGTGGGAACGGATTTCGGGATCGGCAGCGCGGGGCACTACACGTTCTGGCATGACGGTGGATCGGCCAGCAAAGAGCTCTACTCCACCCTGCACAGCCAAGGGGCGAATTTGACTTTCGTTGATGGCCATGCCGAATACCGTAAGGCGGTGCAACTGCGCGCGAAACACTTCGGCTTGGCGGACGGTCCCAGCGGAAAGGCCGAGGACACCCAAAAGGCGGAGAGCACGCTGATTTATCGAAGCGCGTTCGCGCCGTAGGATGCCCGAATATGCAGATTTCACAATCCGTTGACGTCTTGCTGCGAGGCTGTCATTAACACCCTGCTTTAGCTCGGTGTTTAGCAACGAGCAAACACGAGGAATCGTTTCAACGGTTTTGACACCGTGTGCAAAACCGTTGAAACGGTTTCGATCATCCGAACTCACAGACACCCAGCTAAAGCAGGGTGTGGGAGCTGAGCATTCTGGTCGGACCATGAGAATCTCTTGGATGAGATGATGTTGGGCCAAATTGAGGGCCGAAAAAGGGCTCATGGCGTGTTTTTCGCGGCCGTTTTCTGAGCCTTCTAACGCCGTGAGCCGGGCATTGCGAGGTATTATGGCTCACTTTTCGAGGCCCAAAACGCGTCCTTCGGCCGATTTCCGCTGCGATTTTTACTCCAAGAACTTATCGACGAACGGATTGTTGTGGTCCGACCATTGGTCCGCGAACGTCGTTCGCCGAACAGTGCCTCGCCGAACGCAAGGATGCCTGGGAATTCAGTGATTGGGAAAAGCACGCACGACGCTGATTGAGGGAGCGGGCTATGATCATGAGCTTCATCGCAGAGACCGAGTTTCGGCGCTCGGCCTCACGCGCTCCGGTCCTCGATCTCGATATCGAATTCTCGAAAGACTCGTTCCGCAACCTCACCCAACTCGACATCGTACCGGCAGCGATGCCGTAGTAACGCGGCAACGAAATGCCAGCCCCGCGCTTCTTCTGGATTTGGCAATACCTCGGACCACTTCTGTATTTGATCCAGATCGTGCGGCGTCATCTCGATCAGCGCTTTGCCGCTCGCGATCGTCCAAATGCGTGCGCTTGTATCGCGCCCTCCGGTCGCCAACAATTTGCCGCCGGGAGAAAAAGCGAGCGCATGCACTTCATCGACATGGCCGGATAACGTGGACTTGAGCTGCCGGTTCGCGACTTCCCAAATGCGAGCGGTCTTGTCGAGTCCAGTGGTGGCCAACCGGCGGCCGTCCGGAGAAAACGCCAGGCTCATGACGGAACCTTTATGGCCTTGCAATGTCGCCTTGAGCTCGGCCGTACCGACGTTCCAAAACCGAACCATTCCATCGGAACTGCCGGTGGTCAGCGTTTTTCCGTCGGGCGAGAATCCCAGTGTGCAGACGGAACCTGAATGCCCCGTTAAAACGGTCTTGCTTTGCCCACTCAATGCGTGCCAGAGGCGCGCGGTTTCATCATGGCTGCCCGTGGCCAGCAGTTTTCCGTCCGGCGAAAAGGCCAGAGTCAGCACACCGCGCTGATGCTCCTTGAGAATCCCTGCGCATTTGTGGGCCCGCACATGCCAAATCCGCGCCGACCCATCGTAACTTCCCGACCCAAGCGTTTGGCCGTCCGGCGAGAAAGCCAGCGATGTTACCGCTTCGGTGTGGCCTTCGAGGACGGCTTGCAGAGTGAACGCCGGCGCATCCCACAAACGAATCCTGCCATCCGAACCTCCGACGGCGAGAGTTTTGCCATCTGGCGAAAAACCTACGGCGAGAACCGCGCCGCTTTGCTCCGTCAACGTCGCGCGAAGTTTCCCGTCGGTAACGTCCCAAACAAGCGTCACCATGTCATTGCCACCCGTAGCGAGCATTTTGCCATCAGGCGAGAACGCCAGCGCGCGAACACCTTGGGCATGACCTTTGAGGATTCTTCGGCAGGTGGGCACGGGAAGCAGGAGATAAAGATGCCGGCCTTCCGCCGGGCGCAGCTTGCAGAGCTTGTCGAAGACAGCGCCGTCGGAGGCGCTGGGCGGACGATAGCTGGCCTCTTTGAGAATCCTTAAAGCTTCCGCGGACCATTCCGGGAGCGCTTCGAACATCAACGCCCACAATTCATCGCAGCGTTGGTCGTCGGCCAGAAGTTTGACCACGATCTCCCATTCGCGCGACGTCATCTGACTCAGTTGCCGCTTCTCACGCTTCCCTTGCAGTACCGCCGTCAACTCGACTCGGCCGCTGACTCGCACCCTGGCGGCGATGCGCTGGCGAATTTCTGCGTCGCCCGTCTCGTATTTCCGCCGCAACAATGCGTGGTCGAAATCCAACGCCTCATAACGTTCCGTCTGTCCGGTCAAAAAATAGAAGAGCGCGCGCCGGCCAGCCTCGTGAGGAGCATAACCCTTATCCACAGCAATTCTGCGCAAAGCAGGGAGATCCGTGCGGACGAGCAATTCGCAAAGTTGTTCTATTTCCAGCGGGTTTTGCAGCGTGGCGAGAAGCGCAAGCGCGCGTGTCACGATTTCTGGGTCGGCATCGCTGCACGCTCTGACTAATGGTCCAATGAATTCCGGCCCTCGCGCGGAGATGGCTGTCCCCTGCCCTGTCTTGAGAGCCGTCAGCACACGCAGATCGATGGGCGACTTGGCGATCCACCGTCGTTCACACAGGAGTGAGGTCAACGCCGAGTGTCGCGTCAATTGCCAAACGCCGCAGACCGCATCAATCCCTTCGCTTCGGCGCAAGCCGCGCAACGCACCTCGAATCGTTTCGCACAGTCCGAGGTCCAAATGATCGGTTAATGCTTCGGCCAAGATGCGAACTGCTTCCGGCGAACTGTTCGAAACCAGAGCCCGCACCGCGCTGGACCGAAACCAACGGCCCAAAATCGGAGTTTGGCTGCGGAGACGCTGGCGGTATCGCTGAAGCTGCGCCGCGTGCATTTAGTTCGAACCCATCTGCAACCGCACAAACTGCTCTTCCGCGTCTTTGATCTCGCGGAATGAAGCTGACTGCGCGCGGCCTTCCCGAAGCCAGTTCCGCAGGGCGCCGACAATCTCGCGCTGTGACACGGACAATGGCACTTGACGCTTCAGGGCTGCCGAAATGTCCTCGGTTGTGAACTCGCGCCGCTGATCGTTGTAGCCAACATACATCGCATCGTAGATGGCTTGTTCGATCTCCGCGCCCACATAACCTTCGGACTCTCGGGCCAGGCGCTCCAAATCAAAGTCCCGGGGCAAACGCCGGCGCTTTGTCAGATGCACTGTCAAGATTTCTTTGCGTTCCATCTGGGTTGGAAGGTCCAAAAAGAACACTTCATCGAACCGCCCTTTGCGCAACAACTCGGGCGGCAACCGCGCGATATCATTAGCGGTCGCAACGACGAAGCAGGCCGCTGTTTTCTCGGCCATCCACGTAAGGATTGTCCCGAACACTCGAGTGCTGGTGCCGCCGTCAAAGCCGCCTTGGGCGAGCGCCTTTTCCATTTCATCGATCCACACGATGCAAGGCGCGACGGTTTCCGCCAGACGCAATGCCCTACGTGTGTTCTCTTCCGATTCGCCCACCAACCCGCCATAAAGAGCGCCGACGTCCAGACGCAAGAGTGGAAGCCGCCAAAGACCGCCAATCATTTTTGCCGTCAGACTTTTGCCCGTTCCAGGAATGCCAATCAATGCGATGCCTTTGGGCGATGGCAACCCATAGTCGCGCGCTTCCTGAGTGAACGCCTTTTCGCGCAGCCGCAACCAATCTTTTAGCACGCCCAAGCCACCGACATCGTCCGGGGTTTCCGTGACCGAATAGAATTCCAGCGCCTTGCTTTCGCTGATGATTTGCTTCTTCTCTTCTGTCACGAGGTCGATGTCACGATCATCGAGAACGCCGTCCGATACAATGGCTTTGGCGAAGACGCGGTGCGACTGTGAAGCCGTCAGGCCCAAGGCAGCCTGAACCAATTTTTCGCGGCCCAGTTTGGTCAGGTTCACGCGCACGCCAGGGGTTTGGGTCAGGCGATCTAAAACGGCCGCGAGCTCTGAAGCGTCTGGCGGCAGCAGTTCAACGACCACACCTTCGTCCTTAAGTTCTTCCGGGATGCTGCGGACGGGCGAGGTGACGATAATGGACTTTTTGGAGAATTTGATCCGTTGCACCACGTTCCGAAGCTTCCGTTTCAATTCAAAATTCTTCCAACATTCATGAAAGTCTTTGAGCACGAAAACCGTCTCGCCCTCCGCCTTGTCGATTTGCTCCAACGCCGTCTTGGCGTCGCGGGCGGAAGGGACCGAGCTTCCGGAAGTAGCCACCGCTTGAAAACCATCCGCCACATCCCAGGAAATGCATGCGCGCTTAGCGCGTTCGCAAACCGATTTCACCGTCTGCAGCGCCCGCTCTTCCTCAGCGGTCACGAGAACGATCAGGGTAAATCTGGCGCGCAGATAGACGTCCAATTCTTGATCAAAGGTCATGTTGTTTTCTCAAACTTTCCACCGTACGGGATCAATCCCACTCAAGCTAACCTCCCCGCCCGCGCCCACAATAACTTCCGCTGCCGGCGCCTGTTCCAGATCGTCCAATGTATAACGGCTCGTGAGCAAATGAACGGTCTTGTTCTCGGAGCCACGCAGACCCTGCGCGAGGCGGCGATGATGTTGGTAGCGGCCGGCGATGAGCACATCCACATAGTTGAGAAACTCGGGTCCCGCGCTCGCGAACCGAGAGACACGCCGAAACCGTGAAGCAGTGGAAGAATCCTGGGGTCCGTTCGCGTCATGCTTGAGCATAATTTCATCCCACGTGTATCCTGAAAATAGAATTACGGACAGTGATGTCTCGCGTCGAATGCGCCGAAGTAATTCTGTCACGGCGGCAAATTGCTGGAGTGGTTCACCGCCGCTGATCGTGATGCCTTCAACGACTTCACGCAGCGCAGTGACGCGCTTGAGCAACTCGTCCACTGTAACAACATCGCCGTGATCGACACGATGCGTCTCTGGGTTGAAACAACCGGGGCAAGCAAGTGA
>Ga0194125_10007891_pt1 | contig 15173 bp, 11 predicted proteins | sample TA2KigC250mmetaG_FD_148626 | JGI IMG/M metagenome (GOLD analysis project Ga0194125, IMG submission 148626) | Freshwater microbial communities from Lake Tanganyika, Tanzania - TA2015034 Kigoma Deep Cast 250m | ecosystem: Environmental > Aquatic > Freshwater > Lake | place: Tanzania: Lake... | reverse complement strand
GTCTCGACCTGCCGGCGGTTGCCGGATTCGTCGTACTTGCCTTCCCAGACCAGTTCCGTGCTCATCTGGGACAAAGGATGCGGATTCCCCGGACCCCACTCGCTCATCGGCTGCTTCCTTCCTGACTGACTAACGGCAACTCCCTGGGGCTGCGCCCAAATCATCCATAATACCCGGCCATCGTTCCGCCACATCGCGGCCTCTCAACCCTGTTACGCCCCTGGATTCGCCCGAATCCTACTGTCTCTTCTCGGCCAAGGCAAGCGTCTTGATCGTTCCGCTCAACATTCTCCCGGAGAGCCAAACACCACAGCCGCAGGCTCATCGAGACGAGCAGCGGCTTTGGGCCTGGTCCGGGCACGCAGCACGTGGTTGAAGATTCGCGTGGCAAAGGGCATCAGGCCCAGGCGGACGATGGCGACCCATAACGGATCGACCTTCATCCACGCGATGTTGTAGGCCAGGCGTTTGGCCGGGCCCGGCAGGCCGAGGGAGCGGCGCAGGATCGAACTGCAGGTCAGGAACTCGCGATAGGCCCGCTGGTGGCCCGACTCAAGCTGCTCGGGCGTCATACGCCGCGGACGAAACACGGCGTGGTCGGTATCGTAGTACTCCCACCGGCGGTGCAGGAGGCGGCCCTCGGCGTCGAGACGCTCGAAGGCCCGCGTGCCGGGCAGGGGCGTGAGTACGTGAAAGGTCGCGGTCAGGATCTTGCCCTCGACGGCGAATTCGACGGTGCGTTCGAAGATGTCCGGCCCATCGCAGTCAAAGCCGAACACGAAGCTGCCGTTGATCATGATGCCCGCCTCGTGAAAGCGCCGGCAGGCCTCGAGGTAGTTCGTCGTGGCGTTGACACCCTTGTTGTTCGCCCGCATATTCTCCGGCGCAATCGATTCAAAACCCACAAAGAGACTCCGGCAACCGGCCGCGTACGCCTCGTCCAGATAGGCGGGGTCCCGCGCCACGTCCAGCGAGCCGGCCGCCTGCCACACGATCCCGGAACCGCGCAGCACCTCGAAGAGGGCCCGCGCATACGGCCGGTTCGCCAGCAGGTTGTCGTCCAGGAAGAAGACCAGGCCGTCCTCGACGGTCGCCAACTCCCGCTCGACCGCGGCGATCGGCCGGGCCTCGTAGTACCGGGGGCCCCAGAAGCTGCTCTTGTAGCAGAAGTCACACGCATGGGGACAGCCGCGCGAGGTGACGATCGTATTGCGTATGAGATAGGCCCGCGGATTCATCAGGTCGCGCCGGGCCAGGGGCACCAGTGCCGCCGAACCCTCGCGCCGGCCCTGGTAGATTCCCTGGAGTCGGCCCCTCTTGAAGTCCTCCAGGATCTCGGGCCAGGCCGTTTCGGCGGGCCCGGTGCAGATCGCGTCGGCGTGCTGCAGCGCCTCCTGGGGCAGACTCGTCGGATGCAGACCGCCCAGGACGACCTTGGCCCCTCGCGCCTGCCAATGCGCCGCCAGGGCGTAGGCCCGCCCGGCACAGGAGATATACGTCTGGATGCCGACCAGGTCCACGTGCCCTGCGACCTCGGAGCTTTCGACATGCTCATCCCGCACCAGGATGTCCCACTCGTCCGGCGGCGTCATCCCGGCGATCGTCAACAGGCTCAACGGCGGAAAGCGCGAGTACTTGATCAGGCGAAAGGCATAGTTGTCCAGTTGCTGCAGGGACGGCAGAATCAACAGCAGTCGGCGTCTCATGGGTCTACCCTTTGTCATATGATGTACTTTGTGTCGCAAAGTATTGTTCCAAAAAATATATGCGCCGGCGTCATTTTTGTTCGTCCCTGGGCTGGGCCCCTTTCTCGATAATCTTGCGCAGGGTCTCGACATAGCGGCGAAAGGCCTCCTGCCCGACGGCGGTCAGACGCAGTGCGGTATACGGCCGGCGTCCCTTGAAGGTCTTGGCGATCTCAACGTAGCCGGCCTTCTGAAGGCTCGTGGCATGCGCGCTGAGGTTGCCGTCGCTCAGTCCCAGCGTTGCCTTCAGCTCGTTGAAGCTCATCTCGGGCGCCACGGCCAGTGCCGACACGATGGCCAGGCGCACGCGCTCGTGGATGATCGGGTCGATATCATCAGGTTTGATGGAATCGTTCATGTCGATAGCCCTGCCCTGCGTTTACTGATGACATAGAGGCCGAAGGCGATGTGGAACCAGCCGAAGGACAACGCCGCCGTGATGACGCCGTACGGTTGCAGGAACATGATGGAAGCGACGCCGGCCGCGATGAAGGCCATTCCCAGGGTCCGTGGTGCACGGACCGAGAACAGTCCCGCCGTATACACGCCCGTGCCGTAGAGCATCATCCAGACCGGCGCGATATACTGGATCTCCTGCGCTCGCATCTGCGTGGGCGACAGGAACTTGACGGTCAGCACCATCGCCACAACCACGCTGGGGGTCAGCGAAAAGAATGCCAGCCTGGCCGAGCGGCCTTTCGGCGAGATGCCCTGTCTCTTGGCCTGCAATTGGGCGAAGTGAATCTCGGCAACCACGCCGCCAGCCCCGATCAGGAACCACATCACACAGAAGGCGATCTGCCCGTTGAGAGAGAGATCCAGCAGCGCGGCGAAGTCGATGGGCGTGAAGCTGGGGCCGCGGACCGAGCGGAACATGAGATAACTGACCAGACAGCCACCCAGGACCATCAGCCCGCCGAGGATGGCCGAGGCGCCCGGCAAGATCGTCCACAGGGTGGCCCGCTCCATGATGCGCTGGATTTCCTGCATGCGGCTTTGGGCTTCATCGCGATCCATAGCTGCTACCTCCACTAGGAAACACTCTATTATACAAAGTAGTTTATCATGTGGAGGTAATCGCGGCAAGTTCTTTTTCGGAAAAATCTTGAGCCGCCCCCGGGCCGCTGCGGGAATCGCCCTGCCGGGGTACGGCACCGGGAGGTAGATGGAGGTAGATGGAGGTCAGGAGCTCGGCTTCTGGGGTGATTCGAGGGTCGTTGAGATACTCTTCCCAAGTACGTCATTGCGAGGAGCTTCAGCGACGAAGCAATCTCTACTCTATGGTCTCAGGACTGGCGAAATGCCGTACCAGGCCTTTGGCTTTGGGGAGAACGACAACGGGGGCCCGGTTCTGGATTCACGCATGCCTTCAGCGGACGAAGCCGAGCTTGGTGGGCAACCACATCGAGATTTCCGGGATGAAGGTGGTCAGCAGCAGGGCCACGATCATCGCCAGGAAAAAGGGCAGGATGGGCCGGATGACCCGGGTCACGGTCGTTTCCGCAATACCGCAGCCGAGGAACAGGCACGTGCCGACCGGCGGGGTGCACAGACCGATGCACAGGTTCATGATCATGATGATCCCGAAATGCAGCGGGTGGATGCCCAGGTTCTGAACGACCGGCAGGAAAATCGGCGTGAAGATCAGCACCGCCGGCGTCATGTCCATGAAACAGCCGACCACGAGCAGGATCGCGTTGATCAGCAGCAGCAGCAGGACTTTGTTGCTCGTCAGGCCGACGAGGGAGGCGCTGAGGTCCTGCGGGACCCGCTCGGAGGCCAGGACCCAGGACATGGCCATGCTCGTGGCGATCAGGAGAAAAACGACCGAGGTCGTGATGCCGGTCTGGAGCAGGATGCGCGGCAGGTCGCCCAGCTTGACCTCGCGGTAGACCACGACCGCCAGGAAGAACGCGTACAGCACCGCGACTGCGGAGGCCTCGGTGGGCGTGAACCAGCCCAGGAGGATGCCGCCGATGACGATAAAGACCAGGAACAAGGCCGGGATCGCCCGCAGGAAGCGGACGAGGCCCTCGCGGAAGGGGAAGGTCTCGCCCTTGCCGTAGTTGTGCAGGACGGAAGTCACGCCGCTGACGAGCAGCAGGCCCAGGCCGACGAGGATGCCGGGCAGATAGCCGGCCATGAAGATGGCGGCGATGGAGACGAAGCCGCCGGTGGCGAGCGAATAGACGATCATGATGTTGCTGGGCGGGATCAGCAGGCCCGTCGTGGCGGCCGAGATCGTGACGCAGGCGTTGAAGTCCCGGTGGTAGCCCATGCGGTTCATCAAGGGGATCATGAAACCGCCGACGGAGGAGACCGCGGCGGTGGCGGAGCCGGAGATTGCGCCGAACAGCATGCAGGTGACGACGTTGACGTAGGCGAGGCCGCCGCGATAACGGCCGGCCAGGACGTTGGCGAAGTCGATCAGTCGGCGGGCGATGCCGCCGTGGCCCATGAGCAGGCCGGAAAGGATGAAGAAGGGAATGGCCAGCAACGCGAAGCTGTCGATGCCGGTGGCCATGTTGTGCGCGACGGCGGTGAAGGCGGGCACCTCGCCCATCGCCAGGAACGCCAGCACCGTGGCGATGCCCATGCAGAACGCCACCGGGACGTTCAGCAGCAGCAGGACGACGAAGCCGACCACCAGGACCAGAACGGGCAAATCCACGGAGCCTCCGGATTTATGATCTGTAATTCGGAACCATATACTCTACACACCCAGCCTGAATCGGATTGGAATACCCTGACCACCTACCTGTTGGACTTCTTCTTTCTCTTGGCGGACTTCTTCGGTGGAGTCGAGGGCAGAATGTCTACGGCCTTTTCAAAGGGCACCTTAATCACGTTGCTCTCAGGCCCTTCCCGGCGACCCTGTTTCTTGTCTGGCTTCACCATTTTTGATTCTCCCTTGCGCGCTTCCTCGCAGCAATCCTTGCCTTGACGGCATCGGGAATGGTCCTCTTCATGTAGCATGCTACTTTGCCATACGTTCTGCCCTCTAATATGGTTGGTGTGTTGTGCAGTATATCGTCGTATTCGCCGATCTTACTTTCCCACCAACCATCTGGCCTGAGACGGGCCGCATGCGTGTACTCGCTATTGTTGTTCTGATACAATACCACTTTCTCAAATCCCTTTTCAGGCAGACTGTTCATGCCGCAGATTTCAAATCCTACGGCTGCAAGGGCATTGATGAGACCGGCCAGTGCGTAGCCACGGTTCACGCCTGCCGGCCAATACTGCCTTGGTCCCCACCACTCGAACAGATCCCCAACTGCGTACGCAAAGCAGTTGTATGATCTTGTTGGATGGCTATGCCGCTCATAGCCAGTGAGTGCAATGCCTCGAAACAACCTTTCGACATTCCGTGACCTACGGATCATACCTCGTAACCGTTTTCCTTGCCCCATGCTACCCATGCAGCGGCAGACTCATCCAACAGCCCCTTCTTGTTCGGTGGAACAGGATCAGAGCCAGTCAGTGTCTGTAGCACTCCGAACCACCACGCTGGACGGTTCTCCAGTTCTCGAAGTATCAATGGAATCGCAGCCTTACCCATCCGCAATACGCTGCGTATAGAGGGATGATCCATCTTCTGTGCGTCGGAAGAGAACACCGCTGTTTCGCGTTTCCATTTGCTTGCCAGTTGTTCAAAGTCCATTTCCAGGCGAGCAGATGGCATGAGCGGGAAGGCTGTAATGAAGTCCTGCAACGTCACACCAAATGCTGCCGCAGCAGAAGCGCTCAAGGAATAGAGCGGGACTCGCTTCCCTTGATGTATGGCACGACCGTATTCCCCAAGCTGCTTCTTCTTTCGCTGCGCCAAAAGGGTCACATCTGGCAAAGGCACGCTCTTCAGGAAACGCTTAGCGACCTCATACTGTCCACCTTGCATCTGTGGACAGAAATAGTCCAATACGGCCTCAAAAATGGGACTGTTAAGTACAGCCAGATAAACAAACCATTCTTCCGTGTTCAAATCCCTCGATCCCTTCCAAATCCACGCGTTCCCCTGGCGGACTGCATATTCGCCTGCCTCATCAAATGCGAACGCTTCGCGGCCAGCAAAGCTCGTGGAAACCAGACGCGGGCCACCAAACGTATGCCAACTAAGATGAGGCCGCGCTAGTTCCCACCAGTGTCTACCCTGAAGGCGTCCTTGTTCCTGAAGGTTGGATTTGTTCGGTGCCAAGCGAGCGGAATAGAATACTGGCACGAGGCTTTTCAGTTGCGCCTCTGAGGTAATGGTCAGTTTCCTATCGTCGTATGGATAGAACAAAAACTGAGGTGACCGAATACGGCCGCGTTTAATGGTGTCCGCCAATGGGCGAAAGAACCTCCGCTCCGTTGGGTCCATTTGCTGGACAAGTGAGAGCGGCACGACAAACACATGCTTGTCGCCGGTTCGGATACCCAGATGAACGTCAAATAGATCGAGCACAGGCCGAACAACTGCGTCTTGGCTGAATTGCCGAAGTAGTTCCTTCGCACGGGCCGGACGGGGGTTCCAATCGTCGGCATTCAAGGCACTGCTGACTCCGAGCTCCCACCCAGGCCCTTCTGCGTTCTTATCGAATGGTTCTGTGCGCACGGCGCGAATCGCGCGGTCAAGGGCATCGGACTCTGCCATCAGTGTTCGGATACAGCACACACGTTCGGCAGTTCTGCTGATAACAACAAATGCTGGCTCGACGGTAGCATCTTTGAAGTAGCCATAGCCACGAACGCGTCCCAGGACAACCATCCGCCAGTCGGGACCAGAAAGCGATAAGCGTAGCTTTGCCGCTGACTCCGATCCCAACAATGCCGCCGGCAGCACCGTCGCCATGACGGCTCCGGGCCTTAATGTGTGCGCGGCCTTTCCGATAAAGGCAATCGCCGTATCTGCGTGACCGTGAAACAGGTCTGCCAAGCTCCCCTCAATGGCGTTTCGGGTCTTGCTGTCAATCCGCCTCCACGGAAGAAACGGCGGGTTCATGAGGATGATGTCCGGCTCGCCCCATTCCTGCATGAGCGAATCGCCTTTGATGATGTCCGGGGGTGTGGACTCCACCGCAGCAACGGAATCCCGCAGTGCTGAACTAACGGAGGATCGTGTCATCGCAACCGATATTGGCGATGAATCCATGCCTGTTATTTTCATTGCAAGACCGGTGCTCTCCAGTTCGCGAACAGCCTCCACAAGGAAGACACCAGAACCACAGGCCGGATCGAGCACCTTTACGGAGCCTGCGTTGGGATTCAGTCGCCGGAATTCAGTCACTGCCTGTTCTGTTAGGAACCGCGCCAGTGAAGTGGGGGTGTAATGGATATCCGATTGCGCTCTTCCTCGTGGTCTTGGAACTTCATCACGAAGCAAGATAAACAGCTTGGGTTGCGTCTGCAATGGTTCAGCCAACCTGACGTGTGCTTCCTGGAAGAGTGTTCCGCTGGCGTGCCGCATCAGCAGGTATGGGTCCAACGAGTACGGACCGTTGCCGGATAGTAACTGATCTGCAAGATCGCGAATAGGAAGCGCGGCGACCCGCGACGAAAGAGTGCCTGGTTCAATCGACACGCGCCCTTGCCGTGTCAGTTCCGTCAAGACGCCGCCCAGCATTCTCACGTTGTCGGGCATAACTCCTTGCCGTATGGAATCAACCAACATGAGTAGGACGGTGAAGGCGTGTATCGCATCCAAGTCACGGCCGCCATAGTCACGCACTTCTTGCCGAATCGACCGGAAAACGTCCATCGCTCGCGCAATCGACGTCTCGGCGCCGAGAAGTGGAGCGACCTCTATACCCTTCAGCAACGTATCCGCCTCGCGTCCTTCTCGTACATCGCTGGGTTGGTCCCAATTCACACCATAGATGTTCGTTGTCACCTCGTCAACAAGAATCGAGCCGCGCACATTCGCCGACCAAGCCCACTCGATGGGACGCCGGGACTTGAGAAGGGATTGGGCGTCACCGCGCGAAAATGTCAGACTGGATCGCTGTCCATCAAGCAGCACAAAGTGATTGCCCGGCTGGTTCGACGACCGCTGCTTGCCGAAAAGGGGCACCGCAACAAAGCCAAACCGCCTTGCCCAATCCTTTTCAGATGTTGGACTCCATGCAGCCATAATCTGATCCTGTACCACACAGTATGACAACATCGGCGTTGGACCACAAGTGGGAGGACGAAAAAAAATCTGGCTGGGTCACTCCGCATTGCGCCGTTGTGCCTTTCGTGATGGTCTGATAACAAGTCAAGCCAGATCCCTTTTCTCACTGCACGTTCCCTCATTGGGTTTTTCGGCAGAAGGTTGGGTCTGTCAAGTATATTATTCCGTTATGATTTACGATCATTCACGATTGCCGGCAGTACCATTCCACTGACGGCACAAAACGGTCTGGTGCGCCTCCTTATGGCGCGACCTCGTGCTTCTTGCGCAGACCCTGAATCCTTTCCACCAGGCCGATGCTTGCATAGAGCGTTAGAAAGGCCCCGCTGATGGGCACGGCCAGGTACACGTAGCCCATCTTGAGGCGCAGGGCGGGCGATTCCTGGCCCAGCTCCAGCATGCTGGAGACGAGGTCGATGCCGCCGACCACCATCACGAAGAAGGAGAATGCGGCGACGCCTAGGAAGACGATTGCCTCCGTCAACACCCGCGTGCGGACCGGCAGCTTGCCGGTGAAGTAGTCAATCCCGAGATGGGCGCCGCGGTTCAGCGCGACGGCGGCTCCGAGCAGCGCGACCCAGACCAGCAGGAACGTCGCCAGCTCTTCCGTCCGCGTGCTGGGATTCTCGAGGACCAGGCGCGTGAAGACCTGCCACAGGACATCCAGCACGAGCACCGCCACCGCGAGCATGACCAGTACTTCCAGCGAGCGGTCCAGGACCTTCTTGACGGTTCGCAGAACTGCCACTTACTGCACCTCCTGAATCTGGCGGATGAGGTCGCCGATCTCGGTGCCTTCGAACTCTTTCCAGACGGTCTGCACCGAGGCGCGGAACGGGGCCAGGTCGGGCCGAACGATCTTGGCGCCCGCCTCCTGCACGGTCTTGAGGTCCGCCTCCTCGGCCTCGGCCCAGAGCTGCCGCTGGTACGCGACGGACTCGTCGACCGCCTCCTGGAGAATCCGCTGCTGCTCGGGCGTCAGATGGTTCCAGACCCGCGTGCTGATCACGAGGACATCGGGCAGCCGCGTGTGTTCGTCGAGGCTGTAGTAGCCGCAGACCTCGTAATGCCGCGACGTGCGGAACGACGGCGCATTGTTCTCCGCGCCGTCGACGACGCCCTGGTCGAGGGCGGTGTAGAGCTCGCCCCAGGGGATGGGGGTGGGCGAACCGCCCATCGCCTGGACCATCTTGATGGACATGATGCTGTTCTGGACGCGGATCTTCAGGCCCGTCAGGTCGGCGGGCTTCTCGATCGGCCGCTTGGCGTAGAAGCTGCGGGCCCCGGCGTCGTAGTAGCACAGGCCGCGCAGCCGCTTGGACTCGCCGGCCAGCAGGAGTTTCTTACCGCTCGGGCCGTTGCAGACCTTCCAGAAATGCTCGGCGTCGCGGAACAGGTAGGGAATCCCGAAGACCCGCATCTGCGGCACGAACCCCTCCATCGGGGCGCTGGAGGTCTTGGTCATGGCCAGGTAGCCCAGTTGCAGGGCCTCGATGCACTCCTTCTCGTTGCCGAGCTGCTCGTTGGGGAAGATCTCGACCCGCATCCGCCCGCCGGACTTCTCATGGACCTTCTCGGCCATGAAGACCATCCCCTTGTGCACGGGGTGCGAGACGTCCAGACCGTGGCCGAGCTTGAGGATCACCGCGGGCCGGGCCCACGCGGGGTAAGAACGCAAGCGGGAAATCTGAAGCCGCGCGGCGCAGAAATCCCAAATCCGAAATCCGAAATCCGAAACAAATTCAAATGACCAAAATCCCAATGACCAAAACGCTGACGCCGCGCGAAAGCCTCGTTCATGTCCCTGCGAGAAGCGCAGCGACAAAGCAATCTCAGAGGGTGTGTGAAGAGCCGGTTCTACGTGGCATGGGCTTCCAGCCCCTGGATCATCGGCAGGATGCCGATGCCACGAAACCCCACGGGCAGGATGCCCGTGCCACTTTTCATACACGTTCTCAGACCGCGTGCCGGGAGATTGCTTCGCTCCGGTCGCAATAGCATGTCTGGAAATTTGAATATTCGAGCTTGTTTCGGATTTCGGATTTCGAATTTCGGATTTCTTGGCGCCGCGGGATCGTCTGGTCATGTCGTCCAGGTCCCACTGGCTCGGATCGAACGGGGCGTACGTCGGCTCGACCTGGGGATATCCGCCGACCTCCTGCTCGCTGTCGATGATCTGTCCCTGCCCGCTGAGGGCCTCGGCGACGATGCGGCGGTCCACCGCATCCCGGTCCCACGGCCGTGCGCCGGCGTGGGCCAGGACGTCCTGCTTGATCTGGGCGGCCGGCAGGGCCGTCAGCTCCGGCGGCCAGAAGGGCTGCAACCGCAGCACGCGGCATTCGCCCGGCTCGGCCCGGGGGTCGATCTCCACCAGGGGAACGACGCCGAGGGCGCCGACGGTCAGGTTGTCGGACAGGAAGACCTCGCTCGGGCCGCCGCGATGGTGACGAAAGAATGAGATCGTCCCCGAGGTCGAGGGGCCCGGCTCCAGGACGTTGCCCACGATGACCATCTGCCCGGTCGCATAGGAACGCTCGCCCCACTCGGTCGGCACGAGGGCATAGTGCATGGCCCGGGTGCCGGGATTGTAGATGTAGTTATTCACCACGGCGCCCCGGGCGCCGCCCTTGAAGAGCGGATTGCGGTCCCGGTTGTGCGCGTACAGGTTGCCGACCAGGGCGATCTCGGTGCAGTTGTCGTGGATGAGCGAGCCTTTGGAGTGCTCGCCCTTGGCGTGGGTGGAGCGGCTCAGGCCTTCGGCGATGATGCAGTTGCTGAAGGTGATCGTTCGCGAGGTCCCGCGGCGCCACTGCTCAACGTCCTGGCCCTCGAAGCGCGGGCCCGAGGCGCTGAGGTTCTCGTCGGTCGCCCAAGTGCAGGAGCAGTGATCGACGATGACGTTGTGGGCGCCGGTGGTGGAGATCGCATCGACTTCCCAGCCGCTGTTCTTGGCGCGTCCGGCCTCGCCCGGACGGACGCGGATGTGCCGGACGATCACGTCGTGCGTTTGGATGCCGATCCCCCCGCGGATGAAGGTGATGCCCGGACTCGGGGCCGTCTGGCCGGCGATCGTCACGAAGGGCTCGGCAATGCGGATCGACCGGCCGCCGAGATCGATCACGCCGCCGACCTCGAAGACGATAATCCGCGGGCCTTGAGCGCCGACCGCCTCGGCAAACGAGCCCGGGCCGCTGGCTTGGAGATTCGTGACGCGGAGAAGGCGTCCGCCGCGACCACCCGGCGTATAGGCGGCCCAGCCCACCGCCTCGGCGAAGGCCTTGGTTGGTAGTGTGCTCGTAAGAGCATAAGAGATAGCGTCTGACGACGCCACTACCAACGCCAGGATGCAGAGGGCGAGCAGTGTCTTTGCGTTCATCGGTTGACCTCGTCGCAAAGGGTTCACGGGGAGCGAATCATGCTACCGCTTGCGGCCCCAGATCATCACGTCGTCGAGGTTGCCGGTGTCGTCGAAGGTGCCGAAGCCGAGACCGCCCCGGAGGAAGGTCTTGTCCACGGCCCGCATGATCGGCTTGTCCATATCGTCATAGAAGACCTCGATCGCACCGCTGGCGGTGTCCCGCACGATCCGCACATCGTGGAACCCGGTGCTCCAGTCGGTGCCGTCGGTCCGCTCCCTGGCAATGGAGACCCGCGGGGCGCCGTTGACGATGAAGATCGAGTTGGCCGCGGCGTCCGCTTTCGTCGCGATGTGCACGTAATAGAAATGCGATGGGTCCTGGTAACCGAAGAGGATGACCATGTCGCGATGGCCGTACTCGCGGCTCGTCTGCTCCATGCGGGCCTGGACGACGAAATCCGAGACGCTCAGGTCCTCGATCCGGGCCAGATTGACCGGCGAACGGACCGGCGGCACGTACTTGCTCTGCCGATGCTGCGAATACACGTGCCCGTTGCCCCGAGGGACCACCTTCCAGGCATTGGGATCGGTCGGGACCCAGCGGCCCGCCCCGCTCTCGAAGTCCTCGAAGAATACCAGCGGCACATCGCTCCGCTTCTCCGCCAGCGCCGCCGGGGCCGTCAGCTCCCGCACCCGGAGGTTGCGGAAACGGTAGATCTGTCCCTTCTCGCCGTGATGCTGGATGGCAAGATGGCCCTCGCGATCCATCGTGTCCACATAATCGGTCGTGAGCACGTCGTTCACGTAGATCCGGATGCTCGGGCCGACGCAGTGGATGCGGTAGCGGTTCCAGCCCTCGCGCTGGAAGGCCCCTTTCGTCCGCGCGACGAAGGCCTTCGTGGAATTCGGGGCCTTCTGGATCGGGTGCAGCCAGCCCCGGCGGCCCTCGTCGTAGAGGCCGCCCGACCACTGCCGGTCGGAGGGATCGACCTCGGCCTGGTAGCCGAAGACCCGGTTCGGCTGCACGTGGCAGCGGAACATGAAGCCGGAATTGGATTTCCCCTCCGGCATCTTCACCTCCCCTTCGAAGACGAAGTCCCGGCAGCGCTTCTCCGTGACCAGGAAGAACTTCTTGTCGGCCTGGAGCAGAATCTCGCCGTTCTCGACCCAGGCCTTGCCCCAGTCATACGGATTCGTCCAACCCGTCAGAGTCTGCCCGTCAAACAGAGGAATCCAACTCTCCGCCGTGTCACTGCCAGAGACGACCAAGGGCAGGGCCAGCAGGACGAAGGCAGCTATAACCGCGACACGCCGGGGGTTCTGTTGTCTCGAAGGGCTCATTTGCGCTACTCCAACGTCATCTGTGCTTTCCAGACGGCTGCATTTCCCCTAAGAGGATCTGTGAGAAGTGGCACGGGCATCCTGCCCGTGGGCTTTTGTGGCATCGGCATCCTGCCGATGATTCATGGGCTGGAAGCCCATGCCACCTTGAACCGGCTTCTCACACACTCTCTAAGGGCAGAGACAAGACAGCCGACAACCAGCCGCATCGTAAGTCGCAAACCCCGGATCGTCAATATAGATCACGCGATAGGAGTCTTGACGAGCAAGTTCGGCAATGTGTAGGGTGGGGCTTGCCCCACCGCTTTCCTTGGGTCCGGCTTCCCGGTGGGGCAAGCCCCACCCTACAACCTGCGCTCGCAATGCCATGCATGGGGCATCGTTGAACGACTGTGCGTCCGCCCTGTCCAGCCCGGCGTTGGGAGTTGGCTTCGTTCGGAGTTCCGCCTTCAGGCGGGTCCGAAAAACCTTCCGGCGCAGCCGGCTCCACATTCCGTAGCCGCGGAAGGAAGAAGGAAGGAAGGACTGTTTGACCCGCCTGAAGGCGGAACTCCGAACACTGGAAAGCGCCGGCAGCAGGCCCACACACATATGTTGCAGAACTTTTTCGTCACAATCCATCAGGTTCGTCCAACCCGGCCAATTCCCCTGCGACTGGGTCCAAAAGAGTGATCGGGTGAGCCTCCATCATCGGAGACCGGCTTTGCGCGCCACCCTGCCCAGCGACCGGCCGCGCCGCCCTTTGGCCACCGCCTGTCTCTGGCGAACGGGACGCTTCCGCAAGGATTCCCGCACCGGCAGTCCTTCATCGGGATCGCCGAGCAACTCCAAAAGCTTCCGCTCAACGACAGCGCCTATCATCTCTTCTAACTCTTTCTTCGTCATCTGGGCAACAGTCGCCATGCTATCTCCGTCCCACGGATCAATACAGCCTCATTTCTCAATCATGGCTTTGGCACGCTCGCGCGGAATATGCCGCCTGCTTCCGAGGGAGCCCGTGGCACGGCTCCGGCGGGACAGGCCCTTACTCCAGCTCGCGTTGGGCCGAGGCGACGATTCGGTCGATCTCGCGCGACAGGGTTTCGTCCAAAGACGGCGGCTGGTGAGTCGCGAGGATATTGGTCACGCGTTCGCGCAGGCGGTCGACGCAGGAGGTTGCGCCGCCGCTGTGCCAGAGGTCATAGGACTGGCGCGTCCAGATGGGGTTGGGCAGCCAGAGCTCTTCGCGGAAGTGGCGGACCGTGTGCTCTTCCGCCAGGAAGTTGCCGGCGGGGCCGGCGGCATGGATGACATCGGTGGCCAAGCGCTCGGGGTCCACGGTGAAGCCCCGGGCAATGCGCTTGAGATAGCTCATCAGCTCGTCGTCGAACGCCAGCCACAGGAGGCTGCCCGCGTGGTCGGTGCCGCAGATACCGCAATGGCCGAACGTGTCCGCGCCGGCCAGCACGCCGAGCAGGAGTGTGGCGGCCTTCTCCATGCCGGCCTGGGCGTCGGGCAGCTTGGCGTCGGTCAGACCCACGTTGATGTAGACCGGGAACCCGTACGAACGGGCGATCTGGACCATGGCGACCGCCATGAGGCCCTGCTCCGGCGAGCCGAAGGAGCAGATGCCGGTCCGCGGGTCCATGATGTGCGGGATGCCGCCGTAGGTGATGGGAGTGCCCGGGACGAGCAGTTGCGTGATGACGATGCCCGCGAGGATCTCCGCGTTCTCCTGGGCCAGCGTCCCCGCCAGGGTGCCGGGGGCCGTGCCGGCGGTCATCGCCATCGGGCCGATGCTCACCGGCTGACCGGCCTGGGCGAACTCCTTGACAATGTCGAGTCCATCCCGCGGCAATTGCAGGGGGCTGATCGGCTCCAGGAACGCCTCCACCATGGGCCGGGCCCGCAAAGCGGCGTCCCCACCGGCGAGGGTGCGGTAGATCTCCAGAATGTAACGGGCGGTCGCACCGTTGCGCACCCAGCAGCGGGTCGGCTTGCCGGTGGCCTTCACCAACTCGCCCGTCAGCACCACGTCCCGGTATTTCTCGGAGACCGTCTCCGGCTGGGCCATGGCGCCGACGATCGTGATGCTATCGAGCGCATCTCCCAGCCGGATGGCGTCGTGGGCGTCCTGCATCGTGGCCGGGCGGCGCTGCCCGGTTTGCAGGTCGATCCAGGCATACTGCCCGGGGCTGGACATGAGCACCAGATCCCCGTAACCGAAGCGGGCCGTACGATTCGTGTCCCGGCCGTACAGCACGTATTGCTTGCCGGCCCGGTCCACGGAATCCATGACGAGCTTCTCCGGCAGGCGGGCAACCTTGCGACCGGCGTCCACCGTCGCCCCCGCCTCCCCCAGCAGCCGGAGCATTCCCTCATGATGCACCATGACCCCGGTCTCGCGCAGGATGGCGAGACTGGCGTCTTTGATTGCCTCAATCTCGGCCTCCATCAGGATTTGCAGCAATAGTATTCTTGCCATGACTTGCTCCCGTAAATCGCGTGCCCTCGCACAACAATCGTAGCATGGGCGTCTCGCCCATGAGCTGCACGGCCGGCCCGGCCGTGAGCCTCTGCGGCATCGGCATCCTGCCGA
>Ga0194125_10007888_pt1 | contig 15177 bp, 13 predicted proteins | sample TA2KigC250mmetaG_FD_148626 | JGI IMG/M metagenome (GOLD analysis project Ga0194125, IMG submission 148626) | Freshwater microbial communities from Lake Tanganyika, Tanzania - TA2015034 Kigoma Deep Cast 250m | ecosystem: Environmental > Aquatic > Freshwater > Lake | place: Tanzania: Lake... | reverse complement strand
GCCTCCTACTCGATTGAAATAACGCATCCTTAACCCTTAAAGGTTTAATTTAATTAATATTACGAAATTTTAGATGCTAACGAAGTTTGGAAAAAGGTTGATTATAATTATAAATTTGTTAAAATTTAAGGTTGAATAATTTATTATATTAATAAAATAATAATAACAAGTATTAAAAAAATATTGTTAAGAGGTATATAGGAATGGGTTCAGTTTTAGTAAATATAGTTTATGGAATACATATAATTGCATGCATTGGTATTATTCTTTTCATACTGCTTCATGCAGGTCGCGGGGGTGGACTTTCGGGTCTTTTTTCAGGAATGGTGGAGACTTTTGACGGGGCAGGAATAGTTGAAAAAAATCTTGATAGAATTACAGTGATACTTGGTATTGTTTTTGCTGTAACCACAATTTTATTGTTCATATTTGCATCATAAACAGTTCTATAAGGAATTTATTGTATTTAAAAGGAGGCAATTTAAATGAAGTTAAGGACGAAATTAATTTCAACTGCAGCACTGATTGTAGTTATTGCACTAATTGGGTCACTTTCAATTGGCGGCTGCAAGAAAGCCGAAGAGGCTGGAGGTGTATTCAGGGTATTTATAGTACAGCCTGTATCTCTTGACCCGCCAAACTGCTACGAGAGTGAAGGTATTCAGGTAGCAAGGCAGATCTGGGATGGGTTGTTTGATTATGACAGAAAAACACTTGAACTTGTCCCTGAGTTATGTGAAAAATGGGAAGTGAGCGATGATGGTCTTGTTTATACTTTCTATATTAAAAAAGGTGTTAAATTCCACGATGGCTCACCACTTACTGCTGAAGATTTTGTCTACTCATGGACAAGGGCAGTCCTTGCAGAGAATGCTACCGCACTTGGTTATCATCTTGAACCAATTAAAGGTTATGGTGCCTGTGCAGAAGGAACCTCTGACACTCTTGATGGTGTAAAAGCACTTGATGAAAATACCCTGCAGGTTACACTTGAATATCCTTATGCAGACTTTGTTAAAACCCTGGGTCATGTTGTATTTTACCCAATAAGAAAAGCTGATGTTGAGAAGTGGGGAGATGAATATACCAAGCATGTTAATGGTACAGGTCCTTTCAAGTTTGTTGAATGGAAAGATGACCAGTACATAAAACTTGTTAGAAATGATAATTATTACGGGGGGGAAGCAAAGCTTGATGCTGTGGAATATAAGATTTTTGCTGATGAAAATACAGCGTTTCTTGAGTTTAAGGCAGGAAATCTCGAACTTACGCAAATCCCGCTTGGCAAAATAAAGGCTACAACTGAAGACCCGAAATATAAAGATTACTGTTTTACATCACCAATGCTTGGTATTAATTACTATGGAATGGCACTGGAATTTCCAATTTTTAAAGAGAATCCAAAGCTCCGTGAAGCTATGAATTACGCAATTGACAGGGAGAATATATGCAATGTTTTATATGAAGGTCTACCGACTCCTATGACCGGATTTGTTCCACCGGGTATTCCAGGATTTCAGGAAAACGCTGCTCCTTATACCTATGATGTTGCAAAAGCAAAGCAGCTTCTTGAAGAGGCAGGATTTCCAAATGGTGAGGGTCTTCCTATATTTAAATTTGGATATAATACAGGCTCCGGACATGAAATTATAGGTGAGGCAATACAGGCGGACTTAAAGGAAATTGGTATAGATATGGAACTTGAGGGTTATGAATGGGGATCTCTGCTTGATAAAGCTAAAAGCGGGGAACTGACATTTTACAGATGTAGCTGGTCAGCTGACTATCCAACCATGGATAATTTTCTTTATCCAAATTTCCAGTCTCAATCCTATGACAACTATGGAGGTTATAATAACCCTGAAGTTGACAGAATGCTGGTAGAGGCAAGATCCATTGCCAATGAAGATGAAAGGATTGCTAAATATAGAGAAATAGAAAAGACTATATTAAATGATCATGTATTCCTTCTAATATATTTCTATGGTCTCAGAAGAGTAATACAGCCTTATGTTAAGGGTTTTGAGCTTGATGCAATGGAGAACTATGACTTAAGCAAGGTCTGGCTTGAGAAATAAAGCTAAATTAAATCGTGGATTATTATTAATAAGATAAAAAGTATAAAAAATAAATAATAAATTACAGCCTATATCATATCCGGTGTAGGCTGTATGATTATTATAAACCGTAAATAAGCTGCAGATTAAAAGGAAAAATTTTTTTTCTTTATTAATATATATTTCTATTTTTATATTTTCTATATTTATTTTGTTATAGATTATATTATTATTATCATCATTATAATCATCATATCAGAATTACTCGATTTGAAAACGTTAATAAAATATTAAGTTTTTAATGATTAAAAAAAATTATAATTGTAAATAAGCCGATGCTTTATTTCATATTAAGAAGAATATTACAGCTAATTCCTGTGATCATAGGGGTTACACTCATTTTATTTCTCCTGTTATATATAATTCCAGAGGACCCTGCAAGATTAATTCTACAAAAAGGCGCATCACCGGAAGCGCTTGCAAACCTGCGTGCAAAACTCGGCATTGATAAACCACTGTATGTTCAGTACTGGAGATATATTAAAAACCTTTTCAGCGGTGATCTTGGAACTTCTTACAGATACCAGAGGTCCGTCAATTCTATTCTTGCAGAACATTATCCCTATTCAATAAAACTTGCTATTGCTGCAATTATAATAGAGATAATAATCGGGATTATTACAGGTATAATTTCTGCAGTAAAGAAATACAGTTTCTGGGATATGCTTGTCACTGTATCCACCACTATTGCTGTATGCGTGCCTGTCTACTGGCTTGGTATGGTACTACAGGTAGTTTTTGGTTTAAAGCTTGGCTGGCTTCCAATGTCAGGTTATGGTGACGGGAGTATTAAATATTACATTTTACCTGCAGTAGCGCTTGCTTCAGTTTCTACAGCATATGTTGCAAGGATAATGAGAAGTACAATGCTTGAGTCTCTTTCCAATGATTATATAATTACAGCTTATGCAAAGGGTCTTTCGCAGTTTAAAGTGATTGGCAAACATGCTTTAAAAAATGCTTTAATACCCGTTGTTACATTAATTGGCCTGGACCTTGGCGCTTTAATGGGTGGAGCCATACTTACAGAAACAGTCTTTAACTGGCCCGGTGTTGGCAGAACAATATATCTTGCTATTTTACAGAGGGATGCTCCTGTAGTTATAGGTGGAACGATTATTCTTGTTGGTATATTTGTGTTGATGAATCTTATTGTAGATATAATTTATGCAATACTTGACCCAAGAATAAGATATGAAAGAAAAGAAATAAATGTTTAAAAGAACTAATATAAGCATTTTTGTAAAAGAATTGCCTAAAAATTAATTAATTTGAATAGTTCAGATAGTATTTAATTTATTTGCAATGAACAATTTAGGAAAAAACAGAAAATCAGATATTGAAAAAGCTGCTAGGGAAGTAAAGAGAACATTGGAACCTGCAGAAGATTCATTTGTCGAGAGGAAATATAAAAGAACCTCTTTATATAAGGATGCCTGGAAAAGATTAAAAAGAAACAGGCTTGCAATGCTTGGTCTTGGTATTGTAATAGCACTCATTTTAATTGCAATTTTTGCCCCGCTTATTTCTCCTTACGATCCTATTGAAAGGATGAAAGAGGATTCAGCACTTGGACCAAGCAGAATTTACTTATTTGGTACTGACCTTTTAGGGCGTGATATTTTAAGCAGGGTAATATATGGAAGCAGAATTTCATTGGAAGTTGGAATAGTGGCTGTTGGAATATCAGTGATAATTGGCCTTGTCCTTGGTGCACTTTCTGGTTATTTTGGCAATATTCCTGATACAGTGATAATGAGAATTGCAGATATCTTCTTTGCATTCCCTTATATTTTAGGTGCAATTGCGATTATGACAGTTCTTGGTCCCGGAATTATAAATATTTTCATAGCTATAGGAATACTTGGCTGGGCATCCTTTGCAAGAATATTCAGGGGTTCAATTCTTTCAATAAAAAATAAAGAATATATTGAAGCTGCAAGAGCCCTGGGTGCAAGCAATTACAGAATTATTACAAAACATATCTTCCCGAATGCCTTTGCTCCAATAATTGTTTATGCGACCATGAATGTTGGGACAGCAATCATTGTTGAAGCAGCATTGAGTTTTTTAGGTATTGGTGTACAGCCTCCCACACCTGCATGGGGTAAGATGCTTGCCGAGTCTCTTAATTATATTGATATTGCCCCCTGGATGATGGTTTTTCCTGGTCTTGCAATATTAATTACAGTTCTTGGTTTTGTTCTTCTTGGAGATGGATTGAGGGATGCGTTGGACCCAAGGCTTAAGTAATTGATTGAATTTAAATGTAGTATATTATGAAACATGAATTTATTTTTATATTGAAACAAAAATGATAACTGATGTTTAGATAATATCATGCTTCTGTACAAAAATTTAATAGGATTTGATAATTTTTTGATTTAATAAAGGTAAGTATTTAATGAATATTTCAGGAAATAATAAAATTCTTGAAGTAAAAAATTTAAAAACATATTTTTATACCGATGATGGTGTTGTTAAAGCAGTGGATGGTGTCTCTTTTGACCTTAAAGTTATGGAAACCCTTGGTATAGTTGGGGAAACAGGCTCCGGAAAAAGTGTTACAGCTCTTTCAATACTCAGACTTATACCGCAGCCTTCAGGAAAAATTGTTGATGGTGAGATTATTTTTAATGGTAAAAATATTCTTGATATGAACATAAAAGAGCTTCAGAGTTTCAGGGGCAACAGGATTTCAATGATTTTCCAGGATCCAATGACAAGCTTAAACCCTGTGTTTACGATTGGAAATCAGTTAATGGAAGCAATAATTGCCCACAGGAAAATAGGAAGGAAAGAGGCAATAAAAGAGAGCATAAGACTGCTTGAAATGGTGGGTATTCCTGACATTAAAAGACGATTTACAAGCTATCCCCATGAGTTCAGCGGCGGGATGCGCCAGAGGGTGATGATTGCAATGGCTATTGCCAACAGCCCCAGCATACTGATTGCAGATGAACCAACAACCGCCCTGGATGTTACAATTCAGGCTCAGATTCTTGAACTTATAGATGAGCTCAAGTTTAAAACAAATTCTTCTGTAATTATCATAACTCATGACCTTGGTGTTGTAGCAAAATATGCTGACAGGGTTATGGTAATGTATGCAGGAAAACCGGTGGAATTTTCAGATGTTGATACAGTATTTTATAAACCGTGTCACCCTTATACACTCGGGTTAATGAAGTCAATAGCAAGACTTGATGCAGAAAGAAAGGAAAAGTTGAAGCCCATAGAAGGTTTGCCGCCAAGCCTGATTGACCTGCCGGAAGGCTGTATTTTCAGAGTAAGATGCGATTATAAGATCGAGCAGTGCAGAAGCCTTTACCCGCCCTTTTTTGAAATTGAACCAAAGCATTATGCAGCATGCTTCAGGGCGAAGGAATTTTTAAACAGCAATTTATCCCGGGGGAGTTAGATTTTTAAATTAATACTATTTGATTTTATATGGTAAATATTAAATTTTAAAAATAATTTATTTATGGTAATAAAATAAGATTAAATCTTATTTGTGAACAATGGCAAATAATAAACTTCTTGATATTAAAAATTTAAAAAAATACTTTAATTTAAGAGGCGGTTTTTTGTTTCAGAGGGCTTCCGGAACTGTTAAAGCCATTGATGGAATTAGTTTTTTTATAAAAAAAGGAGAAACTTTCGGTCTGGTTGGAGAAAGCGGATGTGGTAAGTCCACAACTGCACGTGTAATACTCAGGCTTGTGGAACCGACAGAAGGTGAAGCAATTTATAACGGACGGGATATTTTTAAGTTAACATCCAGAGAAATGTTTGATATTAGAAGGAATATACAGATAATTTTTCAGGATCCCTATGCTTCGCTTTCACCAAGAATGACTGTGGGTGAGATCATTAATGAACCCCTGGAAATTCATAGAGCAGGTGACAAAGCTTCCAGAGTAAAAAAAGTGAAAGAGCTGTTGCGAGTTGTTGGATTAAATCCTGAACATATAAATAGATATCCCCATGAATTCAGCGGTGGCCAGCAGCAGAGAATTGGTGTTGCAAGAGCGCTGGCACTAACTCCGAAATTAATACTATGTGATGAACCTGTATCTGCACTTGATGTTTCAGTTCAGGCACAAATTTTAAATTTAATGGTGAGTTTGCAGAAGGAATTTGATCTGACATATCTTTTTATAGCGCACGATCTTTCTGTTGTAAGACATGTAAGTAACAGAGTAGCCGTTATGTATCTTGGAAAAATTGTAGAAGTTGCAAGAAGTGAGGATTTATATAAGAATCCACTGCACCCATATACAATGGGTTTGCTGTCTGCTGTACCAATTCCAGACCCTGAGCTTGAAAGAAAGAGAAAAAGGGTAATACTTTATGGTGATGTTCCAAGCCCAATAAATATTCCTAATGGTTGCAGGTTTCATCTGAGGTGTCCAAATGCAGGCGAAATATGTGAACAGGAAGAACCCATATTAAAGGATTATAATGAAAATGGAAACGAACATTTAGCTGCGTGTTTTTTTGCAGGTAAACCTATTTAAAACAACAGATTATTATGCAGTATTCAAGACTTTCAAAAATTTTAATTTTACTGATATTTATATCTTCACTTCTTTTTTTTCAGTCATGTAAGTATGAAAGTCTTGGATTAAGTCTGGATTCTGAAGAATTAACAAGTGAGACAACTATTGAGAATACAGTAAAGCAAATAGAAGTAAGCCCCGAGCAGAATTTCTTTGAGCTTCTTGGAAAGCAGAAAGATAAAAATCCTCTTAAAAATATTAATATAAGAAACGCAATTTTTTATGCGATTGACAGGGAGAGAATTGTGGAAGAGCTTTTGGGAAGCTATGGAAGTGTGAGAAACAGTCTTTTTTTACCTGACTCAATCTTTTATTCACCTGCATGGAGTAACTATTCTTTTGACCTTGAGAAGGCTGGTGAGTACTTAAGGCTTGCGGGTTATGGTAAAGATAACCCGCTTTATCTTACTATAGGTGCTAGCTCTGGTAGTCCTTCAAGAAAAGTTGCAGAAGGTATAATTAAAGAAAATCTTGAAAAGATAGGAATTATATTATGGGTGGCCGATAAGGATTCAAAGGATTGGTATGTGGATAATGTAAAAAATGGAAACTATGACCTTGGAATATGGGCTATTTTTACACCAGATTGTGAGAGTCTGGCTAATTATTTCAGTTCCGAAAAGATACCGCCTCTTGAAACCGAGGATAACAGAAATTGTTATAATTTTTACTGGTATAAAAATCAGGATTTTGATAATTATATTAAGAATCTTTGTGAAGAGAGTGAACTTAATGTAAAAAAAGAAATAGCAGAGCAGGTCCAAAGTATACTTTCTAAAGATGCAGTAATACTTCCCCTTTACAGCAGGATTTTTGCTGTAGCTTTTAATAAGAAGGTTCAGAACATTGATATTAATACAAATGATGGAAATTTTCTTGAAAATATGGAAGAAGTAAGTATTGATATGGATCTTGAGGACAAAAAAAAGACAGAAACTTCAGGTAAAACTGATGACAGAGAATCTGAAGATATTGAATATATGACAAGTATAGTGGTTGGTTTTGGAGAGGAGCCTTACACTCTGAATCCTTTTGTATCTAACAATATATATGGTGGTTATATAACCAGTATGCTAATCGAAAGCTTGTGGAAAAAAGGGAGTGATGGGGAATATAAGGAAGTTCTTGTTGAAGAAATTATTAAAGGTGAACGTGTTTTAAATATTGAGAATGAGATAAGGAGAACTTTAAGAGTTCAGATAAAGTTAAGAAATAATATTTACTGGGAAGACGGAAGCGAAATCAATGCCGGAGATGTGATTGCTACAATACTTGCCATACAGGCGGATGAAACCTTAAATAATACTCATTCAGATTATAAGAAAATAAAAAAGATAGAAGAATTAAATGAAAAAGAATTTCTTGTGACATTTAATGAATATGATACCAAGTGGAAAGATCTTTTCAGTGTGGTTTTGCCAAAAAATATTATTGAGAGTAATAAGTTAACAGAACTTTTTGAGGATAATTTATTTAGTTCGGGACCATATAAATTAAGAGAATGGGTCAGGGGGCAGCATATATTGCTTGAAAGTAACCCGTATTATTTTGGAAAAAGCCCTGAAATTAATGCAGTAAAATTTATTTTTAATTCAGATATAAATTATCTTATTGAAATGTTAAGAGAAGGCAACCTGGATATATTAAGTATTCCTGCTGACATTAAATTGATGGAGGATATTGAAGCAAATAAGGATCTTGGACTGCTTGTAAAACCAGGCAAACTGTGGGAACACCTTGCAATTTGTTTAAAACCCAAGGAAGAGTAATTCTATACGGACTGAGGATTAAAATTTAAAAGCATACAAGTATTATTTTTTGAAAGGCGGAAATAATTATATTATAGAATGCTTTCAGGTTCTGGTTTTAAGAAGCAAAATAAAAAGAAGGCCTTCCTTTAAGTGAAATTTAATTATCACTGTCTATTATTAAAATTTTAGAGCCGGTTGATTTTCCGCTCTTCAGTTCAATCAAAGCCCTGTTTGCTTCACCTAATTTAAAAGCATGTATCTCTGGTTTGATTTGCATTTTTGCGGCAAGAGCTAAAAAATCTTCACCATCTTTTCTTGTTACATTTGCGACTGTTTTTATTTCTTTTTCCAGCCATAGATGCTGGGGGTAATTTATTTTCAAAAGAAAATCTTTATCTGTTTCCTCTTTTCTTATAAGGTTAATCACCAGTCTTCCTCCTTTTTCAAGGTTTTTTAAAGCATAAATTACTGGTTTCCATACTGGAGTGGTATCAATAGCACAGTCTAGTTTTTCTGGTGGGCTATCTTCAATATCTCCAGCCCAGTCAGCGCCTAATTTTTTTGCAAGCTGCCTTTCTAAAACATTCCTGGTAATTACGAACTTTTTGGAGTTAGGAAATTCATAGTTTGCCATCTGAAGCACAAGGTGATGAGCAGAACCAAAGCCATATAATCCTAAAATTTTACCGTCCTTCATTCCGGTAAGCCTCAAGGAGCGGTAGCCTATTACCCCCGAGCACATAAGGGGAGCTGTCAGGTTTAAGTCTTTCAGCTCATCAGGTATTTTGTGTGCGTAATCTTCTGATATTGCCATAAATTCGGCATAACCACCGTTGACATGACAGCCTGTGCCCTTAAACTGCCCACATAGATTTTCTTCTCCATTGAGGCAGAATTTACATTTCCCGCAGCTATGGTATATCCATGTAGCACCAACTCTGTCGCCAATCTTGAAACTTTTTACTTCCGGACCGATATTTGCAACTATTCCGACTGGCTGATGGCCTAAAATCACCGGCAATTTTGGCGGTTCAATTCTTCCTTCAATCTGGTCAAGTTCTGTCCTGCAAACGCCGCAGGCATGAATCTTAATTACTATATCTTTTGCTTCTGGTTTGGGAACGGGTAGATTGGTAAGTTTTAGAGGCTCAGTTTTTACCGGAACACCTTTTATACGGATATCACTTTTTTTCAGACTTCTCTCTTCGACTTTGATTTCACAGATCTCATTTAAGACCATTGCTTTCATTTTATATTATCCTTTCATATACCAATTAAAAAAATGTAGTGTTTAGCAATCTTTGATGCTAACTATTTCATAATATTATTTGACATAAAACGGCAATATTTTTAGAATAATACTGCATTTTAGGGAATTTAATTTTATAATTATACCAGTAATTATTATTAAATTATTGCTTTATTAAACTTCATGCATATTGTAGGTATGCTGCAGAACATAATTTTGTCGGAATGGCGGAACTGGTAGACGCGCAAGGTTGAGGGCCTTGTGAACGAATTAGTTCATGGGGGTTCAAGTCCCCCTTCCGACACCAGTGTAAATGTACAAACACATAATTAATTTGCTTTTATTTCTTAAGGAGCTTTGTATTTATTATGGTTAATAGTGATAAAATTAGCAGAAAAAAAATACTTTCATGGGAGATGTGGGAAATTTTATAATGAGAGGAAACATTATAGATTTAGCTATTGGTATAATCATTGGAGCGGCTTTCAGTGCAATTGTAAATTTTGATATAATCTTTTACAGGATTTTTATTAATGAATGAGTCATTTTTATCATGAAAGAGGCATATTTATATAACAAGCTTGATAAAGATAAAGTGAGATGTAATCTCTGCTCCCACAGGTGTGTAATAGAAAATAAATACAGCGGAAGATGCAGTGTTAGGAAAAATGATGGAGGACTGCTGTACAGTCTTGTATATGATAAGATTATTTCTGAAAATGTGGACCCTATTGAGAAAAAACCGCTGTTTCATTTTCTTCCCGGAACAATGTCTCTGTCTATTGCTACTCCCGGCTGCAATTTTAAATGTTTTTTCTGCCAGAACTGGCAGATATCTCAGATGCCATGTGATTATGACACTATTGAGGGTAAGGCAATTTCACCTGAAAAGCTTGTAAAAGATGCTCAATTGTATAATTGTGAAAGTATCTCCTACACGTATACGGAACCCACTGTTTATTTTGAACTTGCCTATGATACTGCCAGGCTTGCAAGCGAAAAGGGTATAAAAAATGTTTTTGTTACCAATGGTTTTATGACAAAAGAATGCCTGGAAATGGTAAGACCTTATCTTGATGCAGCAAATATTGATCTGAAGAGCTTTTCTGATGATTTTTACAGAAAAAAAGTTGATGGGAGATTGAAACCTGTACTGGATAATATCAGACTTATGCATGAATTCGGAATATGGATTGAAGTTACCACTCTGCTTATTCCAGGTCTTAATGATTCTGTTGAAGAACTTGAAAGCTTGGCAAAGTTTTTAACCTCTGTAAGTGATAGAATTCCATGGCATATAAGTGCTTATTATCCCCAGTATAAATCAGATATCCCGCAAACAGAAATAAGCAGTATTGTAAGGGCTATTGATATAGGAAAAAAAGCAGGTCTTAAATATATTTACGGTGGCAATATACCCGGAAGCAAATATGAAAATACCTCCTGTCCAGACTGTAAAGAAATGCTTATAGAAAGACATGGTTTTTCGGTAATTAATTCTAAAATTAAAAATAATGTCTGTGCAGGTTGCGGTGCGGTCATAGATGGGGTATTTTAATTCTTGTTGGTTGTTTGATTAATTCTTTCTGGATAATTGACCTGAAGGGCTAAATTTTAAAAATATTAAGCTAAAACCAGCTTCTAATTATGTAAAAATTGAATTATGAAGCAGAAACTAATTGGCATTTGACAGGCAGTAAAAAAGTGCATCTAAAGATTGCGGACTTAAAATTAATCTATTATTTCACTAATACTATTATCATCATCATTTAATATTTTATTTTCAGCAAGACAAATTATTTAGTAAGTGAAAGTCAGAAAATAAGGCGTAACTTCATAGTTAGAAATTGGCAAAAATGGAGGAAATTTTTATAACGGTTATAGGTGCAGGTGCTGTAGGATGTGCTATTGCATATGAGTTATCAAAATATTTTTCTGATGAAAAATCAAAAGAAATAGTTGTAGTTGAAAAGAATGAACAGGTAAACGGGGAGAACCAGTCTTCAAGAAATTCAGGTGTGATCCATGCAGGGATTTATTATCCTAAAGATTTCGGACCTTTAAAATCAAAATTCTGTGTTGAGGGTAATAAATTGCTTTATAATTTTTGCTCAAAGTATGATGTCCCTTGCAAAAAAACTGGTAAGCTTATTGTTGCAGTAAGTAAACTGGAGGAGGAATATCTTGAAGATGTTTATAAAATTGCAGTTGAAAATCAGGTTACGGGTGTTAGATATGCAAGCAGGGAAGAAATAAAGAAGTTTGAGCCAAATGTGGACGGCATATCTGCATTGTATGTCCCAGCATCAGGAATAGTCGAGCCAACTTGCCTTGTATCCAGATTACATAAGATTGCTGAAGAAAATGGAGTGATTTTCTTGACAGGAAGTAGAGTAGTTAGGGTTGAGCCGGACTGTGATTTTTCTTATATTGGCATTCAAACAAGGACTGGAACTGAAAGATTCAGGACAAGATTTTTAATTAACTCTGCGGGACTTTATTCTGATGAAGTTGCAAAAATGATAAATCCTGAAAGCCCTTATGAGATGGAACCAGTAAAAGGGGAGTGGGCTAAGTTTTATAGTACCAGAAGGCCTGATATAATGATAAATGGTTTAAATGTTTATCCTGTCCCGTCAGGATATACAACTGATGGTGTAAAACTTAATATTCCTTTTAAGGAGTTTTATAAGCTTTTTAAAGAAAATAAAGTTACCAGGTCTGTGGGAGTTCATCTCTCTCCGACTTTCAGTCTGGAGGGCGGAAGATATGTTATTGGTAATACAATAATTGTTGGACCGGCTTATTCAAAACCTGAAAGCAAAGAGGATTACACTCATTTAAAAAAAGAAAAACATTTTATTGATAATGTTGCGCCTTTCTTTCCAAATTTAAAACTGGAGGACTTAAGTCTTCATCAGACTGGAATACGGGCAAGGCTAAAAAATTATTATGATTATGTTGTAGAAAGTGATAGAAAAAATCCCTACTGCATTAACTTAGTCGGTATTGATTCCCCCGGACTTACCGCATGCCTCTCCATAGCAAAATATGTCAGAGAAATAGTAAAAGAGCGAACTTAAAAAGAATTTTTACAAACATTTGAACTATTCAGCAATTTAACAAATTGATATCTGCCTATAACATATTTTTATTTAGTCTTTTTAATGGTGCAGGAGATATAAGAAGGACATTTTAAAATAGCTTTTATAATGTTTAGAATTTTATAATAGACAGGTTAAAGAAAGAGAAGCATATCAAAAGACAGCAATCCCAATTTTAAGATCGACAAATTTCATATTCAATTTTATCTTTTTTTATCTTATAATAAGTTGTCACGCTTCAAGCGGCGGCATAGCCAAGTGGTAAGGCAGAGGTCTGCAAAACCTTTATCCCCGGTTCGAATCCGGGTGCCGCCTCCATTTCTTGATATATTTATATGTTAAAGTATCTAAATAATAATTTAAACATGATTATTGGTTCGAATCCTCTCTTCCCAGCCATTTCGGTATGTATGTCATTAAAAAGTATACATATTTCTGATTTACGAAATTTTGATTTATGAGATATTTGACAAATCAATAATAATTTTGCTATATTATTAATTGGATCGTGGATCACGATCGGCAAGTCCCCGTGGGGACTTGTTTCGTTTATGGGAACACTTTTAATCCATATCCTATATAATCAGAACCTGGAAACTGCCTGTAAATTTTATCTTCTATTACCTCAAATGCCAAATTTACTCTTTCAGGATATATAATCTTTGTTGCAATCGGATAAGCTACAAGATCAGCAATTTGAGTTCCAATATTGTTTTCGGATTTATCAATAAATTTAAAAGATTTGATTTTATTTTTAAACCTTTCGCTGGTTACATATTTTGTACCATTTGATAAAATTAACTGATACTGAGTAAATAAAAGGTTATCTTCTTTTTTACCCCTTGACTCTGCAATTATACCTATTGAGCTGTATCCAATATTGTCTGTGTAAAAAACACTTCTTTCCAAAATAAATGAAAGTGAAATGTTATAAGGGTTATCAGCTCTTGGGCCATAAAGCTGGATAAGCTTATCCTTATTAATTGCTGATGAAACTATTTTAAACTCTGATTTTTTATAAGATTATCAAGATCCTTATAAAAATCTGACCTTTTATTTATATCTCCCAGACACTTAAACTGATTCTGCCATTTTCTTATATCTCTTGAATGAAAAATTATATCCGGATCATTGAAGTGTTTAATTTTTAATTCTTTAACTTGATTGATAAATACTTCCTCGTAATAGGTTTCTTCAAAAATACAACAGGCCAATAAAAAAATCGGAAATTCCTGGTTTATTTTCTTCAATCCATGATGGCCTGATTCATCCAGAAACAGAAGGCAGGTTCCATCTTTAAAAGTTATTTCGGTGTTCATTTTTTAAGTATAGATAATTAATATTAATGCTATTTTACCAGTATCAGAAACAATATTTAAATTAAAAATGCATCGTGAGTAGCAAAGTAGGGTAAAATATATTAAAAACTTAGCTCAGGTATAAAATAATCTCGTCCGTAGCTGCAATTCTGGTTCTAACTTCGTTCGCTATAGTCAGCCAAGCCGTATACATACTTCTATTTTTTGATGCTGTAAATGCATCCGCAGTAATTCTGTCTGTATATATTAAGCTCTTTTGAAAGCTGTATGGTTTTTTTAAAGCCATCCTGTTTTTTAAAATCTGCACAAAAGAAAGATATGCCAGTTTCTTTACATATTTTAATTCCCAGTTCATTTATAATATTCTGGTTTTTATGAGGGCTTATGGAAAGGGTTGTGGTAAAAATATCAAAACCATTTTTCACAGCGTAAGACGCTGTTTTTTCAAGTCTTATTCTAAAACATTCAACGCATCTTCTTCCACCTTCAGGCTCATCTTTCAGATTTTCTGTTATTTCAAACCATTTTTCCAAATCATTCTTATAATCTCCTGTTATCAGTGGAATTTTTTTTAACTCCGATACTTTTTCCACATCTGCAAACCTTTTTAGATATTCTTCCCCGGGGTGTATGTTGGGATTGTAGTAAAACATGGTTATATCAAATTTTTCTATTAGAATATTTATTGGGTGGAGGACACAATTTGCACAGCATACATGCAAAAGCAGCTTTTTCTTAAATGCTGGAACTATATTTAAGATGTCAGTTTCATTTAATGCCATAAGTTTTGTCTGCCATTAAACCACCAGACTATAATCTGGTTATGAATAGGCTCTATTCTATTTATAGTAAGCAAGTGAAGCCCACGACTTCAGCCGGGGGAGTTTTACTGCCATAAGTTTACTGTCAAAGTTTAATGCTATAAGTCAAATGCTATAATTTTAGTGCCGTTATTTTAATTTCGTAAGTTTAACTCCATAAATTTATTGTTATATCATTTATTATTGGCTGTTTATAAATTCTTGTATTTATATTATTTTTTTAATATATTAACAGGAATGTGTTTAAGAAAAAA
>Ga0194125_10007885_pt1 | contig 15187 bp, 10 predicted proteins | sample TA2KigC250mmetaG_FD_148626 | JGI IMG/M metagenome (GOLD analysis project Ga0194125, IMG submission 148626) | Freshwater microbial communities from Lake Tanganyika, Tanzania - TA2015034 Kigoma Deep Cast 250m | ecosystem: Environmental > Aquatic > Freshwater > Lake | place: Tanzania: Lake... | reverse complement strand
CGGGCGCCCCCGCGATGAGCTTCCCGAGCGGATCGATCTCGCCGAGTCGGAGGCGGACATCACGCTCTACGGAGCGGAAACCCACGACCGCTTCGCCGGGGAGATGGCCTTCGGCGATCTCGATGGGGACGGGCTGCAGGATCTCGCGATCGGCGCGTTCTACGGGGACGGTCCGATCGGGGATCGATATCACGCCGGAGAGGTCTCCCTTCTCTTCGGCGACAAGAGATCCCGCCTTCCGCGCGTCGTCGATCGTGCGAGCGACCGGCTCCCCACGATCTTCGGGCCCGAGCCGACCGACACCTTCGGGCGCGCGATCGCGACCGGAGACGTGGACGGGGACGGGCGCGAGGATCTCGTCGTGGGCGCCTACTATGGGGACGGTCCGGGGAACACGCGCATCAACGCCGGGGAGACCTTCCTCGTGTTCGGAAGAGAGCGGAGCGCCTTCCCGGAGGGACTCGATCTCGCCGAGGGAGGGGCGACGATCCTTCATGGCGAAGAGGATGGGGATGTGTCCGGACGGTCGGTCTCTACGGCCGACCTCGACGGGGACGGCCTCAAGGATCTCCTGATCGGCGCGCACCTCTCCCCGTGCCGTTCGTCCGCGGGCTCGCCGGGGAAGTGCGGGGCGGTCTATGTCGTCTTTGGCCGGACGCGGGCCTCATGGCCGCGCGCGCTCGATCTTCGGACCGACGCGGACGCGAGGATCGAGGCGATGGCCGAGAACGACCAGCTCGGCTGGCCGATCGCCGGCGGGCGTTGGGGGAGCGAGGGAGATGTCGCGCTCCTCTTCGCGCGCGGGTCCGACGGGGGCGATCTCCGCCGATCGAAAGCGGGAGAGCTCTTCGTTCTCGGACGCTGTTCGCGGGAAGACCTTGCGCGCGCCGAGACGATTCGGTCGGCGGCGCGCTTCTCCCTCGTCGGGTTGGACGAAAGGGACCGGATCGCGGCCGACGCCGTCCTTCTCGATTGGAACGGGGACGGGCGGCCGGAGATCGCCCTCGGGGTCCCCGTGGCGGCCGGGGAGAAGAACCTCTTGCCTCAATGCGGCGAGGTCGCTATCTGGTCTCGTCGGTAGGCCGCGCCGGAACCTCTTTGCCCTTCTTCTGATGAATCGCGCTGCCGACCTCCTCGGTCCTCCACGTCTGCGGCTCCTCTTCGGGCACCGGCTCCCCGCGCTCCAGATAGGAGATCGCGCGCCTCGCCTCGTACCCCTCCCAACCGTACGGCGCCATCTCGTTGACGCGCTTCCACGCATCCACCGCCTCGGCGTACTTCCCTCTCTTCTGGAGGATGTTGGCGTAGTCGATCCAGCCGTGGAGATAGTCCGGATCGACCTCGATCGCGCGCCGCACGTAGAGCTCGGCCTTCTCTCCGTCCCCGAGATCCCGGTAGCACATGCCGAGGTTCCTCCAGGCGAGCTGGTTCCTCTCGTCGAGACGACCCGCGGTCTCATAGAAAGGGATCGCGCCCGCGGGGTCGTTTTCCATCCGGTAGATGAGCCCGAGCTGAACGAACGCCTCCACGTGAACGGAGTCGAGGAAGATCGCAAGCTCGAGAAAGCGCTTGGCGGCCTGTTTTTCCGGAACGCTCCGATGTTGGATCCCGAGGTAGAGGAGTTTTCCCGGGAGACGCGGGTCGATCGCGTGCACGCGCTCCCGGAGACGCGCAGCCTCCTCCTTCCGGCCGAGCCGCTCCTCGACGAGCGCGAGAATCGCGAGCGCCTCCGCGTCCTCGGGGGTCTCCCGGAGTAGCTCATCGAGAACCCCCTTCGCCTCGGCGAGATCTCCCGCGTAAGCGAGCGTCGTGCCGAGCTCGAGCCGGACGGGGAGCGACCCAGGGTCGAGACGGTGCGCTTCCCGCACCTCCGCTTCTTCCTCCCCCCCGCGCGCCCTCGTCCGGTGCACGAGCCCGAGGTAGAGCCGGGCCATCGCGCGTTCCGGATCGAGCTCCACCGCCCGCCGGAGCGCCTCCTCCGCCGCGAGGAATTGGAAACCCTCGAGAAGCGAGCGCCCGTATTCCTCCCACGCGCGGGCGAAACCCGGGTTCTCGGCGAGCAAATCATCGAAACCTTCACTTTTTAGCTGGGAACGTCCGAGAAGAACGACGCGGGCCAGGCGGACCGCTGGGTTGCTCGGATCCTTCAGGACGAGCCGCTCGTACTCCTGGCGAACCGTCTCCCTCTCCCCCGCCGCCGCGCGCAAATGCACGTAGGCGAGGTGCGCCTCGATGTCGTCGGGAACCTCCGCGATGCGCGCCTCGAGGAGAGCGCGCGCCTCGTCGACGCGCCCGGCGCGATGGAGGGCGGCCGCCTCGCGCACCGCGTCTTCGGCTCCGAGCGCCCCGGGAGCCGCAAGCGCGCACGCGATCCACGCCGCGAGTAGAACGCTTCCGAACCCGTTCCGAATCATTGAACACCCTCCATGTTCGCGCGCGCGGACCGGATGTTCTCCCGGGCCGTCGCGGCGCTCGGCGAGTCGGGCGCCGCGAGCGACGCCTTCTCCCACGCCTCGATCGCTTGGGCAAGATTCCCGTGGGCCGCCTCCGCCACCCCCAGGTTGAGATAGATATCGGGATCCCGTCGGTCGAACTGAAGCGCGAGACGATACTGTTCAGCCGCCTCCCGGTGCTTCCCTTCCTCGCGCAGCAGGTTGCCGATCCCGTACAGGCCCTTCGCGAACCGCGGGTTCACCTCCACCGACTTGTTCAAGTACTCGGCGGCCAGCCGCCGATCCCCGCGCTTCTTGGCGAGAATCGCGATGTTGTAGTAAGCCTCCACGAGCGTCGGATCGCTGTGGAGCGCCTTTCGATACTGATCGACGGCCCGCTCGATCTCTCCCGCTTTCTCGTATGCGAGCCCGAGATGGTAGTAACCCTTGGCGGCTTCGTTCGGGCTCTCGATCGCCCTCTTGTAGTACTCGATCGCCTCCGGGAGACGGTTTTGCTTTTCCGCGACCTTTCCAAGACCGATAAGGGCGACCCCGGACGTCGGCACGATCTCCATCTCCTTCCGGTACTCCTCCTCCGCCTCCGCGAAGCTCCCCCGCGCAAGGGCAATCTCCCCGAGGCGCGCGTGCACCCTCTGGGCGTGCGGGTCCGCATCGAGAACCGAGTGAAGGATCTCGGCCGCCTCGTCCGCCCTCCCCAGCCGGAGGAGAGCGTAGGCGCGGTTGCTGAGCGTGGGGAGGGTCCTCGCTCCCAACTGGATCGCCTTCGTATACACGCTCTCCGCGCGCGCGGCGTCCCCCATCGCGAGGAACCCGTCCCCGATCGAGGCGAGAATGCGCGGGCTCGCCGGGTCCTCCTTCTCCAAATCGACCAACGCCTGGAGCCCTCCCGGGAAGTCTCCCCGGTCGAACAGGTTGAAGGACGCGAAGTACTTCCTGAGAAGGTCGATCCGATCCTTTGGATCCGGAAGATCTTTGTACGAAATTTCTTCGTCGACCTCCGCTTCTCCCGCGAGGTAGCCGAGCGCCTCGAGTTTCCGCCGAGTCTCCTCGTCGACGGTGATCCCGTCGGTCTCTCCGCGGCGCCGATTGTCCTCCGCGATGATCTCCTCCAGTAGAGCCCGCATCTCCGCGGCGATCTCAGGCCTCTCCGCGATCCGGTTCGCGGTCTCCCCGGGATCGACGGCGATCTCGTAAAGCTCCTCCCTCGGGAGAAGGATGAACTTCCACTGGTCGTTGGAGACCGCGCGCACCTCGCTCCACCCGAAATCCTCCCGCGAGGAGATCGACTCGGCGTAGTGGACGAGCCCGAGCGGCGCGTCCGGATCGAGGAGGAGGGGAACGAGGCTCACCCCCTCCGCCTCGGGCATCCCCGGAAGGCCGAGGAGGTCGAGGATGGTCGGGGCGGCGTCTACCATCCGGACGATGCTCTCCACCACCGTCCCCCGCCGGAACGGCTTCTCGCGGAAGGCAGGATGATCGGGCCACCGGATGATGAACGGCACGCGGATCGTCGATTCATACGTGAAGGTTCCGTGCGTCACCTCGCCGTGGTCTCCGAGCCCCTGCCCGTGATCCCCGACGAGAACCACGAGGGTCTCTTCCGCGAGCCGGAGCCTCTCGAGCGCGTCGAGGAGACGCCCGATCTCACGGTCGGTGTACGCGATCTCGCCGTCGTACAGGTTCGAGGCGTAACGCGTGAGGAACGGCTCCGGAGGTTCGTACGGCTGGTGCGGATCGAAGAGATGGACGAAGAGGAAGAACGGCTTCCCCTCCTTCTTCTCCAGCCACCGGATCGCGCGGTCGATCGTGACCTCCGCGCGCACCTCGGGGATCCCTCTCTGGAGCGGGGACTCCCTCTCCGGGGGGAGGGAATCGACGTACGTGTCGAACCCGCGTGCGAGGCCGAAACGGGCGTCGAGGACGAACGCGGAGACGAACCCCGCCGTCCGATACCCTTCCGCGCGGAGCCTGTCGGCCAGCGTCTCCTTCCCCTCGGGGAGGCGGTACGTCCCGTTGTTCCGCACCCGGTGCCTGTAGGGGAACTGGCCGGTGAGCATGCTCGAGTGCGAGGGGAGCGTGAGCGGAGCGACCGACGCCGCGCGGGCGAAGCGGACCCCCTCGGCCGCGAGCTTGTCCATCCGAGGCGTCTCGATTTCTTTATATCCATAGCATCCGACGTGGTCCGACCGGATCGTGTCGATCGAAAGAAAGAGGACCGAGAGACCGGTCCGAGCGGACGGGGCGCCGTCCGGCTTCTGCTCGCGGACGTCCGCCCGGTCCCCGGCCGGCTTCTCCCCGCCCCCTCCGCAAGCCAAGGCGGAGACGAGAACCACAAGGACGATCGCAAGGCTTCTTCGGATCAACGGGATCCTCCTTCCCGCCCCTCGGCCAGGGCGGCTTCGGCCATCCGGATGTTCGCGATCACCGGGCTCTCCGGATCATAGTCGAGAATCGTCCTCCACGCCTCGATCGCCGCGTCGACCTCTCCTTTGTGAAAGCGGAGAAGACCGATGTTGTTCCAGGCCGCGGAGTGGCGCGGGTCGATCTCCACCGCCCGCCGGTACTCCCGCATCGCCTCCTCGTCGCGCTCCTCCTTCTCGAGAAGATCGCCGAGGCGGTTGTGGAGATCCGCCGTGGACCCGATCCGCGCGATCGCCTCGCGGACCGTCCGCTCCGCCTGCGGGAGGTCCCCCCCCCGCTCGAGGGCGTTCACGAGGTTCCGAACGATCCTCTCGTTCCTCGGGTCCATCTCCACGGCGGCGGCGTACTCCGCGGCCGCCTCGCCGAAGCGGCCCATGTCGTAGAGCGCGTTCCCGAGGTTATAGAGGAACTCGGGCGACGCGGGCCGGAGATGGATCGCCTCGCGGTACTCCTCCACCGCCTTCTCGTTCTCCCCGAGCGAATGATACACCGTGCCGAGGTTCGCGCGAGCCTCCGCGAACGCGGGGGAGCCTCGGATCGCTGCTCGGTACTCCTCCGCCGCATCGGCCGCTCTTCCCTCCAGCTGCAGGAGGCGCCCGAGCCCGTAGTGCGCCGTCGGGTATCCGGGAAGAAGCCGGAGCGCCTCGCGATAGGCGGCCTCCGCCTCCTCGCTCTCCCCGCTCGCCAGAAGCCCGTTCGCGAGGTGCACGAGCGAGTAGGCCCGCGCGATCCCCTTCCCCGCGCCGAAGGAGCCCCCGTTCACGAGGACGAAGAGAAGGGCGAGAGAGCCGGCCGCCCAGAGGCGGGGGGCCCACGCGCCTCTTCGAAGAACGCCCGCGAACGCCGCCGTCCCGACCGCCGCCGGCGGGATGAGCGCGACGGAGAAGGGGATCCGGTACCTCGAGTGCGTGTAGAAGAGAAGAGCCGAGAGGAACTGCGCCGCGAGAAAGAGGAGGACCGGCGCCCCCCTCCGCCGGCGGAGAAGGACCGCGAGACCAAGCGCGCCGAGCGGAGCGATCACGCCGAACACGAACGGAGCACGCCGGAGCGCGGGGATCTCCTCTTGAAAAAAGGAGAGATCCGCGTTGTCCGGCGCCTCGGCGTTGTTCCAATGGAGCACCGCTTTTCGGCCGAGAAGAGCGAGATACGCGCCCGGGTCGCCGCGGATCCAATCGAGCGCGCGGCGCGTCCAGTACCACGACACCTCGGACGCCTTCAGCGAGCGCCCCGCCCCTGCCTCGGCAATCCGCCGGGAATCGCGGATGTTGATGTTCTCGGGAGAGAGAGGGATCGGCTCGTCGGGGAACGCGAAGACCCCGGCCGCCTTCTCGTTGTTCCCCATGTAGAAGTTGATCCCGCTGTGCGAGGAGACGAGGACGAAGTCATTCCCGCGGACGAGGTTTCGGATCGTCGCCGGGGAGACGGCGAGGAGTAGACCGGCGAGAAGAAGAAGAGAGGCCCGCGCCTTCCTTGTTTCCTCGCGCGCAAAGAGGATCCAACCGAGAAGAAACGGAAAGAAGAGGAGGAGGTTCCCTTGGATCAGCGTTCCGACGCCGAGGAGGATCCCCGCGGCGAAAAGCTTCGCGTATGAAGCGCCGGGACGGCGCCGGAGAAGGAGCGCGAGAAGAAGGAGATTAACGAAGACCCCGATCGCCGTCGGGAGAAGGAACGCCTCGTAGAAGAGCGCGGGGCGGTAGAGCCCGCCGGCGAGAAGCGCGAGAAGTCCGGCCGGCGCGCCCCCGAGGCGGCGCCCGATGTCGAAGAGGAGGAGCGCGCTCCCGATTCCGAGAAGGAGCTGGAAAAGGACGATCGGAACCGGCCCGGCGCCGAAGACCTTGTAGAAGAGGGCGAGGGAATACGGGTAGAACGGGTTCGTCGCGAAGACGTCGAGCGGATACCCCTCGCCCGCCGCGATCGCGCGGGCCAGCCGGTCGTTCACCTCCGCGTCCACGGCCGGATGAAGGAACAGAGGGTGCGCGCGGACCTCGGCGAAGTAGGCGACCCGGAGACCAGCCGCGAGAAGAAGAGCCCCCGCAAGGAGGAGCGCTCCCCTCCTCGCCCTCACGGCTCTCCCCGCCGGAGCGGCGGCTCCCCGGGGCCCGGCTCTTCGGAGCACGCGGCCCGGTAGCAGCCGGCGCGGAGATCCCCGAGAAGCGGAGAGCGCGCGTGAAGCCGATGGTCCGTTGCCTCGTCGCAGAAGCCGGGGTCGAGAACGCGGACGCCCTCGATCGGCGCGGCGCCCTCCGGCCCCTCGGCCGGAGCGCACGCCCAGACGACGTTCCCCTCCGCCTCGAGCGACGCCTTTCCTTCATGCATCAACCAAGGTCCGGTCGAGCGAACGACGAGGTTCCGGCGGATCGCCGCGCTCCCCGTATCCTCCACGCGGATCCCTCCCATGAAGCCGTGGTTCCGGACGAGCGTGTTCTCCTCGATCCGGGCGCTCGACTTCCAGGAGTAGAGCGACGCCCCCTGTTGGCCGCAGTGGTTGTCGAAGGCGAGGTTCCGCTCGATCCGCCCGTCGACCTCTTGGAGGAACGAGACCGCCCCGCCCCGCTTCATCGCGAAGTTCCCCTCGAACAGGTTTCCGAGGACGGCAGCGACGCACTGTTTGAGCGCGGCGACCCCGCCCCCCGAATCGAAGACGACGCGGTTATCGACGAAGCGGTTCTCCGCGATCTCGACCCGCGCGCGATCGAGAAGGCAAAGGCCGCCTCCGTGAAAGACCGCCGAGTTCCCCTCGAACAGGTTCCTCTCCACGCGGCCGGATGCGCCCGCGAAGAAGCACGCGCCCCCGCCGTGGTAGCGCGCGTAGTTGTCCCGGATCACGCAGTCGCGGATCACCGCGTGCACGCCGCCATAGACGAAGACCCCCCCGCCGTTCCCCTCGAAAACCCATCCGTTCCGGATCGTGAAGCCCTCGAGGAGGATCTCCTCTCCGCCGTCCCCGTAGGCGGTCACGACCGAACGATCCGCCCCCTCGCCGTCGATCACGGTCTCTCGGGCGCGCGGATCTCTCTCCCGGAAGGAAGGGTCCCAGCCCCCGAGGAGGACGAGCGACTTCGAAAGGTAGAGGGTTTCGCGGTAGACGCCCTCCGCGACGAGGAGCGTGTCGCCCGCCGCCGCCGCCTCGGCCGCTCTCCCGATCGTCGCGTGCTCGGCCGGGACGCGGAGAACGCCCGCCCGCGGGGCGCACGGAAGCGCGAGAAGGAGGAGAAGAAGAACCCGCCGAAGCCGCTCCGGTCGAGACATGAGGCGATTATAGCCCGCGCGCGAAAGGCGGGGCAAGAGAACGCGCCGGCCGTCCGCCCGACGGGCGCACGAAAAAGGGCTCCCGCGCGCGGCGGAAGCCCCCACTCGGAAAGAAGTAGACTTCGTTACCGGAAGAGCTGCTTCACGCTCCCCCAGCTCGCGGGCTCCGTCGCCGCGGGGTAGGAGCACGTCATCCCTTCCTCGCTAAATGGGAGTGACTCCAAAGCGGACGACGAGAGGACCGAGGTCGCATCCCCATCTATAACCCAGAGAATCGCGCCTTCGGCCGCCACGTTGAAGGTCAGGCTTCCGACCTTGGCTGGGAAAGCCTCGTAAGGAACTCCCCCGCTCTGGAGATTCCAGTCGATTCCCTGAACCAGCCAGCACTTGTAGTTCGGGTAAGCGCTCGTGATCCACGGGCTGACCTCGATGGGGAAAGTCCCCGTGTCCGAGGCGAAGGTGGTGAACTGAGTCCAACCAGCGGCCGGGTGATTCGAGGTCCAGAGCGCCGTCCCAACCAGGCTCCCCTCCGTTACGCAGAACGTGCAGCCGTAACCGTAGAACGGCGGACAGTCGTCGTAGAACACGTTCACCGTGACCTGCGTGCCGATCTCGCCGGCGCCGAACGTGCGCCCCATGTCGAAGTCGCCCGGCTCGCAGTCGAGGTCTGCGTTCACGTCCAGGCCGACGAACCGTTCCGCCGCGGCGAACGAGAAGGCGAAGAGGAGAAAGAGCATCGCGGCGGCCCCCGCCGCGAAACGCTTGACATACGAACGACCACGCATGATTCCGCTCCTTTCCGAGTGGTACCGAGCAATGGGGACGAGGCGCCCCCCGCGAACCCGTCGGGACGCGGCTACTATAGGCAGTGGGCGTGAGAAGTGTCAACCGGAAAAGTGACGGGGAAACGGAAAGAGGCGGTCCGTACGCCGGACCGCCTCCTCTTCTTGGATCCGAGAAGGATTTACCGGAACAGGCTCTTCACCGCGCCCCAGTTGGTCTCCTCGGTTGCGATCGAACCGATCTGAACCGTGCCGAGCACCGTCCCGTTGTTGTCCCAGCTGTACGTGTAGAAGCTGAGCGTCAACACGCCCGAGCCCTCGAGCATGTACAGATCGTCGATCGACTGATCGACCGCCGCGTGGTAAGTCACCCTCGCGACCTTATACGGGAACATGATCGGAACGTCGAAGGTGAGGTTCTGTCCCTGGGCCGTGATGCAGTTCTGGGCATCCGGCGGCTGGAACGGGAACGACCAGCCTCCCCCCGGCGAGTAGGCCACGAAGCCCTGGTACTCGAGGGAGCGATCAAAGTTGCAAATGAACGCGCCCCAAACCCAGGTGCCCTTGCCCTGCGGACCGTACAGCCAGATATCGACGCCCACGTAGTCGCTCTGGTTAACCTGGATGTAGTCCACCCCGTTCATCGGGTTGCCGTCGAGATCAAGCTCGAGGCGGTACTGGCCCATGCCGGCGGACGCGAACAGCAACAGGGCCGCCGCCGCAACAAAAGCCTTCTTCATGCGCAGTTGCTCCTTTCTTCCGAATCGGAAGTTACCTTCGCTCTCAAGCCGCGCGCCGCGATCCACCCGGGGACCCACTCCCGAAAGAACCGCATGATTCAGCCGCCCCTGACCGCTTCCCAACAATCATTCGCGGCCGAACGCACACTTCCTGAAAGCACTTGAGATTCTACCAGGAAGGCCCGGTCCGTGTCAACTCAAAATCTTGTTTCGAGCTACTTCGGATCCGCCCGTTCCCGGTGAGCCTCCAACCCTTTCCACCGGCCTGCGCCGGTTAAGAAGCCGTTTTCGCGGCTCCCCGCACCCTGCTTATCGGCTCCGAGGGTGAGGGGTTTGACCGCTCCCGCTTCCGTGCGCTCGTCCGGGGCCGGGCCCAGGGAGCCCGCCCCGGCGGTAAGGCCGACACCTTACCCGATTTGGTAGCCGTCAACGCTCTCTCCGCATCACCTCCTCGGCTGCAGGATAGTCTCTGGAACCGACTGAAGAATACCACTGGGGAAGGGGCTTCGTCAACAGGAAATCAGGGGCCCGGGCCCCGTGAGGCCTTCCTAACCGATTCTTGATCACCCTGTTCGTTTCGTCGTCCCGGCGGGCGCCCGACGAGGCAGTTGTCGCTGGGGAACCCTCCTGCTACAAATAGAAGCGCGTATGCAAGCCCACTCGGCGTCACTCGCACTTCCCCGCGCGGACCGGATCCCCGGTCGGGAGGAGTCATGAGAACCCGTCGTTTCCCGGCGATCCCCTTTCTTATCACCCTCGCGCTCGCGGCCCTAGGACATTCGATTCCTGCCCACGGAGGGACGGAGAACCGGGCCGATGAGCCCCCGGAGGCGTGGCGGCTTCTGAGAGGTCCCGGTAGAGCGGAGCTGCTCGACCGCATCCTATCCGATCTCGACCGCCTTTCGGAGCATGAGAGCGCCTTTTCTCCACGAAGCGCGCGATCGAGGGAGGAGAGGACCGATGAGCTTTCTATAGGCCCTTGGCCCTACCGCGAATCCGGCCGCCCTCGCGTCTGGACGATCCGGCCGGACGGCACCGGAGACGCCCCGACGATCCAGGCAGGGGTCGACTCGGCGGCCCCAGGCGACACCGTTCTTCTCGAACCGGGGATCTTCCACGGAGAGGGAAACCGCGATATCCGCTTCCGCGGAAAGGCGTTGGTCGTCCGCGGAAGAGACGCCCCCGAGCTTCACGTGATCGACTGCAAGGGGACGCAGGAGGATCCTCATCGAGGGTTCGTCCTCGACCAGGGCGAGGGGCCCGGGTCGGTCCTATCGACCCTAACGGTGACCGGCGGCCACTCGACCGACCACGGGGGCGGCATCCTCTGCCGAAACGGCTCGTTCCCCACGTTGGAGAACCTGATCGTGCGGGAGAACCGCGCGGACGCTTGGGGGGGCGGGATGTTCTGCTACGATGCCTCGGCGGAGATCGTCGGATGTGTCTTCCGCGGGAACACGAGCCGCTGGGGCGGGGGGATTTACGGAAGGCGGGCGTTCCTCGAGGTCAGGGACGCGCTTTTCGCAGAGAACGTCGCCGGACACCAGGATTTCGACTGGGGCGGCGCGATCGGATGCGACAGCTCCGATTACTTGAAGCTCGAAAGGGTTCGGTTCGAGTCGAATCGCGCGCCGGTCGGAGGGGCGGTTTCCGCGTACGACACGCCGCTTCTCGCCGTCGACTGCGCGTTCATCGGAAATGAGGCCGATCTCCTCTGCGGTGCTCTCTACAGCTTTCCGATCGCTCCCGGCGACCCAGTCGTCCTCAGGAATTGCGACTTCTCGGAGAACACGGCGATCCTCGCCGCGGGGGCGGCCTCCTCCCTGGGGGGATGCGATACGATCGCCGAGTGCTCATTTACGGGAAACGAGGCGAACTGGGCGGGCGCGGTCTTTCTGGGAGGAGACACGCACGTCCGCGCGTGTTCCTTCACGAACAACCGCGCGCGCCGGAGCGGGGGAGCCTTCAGCATCTACGGGAGGGCGTTCCTTGACACGTGCACGATGGCGGGAAACACCGCCGCCGACTCCGGCGGGGTCGTTCAGACCGAGTACGCCGACCCGATCCGATTCGAACGATGCACGATCGCCTTCAACGGCGCCCCGCACGGAGGAGCGGTCAGCGTGCCGTCCGGAGTGTCGTCGTCGGTGATTCTCTCGCGCTCGATCGTCGCCTTCAGCGATTCAGGGGAGGCCGTTCTTTGCGATGGGACGGGCGGCACCGCCGTCTTGAGCTGCTGCGACCTCTACGGAAACGAGGGAGGCGACTGGGTCGGCTTCATCGCGCCGCAGGCGGAGATCAGCGGAAACTTCTCGGCGGACCCGCTCTTCTGTGGCGGGGAGACGAACGACTTCACGCTCGACGCGGAGTCCCCCTGTCTCGACGCGGCGGGCTGCGGCCTCGTGGGCGCGTGGGGTTTGGGATGCGGGGGATCGGTCGGCGTTGCGGCCGAAGACGGGGCTCCGGCGAGCTCGACCTTCCTCGCGCCGAACGCGCCGAACCCCCTTAACCCGTTCACGACGATCCGGTTCGGTTTGAAGGAACCGGGAGCGGTCTTGCTCGCGCTTCACGATCCAGCCGGACGTCGCGTGAGGATCCTCTGCAATGGGGAACGCCGAGATGCGGGGGAACACTCGGTGACTTGGGACGGCCGCGACGCAACAGGCCGAGCCGTTGCATCCGGGGTCTATCTGGTCCGGATGGAGACGCAAGGTTTCTCGGCCGCGCGAAAGATCCTCATCCTCAGGTAGCAGTCCTCTTCTTCGAGGAATGAAGGATGGAGAGAAGCCCCCCCGGCGGAGCCGAGGGGGCTGTCGATTCGGAGAGAATCAAGACACTAGTAGATCTGGTCGCAGTCCAACCCCATGCTCGTGTTCCGAGTCAGCGTGAAGCTGACACCCGCGCCGCCCGGGCAAACATCGCCCGCGTTCACGCGGGGCGCGTAGATGAACGTGTCCTGGAAGTTAACCGAGTTCGTTGCCCCGCAGGCCCGGAAGTCACCCGAGTAGCCGGCTCCGGCGTTCACGAAGGGCGCGAACTTGAACGTGTCCTGGAAGTTCACGTTCCCCGTGCCGTTGAAGTCCACCGACTTGACGCAGAGCGTGTCGAAGTTGTTGGAGAGCTCGACGCTCGGGTCCCCGCAGAGGGCCGTGACCTTCCAGTTGAGGGCGAACTTCGCTCCGCCGCCGCCGTAGAGATCGAACGCCACCACGCCGTTCGCGTTGGTCGCGGCGGTCCGAGAGGCGGTCCCGCAGATCCGGCCGTTCACCGACGTCGGCGACCCGAGATCGTTGTTCGGGTCGAACTGGCCGGAGAGGTCGAGGCGCACGTTGCAGGTCGGAACGGGCGCCGAGAGGCAGTCGCGCACGGTCACGCGGATCCAAACCTTCTCATAGGTGCCGGCCGGGCTCCACACTACGTTGCATGTGGCGCAGGGAAGCCCGGTCCCGGACACGCGCTGAAAGGCCATCACCGTGCTCGAGTACGCCGCGCAGGGAAGGCCCGCGAACGCCGTGGTCGCGAACCCGAACGCGAAGAGAGCGAGCAGTCCGAACATCAACCCTTTTCTCATTGCTACCTCCTGCAGGAAAGTTCCAGCGATCGTTCCTTCCCGGTTCTCCGGGCGCTCACACACATCTATCGTCTGGGCCTGTGGCGGAGCCACGAGGACCTATCCAGGATGAAAGCTTCCCCGCACCTCCTTTCGGCAGATTGATGGGTATAGGCAAGGGAGAACTCAATCGCGATTCTGGTAGCGCTGGTACTATACCAAACTCCCTTTCCGCCTGTCAACCGTAAAACCTCAGCCCTCCGATAGGTTACGCGACAGGCAATCGGCTCCACACCTGGAAGAAACTCTACCAGAAGACGGCCGGGAAGTCAACGGGTTTGTCCGGTTAACTCCAATCTTCATCGGATCCTCGAAGGTTCCTGATGATCGTTCCGATCGTCCCGATCCGGGGAGCCCGGCCAGCCGGGTCTGCGCGTGGGCGAAGCAGGATTCGAACCTGCGGCCTCCTGCTTGTAAGGCAGGCGCTCTCACCATCTGAGCTATCCGCCCGGACGTGATTCCGGCCTAACATACTATCGGACACTATTTTACCGCGATCGCAAGGGGAAGGATCACGCAGTACCCGGCGACGAGGAGGATCGGCGCCAGCGTGATCGAGTTCTTGCTGAGGAGGAGGTAGCCGAGGAGGATGAAGAAGATCCCGACCCCAAAGAGGATGTAGTTCCGCTGCCCGAACGCGAGCCCGTCCTCGGTCCTTGCCGCGGGGCGGGCCGGCTTGACCGCTTTCTTCTTCACCTTCGCCACGATTCGTGCCTCCCGGGGATCCTGTTCGTTTCGATTACAGCGGCCTTCGCCCCTCCCGTCAAGGAGAATCACGGAGCGCCTTCGCACTCCTCTTCGCGCGGCCGTGCTCTTCCGCAGTCGCGGTGAAGACGTGCCGCCCCCCCTCTCCCGACGCCACGAAGAAGAGAGCGTCCGAATCCTCGGCCGGATGGAGAGCCGCGCGGATCGACGCCTCCCCGGGGGAGCAGATCGGCCCCGGCGGGAGGCCCGGGTTCTTGTACGTGTTGTACGGAGAGTCGATCGCGAGATCCGCGAGGAGGGGCGCCTCCCGCGTTCCGAGCGCGTACTGCACCGTCGGGTCCGCCTGGAGCTTCCAACCGAGGCGAAGCCGGTTGTGGTAGACCGCCGCGATCAAGGGCCTTTCCTCAGGGAGGACCGCCTCCGACTCGACGATCGAGGCGAGCGTCACCGCCTCGCGCGCCGAGAGACCCATCTCCGCCGCCCGCGCCTCCTCCTCCGCGGAGAACCGTTTTCGAAAGGCCTCAACCATTCGACCCAAAACCAGTTGGAGCGGGTCGGTCGGAAAGAAGAAGTACGTGTCCGGGAAGAGATAGCCCTCGAGCGTCGGCCCGGGCGCGCCGAGGCTCCCCGCCAAGGCCGGCTCGGACGCAACCCGGAGGATCTCCTCTTCCGGGATGGAGAGCGCCGAGGAGAGGATCCGGGCGACCTCCGGGAGGCGGAGCCCCTCGGGGATGGTGACACGGACCGCCTCGTTCGCCCCCCTCTGAAGCAGACGGAGGATCCGCCCGCCCGGCGTCCCCGGGACGATCCGGTAGACCCCCGCACGCACCTTCCGATCGGTCCCCCCGATCCGGCCGACGAGGGTGAACCATCGGGCGTCGTCGAGGATCCCGTGGCTTTTCAGGACCGCGCCGATCGATCCGAGGCCCGCCCCCTCCGGGATCACCACGCGCTCTGCCTCGAGACCCTCGGGAGGCTCGCCTTGATAAAAGCGGTGCACGGCCGCGCCGAAGAGGACGAGGACCGTCGAGAGAGCGAGAGCCGCGGCGAGAGATCGCCCGCTCATCGGTCTAATCCTCCGCCGGCCGCGCGCCGCGCCGGCGATCCAGATACGACTGCAGGATCAGGACGGCGGCGATTCGATCGATCCTCGCCGAGGCCGCCTTGGTCTCTTTCGGGCGCCTTCGCCCCGCGCGCCGTCTCGGCGTCTCCCCCTTCTCCCCTTCG
>Ga0194125_10007884_pt1 | contig 15188 bp, 8 predicted proteins | sample TA2KigC250mmetaG_FD_148626 | JGI IMG/M metagenome (GOLD analysis project Ga0194125, IMG submission 148626) | Freshwater microbial communities from Lake Tanganyika, Tanzania - TA2015034 Kigoma Deep Cast 250m | ecosystem: Environmental > Aquatic > Freshwater > Lake | place: Tanzania: Lake... | reverse complement strand
ACGACGGCTACTGGGCCGCCCCCGGAGTCAACAACAACAAGCCCAACGAGATCATGAACCCCTTCGTCTTCCGGTTGGGCGTCCGCTTCCAGATCTGACCCGACTCTCGCTCCAGAAGAAGCAGAAGCCCCTCCGGCCGGAAGGCCGGAGGGGCTTTTTCTTTCGAGAGACGGGATGCCCGGGAGGGGGACCGGGCCGAAGGGACTAGGACTCGATTTTCTCGACGACGATCGTCAGGTTCGAGACCAGGGCGGCGATCGTCCCGATGGCCGCGAGCACGGGCATGAAGGCCGCCCCGACGATCCCCACCGTCAGGGGGATCTCCAGGAACGTCTTGCCCGACTCGTCCTTGAGGATGATCCGGCGGATGTTCCCTTCGCGGATGATCTCCTTGACCTTGGTCAGGATCTCGCCGCCGGCGAGCTTGAACTCTTCGGTCCTCGTCTTTTCGCTTCCGGTCGTTTTTTCCTCGGTCATCGTGGCCTCCATCGCCCGCGGGGGCGCTCCTCTCTATACGGAAAACGCGAGGAGATGGTTCAGCGCTTCTCGATTTCGGCGAGCAAGGCCTTGGCCTCGGGCTGGTCGGGGTTGAGCCTCAGGGAAGCCCGGAGGACGTTCAGGGCGTCCTCGGTCCGGCCCGTTTTCCAGTAGGCGAACCCCAGGGCGGTGAGCAACGCCGGGTCGCTGTTGTAGATTTTGTTTCCTTCCTGGAGCTCGGGCACGGCGGCCTCGTGCCGGCCCAGCCCGAGAAGGGCCCTTCCCCGGAGGAAGCGGTATTGGTAGGCCAGCCGGGTGTCATCCTTGATTCGTTCAACGAGGGCCATGGCCCGGTCGAATTTGTTTGTCCTGATGAGAAAGCCGGCGTACTCCGGAATCCGTCCGGTGAACGACGGATTGGCCGACAGGGCCCGCTCGTAGGCGGCCTCGGCGGCCTCCGGGTTTCCGGTCTGGTCGAACTGGGAGGCGAGCACGTAGTCGAAGACGAACCGGTTGGCCTGGGAGGCGGCCTTGGCCAGGGTCACCGGATGGGAGACCGCTTTGCGGGGAGAGACGACGAAATTCGTCCGCTCTTCGGCCAGGACGTTCCCCTTCCCGTCGAGGAGATGGACGGTCAAATCGTAGTAGTCGGGCGGGAAATCCGACGCCGGGACGGACTGGCCCACGGTCAGAATGTTTCGGAAGGGCAGGTCGCTCAGCCGGATGGAAAGAGCCTTCCGGAAGGGAGCGTTCGGCTTGGCCCCCTGGATAAGGACTCGGGCCGATCCCTCCTTCCACAACTCCTCGGTCAGTCCGAGGATCTGGAACAGGTAGGCGACCTCGTCGGTCAACCCGAGGGTGTTCCGGGGGTCGACGAGGGGCCGTTGGCCGCCTGCCTGGTAGGGTTGGCGGATGTCGGCCTTGACCTCGGCCAGGGAATAGCCGATGACCGGGTCTCCGACCCGGACGCCCCCGCCGGGAACTTCGACGTCGCGCTCCAGAATGCTGAACTCCTTGCCCGTTCGGTTCTGGAGGAGGACGGACAGGCGGTACCGGCCGGGGACGGCCGGGAATCCGTCCTGGATGGAGACCCCCTTGATCTCGGTCTCGGAAAGCTGGGCCTCGGGGATCGTCAGGGGAAACTCCTTGGTGTATTGGTAGACGACCTTCTCCCCGGCCCTCAGGCTGACGTTGACCTCGAAAGCGCAGGAGTATTCGCCCTTGGGTTCGTAGAAATCGAGGGACAGATTCTTGGGAGCGACGGCGAAGTCGATGAACGGGAGTCCGGTCACGGGGTCGAAGACGACATGGACCGTCCCGGAGCTTTCCATGTAGTTTGTCAGGTACTCGGTGCTGACATAGCCCTTGTAGTTGAGGAAATGGGTGGCGTAGCTCTCGCTGACCGCCTTCTTGGGCGAGTCGATGATGTTCGCCAGCCAGATGGCGTTCTCGGGCGACGGCTGGTACATGTACGGGATTTCGCCCGGAATGATGGACAGGCAAACGGCCGCCAGTTCGGGCTGGAGGTCGAAGATCGCATCATACATGGATTCGTAATCCGACGGCGTGTAGTCCTTGCCGCTGATGAGGAGCTTGCCCGGGCCGTCCGAGACGGGGTCGTAGAGCTTGTATTCGCCCACGTTCCCCCGCTGGTAGAAGACGAGCGAGAAATGGGTTGGCATGCCTTTGGCCGGGTCCCCGTAATACGACCAGATTTCGACCGGCCAGAGCTCGGTGCTCCCGGCGATCTGAACCTTGGAGGAAGGCTCTCCGAGGATGATGGTGAACCGCCCCCGGTCCGTCCGCCAGCCCTCCTGGCCTCCGTAATGGAATCTCTTGTTGGCCTCCTTGTACCGCTTCTCGATTTCGTCCTTGAACTCATTGGCCGCCGTGGCCGGCGTCGGGTCCCGCGTCTTCCAGAACATCTGGATGAAGATGTCCCGGTCGCGGTCGTTGGCCAGCTTCAGGAAGACGTCCCGCTCCTTTTCCTTGATGATGTAGGACGTCAGACGGAGCCATTCCTGGTACTGCGGGGCCAGAGCCAAGGGCTTAGTCTGGGCGAAGCCGGGAGGCGGCGCCAAGGCCTGGGGCTGGAAGAGCGCAGAAGCGAGAAGAATCGCCGCCGTTTTTTTCACTGCGTCACGTCCTTGGTTGTCAAGACGACAAACATATAGCATAAACAACGCCGTTGTCACAATCCGGTTACGAAACGGTTAGGAAACGAATCAGGCGGAATTTTCGGACCCCGGGCGGGATTGAATCCATTTTTTTGGATGGAATTCAATAACTTGGACCGCGACGAGCCGGGAATTTATTTAATCCCTTGAAAAAAAATAAGTTGCCGGCGCCTCTTTTCTTGGCATGGATATTGCTTTCGTGATTGACAAGAAAACCTCAGGAGGTGGAGAAAGAAGAGAGAAGAAAAGACTATTCCCTTGGGGTGGGCGGCCGATGGCTGCCCGGGATGCGAGGCCTCTTCCGGAGGCCGCTATCATCGAAGGGAGGACGAATGAAAAGGGTATCCGCGATTCTCTTCTGCCTCGTCCTGACCTGCGGCCTGGCGGCCCAGCAGCGGACGGGCAACATTTCCGGAACCGTCGTTGACCAGGAAGGAAACGCCCTGCCGGGCGTGGCCGTGACCCTGACCGGGACGACGATCGCCCCGATGTCGACCACGACCAACGCCGAGGGCCGTTTCCGGTTCCTGTCGCTTTTCCCGGCCAACAACTACCAGGTCAAGCTCGAGCTCCAGGGCTTCAAGACGAAGCTCGAGACCGGGGTCATCGTCAACATCAACTTCACGGCCGAGCTGAAGCTCGTTATGGAGCAGGGCAAGCTCGAAGAGCAGATTACGGTCGTCGCCACGACGCCCGTCGTCCAGACCAAGAAGACCCAGGTCACCCACAACATCAACTACGAGCAGCTCCAGGAGCTGCCCTCGGCCCGGGACCCCTGGGTCATCCTCCAGCTGACGCCCTCGGTCTTCATCGACCGGGAGAACATCGGCGGGACGGAGTCGGGCCAGCAGTCGTCCTTCATGGCCAAGGGCTCGACGACCCAGGAATGGACGCTCGACGGGATGCAGATCACGGACCGCAACTCGGGCGGCTCGCCGGGGTACTATGACTTCGACGCCTTCGAGGAGATGCAGATCTCGACGGGCTCCCTCGACGTCGAGCACCGCGACCCCGGGGTCGTCATCAACCTCGTCTCCCGCCGGGGCGGGAACAAGATGAGCCTCGGCGGCCGGTTCTTCTACACCGACGAGCAGTTCCAGATGAAGGTCTCCAGCTCCCGGCTGACCGAGCTCGGGGTCAACGGCTACAACAAGGCCGTCGACATCAAGGACTTCGGGTTCAACGCCGGCGGCCCGCTCCTCCGGGACAAGGTCTGGTGGTGGGTCGGCTACGGGATCCAGCAGATCCAGACGGTCAACCTCCTCAACGTCCGGGACGACACCTACCTGAACAACTACAACGCCAAGCTGAACTTCCAGATCATCCCCGAGAACCGGGCGGAGTTCATGTTCACGGCCGGGGCGAAGACGAAGTTCGGCCGTTCCTCCTCGGCCTCCTTCCCCTCGGGCTGGAACCAGGGCAGCCAGTTCCACTTCGGCAACCCGACCTTCAAGTTCCAGGACGAGCACATGTTCGGGGACAACCTCTTCCTCTCCCTCCGGGCGGGGAAGTCGAACGCCGGGTTCGGGATGTGGCCGGCGATCGACCTGGACATCACCAAGGTTGCCTGGCACGATTCCGAGAAGAACCTCTGGCAGTACTCCAACACCTGGTTCTACTCCGACCGGCCCCACCCCTACTACGTCTTCCAAACCCAGTACTTCAACGACGACCTCCTGGGGACGGGGACGTCGCACGAGGTCAAGATCGGGTTCGAGATCAACCACAACAGCCGGACCTACGTCGGCGGCTGGCCGGGGAACTTCTACGTCGAGAACAACTACCAGGGCGAGACGGTCGACTGGAACCTCGACGGGAACATCGACAAGGTCCGCGACCAGTTCGGGATCGACATCCGGATGATCTCCCTGGGGTCAAACGACCTCAACTGGTCGGACGGGACGAAGCGCTGGGCGGTCTATTTCAGCGACTCGGTCTCCTTCGGCCGGTTCAACCTCAACCTCGGGCTCAGGGCGGACCACTCCTACGGCTACATCAATCCCCTGACGACCAAGGGCATCTTCACCGACCAATCGGGGACGATCAGCAAGTACCAGGACCAATACACCCAGATCGCGGCCGGATTCTTCACCCCCGAGGCGGTCACCAAGCTGGCGTCGATGATCCCGCCCAAGAACCGGGACTACATCGAGCCGGGGAAGAAGTTCTGGATGTTTTCCCCCCGGATCGGCCTGACCTACGACATCTTCGGCAACGGGAAGACGATCGCCAAGGCGGCCTATTCGCTCTATCGGGGCGGCGGGCTGGGGACGGGGTTCTGGACCCCCTACGGGATGTACGGCTGGATGGACTTCTGGTGGGTCGACGGGAACAAGGACAACAAGGCCAGCCTGAACGAACTCTACTGGGCCAACGTCGGCAAGACCTCCCGTCCGGCCTACCGGGTCTTCGACGACGCCGGGAATTTCGTCGGGGACTACGTCCGGGAGTACAACTACTACTGGGGCGGCTGGACTTGGGATAACCCGACCGGCCTGTCCAAGCCGACCTCCTACGTCGACCTGGACAACTGGAAGACGAGCCAAACCCACGAGGTCTTCGTGTCCCTCGAGCGGGAGATCATGCAGAACTTCGGGGTCTCGCTGAGCTACACTTGGAAGCGAATGGGCCGGTTCAGCACGTCCTGGGCCTACTACCCGCTCGAGTTCTACCCCACCTTGGGCAACCACCTGCGGAGCAAGAACGATTACGAGATCGGCGGCTATGTGCCCAACGTCCTGACCGACCCGGTCACGGGCCAGACCTACGACCCGATGGAGGCCAAGGGCCGGCCATGGTACGTCCTCAAGAACGCCGAATACACCCTCTCGACGCCCTACTCCAAGACGGTCATGATGGACCCCAAGCGGCGGAACATCTACTGGGGCGTCGACCTCGTCCTGACCAAGCGGCTGTCGAACAAGTGGATGATGAACGGCTCGGTCACCTACCAGATGCAGCGCTCCTACTACGGCGATTACGGCTACGGCGACCCGACGAACATCTGGGCCCAGGAAGGCCAGATGTACGCAATGGGGATGGGCGGGGGCAGCGGCAAGATCTCCCGGCCGATGTTTTCGACCTGGATGGTCAAGCTGATGGGCCTCTACCAGCTCCCCTGGGACGTCTCCGTGTCCGGGACCGTTTCGGGCCACGAGGGCAGCTTCTGGGACAGGACGTTCAGCATCCAGGACCGGACCCTCCCCAACCCCCGCTCCTACAGCAACTCGATGACCACGGTCTCCTACAACAACCGGAACCGCCTGGGCAACGTCTGGGTCATCAACCTCAAGGCCGAGAAGATGATCAAGCTGGGCGACGCCTCGCGGATGTACTTCTCGGTCGACCTGTTCAACATCCTGAACGACGACACCCTCCTCCGGAAATACGACCTCAGCCTGGGGACGTTCCGGGTCGTCGGCGCGAGTCCCTACAGCTACACCAAGCCGTCGGCCACGTCGGGCCTCCCGAACGAGATCATGAACCCCATGGTCTTCCGGCTCGGGATGAGGTTCCAGATCTGACCCGGCTCTAACTCCCCGCAGAGGCACGAGCCCCCGCCGCCTCCGGGCGGCGGGGGCTTTTTTTTCGCCCTCGCGGAATTGAGTATAATAGGCCCGTGAAGAAGAGAGGAAGGATTCTGCTCTGGGCGGCGGGCGCGGCCGCCGCCGCCTTCGGGCATCCCGCCCTCCCTCCGGACGCGCCCCGGACGAACGTCCTCCTCGTCACCGTCGACACCCTGAGGCCGGACCGGCTGAGCTGCTACGACAAGCGGTTTGTCCAGACCCCGGCCATCGACGCCCTCGCCGCCCGCGGGGGGCTCTTCGAACGGGCCTTCGCCCACACCTCGGTCACCCTTCCCTCCCACGCCAACATCCTCCTCGGATTGACGCCGATCGCCCATGGGGTGAGCGAAAACTCCCGGGCCCGAGTCGCCGATGGATTCCTGACCCTGGCCGAGCACCTCAAGGCCGCCGGATACTCCACCGCCGCTTTCATCGGCGCTTTTCCCCTCGACGCTCGTTTCGGCCTGAACCAGGGCTTCGACGTCTACGACGACAGGGTCCCGTCGAGAAGCGCCCACCCCGGGGCGTTTTCCGAGAGGACAGCGGGGGAGGTCGTGTCCCTCGCCCGCGGCTGGACGGGACGCCAGAAAGGGCCCTGGTTCTGCTGGGTCCATGTCTGGGACCCCCATGCGCCCTATCTCCCTCCCGAGCCTTACGCCTCCCGTTTCAAGAGCGACCCTTATTCCGGCGAAGCGGCCTATGTCGACGCGGAGCTCGGCAAGCTCTTGTCCGACCTCGACCGGACGGGGGCCTCGGCCCAGACGCACGTCATCCTGACCGCGGACCACGGCGAATCGCTGGGCGAGCATGGCGAGCTGACCCACGGCTATTTCGCTTACAACAGCACGATTCACGTTCCCCTCCTCATCGCCGGCCCGGGCCTCAAGGCCCGCCGGGTCGCGGCCGACGTCGGCCATGTCGACATTTTTCCGACCGTTTGCGACCTTGTCGGCCTCCGCCCGCCGGCCGCCCTCCATGGCCGGTCGCTCGGGCCGCTCCTCCAAGGGGGGGCTCTTCCGCCGCGGGCGGTCTACTTCGAGGCCCTCGATTCGTTCCTCAACAAGGGCTGCGCGCCGCTTCGGGGCTACATTCTGCGGGACCGGAAATTCATGGACTCCCCCATCCCCGAGCTCTACGACTTGGACAAGGACTTCGCCGAAAAAACGAACCTCGCGCCGCCGTCCGACATCGCCCCCTTCAAAAAAACCTATCTGGACCTGGAGAAATCGCTCCAGGGGGATTTCCCTAAACCCGCCGAACGGACGCTCGACCGTCAGGCCCGGGACAGGCTCCGCAGCCTGGGCTACGTCGTCTCCCCCGGAGGCCGGAGGAAGGCCGTCTTCGGGCCCGAGGATGACTTGAAGTCCTTCCTCCCCTTCCAGCAGAAGCTCGAGAGGGCGATCGTCGCCGCCGACGCCGGCCGGTTCGAGGAGAGCCTGGCCCTCTACGCCGGCCTGGCCAAAGAGCGGCCCGATTTCACCCCCGTCCATACCTACCTCGCCCAGACGCTCCTCGGCCTCGGCCGGCCGGACGAAGCCCTCCGGGCCCTCGACGCCGCTTATCGCTTCGACCCCGACAACGTCGCCATCCTGACGGCCTACGGCACGGTCCTCGTCCAAGCCGGCCAATACGACCCGGCCGTCGGAGTCCTCGAACGGGCTTTAGCGATCCTCGACACCGACCCCGAGCCCTGGGACAGCCTGGGCATCGCCGAATGGCGGCGGGGCGAATTCGACAAGGCGAAAACCTATTTCGAGAGAGCCCTCGCCCTCGACCCGACCTATGCCCTGGCCGCGGCCAATCTCGGAGCCCTCCACATGACCCTCTACGGAGCCAAAGGCCGACAGCCGGCGGACCTCGTCCGGGCGATCGAATCCTACCGCCGATCGGTCGACATCGACTCGTCCTTGAACCTCGGCCATCGCGGGCTGGGCGCGGCCTTGAAAACCGCCGGCCGGCTTCAAGAAGCCGCGGCCTCTTGGGAACGGGCCATCGCCCTCGACCCCGAAGACGCCTTTTCGACCGGCTCCCTCGGCGAGGCCTCCTTCGACCTGGGGGACAAGACGAAGGCTCTGAGGCACCTGGAGCGCTATCTTGCCCTTCTCGGCGACCGGATATCACCGGCCGAGAAATCGCGCATCCAGGCCCTGATCGAGAAATGCCGATGAGCCGGAACGTCGCCCGCCCGGCCGTCTGGATCATGGCCGGACTGTCCTCGCTCGCCGCCTTCTCCCCCTCCTCCTCCGCCGGCCTCAACGTCCTCCTTGTCACGGTCGACACCCTCCGGCCCGACCGGCTGAGCTGCTACGGCTCGAAGGCCGTCCGGACGCCCCGGATCGACGCCCTCGCCGGGCGCGGGGCCCTCTTCGAACGGGCCTTCGCCCACGACCCGCTGACCCTGCCCTCCCACACAAACATCCTCCTCGGCCTGACGTCCCTGGCTCACGGGGTCCGGGAGAACGGCAATTCATACGTCAACGGGGTCTACCAGACGCTGGCCGAAACGCTCAAGGCGGAGGGCTATGCCACCGGAGCGTTCGTCAGCGCTTTCCCGCTGGACTCGCGGTTCGGCCTCGGGCAAGGATTCGACGTCTACGACGACCGCTTTCCGGCCAAGGTCGCGCCGGGGCTCGAATTTTCGGAGAGGACGGCGGAAGCGACGGTGGCCGCAGCCCTGGCCTGGCTCGAGACAGTCAAGGACAAAGGGAAATGGTTCGGTTGGGTTCATCTCTGGGACCCCCACCTGCCCTACGCCCCTCCCCCGCCATTCGCCGGCCGATTCGCCAAGGACCCGTACTCGGGCGAGGTGGCCTACGTCGACGCCTCCCTCGGGCCTCTCCTGGACGCCGTCGAAAAAGGCGGCGGAGCCGAGCGAACCCTCGTCATCCTGACCGGAGACCATGGAGAGTCCCTGGGCGAGCACGGCGAGGCCGCCCACGGCTATTTCGCCTACAACGCCACAATCCACGTCCCCCTCCTCATCGCCGCCCCGGCCATGAAGCCCGTCCGGATTCCGGGCCACGTCGGCCACGTCGATATCTATCCGACCGTCTGCGACTTCGTAGGCGTCGAAAAACGGCCCATCCTCCATGGGGCCTCGCTCGCCCCGCTCATGGCCGGAAAAACGAGGAAGCCCGGCCCGGTCTTTTTCGAGGCCCTGGACGCCCACGTGAACCGCGGCTGGGCGCCCCTCCGCGGGGTCATCGACGGCGGGCACAAATACATCGAGGCGCCGATTCCCGAGATCTACGACCTGGAGAAGGATTTCGACGAACGGACGAACCTCGCGGGGGGGGTCGACCTCTCCCCTCTCCGGAAAAAGCTGGCCGAACTGGAGAAAGCCCAGACGGCGGCGAGCCAAGGAGGAGGGAACCGGAATCCGAGCCGGGAAACGAGGGACCGGCTCCAGAGCCTGGGCTATGTCGTCGCGCCCTCCGCCCCGGGGAAGAAAACATACGGCCCTGAAGACGACTTGAAGACGCTTCTTCCGCTCGAACAAAAGCTCGGCCGGGCGAAGGCCGCGGCCCGGGAAGGCCGGACGGCCGAAAGCGTCAGAGACCTCGAGGACATCATCAAGGCCCGGCCCGATTTCATCTCGGCCTTCGACCTTCTCTCGAAAATCTACGCGGGCCGGGGGCTTATCGATGAAGGGTTGAAGGTCCTCGAGCGCGGTCTCCGGGCCAACCCCGAAAATTACGCCTTCCTCTCGGCCTGCGGCATCGGCCTGGCCCGGGCGGGGCGCTCCGCCCCGGCCAGGGAAGCCCTTCAGGACGCTCTCGGAATCTACGACCGCGACCCGGAGGTGTGGAACGCCCTGGGAATGGCCGAAATGAGCCTCGGCGACGCGGACCGGGCCCTCGCGTCTTTCGAACGGGCCTGGGCCCTCGACCCGCTCGACGCCGTCACCAACGAGAACCTGGGCGTCGTCCAGGTCAACCGGGCCATGAAAACGAAGAACCGTGACCTGCTCTCCAAGGCCGTCGAATACTTCCAGGCGTCTATCGCCGCCGACCCCGCCCTCCCCTCGGCCCACAACGGGCTGGGAGGGGCGTACAATTTCCTCGGCCGGAAAGACGAAGCCATCGCCGCCTGGGAGAAGGCCGTCGCCTTGGACCCGTCCTTTGATTTCCCCCTCTACAATCTGGCCTTGGTCTATTTCGACCGGGGCGATAAGGCCAAGGCCCTCGAGTACTGCCGGAAATATCTCGAGGCCAAGGGAAGCCGCCTGACCGACCGGGAACGGCGAGAGGTCGAAAACCTCATCGACCGGATCAAGCGATAGCCTGCCCGTTTGACAAAGAGGGGGGGTTTGGATATTTTTCGCTTCCATGACGTCCTCAGCTCGCCGGAAAGGAGGGAAGGCATGACCGTTGCATTCCGCCTCGGAACGATGATGTTCCTCCAGTACGCCATCTGGGGGGCCTGGGCGCCCGTCCTCTCGGCCTACCTCATGGAGACCCTGAAATTTTCGGGGACGCAGGTCGGGTTCATCTATTCCCTGCTCCCCATCGCCACGATCGTCGCCCCGATGGTCGGCGGCCAGCTCGCCGACCGCTATTTTCCCACCCAGAGGGTCATCGCCGTCCTCCAGCTCGCCGGCGGGGCGATCCTCCTCCTCGGCGCGGCCGTCCAGAGCTACCCGGCCATGGTCTGGCTGATGCTCGTCTACTGCCTGGTCTACGCCCCGACCCTGGCCCTGACAAACTCGATCGCCTTCGCCCATCTCAAGAACTCGGGGAAGGACTTCGGCAAAGTCAGGGTCTGGGGGACGATCGGCTGGATCGCCGCCGGCTGGACGCTGGCCGGATGGCGGTTCGCGGCCAAGTCCGCCCCGGGGCTCCTGGTGAAGGGCGACACTCTTTTCCTGGCCGGGATTTTCTCCCTCCTCATGGGGCTCCAGGCCTTCGGCCTTCCTCACACCCCGCCCAAGAAGGAGGGGTCCAAGCCCCTGGCCTTCTTCGAGGCCTTCAAGATGCTCAGGGACAAGGATTTCCTCGTCTTCACGGTCATCTCCTTCGTCGTCGCGACCGAGCTCCAGTTCTACTACGTCCTCACCGCCCCCTTCCTGACCTCGGCCAAAATCGGGGTCAGCTCGACGGCCGTCTCGCTCGTCATGACCATCGCCCAGATCGCCGAGATCTTCGTCATGGCCGTTCTCCTGCCCAAGTTCCTGCCCAAGCACGGGATCAAGAAGACGATGATCATCGGCGTCCTGGCCTGGCCCATCCGCTACGTCGTCTTCGCCATCGGCGGCCCGGCCTGGCTCGTCATCGCCTCGCTCTCCCTCCACGGCTTCTGCTACGTCTTCTTCTTCGTCGTGGCGTACATCTACGTCGACACGATCGCCCCGGCCGACATCAAGGCCTCGGCCCAGAGCCTGATCGCCGTCGTCATCCTCGGGGTCGGCAGTTTCGTCGGCTCGAACTTCGCCGGCTGGATCCAGAAGACGTTCACCGCCGAGGGGGCGACGAACTGGCGGAACGTCTTCCTCGTCCCCATGGCCCTGACCCTCCTCTGCGCCCTGGCCTTCACCGCCTTCTTCCGTGAGCGAAAGGTCGCCGCATAAGCGGCGTAAAATACGGGGACACATCACTTATCTGTTCGGAAATGAACAGATAAGTGATGTGTCCCCGCATTTCGGAGGATAAGATGAAGAAAAAATACCTCGGAATCGGATTCGTCGGCGGCGGATTCATCGCCCGGTTCCACATCCGCTCCTGGCCCGGAGTCCGCGGAGCGGACATCCTCGGAGTGTTCGACCCCGACTCCCAGAGGGCCAAGGAGGCCTGCTCCCTGGCCCGGTCGCTCGACGTCGGCGAGGCCCGGCCGTTCGCCTCGGTCACGGCCATGGTCGCCGACCCGGCGATCGACGCCCTCTGGATCTGCTCGCCGAACTACACCCGGACCGAGGTCATGGAGGAAATCGCCCGGGCCGTCATCGAGGGGAAGGGCGGGCTCGTCGGCGTGACCTGCGAGAAACCGCTGGGGCGCAACGTCATGGAAGCGAATAAGATGCTCTCCCTCGTCCAGAAGGCCGGCCTCCTCGACGGCTACCTCGAGAACCAGGTCTTCTCCCCGGCCGTGACTCGGGGCAAGGAGATCGTCTGGACGAGGGGCGCGGCCATCGCCGGCCCCCCCTATCTCGCCCGAGCGGCCGAAGAGCACAGCGGGCCGCACATGCCCTGGTTCTGGGAAGGCAGCCTCCAGGGCGGCGGCGTCCTCAACGACATGATGTGCCACTCGGTTGAGGAGGCCCGGTTTATGCTGACCCCGCCCGGGGCGCCGCGGGACGTCCTGACGCCGGTGAGCGTTTCGGCCTACGCGAACTGCCTGAAATGGCAGGAGCCCAAGTACGCCGCCATCCTGTCCAAGTCGAGCGGCGGGAAGACCGACTATCTCAACCGCCCGGCCGAGGATTTCGCCCGCTCGCTCATCGAATACGAGGACAAGTCGGGGAAAACCCTGGTCGTCGAGACGACGACGTCGTGGTGCTACGTCGGGGCGGGCCTCCGCCTGTCGATGGAGCTCCTCGGCCCCGAGTACGCCCTCCAGATCAACACCCTGGACGCCGGGCTCAAGGTCTTCTTCAGCCGCCAAGTCAAAGGCAAAGCCGGTGAGGACCTGGTCGAGAAGCAGAACGCCGAGATCGGCCTGATGCCCGTCGTGGCCGACGAGAGCGTCGAATACGGCTACGTGGCCGAAAACCGGCACATGGTCCGCTCCTTCCTCAAGGGTGTCCGGCCCGAGGAGAATTGGAGCGACGGCCTGGCCGTGACCGAGCTTCTCATGGCCGCCTACCTGAGCGCCGAGACGGGTAAGACCGTCCGCTTCCCGCCCAAAGGATTGGAGAAGTTCGTCCCGGCCGTGGCTCGAGGGGCTTGGAATCCCCGGGCGAAATGAACGTCTTGCCGCAGACGAGTCTTCCCGGCGCGTCGTCGGAACGGGTCCCGTCTCGGCTCGTCGCCTTCCATCCTCGCTCCGTCACCCTGACGAGGGTCCCACTCCGCTCCGGGTGGGAGGCGACTTCGCCGGCCACCCGTTCCTTCCCTGTTCTCCGGCAACCAACCGGCACCGAGTCGACCTTCCAGCCGTTCGTCCGAAAATCGGGGCGTATTTTTTTCGGCCCTGTTTTGACAACTCGCCAAGGTATTCCGCGCGAAAAGGAGATAACATGAGGAAATGCTCCGTTCTGGGCTTGATGATGATTCCGGTCCTGCTGAGCCTCGGGGCGAGCCTTTCGGCCAAACCGGGACAGGCGAAGCCGCCGCTCCGGGACTTCGCCCCCGAGGTCAGGGCCAAAGTCGAGGCGACGGATTACAAAGCCGTCCGGATCAAGAAATTCCCGATCGCCTGCGAGGCCTGGACCTTCCGGCGGTTCACCTTCGCCGAGACCCTCCAAAAGCTCAAGGATCTGGGCATCGCCGCGGTCGAGGCCTATCCCGGCCAGGCCCTGTCGGCCGACATGCCCGGCGTGCGGTTCGACCACAACATGACGGCCGAGCAAATGACCAAGGCCCGGGAGCTCCTCAAAGCCTCGGGGGTCCACCTCTACGGCTACGGCGTCGTCGACCTCGGCCGGACCGAGGAAAGCATGAGGAAGGTCTTCGACTTCGCCCGGAAGATGGGGATCCGGGTCCTGGCGACCGAGCCCCAGGAGGCCGACTTCGACCTCCTCGAGAAGCTCGTCAAGGAATACAACATCGCCGTCGCCATTCACAACCATCCCGAGCCGACCCGGTACGCCAAGCCTGAGGTCGAGTTCGCGGCCCTCAAGGGCCGGGACCCGCGGATCGGCTCGTGCGCCGACACGGGCCATTGGATGCGGGGAATGAACGATCCGCTCGTCGCCCTCCGCCTCCTCGAAGGCCGGATCCTCGACGCCCACTTCAAGGACCGGAGCGGCTACGGGACCCAGGGCGTCGACGACGTCCCCTGGGGCGACGGCCAGGGGAACATCCGGGACCTGCTGGCCGAACTCACCCTCCAGGACTACGACGGCTACCTGACGATCGAGTACGAGAACGAAAAGGAAGTCATGAACCCCGTCCCGGCGATCCAGAAGAGCGTGGCCTACGTCAAGAGCGTGACCTACTACGAGGACTACACCCAGATCTTCCGCCGGGCCGGCCGCCGGTACGAAAAGCACGGCTGGAACCACTACGGCCCGGGCTATTTCGAGGTCGACGAAAAGTCGGGCGTCCTCAAGGGGCAGGGCGGGATGGGGCTTCTCTGGTACAAGGAGAAGCTCAAGGACTTCATCCTCGAGTGCGAATTCAAGTGCTCGACCAAAACGACGAACTCGGGCATCTTCCTCCGGATTCCCGACGTCCCGACGAGCGACGAATACATCTATCATTCGATCGAGATTCAGGTCGACGACAACTCCAAGGGCATCCACCACACCGGAGCGGCCTATGACATCGAGGCCCCCAAGGTCGAGGCCTCCCTGCCGACGGGCGAGTGGAACCACTTCAAGGTCGAGTTCCGGGGAATGCGCCTCAAGGTCGAGCTCAACGGGAAACTCGTCCTCGACTGGGAGGCCAAGCCGGGGGGCAAGGTCCGCGACCTCTCCCCGGAAGGCTACATCGGCCTCCAGAACCACGACAGCCAGTCGCCGCCGTACTTCCGGAACATCTACCTCAAGAAAATTTAGGCGTTCAGCCCGAGGCTCATCTGAGGGCACCTTGTCAAGATTTCTCCCTTGAAGGGCGCCCTGAATCCTGAGGAGGATTATTTCAGGAATATTTCGACGACCGGGACGGCGACGTCGGGCGGCTGGACCGGCAGGCGGAGGATGACGGCGTTGGCCTCCTCCTTCCGTTCGCCGGGCAGATAGCCCATATAGCCGAGGTCCCTGGGCGTCTTCGCGTCCCGGAAGGCGACCTCGGAGGCGTCGTTGAGGAGCTGGGCGTAAGCGACCTTCCCCCCCAATCCTTCCAGGGCCAGGGTCCCCATCGGCCACTCGAGG
>Ga0194125_10007881_pt1 | contig 15190 bp, 9 predicted proteins | sample TA2KigC250mmetaG_FD_148626 | JGI IMG/M metagenome (GOLD analysis project Ga0194125, IMG submission 148626) | Freshwater microbial communities from Lake Tanganyika, Tanzania - TA2015034 Kigoma Deep Cast 250m | ecosystem: Environmental > Aquatic > Freshwater > Lake | place: Tanzania: Lake... | reverse complement strand
AGCCCTGGTCTGACCAGCAGTCTTTCAATTGTTACCGCGCAGCATTGCGCTGTCAACGCTAATTACGTGGCGATGGCTGCGACCAGAGACAACAACGAATTAGGAATCAAACGAATTATTATATGATTTGTTCTTTTCCCAATTCGTTGTTGTCTTGGGTTGCGGCCACGCGGCCTTACGTTTTCAGGAGAATTTCGCAATGAATTCGGGCAATGATGCCCCGGCGAAAGTTGGCGCCGTGATGGTGGTCGGCGGCGGCGTGGCCGGTATGCGCGCCTCCTACGACCTGGCCGAGTCGGGCCTGAAGGTGTACCTGGTAGAAGTCGCCCCAGCGCTCGGCGGCTACATCGCTCAGCTTGGCTTCATGTTCCCCACCCACGACTGCGTCCTCTGCCGCGGCACGGCGGAACACGGCTACGGCTGTTCTCGTCCCGCCATCTCCCCCTTCTTTCTCGATCACTATCGCCACCCCAACATCGAGATCATGACCCTCACCGAGGTCACGGAGGTCTCCGGCGAGGCCGGCGATTTTACGGTTACGCTGCAGCACAACCCGCGCTACGTGGACGTGAGCAAGTGCACCAGTTGTGGCGATTGCTCGGAGCGCTGCCCGGTGGAGAAGCCCAGCGAGCTCCAGGCCGGCCTGGTGATGCGCAAGGCTGCCTACAAGAGCGCCCCGCGCGCCGTGCCCAACGCCTACGTCATTGACAAGGGCGATTACTGTCTGGATTGCCGTCGCTGCGAGAAAATCTGCCGTCCCAAGGCCATCAACCTGGACGAGACGGCCTGGACCGAGCAGGTCAAGGTCGGCGCTATCATCCTGACCACCGGCTTCAAGCTCTACGATCCGACCCCCGCCGAGCAGTACGGCTACGGTCGCTTCCCCAACGTGGTCACCAGCATCCAGTACGAGCGTCTGGCCAGCCGGGCCGGTCCTACTGGCGGGACGATCAAGCGCCCGTGGGACATGAGAGAGCCGCGCCGCATCGCCTGGCTGCAGTGCATCGGATCGAGAGACCAGGAGCACAATTACTGCTCGTCTATTTGCTGCATGTACGCCACCAAGGAGGCGGTGCTGGCCAAGCAGCGCGACCCCGGTGTGACTTGTCAGGTCTTCATGATGGACGAGCGCACCTTCAGCAAGGAATACAACGCCTACTTCGACCAGGCGCGCAATCAATACGGCGTCAAGTACACCCGCTGCCGCATCTCCGGCCTGAAGGAAGAGCCCCTCACCCGCGACGTGATCGTCTCCTACCAGAGCAAGGACGGCGTCATGCACGAAGAGAAGTTCGATTTGGTGGTGCTCTCCGTCGGCTCTGAGCCGCCGCCCCGCGCCGTAGCCCTGGCCAAACAACTGGGCATCCGCCTGAACGAGTACGGCTTCTGTGAGACCGAGAAGTTCGCCCCGTTGCAGACCAGCCGCCCGGGCATCTTCGTGGCCGGCGCCTTCTCCGCCCCCAAAGAGATCGCCGAGAGCGTGGCCGAGGCCAGCGGCGCCGTGGGCGAGGCCCTGGCCCTCCTGTCGGGGGCTAACGGCACCCTGGCCAAAAAGCGCCAGTACCCGCCGGAGCGCGACGTCAGCGGCCAAGAGCCGCGCGTCGGCGTCTTCGTCTGCCAGTGTGGGAAGAGCATCAGCGACATCGTGGACGTGCAGGGGGTGGTGGAGTACGCCTGGACGCTGCCCGGCGTGGTGCACGCCGAAGGCTCGCGCTACGCCTGCTTCCCCGCCGGCCTGCAGCGTATCCAGGAGATCATTGACCGTTTCCAACTAGACCGCGTGGTTGTGGCGGCCTGCACCCCGCGCACCCACGAGGCGCTTTTCCAAAATACTATCCGCCAGGCGGGGCTGAACCCGTACTTCGTAGAAATCGCCAATATTCGCGATCAGTGCGCCTGGGCACACCTGGGCGATCCCGATGCCGCCGACCGTAAGGCCAAGGAGCTGGTGCGCATTGCCGTGGAGCGGGTGAAGGTGCTAGAGCCGGTGCGCAAGACGCGCGTCGCTCTGACCCGGCGCGCCCTGGTCATCGGCGGCGGGGTGGCCGGGATGACGGCGGCGCTGTACATCGCCCGGCACGGCCACGAGGTGGTGCTGGTGGAGAAAGAGGCCGAACTGGGCGGCAACCTGCGCCACCTCTACTTCACCCCGGAAGGCACCGATCCGCAGGCCCTGCGGCGCGACCTGGTGGCCCGCGTGGAGGACAACCCCCACATCCTGGTGCTCAAGGAAACCGAGGTCATCAACCATCGCGGCTTTGTGGGCAATTTCACGTCCACGTTGCGACGCAGGGTGCAAGGGGGCACGGGAGCAGAGGAGCAGGGGAGCACGGAGGCGCCTCTGCACCCCAGCACCCCTGCTCCCTCGCACCTCCGCACAATTGACCATGGCGTGACCATCGTGGCTATCGGCGGGCAGGAGTATCGAGGCGGGCAGTACCTCTTCGGCCAGCACCCCCAGGTGATGACCCAGCTCGATCTGGAGAAGCGCCTGGCCACGGATCCCGACGAGGCACGTCATCTGCGCCAGGTGGTGATGATCCAGTGCGTGCGGCCAGGCGGCCCGCAGGCCGATTATTGCAGCCGCACTTGCTGCACCAGCACTATCAAGAATGCGCTTAAGCTGAAGGAGCTGAATCCCGACTGCCAGATCTACGTGCTGTACAAAGACCTCATCACCTACGGCTTCCGTGAGCAGTTCTACACGGAGGCGCGGCAGAAGGGCGTCATCTTTATCAGCTATGAGGACGAGTCCCGCCCGGACGTGCGCGTGGTCAACGAGCAACTGCGGGTGATGGTCACTGACCCTGTCTTGGGTGAGACGATATTCTTCACGCCGGATGTCCTGGCCTTGTCCATGGCCATCCAGCCGGCGGCAGACACGTCGAAGCTGGCCAGTATGCTGCGCGTGCCGCTCTCCAACGATGGCTTTTTCCTGGAGGCGCACCTCAAGCTGCGCCCCATTGACTTCACCAGCGAGGGCATTTTCCTGGCGGGCATGGCCCACTACCCCAAGTTCATCGAGGAGTCCATCGCCCAGGGCCAGGCGGCGGCGGCGCGGGCCATGACCATCCTGAGCAAAGAAGCGATGGAGGTCGGTGGCATCATCGCCCAGGTAGACGAGAGCAAGTGCGTGGGCTGCCTGACCTGCGTGCGCACCTGCCCGTTTGACGTGCCGGTGATTGACGCCGAGCGCCTGGGCAATGGCAGCATCAAGGGCACGGCGTACATCGAGCCCGCCAAGTGCCAGGGTTGCGGCACCTGCACCGGCGAATGTCCGGCCAAGGCCATCCAGGTCGTCAACTACCGAGACTGGCAGGTCATGGGACGGGGAGAGACGATTGTGGGGGCGTGGCTGCCGGTGATTCAGAGGTAACGAGGGTAACAAGGGTAACAGGGGCCAAGATGAAATGTAGTATCGCGGGATGCCCTGGTGAGTACGAAGAACGCCACATCATCCACACTGTGCGACACCGCGGGCAGGTAATCGTCATTGACCATATTCCAGCCGAGGTTTGTTCAGTGTGTGGCGATGTGCTTCTTAAGCCAGAGACTGTGCGTCGGATTGAGGCCCTGCTGCAAGCCAGGGTACAGCCCTTGAAAACAGTTCCCTTGTACGAGTACGCTTGATCAGGGAGGAGCGCCTGCAGCGGCGAAAGGATGAAAGGCTATGGATATCGTCCAGCTATACGCTCCCTGCTCACTCTGTGGTGGTGCAGTCGTACCCAAGCGTATTCAGCACACGTATCATTGGGACGGTCGGCTATTCGTTTTCGAGGATGTGCCGGCCGGGGTGTGCGTGCAGTGCGGCGAGGCGTACTTTACCGCCGAAACTGTGAAGGCGATGGAGAAGATTGTTCTTGGTAAGACCAAGCCCAAGCGCACCGTCCGCGTGCCCGTCTACGCCTACGCCGAGGCCCTGACAGCCTAAAAATGCGCTCGAATAAATTCGGCTGCTAATCCACGAAAGCGTACCTGGAGCAGATTAGAAGCAGAATTGATTCTCGCGCTTTTGTGAGGGAACATTCTATGCCTGAAGCCAACGGCTTTGAGCCGGACATCACGGCCTTCGCCTGCATCTACTGCGCCTACACCGCCGCCGACATCGCCGGGGCCACGCACACGGAGTACCCGGCCAACGTCAAGGTCATCAAGCTGCCCTGCACGGGCAAGATTGACACCATCTACATGCTCAAAGCCTTTGAGAAGGGCGCCGATGCCGTCTTCGTCGCCGGCTGCACCATCGGCAACTGCCACCACCTGGAGGGCAATTTGCGCGCCACGCGGCGGGTGCAGTACGCCAAGCAACTGCTGGATCAGACGGGCGTGGGCGGCGAGCGACTGGACATCTTCTACATGTCCGGCGGTCAGGCCACCGAGTTCGCCAACGCGGCCATCATCATGAACGAGCGGGTCAAGAAGTTGGGGCCGAGTCCGCTGAAAAGTAGGCAAGTAGGCAAGTAGACAAGGAACAGGTAGACAAGTAGTCCCGTTTGGGAGTTAGATTTCAACTGTCATTGCGAGGAGCATCCTGAGCGGAGCGCAGCGGAGTCGAAGGATGCGACGAAGCAATCTCCAAGCAACGAAGAGATTGCTTCCCCTTCGCTGCGGCTCAGGGCTGCGGCTTCTGCGCTACTCAGAAACTGGCAGCAGTAGACTGTCACTCTGAGCCATGCCCTGAGCTTGGCGAAGGGGCAGCGAAGAGTCTCGCCCCCGCATGGGCTGAGATGCTTCGCTGCGCTCAGCATGACGATACGTACCAGTTTCTGCCTTCAGGAATGACGCCGCCGCGTCATTGGGGACTCGCAATGACAGCTTGTGGAGCGCATTATGACTTCCGCCAGTGAGCACGGATTGAGCAGGGGGGCAGGGGAGCAAGGGAGCAGGGGAGCAACGGCGAATGTGCCTCAGCACCCCAGCACCCCAGCACCTCAGCACCCCAGCTCCTCTGCACCTCTGCCCATCGGCGCAGTAATGGTGGTGGGGGGCGGCATCGCCGGTATCCAGGCCTCGCTGGACCTCGCCGAGGCCGGCTTCAAGGTCTACCTCGTGGAGGCCAAATCGGCCATTGGCGGGCACATGGCCCAACTGGACAAGACCTTCCCCACCAACGACTGCGCCATGTGCATCGTCTCCCCCAAGCTGGTGCAGGCCGGACGACACCTCAACATTGATATCCTGACTGACACTGAGGTGGCTGGCCTGAGCGGGCAGGCCGGTCACTTCACCGCCACCCTGCGCCGCAAGCCGCGCTACATTGACCTGACCAAGTGCACCGGCTGCGGCGACTGTGAGAAGGTCTGCCCCATCGTCCTGCCCGACTTGTACAACGAGGGGCTGGCCCACCGCCACGCCGCCTATCGCCTCTACCCGCAGGCCATCCCCGCCGCTTACGCCATCGAAAAGCGCGGCATCTCCCCCTGCCGCGACGCCTGCCCGGTGAACACCCGCGCCCAGGGCTACATCGCCCTGGTGCGGGAGGGACGCTACGCCGATGCCCTGCGCGTCATCAAGGAAGAGAATCCCTTCCCTGGCATCTGCGGGCGCATCTGCAACCATCGCTGCGAGACGGCCTGCAACCGCAACCAGATTGACGAGCCCATCGCCATCAAAGACCTCAAGCGCTTCATCGTGGATCAGGTGTACGCCCAGCCGCGCCAGCCGCTGGAGCCGATCCCGCGCACGCGCCCCGAGCGCATCGCCATCATCGGCTCTGGCCCCTGCGGGCTGACGGCGGCGATGGACCTGGCCAAGCAGGGCTACGGCGTCACCGTCTTCGAGGCCCTGCCGGTAGCGGGCGGGATGCTGCGCGTGGGCGTGCCGGAGTACCGCCTGCCCTCCTGGATCGTGGACCGGGAGGTGCAGGACATCGTGGATCTGGGCGTGGAGATACGCCTCAACACCACCGTCAACAACCTGGACGACCTGTTCGCCGAAGGCTTCAAAGCCGTGCTCATCGCCGTCGGCGCGCACGAGGGCAAGAAGCTGCGCATCCCCGGTGCCGATCTGGAAGGCGTGCTCATCAACACGCACTTCCTGCGTGACGTGCGCCTGGGCAATCCGGCCGAGCTGGCCGGACGCCACGTGCTCGTGCTGGGCGGCGGAAACGTGGCCATTGACGTGGCCCGCACAGCCGTGCGCCTGGGGGCGAAGGAGGTGCAACTGGCCTGCCTGGAGTCGCGGGAGAAGATGCCCGCCCACCCCTGGGAAATCGCCGACGCCGAGGCCGAGGGCGTGGTTATGCACCCGGCACGCTCCTTCACCCGCATCCTGAGCGATGAAGCGCCAGCACGCCTTACTTCTCGAAACGGCGGGCGTGCTGGCGCTTCAGATGGCAATGCGCACGTGGCCGGCGTGGAATGCGTGCACGTCAAGTTCATGGAGTTTGACAGCGAGGGTCGCCTGAACCTGGAGACGCACGAGGGCAGCGAGCATGTCCTGCCGTGCGACACGGTGATCTTCTCCATCGGGCAGGCGGCCGGTCTGGCCTTCATCCCCGCCGATACGGGCGTAGGCACCACGCGCCGGGGCACGGTGGCCGTGAACCCCAACACCCTGGCGGCCACGCGACCCGGCGTCTTCGCCGCCGGCGATAGCGTCACCGGCACGGCCTTCGTAATCGAAGCGGTGGCGGCGGGCCATCGTGCCGCCGAGTCCATCCACCTGTACCTGCAAGGCGAGCCGCTGGAGCGACCGCCGCGGGCACTGGAGCTGCCGGTGGTCAAGCTCACGCGTAGCGAGATTGAGGCCAAGATCGAGAAGGGCGAAACGCACGTGCTGCCGCGGGTGCACATGGCGGCGCGCGACGTGCAAGAGCGCCGGCGCTCGTTCGACGAAGTCGAGCTGGGTTACACCGAGGAGGAGGCCAAGGCCGAGGCGGCGCGCTGCCTGGCCTGCGGCATCTGCTCCGAGTGCCTGAGCTGCTACTACGCCTGCGGCGCCGGCGCCGTCGTGCACGACATGGTGGAGCAGACGGAGGAAGTGCCGGTCGGCGCCGTCATCCTCGCCCCCGGCTACGAGGCCTATCGCGCCGAGCTGTCCGAGGAGTTCGGCTTCGGGCGCTACGCCAACGTCGTCACCGGCCTGCAGTTCGAGCGCCTGCTCAGCGCCTCCGGGCCGACACACGGGCACGTCGAGCGCCCCTCGGACCACCAGCGGCCGCAGCGCATTGCCTTCTTGCAGTGCATCGGCTCCCGCGACCAGACGCACGATTACTGCTCCGCCGTGTGCTGCATGTACGCCACCAAGCAGGCCATCATGGCCAAAGAGCACGAGCCTGACACCGAGGTGCAGGTCTTCATGATGGACATGCGCGCCTTCGGCAAGGGCTACGAGGAATACTATCGCCGGGCGCAGCGCAAGTACAAGATACAGTACACGCGCTGCCGCGTCTCTTCGCTCAAAGAAGACCCGGTCACGCATAACCTGATCATACGGTACGAGATTGAAGATGCATCCGAAAATCGCAAATCGCAAATCGCAAATCGCAAATTGGTCGAGGAGCAGTTCGATCTGGTCGTGCTCTCCGTGGGCATGGAGATCTCCGACGAGGTCAAGCGCCTGGGCCACGACCTGGGCATTGAGCTGGACGATTATGGGTTCTGCCACACCGTGCTGTTCGATCCGCTGCAAACCAGCCGCCGTGGCATCTACGTGGCCGGCCCCTTCCGCGAGCCCAAGGACATCCCGGAGACGGTGGTGGAGGCCAGCGGGGCGGCCGCCGCCGCTGGCGAGCTGCTGGCCCCGGCGCGGGGGACGCTCACGCGTCAGCCCGAATACCCGCCAGAACGCGAAGTGGCTGGCGAGTCGCCGCGCGTCGGTGTGTTTATCTGCCACTGCGGGAGCAACATCGCCGGGTACGTTGACGTGCCGGGCGTCGTGGAGTACACCAAGACGCTGCCCGGCGTGATCCACGCCGAGAACAACCTGTACACCTGCTCGCAGGACACCATCAAGCACATCACCGAGCAGATCAAAGAGCTGGGGCTGAACCGCGTGGTCGTGGCTTCCTGCACGCCGCGCACCCACGAGCCGCTGTTCCAGGACAGCCTGCGCATGGCCGGCCTGAATCCGTACTTCTTTGAGATGGCCAACATCCGCAACCAGTGCTCCTGGGTGCACGGCAGCGACCACGAGGGGGCGACGAAGAAGGCCAGGTCCCTGGTGCAGATGGCCGTGGGGCGCGCCACCCGCCTGATGCCTCTGCACAGCACGGAGGTGCCGGTGGAGAAGGCGGCGCTGGTCATCGGCGGCGGCGCCGCGGGCATGAACGCTGCCCTCAGCCTGGCCGAGCAGGGCTTCCCGGTGCACCTGATCGAGCGCACTGGCGAGCTGGGCGGCAACCTGCGCTACGTCTACTACACCACCGAATCCCTTCGCTTCGCTCAGGGCAGGCTCCTAGATCAAGCCAGCGACCCGCAGAAGTACCTGCGCCACCTGATTGACCGCGTGCAGCGCCATCCCAAGATCAAAGTCCATCTGCAGACCGAGGTGCTGGAGACCAGCGGCTTCGTGGGCAACTTCGTCAGCCGGCTGGGGGCGAACGGGCGTGAGTGGGAGGTGCGGCACGGGGCGACCATCGTGGCCACCGGCGGGCAGGAGTATCGCGGCGAGGAGTACGCCTGCGGCAGCGACCCACGCGTCATCACGCAGCAAGAGTTTGAGGGCCTGCTGGCCGATTGCCGATTGCCGATTGCCGATTGCGGAATTAATCCGAAATCCGAAATCCGAATTCCGAAATCGGTAGTGATGATCCAGTGCGTGGGCCCGGCGGCGCGCTACTGCAGCCGCATCTGCTGCACCACCGCCCTGAAGAACGCCCTGAAGCTCAAGGAGCTGAACCCCGCCGCCCAGGTGACCATGCTCTTCAAGGACATTCGCACCTACGGCTTCAAGGAGCGGCTCTACACCCAGGCGCGTGAGGCCGGGGTGATGTTCGTGCACTACGACGACGAGCACGAGCCGCTGGTGGAAATCGCAAATCGCAAATCGCAAATCGCAAATCGGCAATCGGCAAGCGAAAATTCCCTGGTGGTCAAGGCGTGGGAGCCGATGCTGGGGCAGGAGCTGGTGCTGACGCCCGACCTGGTGGTGCTGAGCACGCCCATCGTCCCGGCCGAGGGGGCGCGGGAACTGGCCAACCGCTTGAAGGTGCCCATGGACCTGGACGGCTTCTTCCTGGAGGCGCACGTCAAGCTGCGGCCAGTAGACTTCGCCTCCGATGGCATCTTCATGGCCGGTCTGGCCCACTACCCCAAATTCCTGGACGAGACGATCGTGCAGGCGCAGGCGGCGGCGGCACGCGCCGCGGCCATCCTGGCGCAGGATACCCTGATGGCCAGCGCCCGCGTGGCCGTGGTGGACGCAGACAGGTGCGTGGCCTGTCTGACCTGCGTGCGCCTCTGCCCGTACAAAGTGCCCCAGGTCAAGGCCACTTTCAGCGGCGTGGGCGGCATCGTCGGCGCGGCCCACGTGGAGCCGGCCGCCTGTCACGGCTGCGGCATCTGCGCCGCCGAGTGCCCGGCCAAGGCCATCCAGTTGATGCACAGCACCGACCTGCAGATGCTGACCAAGATCGATTCACTATTCGTCCCCGCCCTGCTGCCTGAGCAGAACGGGGTGGTGTGTGATGCGCCTGTCCTGCTGAACCACCATGTTCCAAGTTCCAAGTTCCAAGTTTCATGTTAGGGCCCCGCAACGTGGAACATGAAACGTGGAACATGGAACATAGAAGACACAAAGACACAAAGATAAAACTTGGTGTTCTTGGGGTCTTGGTGGTTAACTTCCTGGCTGCTGAAGGGATAACCAAACTATGACCGACAACGGTTTTGAGCCCGAAATCCTGGCTTTCTGCTGCCATCACTGCGCTTACGCCGCCGCCGACCTGGCCGGCGGGATGCGCCTGGAGTATCCGACGGCCATCAAGGTGGTCGAGCTGCCGTGCACCGGCAAGCTGGACGTGCTCTATCTGCTGCGCGCCTTCGAGGACGGCATAGACGGCGTGATGGTGGCGGGCTGACTGGAGGGCGAATGCCATTACCAGGTTGGTAATCTGCACGCCCGCAAACGAGTAGAATACGTACGTGACCTGCTGGAGCAAATCGGTCTGGGAGGACAGCGCATCCAGATGATCAACCTGTCCTCAGCCATGGGCGGCCAATTCGCCTTCTCTGCAGCGGAACTGACGGCGGAAATCCAGCGCCTGGGCCCCAACCCGCTGGGCCGCCTCGGATCGGCGAAGCGTGGTTCGAGCGTCACTGCTGCTATGGATATCATTGCGAGGAGCGCAGCGACGAAGCAATCTCCCCCACTATGAGATTGCTTCGCTTCGCTACTCAGAAACTGGCAGAATTGGACTGTCACTCTGAGCGCAGCGAAGAGTCTCGCCCCCGCATAGGCTGAGATGCTTCGCTGCGCTCAGCATGACGATACATGCCAGTTTCTGCTCTCAGGGATGACGCCGCCGCGTCCCTTCGTTCCCTTCGTTCCTCAGGGCAGGCTCTCAGGGCAAGCTATTGGGGACTCGCAATGACCATGCCAATAGGGGGAGCTATGGAGGAAAAGCAGCCTTACGTCTTGATCGTGGATGACGACCCGGACATCCTGGAAGGCATCACGTCGGTGTTGGAGGCCATGCCCTACCGCCTGGCCACGGCGCGCGACGGCAAACAGTGTATGCAGTTGATTGAGCAGGAAGTCCCCGATCTGCTGATCCTGGACCTGCTCATGCCCAGGATGGACGGCTGGGCGGTCATCCGGACCCTGCGGGAGAGCAAGAACCCCCACTTTAAGAAGCTGCCCATCATGATCCTGACCACAGTGCTGGAGGATGCCAGCCGCCGCCGCTACGAGCTGGAGGTGGGGATGATGATGGACGTTCAGGACTACGTGCAGAAGCCGGTGGTGCCCGCCGACTTTCTGCGCCGGGTAGGCAAACTCCTGAAGTAGTAATAAACCTTGCGAAGGCTTCGAAGCCTTCGCAAGGTTTAGAGAAGCGGAAGGGCGAACTTGCAAACGCCAGAGGCTCCCCCCGAAGAGGTCGAACTGCCGCGCCGGCTGCGCCAGTACATCAACCTGCGCTGGCTGGCCGTGGGGGCGATTCTGCTGATCGTCTTGCTGGCACAGACGATCTTCGGGATTCGCTTTGCCCTGCGGCCCGTCCTGGGGGTGACGGTCGGCATTGTCCTGTACAATCTGGCCTTTTCCCTGTGGGCGCGGGGGGAAGCAGGCGCCGCCCTGCCGGCCGCGGTGCTGGTGCGGCGGGGCCGCGCCTTCGCCTATGCCCAGATCATCGCCGACCTGCTGGCCCTGACGGTTCTGCTGCACTTCACCGGGGGCATCGAGAATCCGTTCTTCATCTTCTACTTTATCCACGTCGGTGTCGGCAGCATCCTGCTGCCGCCGCGGGACGCCTATCGCGTCACTGCCCTGGCCATCGGCCTGTTTGCCGCCCTGGTCGGGCTGGAGTATGCTGGCTGGTGGCCGCACGTGCACCTGGCAGGCTATCTGCCCGACGAGGTGTATCGCAATGCGGCGTACATCGCTTCCAGCCTGGTGGCCTTCGTAGTCACCTTGAGCCTGTTAGCGGCCGGGGCTACCGGCATCGTAGCCGAGTTGCGGCGGCGACGGGAGGAGCAGGCGCAGGTCAGGGCCAGAGAGCTGGAGCTGGCTCGCCAGCAACTGAGCGAGCTGGATCGCATGCGGGAATTCTTCCTGGCCCTGGCCTCGCACGATCTGAAGACCCCGCTGGCCGTGGCCATCACCTACCTCCAGACGATGCTGGACGGCTACACCGGCGAGGTCGGCGCCAAACAGCGGCGCTGGCTGGAACGCACCCTGGTGCGCCTGGAAGAGCTGATTCGCCTGATCAACGATTTTCTGGACGTCTCACAGCTCGACGAGAAGCGCATCGCCCAGGAAATCGAACCCACCAATCTGGCCGACGTTGCTCTAGAAGCAGTAAACGAATTGACGGGGCGAGCCAGGGAGAAGGGAGTGGCCCTGGAGACGGTGATCCCCCCGGATTTGCCTTTCGTCCTGGGCTCGCCCAAGCGGCTGCAACGGCTGCTGCTCAACCTGTTGGACAACGGGATCAAGTTCACGCCCGCGGGCGGGCGGGTCACTCTGGCCTTGACGGAAGAAGCGGAGAACGTGCGCATTGAGGTAATGGACACGGGCGAGGGCATTCCCCCGCATTACCTGCCCCACATCTTTGAGGACTATTTTCGGGTGCGGCGGGAGGAGTTCATTCCCGGTGCTGGTCTGGGCCTGAGCATCGTCCGGCGCATTGTGCGGGCGCATGGGGGAAAGATTTGGGTAGAAAGCCCCTACTGCCCGGAGCACAGCGGCAGTAAATTCACCTGCTGTTTAGCCAAGTCCATCGCTGCTAACCCCGCTTAGGGCGTGTCTGCAAAAATGGTCATGCAAACCATGTGGCGTACGCGGTGGAGTAATGGCGTGATGCGTGAAACGTAAAACGTGAAATTTATTCTCACGTTTCACGCTTCACGTTTCACGCCACATGACATTAGGTGAGAACGAAGCGAGTGTAGACAATGGCTATCACGGTTGAGCGATTGAGACGCTTTGACCTCTTCGGCGAGCTCACGGATGCAGAACTGGCGGAGATTGCCCAGTTTGCGCGCCAGGAATCGCGCCAGGAAGGCGACGTGCTTCTGGCCGAGGGTGCCCCCGCTGATGAGCTTTTCCTGGTGGAGCAGGGCAAGCTTTCGCTGGAGATCAAGATCCAACTGGGGCGTGGGGGCAAGACCCGCCTGGCCACGATCGGTTACGTGGGCGCAGGCAGCGCGGCGGGCTGGTCCAGCCTGACCCCGCCCTACGTCTACGTTTCCAACGCCATCTGCGTGGAACCGGCCCGGGTCATCGTCCTGGATAGCGTCCGGCTGCGTCGCTTCATGGTAGAGAACCCCAGCGCCGGGTTCAAAATTATGACCACGGTGGCTGCGCTGATCGGCGCACGGTACAAGGACGTGACCAGCACCCTGACCTACTTCCTCTCCATCGTCGCCCACGAGCTGCGCGCCCCTCTGGCCGCTGTGGAGAACTATTTGCAGGTGATGCTGGGTGGGTTTGCCGGCGAGTTGACCGACAAGCAGCGACGGATGCTGGAGCGCAGCACCCTGCGCGTCAACGATCTCCGCTCGCTGATTGGCGACATCGTTGACCTGGCCCGCATGCGGCCAGAACAGATCCAGGCCGATTTCGAGTGGTTCGATCCCGAAGAGGTGGGCACAGAGGCCTTTGAGGACGTGCGTCTGGTAGCCAAGGAGAAGGGGGTCACGATCAGGATCGAGCCCCCACCGGAGTTCCACAACATCGTCGGTGCCCGCCGCCGCCTGCGCCAGGTGCTGACCAACCTGCTGACCAACGCCGTCAAGTTCTCGCCGCCAGGCAGCACGGTGGTCTACCGTGCCCGCTACGAACCCGAAGCGCTGATCTTCGAGGTAGAGGACGAGGGGGTGGGCATCCCGGCCGAGGATCAGCCCTACATCTTTGATGATTTCTTCCGCGCCAGCAACGTGGGGGAAGCCACGGGCGCGGGGCTGGGGCTCTCCATCGCCAAGAAGATCATGGATGCCCATCAGGGCCAGATCCTGGTGCAGAGCCCTTACGCTGCCGATAAGACCGGCACCCGCTTCATTGTGGTTATCCCCCGGAATTTGCCGACGCCGGAGATGCGGCGAGGGACGTGAGGCGTGAAACGTGAAGCGTGAACGCATCCTGCTGATTGATGATGACCGCGATTTCGCGGAGGCGACAGGCGCCATCCTGGAGAGCCTCTACGACGTGGACGTGGCCTACAGTGGTGACGAGGGCCTGGCCAGGGCCCGCCAGGCGCGCCCTGATCTGATCCTCCTGGACATCATTATGCCCACCAAGGACGGTTTCCAGGTGTACGAGGTGCTGAAAAAGGATCCCGACCTGGCCAGGATACCCGTGGTCATGTTGACCAGCCTGCCGGACGGGGTCAGTATGAGGCCCCCCGTGGGGCAAGAGGGCGTGCCGTCCCGGGCCGAGGACTACATTGAAAAGCCGGTACGCCCCGCCGAGCTGCTGCGCAGGCTGAAGAGGTTGTTGCCGGGGGGGAGTAGGAAGAAGTAGACAGGTAGGCAAGTAGACAAGTAGCAGGTAGCAAGTAGCACGTAGCATGTAGCAAGCTCGTAGGGCAGGTTGCCAACCTGCCGTCTGGTTGATATGTAACACTACGGCCTGAAGTCCGCAGTTTGAGGCTGAGATGCTGTAAGCTGTGGCGTTCAGGCCACAGTGCCACTGATGGTTATAGCTCGTAGGGCAGGTTGCCAAGACTTTGTCGAAAAATGGCCTTTCGAAGAGACAGTGCCCCACTTGGTAGCTCTGGAGTCCCGAACTTGTTCGGGCATCTCCACTCGGCAGCTAGAAAGCGCCTCAACAAGTTGAGGACTCCCCACCGCTGGTCATTTTTCGACACAGTCTGCCAAACCTGCCTTGATGTGGCGGCCAGGGAAAGCCGCCCACTGATGGTTATAGTCGCCAATGGTGACAGAGATGGATAACGCAAACAATGAGACCTTGAAACAGCCGGTGGGCGCTGCCCTGGTCATCGGCGGGGGCATTGCCGGCGTGCAGGCCGCCCTTGACCTGGCGGAGTCGGGCATTAAGGTGTACCTGGTGGAGAAAGCCCCAGCCATCGGCGGGCACATGGCCCAACTGGACAAGACCTTCCCCACCAACGACTGCGCCATGTGCATCGTCTCTCCCAAGCTGGTGGAGGCGGGCCGCCACCGCAACATTGAGCTGCTCACCGACAGCGACGTGCTCACCCTGGAGGGCCAGCCGGGCGACTTCACGGCCACCGTGCGCCGCCGCCCGCGCTACATTGACCCCGCCAAGTGCACCGCCTGCGCCGACTGCGAGAAGGCCTGTCCGGTAGACATCCCCAGCGAGTTCAACGCCGGTCTGGCCACCCGTCGCGCCGCCTACAAGCTCTACCCGCAGGCCGTGCCCAACACCTTCGCCATTGACAAGAAGGGTCGCTCGCCCTGCAAGGCCACCTGCCCGGCGGAGACCAGCGCCCAGGGCTACGTGGCCCTCATCTCGGCGGGACGCTACGAGGACGCCCTGGAGGTCATCAAGCAGTACAATCCGTTCCCCGCCTGCGTGGGCCGCGTCTGCACCCATCCCTGCGAGA
>Ga0194125_10007878_pt1 | contig 15194 bp, 7 predicted proteins | sample TA2KigC250mmetaG_FD_148626 | JGI IMG/M metagenome (GOLD analysis project Ga0194125, IMG submission 148626) | Freshwater microbial communities from Lake Tanganyika, Tanzania - TA2015034 Kigoma Deep Cast 250m | ecosystem: Environmental > Aquatic > Freshwater > Lake | place: Tanzania: Lake... | reverse complement strand
TCGCTGCCGGAGATCGTGGACGAGGGCGCGACAGGTCTGCTTTACGAGCCAGGCAACACGGCGGAACTGGCAGACAAGGTTGGGCGCTTGCTGGCGGACCCCGCGCTGAGCCGGACGATGGGGGAGGCCGGCCGTCGCAAGGCCCGGCGCGAGTACTCCCGCGAGAAGTGCTATGAACGGCTGATGTGCGCCTACGAGAAGGCCCTTCGGCTCAGCCATGCGGCCGTAGTCTGAGAACGGGGCGATGAGAGAACCCGCATCCTCGCAGGCGTCGCGGCTCCTGGAAGCCCTCCTGACCTGGCGATCTGCCCTCTGGGTCATGGTCTGGCTCAACATCGAGGCAGACTACGGGAATCTGATCGACCCGAGAGGGGGCATGGGATACGTGCATGCGGTTCGCGCGGTGCTCGCCTTTGCCGCGGCGGCAGTGGCGCTCGTCCAGATGCCAAGGGGCAGACACGGGTCGGCGTTCGCTCCGAGGGGGCCGATCCGCCTTATGACCATCTACGCAGTGCTCACCCTGGGCGCCTCGATGCTCTCCGACTCGCCCTTCAAGGCGCTCTACTGGGGCGGGCTGTATGTGTCCGTGTTCATCGTACTCGAGGCGGTGGTGGCGGGAAGGGACCCCCTGGAGCAGAGCGTCCAGCTTCTCACTCTCACCTGGCTGGTCGTGGCCGCACTGGCTCTGGTGCTGGCGTGGGTGGCGATTGACGTGCTGTTCGGGCAGCCGGATTGGCTGACCGGTGGCCGTGAGGTCATCAATGAGATCCCCAAAGTGGCGGGGATGACGATGTCGCGCTCCACGGGCATCGGGCGGCTCGCGGCAGTGCCGGCGGTCATTGCGATCGCCGCGGCGTATCGAGCGCGAGGCGCAGCCAGAGCATTGTGGGGCATCGTGTTCTGCGTGTTCACTGCTATCGTGCTTGCGACTCGCGGGAGAACCCCTCTCCTGGGCTTGGCGGTCGCCGGCCTCCTGGTCCTGCTGCTGCGGCGGGACAAGAGCTGGCTGGTGCTGGCAGGGGGCCTGGCCGTGCTGCTTGTACTGACCAGCGCCGGCGTTCGGGAGAGCGTGGGTGAGCTCGTGTACCGACGCGGACCGGACGAGAACCTCATGCGGATGACGGGCCGCACGGAAGTCTGGCAGTTGGGATGGGAGGTGTTCCTCCGCTCGCCCTTGCTCGGCCTTGGCCCGCTGGCGGACAGGTTCCACCTCGACTGGACTCACATCCACAACACGTGGCTGCTCGCGCTGATGCAGTCAGGGGTCGTGGGAGCATCATTCTTCGTCGCCGCCTGGGTCATCGGCTGGCGCTTGTTCTTCCGCTGCTTCCGGGAGGTGGGCGCGCTTCCGGAGAAGCACAGGACGCCTCTGGTGATGGCGGGCGCCATCTACGCGTTTTTCACCGTGAGGAGCATTACGGAGACCACGGCTGCCGCGTTCTCCGTGGACCTGCTGGTGATCGTGCCTGTCCTGGCCTATCTCGAGATTCTGGACAGCAGCCTGCGACGGGCCCGCATGGCGCAGTGGCAGGCCCTGCCGCAGAATGGCAACAATGCCCGCTGGCGCGTGTAGGCCCCGGCGGCCAGGAGCTAGCGAGCGGTGGAACCGACGAGCACTCCGCTATTCCTGCAGGGCCACGGCGGCCTGCGCAGCCGAGCGCTGGCTGGGGAGTGGGACTACCTGGTCGTCTCAGCATCGAATGCGCGACAGGCGTCCACGTACGAGGCCCAGTTGCGGGTTCGGCGCGAGCTGGGTCTGCTGGCGGGGATACGCAACGTGCTCGTCGTCCCTGACCCCGCAGGGAAGCGAGTCGGGAGCGGCGGGAGCACCGTGGCGTGCCTGATGGAAGTGCTCGGGCGGGAACTGGACCCGGGTGCCCTGGCCGATCCGGACTCGTGGCGGGCGGCGCTCTCGCGGCTGCGCATCCTGATCGTCCACGGCGGCGGGGACTCGATGCGCCTGCCCGCGTACGGAGGGTGTGGGAAGGTGTTCACCCCCGTGCCGGGAGAGAGCGACAGCGCACTGGGCGCCACGCTCTTCGATCGCCAACTGCCGACGTATCTGGCCCTCCCGCCCATGGGGGGCGCGCGCGGGCAAGTCGTGGTCACTTCCTGCGACGTGCTGCTGGTCTTCGACCCCGCAACGGCACAGTTCGCCGCCGAAGGGGTGACGGGCCTGGGGGCTCTCGCCACGCCAGAGCAAGCCAGCGGGCACGGCGTCTACTGCACGGGCGGCACCCCCCCCGAGGTGAGGCTCTTTCTGCAGAAGCCGGCACCGGCCAGGCAGGCGGAGATGGGCGCCATCAACCGCCACGGCCAGGTGATCCTCGACGTCGGCGTCTTCAGCTTCGACGCGGCGACAGCGGCCAGGCTCCTGCACCTGAGCGGCGTGCAACGGGGGGATGACGGCAGTCTCGCATGGTCGGGCGAAGTGGGCGCGGCGATCGAGAGCCGAGGGCTCGATTTCTACCGCGAGGTCTGCTGCGCCCTGGGCTCGGGGGCAACGCCGGAACTGCACGCCGAGGCGGCGTGGGCCGGCGGGTCGAGGTGGGAGGCGCCGTTGCTGCGCCAGGTCTTTGATGGCCTGGCAGCAACGCCTTTCCACGTGCAAGTGCTCCCGAGCTGTGGTTTCCTTCACTTCGGCACGACGGAGCAGCTCCTCACCAGCGGCCTGGAACTCGTGAGGCGGGATGGCGGCGAAGCCCAGCCTGGCTCCTGCCTCGGCCTCAATACGGCCTTCTCAGGCGAAGGGCGCCTAGTGGGGACTCGCGCGTGGGTCGAAGGGTGCCGCGTGCGTGCTCCGCTGGCGCTCGCGGGCGACAACGTGGTGACTGGGGTGGACGTGGACGAACCGCTGTCGCTGCCGGCGGGGGGCTGCCTCGATGTGACGCGGGGACGAAGCCCCACGGGAAGGGACGTGGTGTTCGTCCGCCCCTACGGCGTCCACGACATGTTCAAGGACTCAGCCACCGAGGGGGCGACGTTCTGCGGCCAGCCGGCCGCGACGTGGCTGGAGGCGGCAGGCGCGAGGGCAGAGGACGTGTGGGACGCGGGTACCGCTCCGTCCGACCGTCGGCTCTGGAATGCCCGGCTCTTCCCCGCCGAGGTCGAGCCGGCCGCCTACCGTCGGTGGCTCTGGATGCTTGATCCCGCAACGGCCTCGACCGAGGAGCGGGACGCCTGGTTGTCGTCGGAGCGCTATAGTCTGGCCGAGATGGCGGAGCTGGTGGACCCGGCAGCGTTCCACGAGCGACGGATGGGCCTTCGGGCCGAGGAGGTCCAGCGGTCGCTGCACCGGATGCTCCGCGCCGCCAGCGGCTTCTCGGCGGCGGACCTCGCATGCGTCCTGGCCCATTCCCCCGACCGCTCTGCGGTTGTGGCGGACCTGTTGGGCGAAGCTCACCGGCACCACAGGCACCCAGAGGACAACGAGGGGGCAGGGGCGTTCGCTCTTTCGAGGATTCTCCATGCGGCTGGGTCGGCGCTCGAGCACCTCGCCGGCAGCCGGCAGTCCCCTCTGAGAGAGCTCGTGCCCAGGGTTGCCGAGCCACGGCCCGACGAGGGGCACGCATGGCTGGCGGCGCTGGGACTCGCGGGGGCTTCGGGCCTCGCCGTCGGGGAATGGGCCGACCGCGCGCGCGCCGTTGCACTAAGCCAGGTCGGTCGCACGATCATCGCCAGCCGTACCCGGCCGGGAGAGCTGCCGAAGAACGCGATACGCGCGGACGAGATCGTCTGGGGCCGGGCGCCTGCCCGACTCGACGTGGGGGGAGGCTGGACGGATACCCCCCCCTACTCGCTGGAACGCGGCGGCTGCGTGGTCAACGCAGCGGTGGACATCAACGGCCAGCCGCCCATCCAGGCCTACGCGCGAGTCATCCAGAAGCCGGTCGTGCGCATCACCTCCATTGATCTGGGGGAACGGGTGGAGATCACCGATCTCGACCAGCTCCTGGACTTCCGGACTCCGGGCAGCGAGTTCGCCTTGGCGAAGGCCGCGCTGGCTCTATCGGGGCTTTCCCCCGAGACGGCGGAATGGCCCGCGGGAGCGACGCTCCCGGACGTCCTCGCGCAATTCGGCGGCGGCATCGAACTCACGACCCTCGCGGCCATCCCGAAAGGAAGCGGCCTGGGCACGTCCAGCATCATGGGCGCGGTGCTGCTCGCCGCCATCCAGCGGGCAATGGGGCGCACCCTGACGCGACGCGAGCTGTTCCATGACGTCCTGCGCCTGGAGCAGGCCCTGACGACGGGGGGCGGCTGGCAGGACCAGATCGGCGGCGTCACCGATGGCGTGAAGTGGATTGAGGCGGAGCCTGGGCTGGTGCCCGACACCAGCATCCACTACCTGCCGCCCGACGTGCTGGACCCGAGGGCCAACGGCGGGAGGACGCTGCTCTACTACACGGGCCTCACCCGGCTGGCCAAGAGCATCCTCCAGCAAGTCGTCGGACGCTACCTCGACCGGGACCGGGCCGCGATGGCGACCCTGGCGAAGCTCCGGAGTGTCGTGCCGCGAGTGGCCGAGGCAATCGCCCGGAAGGACCTCCCCGAGTTCGGCCGTCTCGTGGACCTGGTGTGGCATCTGAACTGTCAGCTCGATCCTGGCTCGACCAACGGCGAGGTGGAGGCCCTGTTGGCGCGGGTGCGGCCCCACGTCCACGGTGCGAAGCTGCTGGGCGCAGGGGGCGGGGGGTTCCTGTTCATGGTCTGCAAGTCGCAGGAAGATGCCGCCAAGGTGCGGACGATGCTCGATGCAGAGCCACTGAACGCCAAGGCACGCTTCTTCGACTATGCCGTCAGCCGCGCCGGCTTGACCGTGACGGTCTGCTAGGCAGCTTCCCAGGTTCGGTGGTGCAGAGCCTGAGATGAGGAGCAACAGACGCGCTCCTGATGAAGGGCCGCCGGGGTGACATACAGCCTGGATTCGTCATACGGGATCGGCTAGGGCGGGTCTGGGAGGACATCTGCCGCGGGAGTTGGTCGGTGCTAAGGCAAGCTCTCAAGTTCGTCTATCGGGTGTTGTACCGTATGAACCCCACCATGGCAGACGCTATGCGGCGCCGGATACTCCACGGCCAATCCATCAAGAAGCGCATCCGGGGAGTCAACAATCGGCTTCAGTTCGGGTCTTCGATCCTGCACCGAGTCACGATTGACATTGAAGGGTCTCAGAACGCCGTCCACATCTGTGAGTCCTACCTGAATGGCGTCACGTTCCATATCCGAGGCTGTAACCATCGAATCGTCATCGGCCGGGGGTGCCGGTTCGTCCACGGCGGCATGATCTGGTTCGAGGACGATGGCTGTCAACTGGTAGTGGGGGAAGGGAGTTCCTTCGAGAACGTGGAGATCGCGGTTGCAGAACCACATTCAATGGTCAGAATCGGTGGTGACTGCATGTTCGCGTACGACATCGACATCAGGACCACCGATTCGCACTCCGTGCTGGACGCCACCACCGGACAGCGCATCAATCACGCCCAGAGCGTTTGCATAGGGGATCATGTCTGGGTTGGTGCCCATAGTGTCATCCTCAAAGGGGTCTCGATCGCCGACAACTCCATTGTCGCTGCCGGCGCCGTCGTCTGTAGTGGATCCGCACACCAGGGAGTCATCCTGGCCGGGAACCCTGCCAAGGTTGTCAGAGAAGGAGTCACCTGGGCACGAGCGCGCATCCCCGCATCTTCGCAACTGCCCCCCGGAACGGTCGAGGCCTCCAGTGCCCTCTCTGCCGGACACGGTGACTCCCGGGCGCCGAGCGCCGGCAGCAGTACGCAGCCCGACCTTTGATAGGCAGGCCGGGTCAGCAGGATTCACCCAGAAGGGAGTACCTGGCGGATGCAACTGGTAACTGAGCAGTGGGACTGGCTTATCGTAACCGCCTCGAACGAGCGGCAGGGGCGGGCCTACGATACGCAGGTGCAGGTGCGGCGAGAGCTGGGTCTGTTGGCCGGGGTTCGGGAGGCCCTCGTGGTGCCCGACCCCGCGGGGAGACGGGTCGGGAGCGGCGGGAGCACGGTCGCCTGCCTGATGGAGGTCCTCGGGCGGGAACTGGCAGGCAGCCAGGCCGAGCTCGGCGAACCTGCCGCATGGCAGGCAGCGCTCGAACGGCTCCGCATCTTGATCGTCCACGCCGGCGGCGACTCCACGCGGCTGCCCGCCTACGGGCCGTGCGGCAAGGCGTTCATGCCAGTGCCCGGGGAAAGCGACAGCGGAGTTGGGGAGACGCTCTTCGACCGGCAACTGCCGACGTATCTGGCTCTGCCCCCTTCCGCGCCGGGGAGCGGCCAGATCGTCGTCGCGGCCGGCGACGACATCAAGGAGTTCGACCCATCCGGGGTGCGGCTTGGGCCATCGGGCGTCACCGCCCTGGGGTGCGCGGCCACGCCCGAACAGGCGAGCCATCACGGGGTCTTCTGCCTGGGGGCCAACGGGCAGGTCCGCCGGTTCCTCCAGAAGCCCAGCCCCGATGAACTGGCTCGGAACGATGGGATTGACCGCTACGGTCGCTGCGTGCTGGATATCGCCGCGATGAGCTTCGATGCGGCGGCCGCGGTCTCTCTCCTACAGTGCTGCGGAGTGACGCGGAACGGGGAAGGCAGACTCATCTGGACTGGCCCGGTCGGCGGTGCAATCGAGCGGCGTGGGCTGGACCTGTACCGCGAGGTCTGCTGTGCGATGGGAGCCGAGGCGACGCCGGCACTCTACCGTCAGGCCGCCTGGGCAGGCGGCTCAACGTGGGAGGAGCCGCTGCTCAATCGCCTCTTCGAGGGGCTCGCGGGCATTCCGTTCCGCGTCCACGTGGTGCCCGAATGCCGGTTCCTGCACTTGGGCACGACCCGCGAACTCGTCGTCAACGGGGCGCAATTGGACACTCGCGACCGCAGCGCCAGCGAGGCGGACACCCCCATCGGCATCAACAACGAGCTGGCGGCGGACGGCGCCCTCGTCGGAGGCACTGCGTGGGTGGAGGGATGCCGTATCCGGGGCCGCGTCACGCTGCAAGGGGGGAACGTCGTTGTCGGTGCGGACATCGAGGAGCCGCTGAGCCTGCCGCGTGGGGCATGCCTCGACGTTCTGCGCGGCCGGACCCGTACCTGGGGGGATGCCTGGTTCGTTCGGTGCTATGGCGTGGACGACCGGTTCAAAGACACGGCCGAGGAGGGCGCCACCTTCTGCGGGCGTCCCGTAGGCGAGTGGCTCGCCGCCGCGGGCGCCCGGCCAGAGGACGTGTGGGACGGGTCACTCGCGCCTGCCCAGCAAACGGTCTGGCAGGCGCGGCTCTTCCCCGCGGCCGCGGGACCCGCGGGGTATCGTGAGTGGCTCTGGATGTTCGCGCCCGAGGGCGCGACGCAACCAGAGCGGGAGGCATGGCGAGCCGCGGACCGCTACAGCCTGGCGGAGATTGCGGCCCTCGCCGACTTGGAGGCATTCCAGGAACGGCGCGCCCAGATCCGCGCCGCGTCGCTCGGCTCCTCCATCCACCGCGTGTTCCGCCAGGACAGCATGCTGTCCGCAAAGGACTTGGCCTACATCCTCCGTCATTCGCAGCGGCCCGCCAGGACCGTGGCGGAACTCGTGGCCGAGGCCCACTGGCAGCGCCGAAACGCCGAGAGCACCTCGGGGATGAGCCCCTTTGTCTGCTCCCGAATCCTGCACACCCTGGGGTCAGCCGTTGAGGGGCTGAGCACCCGGGACGAAGCGCTCGTGAGCAGCCTGGCGGCGGACCTGCGTGAGGCCCTCCCGCCGGCAGAGAGCGCGTGGCTCGGCGACCTCGGGGTGCCGTCCGGCGCAGGGGCGACCGTGGCCGAATGGTGCACGCGCATGAAGCGCGCCGCCTTCCAATGCCTCGAACAGGCGGTCATTTCCAGCGGACACAGCAGGCTGCCGCTGCCCAGAAGCGTACTTCGGCGGGACGAGATTGTCTGGGGGCGCGCTCCGGCACGCCTGGAACTCGCCGGCGGCTGGACGGATACCCCACCCTACACGCTGGAACGGGGCGGGTGCGTCCTCAACGCGGCGATTGACCTCAACGGCCAGCCGCCCATCCACGCGTACGGGCGGGTCATCCCAGAGCCTGTCATCCGCATCGCCTCCATTGACCTGGGGCGGCGGGTCGAGCTGGCCCAACTCGACGAACTCATGGACCATCGGACGCCTGGCGATGAGTTCGCCGTGGCCAAGGCGGCCCTCGCGCTCTCCGGGTTCTCGCCGATGTCCAGCGAATGGGCGGACGGCGCAACGCTCGAACAGATGCTCGAGTCGTTCGGCGGCGGGCTCGAGCTCACAACCCTCGCCGCGGTCCCGAAGGGGAGTGGCCTGGGCACGTCGAGCATCATGGGGGCCGTTGTGCTGGCCGTGCTCCATCGCGTCATGGGACGAGACGTAACGCAACGGGAGCTGTTCCACCACGTCCTGCGACTCGAACAGGCGATGACCACGGGGGGTGGCTGGCAAGACCAGGTTGGTGGGGTGACTGATGGTGCCAAGATCACCACCACGGAGCCCGGGTTGATTCCCGATCCCACGATCCAGTACCTCCCCACAGACGTTCTCGACCCACGGCTAAGCGACGGGCAAGTGTTATTGTTCTATTCTGGTGCAACGCGTGTGGCGCGGGATCTCCTGGCTCGGTACATCGCCCGCTATTTTGCCAGAGATAGGGGCACGATGGCCACGTTGAGCCAGATACACCGCCTGGCGTTGCGGATGGCAGAAGCCATGGGGCGGAGGGATCTGCCGGCGTTCGGGCAATTGGTCGGGACGTCCTGGGAACTCCACAAGCAACTGAATCCCGAGGCAACCAACGACCTGATTGAGACCCTCATGGCGCGTGTGCGGCCGTACGTCCACGGAGCGCGGATCGTGGGCGCGGGCAGTGGAGGGTTCCTGCTCATGGTCTGCAAGTCACCCGAGGATGCGGCTGCGGTGCGGCGGATGCTCGAGGCTGAGCCGCCGAACGAACGCGCACGGTTCTTCGACTTCGAGGTCAGCCGGACGGGCCTTGTGGTGACCGCCTGCTGACCCATTTCGCGGGCCGCCTTGGGGTACTCGCCAAGCACCCACGTTCGCCGGACGTTGCGGGAGTTGACACAACGCTGAAGCCCACACCGGGTATTCCCGGCGCGGGCTTCTTGCATTTGGGGCACGAACATGGAGAAGGATGGCATGTCAGCGTTCGCTGCCATAGGCAGCCTCGCCCACTCCAGCCAGTTCACAGAGGAAGCGGGACACGGGCTCTCGGTACGACACGCTCACCTTCCCCGTCCGCGGGTCGTAGTCCACGCGCTCGACGAGGAGACTGAGGGCGTGCCATTGCTCCTGGGGCTTCAGCGCGTCCCACCCTGGGTCGAAGACCCACAGAGCCTGTGCCAGGCTCTTCTCCTCGCTCCACTCGCGGTGCGACGAGACCAACTCCTCACGGATGGTTCTCATACGCTCGACCGCTGCTATCTGCTCCTCAGTGTCCTCCTGCGGTACTACGGCAGGCTTCTGTCCTCCACGCGGTGGGACCGAAGCTCCCGGCGACGGTTGCACCAGCTTCCGAAGGCGCAGAAGCTCCTCGCCCAGCCTCTGCCGCCGCTCCTCCAGTTCGGCGACGCGAGCCATGCTCCGCTGCCTGGCGTGGGGGAGCGCGGCAGCGCACGAAGGGCCTGCAGCGCACTCGCGAATGTGTTTGAGCACGGTGGCATCGAGCGTGCGGACGCGCACCCACCGGGCTCGGCAAGTCGTGCCCGGGGGGCGGCCTGGCTCACAGCACACGTAGTACAGCAACCCTCTGGCAGGCGCGCAACTCCTGGTCTTCATCGGGGCGCCGCAGGCCTGGCAGTAGAGCAGTCCCCGCAGGAGCATGTGGTACTCGTTCCACTGGTACCTCGGGCCTCCATCCCAGTTCTGCCGGAGCAAGACCTGCGCGCGGCGCCAGACCGTCTCGTCCACGATCGGCTCGTGGTTGCCCGCGTAGACCTCCCCCTTGCAGCGGACCTTGCCGATGTAGACGGGACTCCTCAGCAAGTAGGCGACTGTTGCCGACCCGAATGGAACGCTCGGGCGCGCCACCCCGTTCTTCGTGAAGCGACGCTTGGGGCGCCACCCCCTGCGGCAGAGTTCTTCGACGACTCGGAGTGTCGAGCGGTGTTCGAGGTACAGCCCGAAAATGGCGCGGACCCGCTCGGCCTCCTCGTCGCAGGGAATGAGCCGGCGCGCGCGCCGGTCCACCTCGTATCCGAGCGGGGCATCCCCCGACGCCCATTCGCCGCGACGGAACCTGGCATGCATCTTGTCGCGGATCCGGTCGGCAATGATCCCACGCTCGAACTGGGCGAAGGAGAGGAGCACATTGAGGGCTAGCCGGCCCATGGGGTGCGTCGTGTCGATATCCTGCGTGGCGCAGGCGAAGGCGACCCCGTACGCGTCGAAGATGTCCACCAGACGCGCGAAGTCAACCAGCGAACGGGTCAACCGGTCGAGCTTGTACACCACGACGCAGTCGACGTTCCCCTGCTCGACCTCCACCAGGAGACGGTCCAGGGCAGGCCGTTCCATGTTGCCGCCCGTAAAGCCCATGTCTTCATAGCGCTCGGGGAGCGCGACCCACCCTTCGTGCCGGCGGCTGGCGATGAAAACCCCTACGGTCTGGCGCTGAAGCTCGATGGAGGTCCGCTGGCGTTCCGGGTCTGGGGACGCGGAACGGCGCGCATAGATTGCACACCGGAAGGGAGACCTTCGTATCGCGCGCCCTGGCTGAGGGTCCACCATGGGTACAGCCGATCGCTCGCCGCGTTCCTTCAACGCATCCACCCCGTTCAAGTCAGGCACCCACGTCCGAGCGCGTCCTGCCGCGAGTTGCCGCGCCCATTCCATCACACATGGCCCGGCCGGGCAGCGCGGAGGCGTGCCAGGGCATGCTCACCCAGTTGTTCCAGCCGCTCTTCGGCTACATCGGAGAGACCTCCCATGGCCAGTGCCTGGAGCCCCCAAGCGACGCGCCGGCGAAGGAAGCACGTTCGATTGCTTCGACATGGGGCGCCGAAGAGCTTTGAGTGCTTCATTTGCAGGGCGGCCACGGTCATCTCGCGGAGGCGCTCGATCTCTTTGCGCAGGCGGGCGTCGGCACGGCGACTCGCCCCTGCCCCCTGTCCGTGGTTCGTCCCGGAACCCGGGCAGGGGTGGTCTTTGCTCCGGAGGGCGGCCCAATGCTCCCACTGCCGATTCCAGTCCAGCTTGCGGGCGATCTTGCAGAGATCGGCCTCTCGCACGGAGCGGAGTGCTTCGTCTCCAAGCGAGAGGATTTCGTGCTGGATAGCAGGAGCCAGGAAGAGCTGCACCATGACGCCCATGAGACGACTGGGCGAATAGTTGAGTTGCTGTGCTGCCTCCGTGTAGTTCGACGCGCCCCCATCGCGGACGAGCCCCTCGATCGTGTGTGCCAATGCCAGGCGCTCGGCCGCCGTCATCCGCAGGGGCGTCACCCAGGACCTGCGCGAGGAAGGGCCTCTCATGAGAGCGGGGTCCACTTCCGCCTCCAGACGCAAAATCCCACGCGACGGGCGGCGATCCGGTGGTTTGGCTCGGTCGCCCTCTGCCGTCAGCCAGTCGAACCCGCTCGCCTTCAGGGCGACGCCCAGCGTGCCGTCTCGGGCGTCGTAGTCCACCTCGGCCAGCAGGGCGCGGAGGGCCCGGGGACGCTCGCGGCGGTCCAGGAGGCCCCAGCTCGCCCGGAACACGGACAGCATCCGGTACACCCGCCGCTCCAGCTCCTGGCCAGCGTCGGAGGAAGTCCCAGGGGGCAGCCGTATCAGGTCCCGCACGCGCTCCAGGCTGGACCCGGCGTCGAACAACACCTCGGCCACGGCACGCTCCATCGCCGGCGCGCTCACCGCCCTGGTAAGGCACGAATGCCACGCACTCTCCTTGGCGGCGGTGCAGGCGTAGAAGCGCTGCTCGCGTTTCCCAATGACCCGGACCAGCGGCTTCATGGGGGCATGGCACGCGCGGCAGCGGATGCGCCCGCACAGGATCAGTGGGGGCCTGGATGGGCGCGGGGTGGGGGAGGCGCACCGGTTGGCTTTCCGGAGGCGCGCGGCGGCGTTGTACACCGCCTCGGAGAGGATGGCCTCGTGTCGTGCGGGGAGGACTTCGCCATCGCAGCGCGTCTTGCCTGCGTACGCGACGTTGGCCAGGGTAAGGCTGAGACTGCCTTCCGTGAATTCGATGCCGCCAACCTGGCGGCCCGCCCGGGTGACTCGCGTCCGGGTTTTCCTTCCGCGCCGGCGGAGTTCGTCCACCACGCGGATCATCGAGCGGTGCTCGAGGTAGAGATCGAAGATCTCCCGCACGAGCGCGGCCCCTTCCTCATCCACCACGAGGTCGCGGGTCCCCGGGCGGAAGCGGTAGCCCAATGGGGGGATTGACGCAAGATGCTTCCCGTTGCGCTGCGCCCGACGCGAGCTGTCGTGCATGCGCTCGGAGATGATCTCACGCTCGAACTCCGCAAAGGCCAGGAGCGCGTGGAGCGACAGCCGCCCCAGCGAGGTACCCGTGTCGAACTGCTGCGTGACGGAGACGACGTCCACCCCAAGCCGCTGGAGGGTCTCCACCAGTCGGGCGAACCGCGGCAGGGAACGCGCCAGCCGGTCGAGCCTGTGGACCACGAGGCAATCGAGCTTCCCGTCGGCAGCGTCGGCGAGCAGCCGCAGAAGCGCCGGGCGGTCCATCCGCGCGCCGCTGAGGCCCCGGTCGTCGTAGCGGACCGGGAGCGCCGTCCATCCCTCGTGCCAGCGTCCCGCAATGAAGGACTCGGCGACGCTGCGCTGCGCTTCCACGGTGTCGAACTCATCCCCGGGTGCCCCGGCCCCGCTCTCACGCGTGTAGATCGCGCATCGGATAGGGGTGCGTGCCCCGGGGTCCGTGGCCCCGGGTTCTCCAGGGACGTCATGGTGTCCGGCGTCGCCTGACTTGCCTGCCTTGCTCACAGTGGCTCGCCTGCAGTGTTGTCCTTGCCTCGAGAGCGGTCGGCATCGCCGCCGAGCGGAATCGCACCACGATCTCTCGGGTCCGGCCGTTGTAACCGACCCGCTCGACGAGGAGGGAGAAGGCGATCCATCTTTCGACCGGGCCGAGCGAGTCCCACTCGGGACCGAAGACCGACAGCGCTCTCCGGGTAGTCCGGGCATCCACCAACTCGCGGTGCGATGGGACGAGTCCGCTCCGGAGGCGCCGCATGCGCTCCTCGGTGCGCCGCATGCGGGCCTTCAGCGTGGACGGCGCCTGCGTACTCGTCTCCCCAAGCAGGATGATGGATTCCCCAAGAGTCGACATGTCCTCTTCGAGGCGTCTGAGCTCGTCCAGGAGAGCGCTGCGCTCCTGCTCCAGTTTCCGGATCCTGGCCCCGCATCGCTCCCTCGCCTGCCTCACGGCCTCCGCTGTAGCGGGCGAGAGCTCCAGAAGCCATCGGAGGCACTTGATGACGGTTGTCTCGATGGCGAGGGCGGGCACGGACCGGGTGGGGCATGTCTTCTTGAGGCGGTGGCGGTCGTCCGCACACAGGTAGTACCGCCCGCCGCTCCCTGCCGCCCACGTCTGGTGCCACATCAGCCCACCGCACACCTCGCAGTGGAGCAGGCCCCGGAGGACCGCCCCATACTTGTTCTGATAGTACTTGGTGCCCCGTGCACGATTCTCCTGGCGCAGTTGCTGTGCGCGCGTCCAGAGCTCCTCGTCCACGATCGCTTCCTGCTTGCCGGGCACCCGTTCGCCATCGCAATCCACCTTGCCTATGTAGACGGGGTGCCGGAGCAGTCGGCAGATGGCCTGCTCGTCGAGGGGCCTCTCGCCGCACGGGCGGCCCCGCTTCGGGGCGTGGCGCCTGTTGCACCACCCGCGCTGATTCAGTTCCTCGACGACGAAGTTCATGGCCCTCTTCTCCAGGTAGAGCTCGAAGATCGTCCGGACCTGCTCTGCCTCCTCATCGTGGACGATGAGGCGATGTTCGCGCGGGTGGAGGGTGTACCCCAGCATGGGGACGCCGCCGACTCGCTTCCCCCGGCGGCGCACCTGCCACGTGTTCCTCGTCGCTCGCCCGGCCATGAGTTCCCGCGCGAACCGAGCGAAGGACAGCAGCACACCAACCGGGGAACCGGTTGCCGGGCGGGTCGTGTCGAACTGCGGCGCGATCGAGACGAATTCGACGCCGTGCGCCTCCAGGGCCTCGATGATGCGCGCCAAGCCGACCATCGAGCGGGCCAGCCGGTCGAGCCTGTACACCACGACGCAGTCGATGCCTCCCTCCTCGATGTCCGACAGGAGGCGCTCCAGGGCGGGCCGCCCTGCATTCGCTTCAGAGGACCCACGATCGTCATACCGGTCGGGGAGCACCGTCCAGCCCTCCGCCTGGCGGCTGGCGATGAGTGCCTCCGCCGCCTCTCGCTGGGCCTTGCGGGAGTTGCCGTCCCGGTCGGGCTCCACCTTGCGGTTCTGCCTGGTATAGATGGCGCAACGAAGCCCCCGCCTGGGGTCGCTGCCCTCGTGTTCCGAGGACCGCTCGTCGCTCACCGTGATCTCCGTCACTTTGGGCACCGGGCATCTCCTTCGCCTTCCCTTCGCCGTGGCCGCCGCAGCCTTCGGCGTCGCCCGCTCCGGCCGCTTGTGCCTGCCTCCAGCCGGATTCGGAGGTCGGGCACGCCCGGCATCACCCCCGCCCGGAACTGCACCACGATCTCGCACGTGCGGGCATCGTAGCCGACGCGCTCGATGAGGAGTTGCAGATTGCTCCACTTCGCCGTCGGGCCAAGCGCCGCCCAGTCAGGGTCGAAGATCGACATAGCCCTCTGGACGTCTCGGGCATCCAGCAACTCGCGGTGCGAAGTCACGAGTTCGCGTCGGAGGCTTCGCATACGCTCCTCGGTACGCTGCACGCTGGCCTGCAACGCGGGCAGCTGCTCCGCGCTCTGTTCCCCCGGCGAGGTGACGGCGGCCAGACGCGCGCGCAGGCCCACGTGGAGTTGCTGGAGGTCCTCCAGGACGGCCTGGCGCCGCTGCTCCAGCCGGCGTATCGTTGCCTCGCACTGCTCCCGCGCCCGCCTCACGGCCTCCGCCGCGGGGTGGGATTCGGCCTGCAGGCCGCGGATGGGCTCCAGGACTCTCCTCTCCACCTCAGCGGCCGGCAGGCACCCAGCGGGGCACGCCCGATT
>Ga0194125_10007877_pt1 | contig 15194 bp, 15 predicted proteins | sample TA2KigC250mmetaG_FD_148626 | JGI IMG/M metagenome (GOLD analysis project Ga0194125, IMG submission 148626) | Freshwater microbial communities from Lake Tanganyika, Tanzania - TA2015034 Kigoma Deep Cast 250m | ecosystem: Environmental > Aquatic > Freshwater > Lake | place: Tanzania: Lake... | reverse complement strand
GGGCGATCGACTGGATTCGACTGCAGCGCGGCACCAACCCGCACCGACCATTTTTCGCCTATCTGGCCACGGGGGCGATGCATTGCCCGCATCATGTTTGGCCGTCGTACATCGAGCGATTCAAAGGTCAATTCGACGACGGTTGGGATCAATTGCGCGAGCGCATTTTTCGACGCCAACTGGAAATGGGCGTGATACCCGCCGGCACGACGCTGACGCCGAGACCGCCGGAGATTCCGTCGTGGGCCGAGTATCCCGACAAATACAAGCCGGTCGCCGCGCGGTTGATGGAAGTATTCGCGGGGTTCATGGCCCACACCGACGAACAAGTCGGGCGACTGCTGAGCGCACTCGACGAAATGCAGGCCACCGAGAACACATTGTTCATCTACATCACGGGCGACAACGGTGCTTCAGGCGAGGGCACGATCAACGGCGCGTGGAGCGCGCCGTCGTTTCAAAACGGATTGCCGGAAGACCCCGAATGGTTGCTGGCGCACATCGCAGACTTCGGCACCGCGCGGTGCGAGAACCACTACAACATCGCCTGGGCGTGGGCGCTCGATTCGCCGTTTCAGTGGATGAAACAAGTCGCCTCGCACTTCGGCGGCACGCGCAACGCGATGGCGCTGCAATGGCCGAAGCGAATCACCGACAAAGGGGCGCTGCGAACCAACTTTCATCATGTCACGGACATTTTTCCGACAATCTTGGAAGCCGCCGGGATCGAGGCGCCCGCCGCGGTCAACGGCCTTGCGCAAATGCCGATCGACGGCGTGTCGATGCTGCCGACGATGACCTCGGCGAATGCGCGCGAGCACCACCACACGCAGTATTTCGAGATGTTCGGCAACCGCGCCATCTATCACGACGGATGGATCGCGTCGTGCTTTCACGGCCGCGTGCCGTGGATGCGATTCGATTCGGTGCCGTTCGACGGGCCGCAAGAGAAGTGGGAGTTGTACGAGATTCGAAACGACTTTTCGCAGGGTCGCGATCTGTCGGGCGAGCAACCCGAAAAGCTGCGGGAAATGCAGGAACTCTTCGATGACGAGGCGCGCAGAAACAACGTGTATCCGATCAAAGAACCGATTCAGGGTTTCGGACCAAAGTTCGCCGTGCCCGACGCCCTTGGCGATCTGACGAAAATGACGTATACCCCCGTGCACTTTCGCCTGCCCGAACGCTCGGTGGTGAACCTCAAAAATTGTTCGTTTCGGATCACCGCCGAGATCACCGTGCCGACCGACCATTGCGAGGGGGTGATTGCGGCACAGGGCGGCAATATGGCGGGATGGTCTCTATATATAGGTGACGATGGCCGGCCGCGCTATCACTACAACTGGTTTGGTCACGAACACTCGGTGGCCGTCGCAGGCAGCAAATTGACGCCGGGGCGGCACGAAATTGTTGTCGAGCACGCATACGACGGGGGATTTGGCGCGGGGGGCGACACCGTGATCAAAGTCGACGGCGACGCCGTGGGCCATGCGCGCATCGAGCGATCGGTGCCCGTGGTTTTTTCGATCAGCGGCGAGACATTTGATGTCGGGCTCGACAGCGGTTCTGCGGTCGGCGATTATCCGCACATTTACAGGTTCACAGGGGTGATTCATGGCGTCACGCTCGAACGGCTGAGTGAACCGCCCAGTGATGTCAAAGGACTGATCGCCGACGCCGAGTTTCGTGCCAGCCTTGCCGTTCAGTTGACGCGCGCCCCGGGGGCCCAATTGTTGGCGCGGTGTTCAGGCGCGGTGTTTTTTGGCGTAACCACGAGGTAATCAGATTTGGCAAGATTTCGGTGTGAGCCTAGGCTCGCTTGGGTAAGTTCAAAAAAATGGTCGACTTAGGGGGACCCGAATGACGAACAAACGAACAACAGACGAAATGTCATTGTCTGACCACAGATATCGCTGGCGCGGTTTTGCCGCGTTGGCGATGGCCGGCGCGCTCGTGCTCGGTGCATGTGGCGGGAGTGACGAAGCCGCTGAAGAAGCAGTTACAGAAGAGACGGCTGCAGCAGTAGAAGAAGTAACCAGCGATGCTTGCCCGAGTCAAGAACTTCTTGATGCGGCGAATGCCGAGGCGAATGTCAACTTGATTGCATTGCCAGACAACTGGGCGAACTACAAGGGAATCTTGGCTTCGTTCCGCGACAAGTATCCGGGCATCGCAAACCCGGTTGCCAACCCTGACGCATCGTCAGCCGATGAACTCGTTGCGGTAGAAACTTTGGCCGGTCAACCGAGCCAACCCGACGCACTTGACGTGTCGCCGGCGATTTCTCTCGAAATCACGGCCAAGGACCTTTGGGAACCGTACAAACCATGCACATGGGATGAGATCCCCGACTTCTTGAAAGACCCGGATGGCAAATGGGTCGCCGCATACTACGGAATAATGGCAATCGGCACCAACACGACGATCGTCAAGAACGCGCCGTCGAGCTTTGCCGATTTGAAAAAGCCGGAATACAAGGGCTTGGTCTCATTGAACGGTGACCCGCGTCAGTCGGGTGCCGCATTCAACGCGGTGGTCGCTGCATCACTCGCCAACGGCGGTTCATTCGACGACATCATCCCGGGCATCAAATATTTCGCCGAACTCAAGGCGATGGGCAACTTGGCCGGAACCGATGTCACCGAAGCGTCGGTGATCGCCGGCGAGACGCCGGTCTGGCTCGACTGGACCTACAACTACCCAGGTTTGGCGCCGAAGCTCGTGGAGAACGGCATCACTTGGGCGATTCGTGTGCCAACTGATGGTGTGCATGGCGGCTATTACGCGCAAGGCGTCGTAAAGGGCGGACCGAACAACAACGCAGCCAAGTTGTGGATCGAACACATCGTTTCTGACGAGGGTGCGCTCGGATATCTCGAAGGCGGCGCAATTCCTGCGCGATTTGAAGCGTTGGTGGCCGCCGGCAAGGTGAGCGAAGAGGCGAAAGCCAATTTGCCAGCGCCGGAGTTGATCAAGCAGATCAAATTCCCGACGAAAGCACAGGTCACCGCGATGAAGGAAGCATTGGCCGCACAATGGGGCCCGATGGTGGCTGACAAGTAATAAGTAATTAATATTTAGAGTTAATGAATAGTCGAGTGGCGGGTTCGTTGAACAAACGGGCCCGCCACTTGGCGTTCGCGCCCTACGCCATTTTTTTGTTGGTGTTTTTGGTCTGGCCAGGGCTCTATGTTTTTCGTTCGGCATTTGACCAGGGTTCGGCGCCGAAAAACCCGATGATCGAAGCGGTGACGGGGCAGTATCGATCGAGCTTTATTTTCAGTCTGCGCCTGTCGTTTGTGAGCGCGATTCTCGGTCTTGTGATCGGCGCGACGGTGGCCGTGGCGCTGATGCGGCTGAGTCATGTTCGCGGACTTCGCAATGTCGTGGTCGGATATTCGGCGGTCGCCGCCAACATGGGCGGCATTCCGTTGGCGTTTGCGTTTTTGGCGGCGTTCGGAATGCAGGGGCTCGCGACCCGACTGTTGAAAGGCATAAACATCGACCTGATCGGTTGGGGATTTCGCATCTCCGACTTTTGGGGCATCGTGTTGGTGTATCTGTATTTTCAAATTCCGTTGATGACGCTGGTGATCGTGCCCGCCCTCGACGGACTGCGCAGAACCTGGTCGGAAGCCGCCCAGAGTTTGGGTGCGTCGACCCGGCAATATTGGCGGTTCGTCGCCTTGCCGATTCTGACCCCGGCGTTGCTCGGTGGATTCTTGTTGCTGGTGGCAAACGCGTTTGCCGCATATGCGACCGCCTTTGCCCTCTCGGCGGGAAGTTCGAAGTTGGTGACGGTGCAGATCCGATTTTTTTTGCAGGGTGAAACGATCACGGGCAAAACCAATCTTGGTTACGCGCTCGCCGCGTGGATGGTGATCATCACGGCGTTTCTGGTATTGGGTTTTCAGGTTCTTTCGCGTCGTGCCGAGAGGTGGCGAAGATGAGACGCGGAAGAGCAGGTGCGTGGTTGGTTTTGGTTGTCGTGTTCGTCTATTACCTGGTGCCGATGATCGCCATGACGCGGTTCGCGTTTCAACGCATTCCGGTGATCAAACTTTCGTTCGGCAACTTGTTCGACAAATGGACGATCGCCCCGTTAATCGAAACATTCAAAGAACCCGAATTTCGCAGCAGTGCGTCGCTTAGCGTTCAGTTGGCGATCGCAACGGCGGCCTTGACTTTGATTTTGCTGGTGCCGACGATGGCGGTGGCGCATTTGCGTTCGAAGCGAATGCGTCGAATGATCGAACTTTCATCAACGCTGCCGTTCGTGGTGCCGGCGATCGCACTTGTGGTTGGTTTCGCCGGTGCGTTTCGTGAAACTCTGCCGATGTTTATTCGTAGTCCGTTCGGGTTGGTGCCCCTTTACGTGATCACGGCCCTGCCATTCACCCATCGAGCGTTGGAAAATGGTCTCGCCGCGCTCGACCTGAGAACGCTGGTCGACGCCTCGCAGAGTCTCGGCGCGACTTGGTATCGAACGGTGGTTTTCGTGATCGTGCCAAATATTCGCGCGAGCATCGCCACCGCGGCGTTTTTGGCGCTCACCGTGGTGCTGGGCGAGTTCACGATCGCCTCGTTGCTTTTGAAAAATACCCTGCCGCTTTATCTTTCGTATTCGCAGGGTCAAAACCCGCAGGGTTCGTTCGCCGTGGGTCTTGTGCTGATCTTGATCTCGACAATTTTTGTGGCTTCATCGAATCGTCTAGGAAAGGTCGTGCGGTCGTGACGGGCAAGGTCGCATTCAGCAATGTCTCGAAATCGTTCGGTGCGGTCAAGGCCCTCGTCGAATTCAGCCTGAGCATCGACGAAGGCGAATTGTTGACGCTGTTGGGGCCGAGTGGTTGCGGGAAGTCGACTGCTTTGCGCGTCGCGGCGGGTTTCGAAACGCCAGACTCGGGCGATGTTTCAATCGGCGGCACGAGCATTCTTTCGCTGCCGGCAAACAAGCGCGGCATCGGTATGGTGTTTCAGAACTACAGTCTTTTTCCGCACTTGACGGTGACGCAAAACCTTGAGTTCGGCATGCGCGTGCGAAACATTTCGCGGGACAAACGCAGCGCCAGGGTCGGCGAGTTGCTCGAGTTGGTGCGGTTGTCGGGGTTGTCCGATCGGTATCCGCACCAGATTTCGGGAGGTCAACAGCAACGCGTCGCCTTGGCCCGCGCGTTGGCCGTCGAGCCGCGCGTGCTGCTGCTTGACGAGCCGCTGTCGTCCCTCGACGCGACGGTGCGCATCGAGGTGCGCGAAGAGATTCGTCGAATTCAGCGTGCATCGGGTATCGCGACGATCTTCGTCACCCATGACCAGGAAGAAGCACTCGCGATCTCGGACCGCATTTGCGTGATGAGCATTGGTCGAATCGAGCAGGTTGGCGCCCCCGATGTCGTCTATCGCTCGCCGGCGACCGAGTTCGTCGCCCGCTTCGTGGGCAAAGTAAACGACATCGAGATCGAAGTGTTGTCGTCGACGAAGGCGCGGCTGCACGGCCACAGCCAAGAGATCGAGATTGCATCGGCCGGCAAGAACGCCGGTTTGGGGGCGGCGCGACTTTTGATTCGCCCCGAAGATGTGCAGATTGTTCGCCCAGACTCGGCGCGCCCGAATGTTCGCGGCACGGTCAAGACGATCAATTTTGGCGGGGCGACCACGACCGCAGATGTCGAGATCAGTGGCACCGGGCATTTGGTGCGCGTTGCCGACAGCACGCGGAACATGCGATATCGCGTCGGTGACTCGGTGCACATCGCCTTTGACACCGAGCGGGCTTTGCTGGCGCGGGGTGGCGCCTAGACCCAGGTCGGCGCTTTGGCCCAAGTTTTGGTTGGGTTTTGTCGGCGGTTCGAATTTTGTCTACCTGCCATTTGCCTGATACCTTCATCTTTGAGCGGCGCCGAATTTCGGTGTTGACCAAAAACAGGGGGCAATGTGGAACAGCAAGAAATTGAAACTTCGGGGCTATCTCGTCGTCACTTTATTCAGGGTGTGAGTTCGGCGGCACTTGCCGCAGGGATTTTTTCATCGAGTTCGCTTAACGCTTGGGCGGCGTCTGTGCCCAAGAAGGGCGGCACCTTAAAAGTCGGTGTCGTTGGTGGCGCCAACGACCTGTACGACGCCAACTACATCGTGGCGAAGGCCGACCAGGCGCGGCTGATGTCGACATTCGAGACGCTGTTGACCTTCGACGAGAACTTTGTTCCGGTAACCGCCAATGGTTTGGCCCAGTCGGCAAAGCAGAACAGCCCGACAAAAGTGACAGTCAAGTTGCGCAAGGGTGTGAAGTTTCATGACGGCACACCGATGACCGCAGATGATGTGATCGCAACCTATAAACGGCTGCTTGACCCTTCAAAAAAGACAACGGGCAAGCCTCTGCGAACCTTCCTCGACCCATCTGGTCTGGTGAAGCTCGACCCGTTGACAGTCGAGTTCAATCTCAAGGCACCGAACGTCGACTTCTTGTCAACTTTGGCGAACTACACATATGCGATCGCCAAGGCGGGCTACGACGGCAAGACACAGATTGGTACGAGCGCGTTTAGTCTGGTGAGCTTCACCCCGGGCCGCGAGAGCGTGCACAAACGCTTCAAAGGGTATTGGGACGCGAAGAATGTCTATTTCGATGAAGTTCGCATAATCGACTTCGCGGACAAGACGGCATTGGTGAATGCACTGATCGCCAAACAAATTGATGTTGCGGTCGACATTCCGTTTGAGCAATTCAAGACACTCAAGTCGAAGAAATATCTGAATGTCATTGAAAACTCGGCAGGTGCCTGGCTGGCGTTCTGCATGCGCATAGACATCAAACCTTTTGACGACAACAATGTTCGTCAAGCGATGCGCTTGTTGGTCGATCGCAAGCAGATGCTGAAGCGCGTGCTTTCTGGTCATGGCAAAATGGGCAACGATCTCTACGGCTACATCGACCGGAATTACAACGCGAACGGCTTCCCGCAGCGCGATCAGGATATCCCCGCTGCGCTCGCGCTATTGAAGAAGGCAGGTTATACGAAAGCCAACCCGTTGCGAGTCGAGTTGACAGCACCCGACGACACCGGCGGTTTGATTTTGATGATTCAAACTCTGGCCGAGCAGGCGAAGAAAACTGAGGGTGTCGTGATTATCGATGCCAAGGTGATCGACGGCGGCACCTATTGGAGCGCGAAGGGTCAGTACATGAACACCGGTTTCTACACGACTTATTGGTCGGGTCGAACATATCTTGCCCAGGCGGCTGCGTCGATGGATATCTATCCGGAGTTGAAGTGGCCGCCCGCCGATAGCAGTTTCAGGGCCGATTATTTGAAAGCGGCCGGCACTGCAAACGCCAAGAAGCGTCGTGAGATCGTGGCCAGGATGCAAAAAGAGGAGTTCGAAAAGGGTGGATACATTATTCCGTTCTTCAACAACTTCGCCGATGCATATTCGTCAAAAGTCAAGGGCGTTGTTGTTCGTCCTTCGCAGTTGAACATGGACTACTACGCACACGGATTCAAAAACATTTGGTTTGACTAGTCAAACCGTTCAAAAGCAATTGAAATCGCCGTCTGCGACCAGCAGGCGGCGATTTCTTTAAGAGGGTAAGTCAAGTGAAGGCGTCAATTTTCCGCTTTGTTTTGAAGCGAATAGCCCTCGGGTTGTTGACACTGTTCATAGTTTCGCTCCTGATTTTTGCGGTGACGCAGGCGTTGCCGTCTGACCCCGCCGAAGCGATGCTCGGCCGTGAGGCGACACCCGAAACGTTAGAGGCGTTGCGCGCCGACTTCGGCCTCGACAAGCCGATAGTCGTGCAATACGGCAACTGGTTGTTCGGAATCTTGAGCGGCGACCTGGGTACCTCGTACGCGACTTCGATTCCGGTCAGCGAATACATCGGGCCGCGAGTCGGCGCCTCGTTTTTCTTGTTGCTGATCGCCGCCATCGGATCAATTCCGTTGTCGATCGTGGTGGGGGCGAATGCCGCGTTGCACCGCGACCGCAAGTTCGACACGGCTTCGTCGCTGATTTCATTGATTCTCGCGGCGATGCCCGAGTTCGTGGTCGGAACTATCTTGACGATTGTCTTCTCAACGACAATTTGGCAGTTGTTGCCGGCGGTCACATATCTAGAAGTTGGCGCACCACCGTGGAGCGATTTGCAAGGTTTGACTTTGCCCGTGCTGACCTTGTTGTTGGCTGTTACACCATACGTGGCAAGGGTTATGCGTGCGGCGATGGTCGAGGTTCTCGAAAGTGATTATGTCGAGATGGCCCGATTGAAGGGAATGGACGAACGCACGGTGTTGTGGCGTCACGCGATGCCAAATGCGGTTGGCCCTGCGTTTCAGGTGATCGCCTTGAACTTGGCGTATCTGGCCGGTGGCGTGATCATCGTTGAGCGTCTTTTCAACTTTCCGGGCATCGGTAGTGCACTTGCCGACGCGGTGCGATCTCGAGATCTGCCGGTGATCCAGTTTCTCGCCTTGATAATTGCCGGCGTCTACATTTTGACGAATCTGCTGGCCGATATCGGCACTGTATTGGTGACGCCAAGACTGCGTACGAGGTTGAAGTGAGCGAAGCAGTGAAGCCTCCCCAGGATCTGGTTGCAGAAAAATTTGTCGACGAGCGACCGCCAAGTTTGGTGCGACAGGCGTTTTGGTTGCGTCGAACCCAGATCGGTGCGGTGCTCGCACTGATGCTGATCAGTGTGGCGTTGGTTGGACCCTTCTTGGCGCCGTTCGGAAGCACCGAATATGTCGACTTGCCGAACACCTTGAGCGTGCCAGGAACAATTTTTGGCACCGACTATTTCGGACAAGACGTGCTCTCTCGATTTCTGTTCGGTGGTCGCACGATCTTGATCTTGGCAGTTCTGGCCACGAGCATCGGCATCACCTTCGGCACGACCCTGGGTCTGACCGCGGCATATTTGCGGGGTCGCGCCGACGAAGTAATCATGCGCGCACTCGATGTCATCTTGTCGTTTCCGCAGGTTTTGCTGTCGCTGGTGGTGATCTCAATGTTCGGGCCAAGCAATGTGCTGATTATTTTCACCGTCGGTCTTTCGACCACTCCGCGCATCGCTCGAATAATCAGGGGCGCGGCGATAGGCGTCGTCGAGCGCGACTTCATCTCGGCAGCCGAGGCGCTCGGTGAGTCGCGCAAGCGGGTGGTGTTCGCCGAGGTGTTGCCGAACGTGACTTCTTCGCTGTTGGTCGAGATGAATCTTCGACTGACTTACAGCGTCGGCCTCATTGCCTCGCTGTCATTCTTGGGTTTCACGCCCGAACCAAACGCGGCGAATTGGGGTCTGATGATTCAGGAAAATCGAGTTGCCCTCACCCAACAGCCGTGGGGGGTAATTCTGCCGACGGCCGCACTTGCCCTGATGACGATCGGCACCGGATTGATCGGTGACGGCTTCTCGCGCGTGTCTGCGGGCATTGATCGCGGAGGCAAAGGTGAGTAGCACAGCCGGTTTGCGTATCGTCGACCTGCGCTTGAATGTCGCGGCCACGGGCAACGACATCGTCGATGACATCAACCTGAAGATCGAAAGAGGCCGGGTGCTCGGTCTTGTCGGCGAGTCGGGTTCTGGAAAAACAACGGTGGGTCTCGCGGTTTTGAGCCATGCACGACGCGGCGTCGAAGTGGCGCACGGTCAGATCTTTTGCGGTGACACCGAGGTTCTGGGCCTTGACAACGAGGCGAAACGCAAAATTCGCGGTGGGCTTGTTTCATATGTGCCGCAAGACCCCGCGTCGTCATTGAACCCCGCGCTGAAAATCGGCATGCAGTTGGTCGAAGTGCTCGAAGCCCACGACTTCGGCGGCTCGAGCGAGGCGCGCAAGGCACGAATCAAGGAAATGATGGCAGAAGTTTTGTTGCCGACCGACGACGAATATCTCGAGCGATACCCGCATCAGTTGTCGGGCGGGCAACAACAGCGCGTCGGTTTGGCGATGGCGTTCGCATGCCGACCTTCGGTGATCGTGCTCGACGAACCGACGACAGGCCTCGACGTTTCGACCCAGGAGCATGTGCTGAAGACGATTCGGCAACTGACGCGCGATCACGGTGTCGCCGCGCTGTATATCACCCACGACTTGGCGGTGATCGCCGACCTGGCCGACGACGTCGCGGTGATGTATTCGGGTCGCGTCGTCGAACAAGGCGAGGTTACAGAAATCTTCAAGAACCCGGCGCACCCGTATACGCGACATCTGGTCGCGGCCGCCCCCGATATCGCGAGCAAAAAATCGATCGTCGGTCTGGCGGGTCGCGCCGAATCGCCAGGCAAGCGACCCGTCGGCTGCGCGTTTGCGCCGCGGTGCGAACTTGCCGAAGACGCATGTCGGGTCGCGTTTCCGAAGATGGTTCCGGTCGGCGGGCGACAAGCGGCCGCGTGTATCAAAGCGAACCAGAAAGCGTCGGTGGCGGCCGGTTGGGCAAAGACCATGTCGACGCGGACACTCGGGGAGCCCGCCGTCGAGCTGGTGTCGGTGAGCGCGGGATATTCGGGAAACGCCGTCGTGCACGATGTTTCGCTGACTATTCGCAAAGGTGAGTGTCTCGCGCTCGTCGGCGAATCTGGCTCGGGTAAAACCACGGTGTCGCGGGCAATTGGCGGCCTGCATCGCGAATGGACTGGTTCGATTCGTTTGAACGGTCGCGAGTTGAAGACCGTGGCGCGGCAAAGAGCGGTTGCCGATCGCCTGGCAATTCAGTATGTGTTTCAAAATCCCTACGGCTCGTTGAACCCGCGCCGGACCGTCGGCGACTCGATTGCGCGCCCACTCATCGTTGATGGCAAGTCGAAACATGATGCCCGCCGAGTTGTGCTCGATGTATTAGACAAAGTGAGTTTGCCGGGCCCGTATGCCAACAAATATCCGGATCAACTATCTGGTGGCGAGCGGCAACGAATCGCAATTGCTCGGGCGCTGGTGAGCGAACCCGAAGTGTTGGTGTGTGACGAGGTGACCAGCGCACTCGACGTGCTTGTTCAGGCTGCAATTGTCGATCTGCTCGGCGATTTGCGCCGTCAATTGGGTCTGGCGATGCTGTTCGTCACGCACAACCTGCCCCTCGTGCGCAGCATCGCCGATGAAGTTGCGGTGATGTCTGAGGGCCGAATCGTCGAAGTTGGCATGTCGGAGTCTGTGATCGGAGACCCGCAGCAGGAGTATACGCAGAGTTTGATTTCGGCGACCCCCAGCATCGAGAGGTCAATGCGGTGACGCGCAAGTTGTTCGTGGCGCCCGGCTACGAACCTGTTGGTGAAGTTTTCGTCAAGCATCATTCGCGGTCGAACCCCGGTGCGTCCTTTGCCGCAACGGTGGCGGGCGAGCAAGTTGTCGACCTGTGGGGTGGTCAGCAAATTGACGGCTCACCGTGGCGCGACGATTCGCTCTGCGTGATCGCTTCAGGCACGAAAGGCATTTGTGCCGTCGCCGTGTTGATGTGCGTCGAACGCGGGTTGATTGATCTTGAGGCACCGATCAAGTCGATGTGGCCCGAGTTTAGTGTTGGGGGCAAAGGCGAGGTGCTGATCGGTGACGCTATGGCGCATGTCGCCGGAGTACCCGGGCTCGAGCGCCAGGTTGGTGTCGCCGAATTGTCTGATCCGATCCGGATGGCACGGCTTGTCGCAGAGCAGGTGCCGTTTGTGCCGATTGGTGCGCCTTCATATCACGCGATGACATTCGGCTGGATTGCGGGCGAACTGGTTCGTCGAGCCGACGGCAGAAGCATCGGCAACTTTGTGCGCGAGGAAATTGCTGGGCCGCTTGATCTTGATTTGCATATTGGTGCGCGCGACGAGGTGTTGCCGCGAATCGCGCAGACGACACGAGCGAGCAACTATAACTACACGGCGTTGTCTGACCCGAATGCGGATGCGCGACTCAGACATGTCTACGGGATGATTCCCGCTAGGCGGGGCACGAGCGCATTCGCAAAAATTGAGTTGCCCGGTGGCGGCGGTGTGGTCAACGCTTATTCGATGGCACGGTTGTATGCGCTGCTGGTGAACGGTGGCGAGTTGAATGGTCTGCGACTGCTCAAGCCCGAGACAATCGCCGTCGCTCGCAGGCAGCGTTCGTTTGGAAATGATCCGCTCTCGGGGCGGCTGCTGCGTTTTGGTGTCGGGTTCGAACTCAACCCGAACCCGTCGCGGTTGGGTGCGCCGCTCGACGCATTCGGGCACACCGGCGCGGGTGGTTCGACGCACGGCGCATGGCCGAGTTTGCGCACGAGTTTCTCCTACACGATGCGCGAATTTCAGTTGGAGAGCGAGGACTTGCGTGCCGCCGAGTTGCTCGCGGCACTTCATTCGTGCGTGGCGGTCAAGTAGTTTTTAGGCGTGGCGGGCTTTCGATATACCAAAGGCGAGAAGTTGCCGATCGAAGTGTTGGTTTTCGAGATGAGTCCCGAACATGTCGACGAATATTTGGCGATCGACCACGAAATCTGGACACTTGGCGAGGCGATGCTGCCGGGGTTCGAGCGAATTCCGTTTTTGTCGAAAGAAGTGTGGCTCGACGATTCGCGGCCGGGGCGAGTGAGCGTCGTGTTCGTGTGGGAGTCGCTCGAAGCGTGGATGCGTGTCGGGTCGGCGGAGATTCAGAGCCGATTGCAGGCCGAATTCGACGCGCGGTTCAAGCATCCCGTGAAACTGGTCGAGGCGCGGCATGAGGACGCGAATCTTGGCATTCATCGGTGGAGTCGTTTCGAGCGATGAGGCGGGCGAGATCTTGACCGGTGCCTTTCGGGCGGGGCTGACCTTTCGGGTGGGGCCGACCTTTCGGGCGCGTATCTCGTCGGCGCCGATTTGGCGCTCACATTCATCGTCAACACCGATTTTCGCGGGTCGATTTTGCTTGGCGCCGACTTTTCGTGTAGCAACCGCACGAACGCGAATTATGCGGGGACCACGATGCCCGACGGCACGGTGAATCCGTGAAAAAGTTCGGGGTTGTGATCGTGGCGGTGTTGGTGGTTGTTGCGGGGTGCGGGTCGGGCGCGTCGACGCCGGTGACGAGCCCGGGTTCGGGCAGTGGCTCTGGTGCGGGTGCGGGCGATCAGGTGTGCCCGGAGAAGAGTGTCGCCGATCAAACCGAGATCACACCCGAGCGGGCGAATCTGTTGATCGGTTTCAGCGAGCGCAACGCCGAGTTGTGTGCCGATGAATTGGGTTGGGCGTTCCGCGTCGGCATGCGCGACGGTGAATCGTTTCCGTTGACCGCCGATTATTCGTTGCAGCGCGTGACGGTCGTGGTGCAGGACGACATCGTCACCGAAGTTCTAGTTGGCTGACCGCTGCGCGTATCGCCTAGCGCGCTGACTTGTACCTGCACGATTAGTTTGGGGTGGTGAAGTCGCGGGCGAGATTTGTGGGGAACGCGGACGCGGTTGTCGCGGCGGGTGCGGCGAACGCGGCGGGGATCGTGATCGAACTTTCGGCGGGGGCGCGATGGCTGGGTTGTTGGCCGCGTCGCACGATCACACTGCGCGCCGACGAAATCGTGCAAGTCAGATTCAGCGACGCCCGATCTGTTTCTAAAACCTTGCGCTGGAAACTCGCCGGCGCCGCGCTGAGCCCTCAGCGGTTGACGGGCTGGTTCAGTCGGATCGGTCATCGGCGTCATTGGGCGTGGGTCTGGCTGACCCCACGACGCGAGGTAATTGTGATCGAGACGACCCGTCAGCGCCCGGCGTTGATCGCCGTGCCGCTGGATTGGTTCGACGGCGACAGGTAAAGTATCGACATGGGAACATGCGAATGCGGATATTCAACTGACGAGCAAAAAAATTGCAACGGAACGCACAAGGTTGTGGCAGCAATAAAAGCCGACATCGCCGCGGCGCTCGCGGCCAAAGGCCTGACCGAAGCCTCGGAGTATGTGAAGACTTTCAAAAAAGTCAAATAGTGGTTAATGCAGCCAAGCGTCGCTCAGTCGTAAAGGCGGTGACGTGGCGCATGATTGGCACTCTCGACACATTCTTGTTGTCGTGGTTGATCACCAAAGAGCCAATAACCGCTGGCGCAATTGCCAGTTTCGAAGTAGTGACGAAAACTTTTCTCTACTATTTTCATGAGCGGGGATGGAACAAAGTGAAATGGGGCCGACTCTGAGCCGTATGTCACGATGAATTTTTGGTGAATGGAACGTTCGCAGTGTTGACATACCACGTTGTTGCAGAATTGGTGGTGTAAGCAAATCGAAAGACCTTGCATCCCGCTTCTCGGTTGCCTGTTAGTTTCTAGGAGTGCCGCGTCGCCGAGGAGGTTTGTGGTCGAGATTTTGCAAAAATTAGCGCGGTGAAGTGATGGTTCGCGAACTTGGGGGCAAGCATGTGGTCGTCGTCGGTGCGACCGGTGTTTTGGGTGCGCGGATCGCCGCGCATTTGGCTGCGGCTGGGGCGAGAGTTTCGGCGATCGTGCGCGATCATACGCGACTTGATGGCGCGAGCGTTTTTCAATATGCATTGGCCGATGTGACCGATCATGTTGCCTTGCAGACGGCGTTTGCCTCGGTGGCTACCGTGGCGCCAATTGATGGCGTGGTCAACGCGACTGGTGTCGTGGCATTTGGTGGCATCGGCGAACTTGATGATGCGACCCTGGCGAGGTTGTTCGCGGTGAATGCGATAGCGCCGATAGAGATGTTGCGCGAAAGCGCGACGCTGATGACTAACGGCGGTTTTTTCGTGAACATCTCTGGGGTGGTGGCGACACAACCAGTCGCGGGGATGGCGGCATACAGTGCGTCGAAGGCCGCAGTGTGGGCGGCGATGTCGGCCGTTGGGCGTGAATTGCGCCGACGACAGATTGACGTGATCGATGCGCGACCGCCGCACACCGAAACCGGTTTGGCAACGCGGGCGATTGCCGGCGTGGCACCGAAAATGCCCGTCGGGCTGACCCCTGACTCGGTCGCGGCGCGAATTGTCGCCGCAATCATCGGCGGTGAGCGCGATTTGCCGGTCGAGTCGTTCGTCGAAAAGTGAACTGGGATCGTGAACGTCATGCGTAGAAGTCGATTCGGTATTTTCACCGGTGCGGTTCTGGGAGCGACGGCGTTGACGGTTTTTGCGCCGGTTGACTTGCCGGTTGCAGAACCTTCGACCTCAGTCGGTGTTGCAAGTGCGAGTGCTGCGCCGTGCCTGAGCGACGGCACGGGATGCAGTGTCGGCTCGGT
>Ga0194125_10007875_pt1 | contig 15195 bp, 10 predicted proteins | sample TA2KigC250mmetaG_FD_148626 | JGI IMG/M metagenome (GOLD analysis project Ga0194125, IMG submission 148626) | Freshwater microbial communities from Lake Tanganyika, Tanzania - TA2015034 Kigoma Deep Cast 250m | ecosystem: Environmental > Aquatic > Freshwater > Lake | place: Tanzania: Lake... | reverse complement strand
ATGTGAAAGCCGCAGGTTGATTCCAAGGATATCAGGGTACCAGGATAACAGGTTGTGGGTATCAGAATATCAGGATACCAGTAAACAAAAAAACTGACGGTTTAATGATTTCACCCGATATCCTGATAACCTTTTTTTATTTTTTGAAAGTTAGGTAGAAACTGCTTCCTTTTCGATGGATCTGGAAAAGGATTCCCTTTTCGACACTGGCGTCTTTCATCGCCTTTTCGAAATCCTTCAATGACTCGATCTTCTTGCGGTTGATCTCAAGAACGACATCCCCTTCCTGCAAGCCCATCTCGTCGGCAAAACCCCCATCCTCCACGGCCAGGACGACCACGCCCTGTTTGATTCCGGTTATTCGGAAACGAGCCGCAAGCTGGGGCGTTAGTTCCTGAAGCCTTGCCCCCATTTTTTCCTCGCCTTCCTTCTCCTTCTGTAATTCGGCCTTGTCGGGCATGGCAGAGGTGGTGACCTCGATGGTCATCGCCTTCCCATCCCTGACAGTGGAAAGTTTCAGTTTCTGGCCTACTTTTTTCTTCTGGACTTCCTTGACTAATTCATTCACGTTTTTTACCGGCTTATCATCCACTGCTTTGATGATATCGCCTGATGCCAATCCGGCTTTTTCGGCACCTGTGCCCTGATAGACCTGCCCGACAAGCACTCCTTCTTTCTCTTTCACCTTGAAATGTTCCATCATCTCAGGAGTGAGGTCCTGGACACTGATCCCCAGCCAGGGCCGGACGACTTTGCCTGTTTTGATAAGGTCGTTCAATATCTGTTTGGCCATATTGATCGGGATGGCAAACCCGATCCCTGTTCCCGGCTGGATGATCATGGCATTGATGCCGATGACTTCTCCATCAATATTGATGAGGGGGCCCCCGCTGTTGCCGGGGTTGATTGAAGCATCGGTCTGAACGAAATCTTCGTAGGTTCCTGTTCCCAATCCTGAACGTCCTTTGGCGCTGATGACCCCCACGGTGACCGTATGCTCCAGTCCAAAGGGGCTTCCGATTGCAATGGCCCACTCGCCGACCTCAAGCTTATCCGAATCTCCCAGAATAGCCACGGGGAGGTCCTTCGCCTTGATGTGGAGAACAGCGAGATCTGTCCTCGAGTCCTGACCTTTGACTGTGGCAATGAATTCTCTCCCATCGTTGAGACGCACCTTGACCTTATCCGCTCCCTCAATCACATGATTGTTGGTGAGAATATATCCCTCCTTATCAACGATGACTCCTGATCCGCCGCTTCTCTGTCTGTGCCTATATTCCTTTCCTTTTTCCCTGGGACCACCAAACCCCTTGAAAAACTCTTCGAAAGGGCTTCCCTTAAAAAAATCATCACCGAATCTTTCCCAGGGCTTGATCGTGATTGTCTTTTCCGTGGTGATATTGACGACAGAAGGTTGGACCTTTTTTGCGACCTCCACAAACGCCAGGCCGAGAGATTTAGCCGTGGTCAATTTATCGTTTTTGGGAAGTGAATTGGCCTTATCTTTATCAATACAAAAGAAAAGGCCGGACAGGAGAAAAGCTAAAGAAAGTCCAAAGATCAATCTTTTAATCATTTTTTTGCTCATCGCTTATTCCTCCAAGATGCCGATATTTATAGATTATCTTTTTTTTGACGAGTTGTCAAATATCTGAAATCTTCTCATTGTCATAACATTCCTTTTTTGATATAGTGGGGCACATCGGGTGGGAGGGGAGGAAATAGTTGAGGTGATATATGGCACGAGTAAAAAGGATTCAAAAAACAGGCAGTAACAACGGTGCTAACGTTGGCTATGAAGCTCAACTCTGGCAGATGGCTGACACACTGCGTGGCAGTATGGACGCAGCCGAGTACAAACATGTCGTACTCGGTCTGATTTTCCTCAAATATATTTCCGACGCCTTTGAGGAGCATCACTCAAAGTTCGAATTCGAGCGTAGCCAGGGCGCCGACCCCGAGGATCCTGATGAATACAGAGCTGTTAATATTTTCTGGGTGCCACCCGAAGCTCGATGGCCCTATCTTAAAGCTCAGGCCAAACAATCTACCATCGGTCAACTCATTGACGACGCCATGACAGGCATTGAACGAGACAATCCATCGCTCAAAGGTGTCCTGCCCAAAGACTATGCAAGGCCGTCCCTCGACAAACAGCGGCTGGGCCAGATTATCGACCTCATCACAAATATCCGTGTTGGGGATCGGGAGGCCCGATCCAAAGACGTGCTCGGTCGTATTTACGAATATTTTCTTTCCCAGTTCGCAAGTGCGGAAGGCAAAAAGGGCGGTGAATTTTATACGCCTCGATGTGTTGTACGCTTGCTTGTTGAGATGCTTGAGCCTTACAAAGGACGCGTATACGACCCGTGTTGCGGCTCATCAGGCATGTTCGTCCAATCGGAGGAGTTCATCGCAGCCCACGGCGGCCGGATCGGTGACATCAGCATCTACGGCCAGGAGTCTAATTACACCACCTGGCGGCTGGCAAAGATGAACCTTGCTATCCGCGGCATCGACGGTCAGATCGCTCACGGCGACACTTTCCATAGCGACCGCTTCCCTGACCTCAAGGCCGATTACATTCTCGCCAATCCGCCTTTCAACGTCAGCGACTGGGGCGGCGAGCGGCTTCGCGAGGACAAACGCTGGAAGTACGGGGTGCCACCAGCAGGCAACGCCAACTTCGCCTGGGTTCAGCACATGATCTACCACCTTGCGCCTACGGGTTTGGCGGGCTTCGTGCTCGCCAACGGCTCTATGTCCTCCAACCAATCGGGCGAGGGTGAGATCCGCAAGGGTATCATTGAGGCTGATCTCGTGGACTGCATGGTGGCGCTGCCTGGTCAGCTTTTCTACTCGACACAAATCCCTGCTTGCCTCTGGTTCCTGGCGCGAGACAAGAAAAACACCCGCTTCCGAGACCGTCGCGGCCAGGTACTCTTTGTTGATGCCCGCAAGCTTGGTGTGATGGTCGATCGCACACACCTCGAATTCACTCCCGAGGAGATCGCCCGTATTGCTAAGACCTACCACGCCTGGCGCGGGGAGAAGGACGCGGGTGAATACGAAGACATCCCGGGTTTTTGCAAGAGCGCCATGCTCGACGCTATCCGCAAGCACGGCCACGTGCTCACGCCCGGCCGATATGTGGGCGCAGAAGTGCAGGAGGACGACGGCGAGCCATTCGAGGAGAAGATGCGACGGCTGACTACTCAGCTTTGGGAGCAAATTAGCAATGGACGAAAACTTGATGAAGCCATTGAACGTAATCTGAGGGAGTTAGGATATGGCGGGTAGGCAGAAGAAAATGGACTTTGCGTCGCTCGTTTACGCTATCCGGCACGTCGATGAACTGTGCACAGATCAGGCAGGGAGTAAGAACTTTCTTCCTATGAGCCGTTTCCAAATCTTGGAGAATTGGGAGTCAATGACTCCCAATTCCATCGTCGAAACCTAACAGACTTATTTGAAGGAGTTAGGATATGGCTGGGATTAGAGTTGAAGTCAGCCCGAAAGTTCTATCGTGGGCAGCGGAGCGCACTGGAGTAAACCTTCAACGCAAGTTCCCACACCTTGGGGAGTGGCTTTCTGGGGTCGCACAGCCAACTCTACGGCAACTAGAAGAGTTTGCGAAGGTTACCTCTGTGCCTTTTGGCTACCTGTTCCTTCCAGAACCTCCTGAGGAACGTTCCCCTATTCCTCATTTTCGGACAGTGCCTCAGCACATGCCAGAGCGTCTCAGCGCCGACTTGATGGAGACGATCCAGATTATGCAGCGGCGCCAGGCATGGATGCGAGAATACCTTATTGAGCAAGGTCACGAACCGGTGCCGATCGTTGGCTCGGCGAGCGTCCTCGAGGATCCAAGCGCTGTAGCTCGGCAGATGTGTAAGGTTCTGGAAATAGGCGATGACTGGGCGGCCAGTCAACGGACTTGGACCGAAGCGCTGAGTGCGCTTAAAGATAAGGCAGAAGATTCGGGGATTCTCCTTGTCACTAGCAGCATCGTTGGCAACAACACGCGGCGTAAATTGAGTGTGGAGGAATTCCGCGGATTTGTTCTTGTAGATGAGTATGCCCCTCTGGTGTTTATCAATGGCTCCGACGGTAAAGCCGCGCAGATGTTTACTCTGGCACACGAGTTGGCGCATGTCTGGCTGGGAAGAAGCGCTTCGTTTGATTTGCGCGATCTGCAACCTGCACTAGATGAGACAGAGCAAGTCTGCAACCGCATCTCCGCAGAGTTTCTCGTGCCAGGGGATTCTCTACGCCAGTTTTGGTCCATGGTTCGTGAACAGACTTACCGGTTCCAAGCTGTTGCTCGTAAGTATAAAGTTAGCGAAATCGTCGCAGCGCGACGTGCGCTGGACTTGAGGTTAATCGAGCGGGATGAATTTTTTTATTTCTATGAGGAATACCAGCAGAGGGAACGTCAGAAACGTAAGGCTGAGGAAGGTGGCAATTTCTACGCAACCCAAAATCTTCGTCTTGGGCAGAGCTTTGGCCAAGCGGTAATACTTGCGACAAGGGAAGGTCGCCTACTCTATGACGAGGCCTACCGCCTCACCGGGCTTTACGGGAGAACCTTTGAGCGTTATGCGGAGTTGGTCCTTGGAGGGCGCTGGTGAGCACACCGCCTGTCTTTGTGCTCGATACAAATGTATTTGTCGAAGCGGCGAGGCGCTACTATGCTTTTGACATCGCACCGGCGTTTTGGGTGGAACTGGTGAGCCAGGCCAATTCTGGGCGCATTATCAGTATTGATCGAGTCAAAGATGAATTGGATCGCGGTAAGGATGAACTTGCAAAATGGGCGCAAGGACAATTCAACAATTACTTTGATTTAACCGCCGATGAAGCAGTGGTTACTGCCTATCGTGAGATCATGGTTTGGGCGAATCAACAAAGCCAGTTCAAGGACGAGGCCAAAGCCGACTTCGCACGTACGGACAACGCTGACGCTTGGGTCGTCGCCTATGCCAAAGCGAAGGGATGCGTTATGGTGACTCATGAGCAATATGACAAGAGAATACGCCGCAAAATACCCATTCCGAATGTCTGCCAGGCATTCGGTGTACCATATATAGACACGTTTGAGATGTTGCGGCAGATGGGAGTCACGTTCCGATGAAGAAGCCGAGTGGTAAAGAGGAGTTGGGCTATGGCGGGTGAGTGGGACACCGCAACGATCGATGAAGTCGCCGAAAGGGTCGCGATGGGGCCGTTTGGTTCTTCGATTAAAGTCGAGACTTTTGTAGCGCAGGGCGTGCCTATCATTAGTGGTCAACACCTTCACGGGTTCAGGCTTGATGAGACATCCGGATTCAACTTTCTTAGCCCAGGACACGCAGATCGCCTTAAGAACGCTAATGTGCAAAAAGGCGATATTATTTTCACGCACGCTGGTAACATTGGACAGGTTTCGTACATTCCAGAGAGCTCGAAATACGAACGTTATGTCATTTCTCAGCGCCAGTTCTATATGCGCTGTAACCGCCAACGTGTAATACCTGAGTTTGTCGTTTACTATTTCAATACACCTGAGGGCAGGCACAAGCTCCTTGCTAATACGTCTCAGGTCGGCGTTCCATCAATCGCTCAGCCGGTGACGTATCTGCGTACGATTGAGATTCCACTGCCGCCCCTCCCCGAACAACGCGCTATTGCTCACATCCTCGGCGCGCTGGATGACAAGATTGAGCTGAACCGACGGATGAACGAGACTTTTGAGGAGATGGCCGGGGTGCTCTTCAAATCGTGGTTCGTAAACTTCGATCCCGTCCGCGCCAAAATAGATGGCCGCTGGAAAAAAGGAGAAAGCCTGCCCGGCTTCCCCGCCCACCTGTGGGATCTCTTCCCCGATAGCTTCGAGGATTCGGAGTTGGGAGATATTCCGGCGGGGTGGGAGGTCCAACGACTTGGCGACCTTATCGAGCTTGCATATGGCAAGGCGCTCAAGGAGGAAAATCGCCTCGCCGGGTCGATCCCGGTTTTCGGTTCAAACGGTCAGGTCGGTTGGCATGATCAGAAACTTATTGATGGCCCCGGGATCATTGTGGGGCGGAAGGGTAACCCAGGCGTTGTAACCTGGGCACCGACGGACTTTTTCGCCATAGACACAACGTTCTACGTCGTGCCGAAAACCGAATGCGGAAGCCTCCACTTTCTTTATTACGCGCTTCTTGGGCATGACTTGGCTTCACTCGGAGCAGACTCCGCGGTACCTGGGTTGAACCGAAATCTCGCATATATGAACTTGCAAACTACGCCCCAATCCACCGTGCTGGATGCATTCGACAGACAAGTAAAACCGCTATTTGATAAGATATATTCGAACGATCTTGAATCCCGTACCCTCACCGCTTTACGGGACACTCTGTTGCCCAGGCTCATCTCCAGCGAGTTGCGGGTGAAGGATCCTGAGCGCTTTATCGGGAGGCATGCCTAATGGTGGACGGGCCCAAAATCCCTCCGTTCGTGATGCATGGCGCGCGTGGAGCGATCGCCAGTGGCCTGCTGCATATCGAAGAACAGGTAAAGGGGATCGAGCGCGCGGTGGAGGAGAACCCGGGGCTTGCTTTTGACCTCGCAAAAACCCTAATCGAAAGCGCTTGTCGAACGATCCTTACCGAACGTAGTATCACCTTCAACCCCGACGAGGACCTTCCCAGGCTATTCAGGATAGTGACGAGCCACCTGCCATTCCTTCCTGCATCGGCCAGCAGGGAGACCAAGGTTCGCAGGAGTCTGTCGCAAACCATCAACGGACTTCATACGGCTGTTCAGGGGGTCTGCGAATTGCGCAATGCCTGCGGCTTTGCCTCCCATGGTGTGGAAGGTCCGCGGCCGGCGATGGAGGCGGTCCAGGCCCTGCTCGCGGCGGAAACTGCGGATGCAATTCTTGGATTCTTGTACCGCGTTCACCGGCAGGACCGCATGCCGGCCCCAAGTCAGCAGCTTGAGTATGACGATAATCCCGGATTCAACGATTATGTCGACGAGGCCCATGGCACCTTACGAATTTTAGAGGTCGAGTTCAAGCCGAGTGAAGTACTCTTCCGTATGGACCCGGAGGCGTATCGTGTCTATCTCGCCGAGTATGAGCTTGAACCACGTGGCGATGTGGTGGCGACAGATGAGACCAAATCTACGGAGGAGGAGCCATGAATGATCGGGGCGTTACCGAGTCGGTTATCGAGCAGGCCGCCTTGGCTTGGCTGGAGAGCCTTGGCTGGGTCGTGAAACATGGGCCTGACATCGCGCCCGGGGAGCTTTGGGCGGAGCGGAGTGATTACTCCCAGGTTCTCCTGGGAGACCGCCTGCATCAGGGGCTCGCACGCCTCAACCCGCAGCTTCCGGCTGAGGCCCTCGAAGATGCATTCCGCAAGATCATCCGGCCTGAAGGGCCGACACTGGAGGCGCGTAACCGGGCTTTCCATCGTTTGCTGATTGACGGGGTGACTGTCGAATACAAGCGTCCGGATGGAACCATCGCTGGTGCACAAGCTCGTATTGTCGATTTCGAGGAGCCTGACAACAACCACTGGCTTGCCGTCAACCAATTCACTGTTAGCGAAAACAAACATACCCGGCGGCCCGACGTGGTGCTATTCATTAACGGCCTTCCGCTTGTGCTCATCGAACTCAAGAACTCTGCCGACGAGAACGCCACCATCTGGACAGCCTTTCAACAGCTTCAGACTTACATGAGTGAGTTGTCAAGTCTCTTCAGCTTCAACGAGATGCTTGTCGTCTCCGATGGTATGGAAGCACGCATAGGTACGCTTACGGCAGGTCGGGAGTGGTTCAAACCCTGGAGGACGATCTCAGGTGAGTCGCTGGCCGATCCCCACTTGTCCGAGCTGCAGGTCGTGTTGGAAGGGATTTTAGAGAAGCGGCGGTTTCTGGATCTTCTTCGCGATTTCATTGTATTTGAAGATTCTGGCGGTGCGCTCGTTAAGAAAATGGCCGGTTACCATCAGTTCCATGCCGTAAAAATAGCGGCGGAGGAAACTCTGCGTGCTGCGCGATTACGCGAGGAGGCACGTCGGGTTGCGGAACCACCGGGCGGTTATGAAACAAGGCTTGAACACGGTGGCAAACCCGGAGATCGAAGGATTGGCGTCGTCTGGCATACGCAGGGATCGGGGAAGAGCCTGACCATGGCTTTCTACGCTGGCCGCATCATCCGCCAGCCGGAGATGGCGAACCCGACCATCGTTGTTCTCACAGATCGCAACGACCTTGACGATCAACTCTTTGGGACCTTCTCGCGATGCCAGGAACTATTGCGCCAACCACCGGCACAGGCGGAGAACCGCGCTGACTTGCGCGCGAAGCTGCGTGTTAAAGCTGGAGGTGTCATCTTCACAACGATTCAGAAGTTTCTCCCCGAGGAAAAAGGCGATCACCTCCCCGCGCTTTCCGAAAGGCCAAACATTGTCGTGATCGCCGACGAGGCCCACCGCAGTCAGTACGATTTCATTGACGGCTATGCACGGCACATGCGGGATGCGCTGCCGAATGCCTCCTTTATCGGATTCACCGGTACACCAATTGAGTTTACGGATAAGAATACCCGGGCAGTGTTTGGAGACTATATCAGCATTTACGATATCCAGCGTGCGGTAGACGATGGAGCGACGGTTCCCATCTATTACGAGGGCAGGCTGGCCAAGCTTGAGCTGGATGAGTCCCAGAGGCCAAAAATTGACCCGGATTTTGAGGAAGTCACCGAGGGTGAGGAGATCGAGCGGAAGGAAAAACTTAAGACGAAGTGGGCACAGCTTGAGAAAATTGTCGGGGCCGAGAAGCGGCTGAAGGTTGTTGCTCAGGACATTGTCTCGCACTTCGAAGAGCGGCTTGAGGCAATGGAAGGAAAAGCCTTAGTCGTCTGTATGAGCCGGCGTATCTGTATGGATTTACATGATGAGATCGTGAAGCTGCAACCGTCATGGTTTGACGTAGGGGACGACAAAGGAGCAATCAAGATTGTCATGACAGGGAATGCGTCGGAAGGCCCGCGAGTGGCCCAGCACGCCCGCAACAAGCAACGCCGCGAGATGCTTGCCAACCGGTTTCGTGATCCGAAAGACCCGCTTAAGATGGTGATGGTGCGCGACATGTGGCTTACGGGCTTTGACGCTCCGTCACTGCACACGATGTATGTCGACAAACCAATGCGCGGGCATGGCCTGATGCAGGCAATTGCCCGTGTCAATCGTGTGTTCCACGATAAGCCTGGAGGGCTTGTCGTGGACTATCTCGGCCTGGCACACGAACTCAAGCAGGCTCTCGCCACTTACACCGAGAGCGGAGGAACCGGGAAGACTGCAATCGACCAGGAGGAAGCAGTCGCGCTCATGCTTGAGAAGTATGAAATCTGTCGCGGCCTGTTCCACGGCTTTAACTGGTCCAAGTGGGTTTCCGGTTCTCCAGAGGAACGCGTGTCAGTCCTTCCACCGGCACAGGAGCACATCCTTGCACAGGTAGAAGGAAAGGAACGCTTCCAACGGGCGGTGCAGGAATTATCCCAGGCGTTCGCCTTAGCGGTTCCACATGAAGAAGCTCTACACATCCGTGACGACGTAGCCTTCTTCCAGGCTGTTCGTGCCGTACTGGCAAAACGAGCACCAGGTGAAATGAAACCTGAGGAGGACCTCGATCACGCGATCCGGCAGATCGTATCCCGTGCCGTTGCGCCTGAAGGGGTTGTAGACATCTTCTCGGCTGCAGGTCTCAAAAGACCTGACATTTCGATTCTCTCGGATGAGTTCCTTGTTGAGGTCCGCTCAATGCCCCAGCGAAACTTGGCCGTCGAGCTCCTCAGAAAGCTCCTTTCCGGAGAGATCCGGTCTCGCGGGCGTAAGAACGTAGTCCAGGCTCGATCATTCGCCGAGATGCTGGAGCAGGCGATCCGGCGTTACCAAAACCGGGCGATCGAGGCCGCACAGGTGATAGAGGAATTAATTGCACTTGCAAAAGAGATGCGGCAGGCGGACACACGGAGCGAAGCGCTAAATTTGTCCGAGGAGGAGCTTGCCTTCTATGATGCACTGGAGACTAATGACAGTGCGGTGAAAGTGCTGGGGGACAACATCCTTCGTACTATTGCACGGGAGCTGGTTGCAACGGTGCGGAAGAATGTGACGATTGATTGGACCATGCGAGAAAATGTGCGCGCTCAGCTGCGGGTGATTGTAAAACGGATCCTCCGGAAATACGGATACCCACCCGACAAGCAAGAGAAAGCAACACAGACTGTCCTGGAGCAAGCGGAAGTACTTTCACAAGAATGGGTGAATGCATGAAGAATGAAGCTGGTAGTTGTAGAGCCAAATCTGTCCTCGGAGACACATGGCTTCTTTTAGAGAAAAGGACGGAATCCTAAGTTATCACGAATCCATTCTGAGCTAAGAATATGTGTCCTGATCCCACCAAGTGTGACATTCCTTTTTCACCCGGCGATTGGGTGATTGACCGGCACAATCCCGGCCAGCCAGGCCAATACACTGGCAAATGGCGCAAAGCAGGTCCGCACATTATGGTGCAGCTATTCTATCCCGGTGGCGGAACCAGTTATCGCCCGCTGTCTTCTCTGGATGCGATACCGCCCCCAGGCTCAATGGTCGAGCAGTTGCGAAGAGGGCATTTTGGTAAGGTCCGGGATCTTCAGCGTCTTATCACATATGAAAAGCTCAAAGGTACGCTCCATGAGGTAATCTACTCGATGGAAGCGGCACAGATCGATTTTTATCCCTATCAATTCAAACCTGTCCTAAAGTTCATCAACTCACCTTCTGAAAGACTGATCATCGCGGACGAGGTAGGTCTTGGCAAGACAATAGAAGCCGCCTTGATCTGGATGGAACTGCAGGCCCGGCGTCAGGCGCAAAGGTTACTTGTCGTCTGTCCGAAGATTTTAGCCGAGAAATGGCGGGATGAACTCCGTAATAAGTTTATGTTTGACGCGCGAATCGTCAATTTTTTGGAGTTGCAGCGAGAAGTCTCCGATCTCAAGTCCAACGGGCCGGGACATCCGTTTATTCTAATCGGCACTTATACAGGACTTCGTCCCCCGAAGTCCGAGTTACGATTACTGAAGGAGCATCCAGAGGAGGATGTGGGCGGTTCAGAAAAAACGGCGCTCTTGCGCGAGTTGCGTCACTGGTCATTGGGCTACGATCCTTTCGATATGGTAATTTTTGATGAGGCTCACTACATGAGGAACCCGGCAACAACGACGTTTCACCTTGGGGAGAGCCTCTCCACCAGCGCCGGGTCAGTACTCTGTGTGTCTGCCACGCCGGTGAACAATAGCAATATTGATCTCCATAGTTTGCTCCGCCTCATTGATGAGAGCTTTTTCGAGACACAGGGCATGTTCGAGGAATTACTTGAAGCAAACCGGCCAGCGGTACAGGCAGGAAATGCTTTGGCACGGACCCCTGTAGACATGACGCTCTTGGAGCGGGCTGTTGGGGGAATGGGGGAGAGCCGATTCATCAGCCAGTCACCCCTATTCAGGCAGTTTCTTGAAACACTTGAACAACTCAATCCAGATGACAAAGCGCAGCTTTCAAGATGCCAGGACCTGGCTGAGAAGCTAAATCTTTTGGGAAGTTACGTGAACCGAACCCGGCGAGTCCAGGTGAAGGAAAACCGACCCATACGGGACCCAGTGGTCCTGAGTGTTGAGTACTCCTCCGAGGAGATGTCCCTCTATAAAGCAATCCTTGGAATCGTCCGACGGAGATGCCGCCAGGACAGTCGACCCTTTCACGTCTTTCAGGTACTGGGCCTTCAATTGCGTGCCGCGAGCTGCCTGCCGGTACTGGCGCAAGAGATCCGGGATGGGCGATTTGGGGATGTCCAGGAACTTTTTGATGAAGCTATGGGTGAGGAGGTGTTTGATGATCTATTTGACGAAGAACCGAGCGAAGAACTCGGTATTTCAGAGATCGGTCGGCTGCTTGCCTATGACTTCGAGAAGAACGATAGTAAGTATTGCCAACTGCGCCGGATGCTTGCGGAAGTAGTGCCGGGTGAGAAGGTTATCATCTTTGCATACTACCGACCCACACTCAGTTATCTAAGGCGCCGCTTAATGGCGGACGGAGTAAACGTGACCGTGATCCACGGTGGGGTGCCGAATGAGCAGCGCTGGGAGGAAATAGAACGCTTTAAGGATGTGCGGGGACCTCGCGTCTTGCTTTCGTCCGAGGTCGGTAGCGAGGGCATCGATCTCCAGTTCTGCCGGGTTCTTGCAAACTATGACCTGCCATGGAACCCGATGCGGGTCGAGCAGCGGATCGGACGCATAGACCGCGTCGGACAGCAGGCAAAACGTATTTCGGTGGTCAACTTTAAGGTCAAGGATACTATTGAGGAGCGGCTTTACGATCGGCTACATTCCAAGATTGAACGCTTCGCCAACAGCCTCGGAGACCTCGAAGCCGTGATTGGCCGAGAGGTTCAGCAGCTGACTGTGGAACTCCTAAGCAAGGACTTGAGGGCCGAGGAGGAACTACAGTTAATGGAGCAAACTGAGCGTGTGATTCAGGCACGGCTGCTGCAGATTCAGGCACTTGAAGAGTCAGAAGACGCACTCATCGCCTTTTCTGATTACGTTCAGCGCAAGATCGAGGAGGATCGGGAGAAAGGCCGATATCTCCAGCCGGAGGAACTGGAGGACTATCTGACCGATTTCTTCGAGCGAGAATTTCAGGGCTGCGAAGTCAATCACAACACTCCTTTTGAAGGCTGCCTCCGAATCCGGCTGAGCCAAGAAGCCCGCTCGTCGCTGGGAGATTTCATTGGTGGAGACCGGTCTTTGAGCGCGCGGCCGCTTCGACAACGCGAATTCAGCATTACCTTTCGCCGAGAGGTGCTACAACGTCTCCCGCTTAACCAGCGGTCCGGCATCTATTTCATCAACCACCTCTCCCCGTTAATCCGTTGGATTACAAAGGTTAACCGCGACCGTGCGCACAGTTTTTTTAACCTGTCAGCAGTAAGGATCAGCCGTCCCGATTTAAAGCCCGGTGATTACTGTTACAGGATCGAACGTTGGAAATTGGGCGGTCTTTACGCGAAAGAAAGGCTTGCTTACGGAGTGCGCTCGCTGGCAGATGGGATGAACTATCCACCGGAAGAATCTGAGGCATTCATACAGCACCTACTTCGCAAAGGGGGCGATTGGGACTATGTGGATTGCGACCGAGAAGCTCTGTGCCATGCCCATGACACATTGGAGGAGGCCCTGGCAGAGCGATTTTCGTCAGCAGTGGGGGAGTTCCAGGCAGAGAACGATACTATCTACCAAATTAAGACTCAGCGTGTCCAGGCCATCTTCGATCGGCGCATTGCACAGCACGAGCAGCGCCTAGGGACGTTGAGGCAAGCAGGACGCGATCCTCGGGTTATCCGCGCCACCGAAGGGCAGCTTCGGACGGCGATCGACAACAAGGAACAGCGGCTTCGGGAACTAAATGAAAAATCTAAAGTTGACATGGAACAGTCGCCCGTGGCTGCGGGTGTTTTCCGGGTGATTGGGGCGCCAGCAACACAGAACCAGTGAAAAATCCATGAGCAATTGGAAGGGTTTTCTTCAGAGACTTAAGGAAAAGCTCTTTGTAAAAAAGAGTGAGAAATACATAGCTACCGATTCCCCTCCGCAACAGGCAAAAACGGTTTCAGTGCCACAGGTTAAGGTTGGACGAAAAAGCAGTTTGGAGCGCGAGCCGTATTTCGTCCAGATCGGGTTTGATTTTGGGACTGCGTATTCCAAGTGTGTATGCCGAGACATAATTACCAACAAGGCGTGGGTTTACCTGCCCGCTGGATTTGAACGTATGGAGCATCCCTTCCTAATCTCAAGTGTATTATTAATAAGAAATGGAAAACTCAGCCACGTCGAAAATCCTGGGGCCGACTATCACGCGAACGGACTATATCACCTGAAGCATGCGCTTGAAAAGGTCGCTCTACGTCAGTGGCATGATCCTGTGCTAGATCCATATCGGAATGCCCTCGGAGAATCGGACGTAAATCAATTGGCCGCATTCATTCGCAACTGTGCTGTATATTTCCTGGCTGGTGCCTTCGGTGAGATCCGGGGACAGGTGAGACAACGATTTCCGAGCTTTGGCATGCGCGCGGATGACTATGTTGCTTTAAATCTCGCTGTCCCCGTGGCAGATGCCGAACGTCCAGAGGTGAATCGACTGTATAACCAGGTTCTCTTTGGGGCATGGGTTCTCGCGGACGAACTCAACGGGCATCCGGTTGTCGATGTTGTAGAAGTCGAAAGGTTACTGACCAAGATTAGCGAGAAAGAGGTTCCCTCAGTTAAGGATGCATGCTTTATCTACCCCGAGGCTAGTGCCAATGTGCAGGGTTTTGTCCGCTCCCGAGTTTCTAGTCCTGGGATTTACTTGTTCTCGGATACTGGGGCTGGGACAGTGGACCAAAGTGTTTTTATTTTTTTGCGAGACGATAATTGTGAACATCTCACTTATCTTCATGGCAATGTCCTGCCACTGGGATCTAGTTTCATCGAACGCCGCGCTGCTTCGGCCTTCAGGAGAACGGACTGGGAGGCTTTGGAGGCCTGGAAACAGAGGAAGGAAAGTGGTGGAGTGGAACCTCCATTGATGGAAGCCAGAAACGCAATCCATGAGGAGTTGATGCGAGGTACCGAACAAACACTTGCAAGGGCTAAGCAGAAACTAATAGTGAAGAGCCAGTTAGATCAGATCAGAGTGATCTTCGGCGGGGGCGGGCATTGTGAGTATCCTTACAAGGCCGCTGTTATGCGTCCATTTTCAGGGGGGCTGTTTCGGCGAGTAATTTCACCAGATGTGCTTGGGATGCCAGTTCCCATTGATCTCGAACTTGAAGCGGGACAAGCCCGGTGGATGCGTCGACTTTCCGTAGCATATGGGCTCTCTTTTGAAAGAAGTGAGCTGGCAACTTTCACCTATCCCGTGGAGTTGGAAACACCAAGACCCGAAGAAATCTGGAGGCCCCGCCGTATAATTCAGGATGCACCAACTAAAGATGAGTGTTGATTCTACATTAGAAGTTCGGCATTAACCCTTCAATATTCGATTAACCAAAAAGAAGGGTTATCCATCAAAAAGTTAGCGCATCCAAAGGCGCCGCCGGAAGGCGGGGATTATGAAACTAAAA
>Ga0194125_10007874_pt1 | contig 15197 bp, 7 predicted proteins | sample TA2KigC250mmetaG_FD_148626 | JGI IMG/M metagenome (GOLD analysis project Ga0194125, IMG submission 148626) | Freshwater microbial communities from Lake Tanganyika, Tanzania - TA2015034 Kigoma Deep Cast 250m | ecosystem: Environmental > Aquatic > Freshwater > Lake | place: Tanzania: Lake... | reverse complement strand
TAATGTAGGCAGCCGCCCGAATGCCAAACTTCTTGCCTTCTAGGATTGGGGGAACTGCTACTGTTACCAGAAGCGGCTCAGGTGATTCTTGCTGCTCCTCTGTTTCTTCAGATAAATCGGCGCCGCAAGAAGGGCAAACCACGTCATCTTCAGAAACAATGGCCTTGCATTCTGAGCAGACAAGGGCGTCCAGATCTGCGCCACAATCAGGGCAGGTGGCGTCATTTTCGGAGACGGTTGCTCCGCAATCCAAGCAAGTGTAAGTAACGCTGCCCATAGTCATACCCTCTACACAATAGGGGCTGACCGCGCTTGCAGTTGAAGCTGCCTAGCTGTTGCCTAGAAAACGTCGCCCAATGAATGCAGCGTCTCAGGAGCTAGCAGCCGACTGGCCAAACACGAACCGGCGATAAGCCGCCGTGTCCGGCGGGCCAAAGCTGACGTGCAGCGCCGGCTCGTCCCCGAGGACCATGATCGTGGAGGCAAAGGTAAACAGGCCCAACCGGGTGTAGAGCTCGTCCGGGCCTTGCGAACCGCAGATGGGGTGCTCTGGCGAGTCCTGGGAGGTCAGGATCTCCTTGATCTGGTCCAGGCGCGTGCCCTGGGGAGGATGGGCCAGGCGGCGTTCCATGCTCTGGTAGCGGGCTGTGCTGTTGGGGAGGAATGGATTGTCTTCGGCCTTGTACCAGGCGTGGTAATCGTCGTTGACCAGGGGATGGTTGGTGTGCCAGACAACGCCGCGCCAGCCGGCCGGTGCGAACGGGACGACCTGGTTGGCCGAGCATTCCAGGTCAACGACCTGGGCCGGCCCGCCGACGATATAGTTCTGCCCAGAGGCGTGGCGGATGGTCTGCAAAAAGGTCACCGCCTCCTGCACGGTTCGCTGCTGCAAGACCCCCCGGACGATGCAGGCCACCGGCAGCCCGTCGCGGCAACCGCGCAGCGGCAGCAGGGCGTTGCCGCAGATGCCGACGGACTGGTTGTTCAGGCCATTGAAACCGATCAGCCCGGCCGTGCTCAGGACGAACGACTCGAGATCGGAAGCGGCGTGCTTGATGTGCAAGAGGACCTGGAAACCGTCCCGGAACGACTCGACGTCCACGTTTTGGGCCACGTAGGCTGGCTCGGCAGCGTGCGCGGGGAAGCCCAGGCTGCTGCAGTGCCCGGCAAAGAAGACGTCCTCGTTGCTCCACATCTCGTCCAGGAGCTGGAAGGCCAGTATCGTCTCCCAGGCCATGTCCGCCCCGGCGGCGATCCCCCGCATCTCGTCCAGCAGGTCGGGAGTCCAGCGCCGGATGGCCGGGACAAAGTCGGTCCCGCCGAGAAAGCGGGCGATGGCCTCGTCGGCGTCCATCTGATACATGTGGGACAGCTCGCCCTTCCACCGGCCGACCACCTCGTGGATCTGGCTGCGGAGGGTCTCGCCGTGGGCCAGGCCACGCTCGTACGGGGACCCCTGGAGGAGCAAGGGTGGGGCTATTTCCCAATGACGAGAGGCTGCGCGGCTTGTAGATGGCGCCATCATTTTCCTTCTTGCTGCCCAGGGCGCCGGTGCCCGAGCCCCGCGCGCAATGCCGCCGAATGAATGCGGCGGCTAATGAGCTAGAAGTCGGCTTTGGCCTTGTCTTGCCGTCAGTTTCAACTGATGGCACATCGCGCGCGTGCCGTTGTCGTGGTGTGCGTGTTTGCAGACGTTCGTTATCACGAAGCCAACTCAGCGGAAGAGTGATAATAGTATGATTCTTGCATACAACTCTCGCAAGTTGATGATTTGAGCGTTTCCCTTATTCAAGATTTTGATGATGGCAAGCAGTAAAGCAATCCATCCCGCGGTGTCCTCAGAGAAGAATAGATATTTGGAAAAATTGAATTGTTCAACTTTGTAGTTGTCTGGAAATATTGACCAGGAGATTCTCTCAGCCAACCAGAGTAGTGAATTCTCTGAGTAAAAATATTGCGGATCGCCACCGAACTCGATGAACAAAGCCCTTAGCTTCTCTAGGGTCTTGGTATATTGAATTCCAAATGCACTTTGTGGATACAATAGTCCTGGGTAGATTTCATGACCAGGCATAGACTGTATTAGCTCCGCAAACCGATCAAACAGTTGAAATCTAACGAGATTGGTCATAAATCTATAATTGTACTTGATACCTGGAATATCCGATGAATTTGTAACCTTCAATAGATTCCAGGGGGGTTCCTCCAGAGTTTGAACTTTATCTACCATCGTAGCCCTTGCGCCCGACCCAAAATATTCGATTCCACGTGGATACTTGGCTTCGCTTTGCGAAAATATTATGCCCATAAAATGCTCCATATAGCACCACATGCGATTACTGTATTCACCATCCATAATCACAATCGTGGAGCAATCCGATTGGATTGTGGCAATCTTGGGCAACATCCTCCTAAAGTATTCTTCGTCAGCAACGTTTCTTGGCGGTTGGGGCAAGCATGAAAAGTCTATCCAGTAAAATGCATCTGGATGATTTCTTGCGTGATCCTTGATCATTGCCAATTGTTTCCCTTCTGGATCAGGATGCTCATAAGAATACCACCGATGCGATACAAAGAATCTCTGACCTTGGGGGTCTTCTACTAGCTTGGCACGATTAAAGGATGGAAACGTTGACACGCTGTCTAACAGGGTCTTGGCGGGAATGAAGTAGACATCAATTGATTGATCAAAAAAGTGTGCAGTCTCCTGTTCCTTTCTGACCCTCTTCTTTTCTTCGCTGACATAGGAATCAATATCAAACGGAACGAAATTACTCTCCACTTTGAACAGGGTTTTGTTGAGAATTACCTTGTTGTCAACTTTCCTGTCCCCAATTTGGAATGTGACAATACATTCTCCTTTTAGATGCTCCTTGAGTTGATGGAAAAAATCCATATTTGGTTGTGGTCCAACGATTGTTGTTCGCCCTACTCTCTCGTTATTGATGAAGAATTGAATATCTTCAGAAGTCGTTGCCATTGAGTAATCCTCCTTGTCCTTTTGACTTCCTGAGCGAATCAGATGTTCCCGTATTGGTTGCTTCGGTATTCCTTTCGACCAACATCCGACCAAGTCAAATGTCTGCAAACTCACGATTCCCGACACAAAAGTGGCGGGAATCACAGCCAAATCGCCGTGTTTCCCGCAATAATTGTTGCGGGAATCCAGGAGAGGTCACCTCTCCAAGCAAAAAGCGACCGTCATCCGGGCGGGGAAGGCCCAGACAACCGTCGCTCAGGCACAGGCCAGTTGCCGGCAAGAACCATCTTCAGGTCACAGCACGCCAAGAGCCAGATCTGCATTCTCGCTCTCCTGTAGGCACTGCCACCCTGAATACCAACCGATTGCCAATTGCACGCGCCACCTAACGCTAACTGTATTATACCATAGACAAGACGTTTGTCAATATCCCAGAAGGCTGCCCTGCTTCCGATGCCCAAAGTGGCGCAAAGTCACCAGGCGTCAGGTCTTAGACAAACGGGGCTGAGACGCCGCACCAGGCGGGCTCAGCCCCCGTGGTTTTCTGGTGTAGGCCCAAATAGCGCTCCCAGGACTGCCCGCCTTCTGGCCGGGCCAGTAGTGCGTCCAGTTGGCCTGCCGGCGGGCAAAGGTCAGCTCGTTGTCCATAGTTATGCCTTCATCGTATTTCTCAAACAAACAACCGTCCCTCTTCCAACCGCTTCTCCCCCTTCTCCGTAGGTATTGGATAAACATAGCTCCCTTCTTCCCATCGCTGTTCGACGTCTATGATAAACCCATCGTTGCGCAGGTCATCCATAAGGCTCAACACCGTGTCTACACCACCGTGCAAACCTTCAAGCACGCCAAAATGCTCGCTGGCTACAATGAATTCTCGTCGCGCTTTCCTCCTCTTCTCATCCGTCTGGTACTTGGTGGCCATATAGTCATTCCCCAACACGATCTGGGCAAGCGTCCAGGCTCCATAGGGCGCCCGTCCCCTCAAATTGGCTAATCCCGCGTTCCAGGCCACTACCTTCAAGACCTTGTACTTGGTGTCATGGTAGCGCCCTGGATCGGTTAAATCCTCCCACATAGGCTCGTTGGCCCACGGGACAGTAAGGTTTACATCGCACAGTGAGCAGCAAGTGTTGGCCCGAGTGGGCGGCTTCTCGGCACCCAAATAGCGCAAAATCTCCTCCCGCAGGCACTCGCCCACACCCAGTGCCTCGGCATACCGTCGCATCGCTGCCAGGTTCGCCTTCATCTCCTCGCGTACCCGATGGACCTCACCGATGTCCAGGTTCAGCAGGGCCCTTGCCAACATCTTCGGCCCCGGTGCCAGAGTAAATGCCCGGGCAAATGCCCGGTAGATCAGATACCCCTGCAGGGCTAGTTGATACAGCACAGCGTCCAGCGCCGCTGGCTCAACCCCCTCTGCAAGGGCGCCTTCCACCACCCGCAGTTCGCCGCGTGCTACCGGGCCGATACCCTGCTTCGCCAATACCTGCTCCACGGCTTCGCCTACGGGCCCTGGAGCAATCTCCCTAGCCCGCGCCGCTACAACCTCCAAGGGGGCCAGTAACCGGGCGCTAGCCTTTAACGTCACATCTACGCCTCGGCGGATAAAGCTCATCTCTTCCAACAGATGCAGGTGGATGCCCAGTTCTCGGTCCTCGTCGAACCCCAGCTTGTCTGCCAACTCCCGAGGATCTGTGTAGATCTCAACCCATCCTGCCGCCTCACAGCGCCGCCTTATCCAATCGAGCACGTTCTCCACCTGCTCTGGCTCCGGCAGGCTCTTTGGGATGAAGTATTCCTCATGGATCCAGAGATCATCCTCGTGGTACAATAGTACACAGTAGCTTATCTTGCCGTCACGGCCAGCGCGTCCCGCCTCCTGGAAGTAGGACTCGATGTCACCTGGAATCTGGTAGTGAATCACATAGCGGATGTCTGACTTGTCAATTCCCATGCCAAAGGCTTTTGTGGCCACGATGATCTTAATCTGCCCCTCCAAAAACATGTCCTGCACATCCTTGCGGGCCTGGTCATCCATCTTGCCATGGTAGTAGCGAATGTCCAATCCCATGCCTTCCAGCCGGCGGGCCAGACGCTCCGCCTCTCGTGTGGTGTTCACGTATACAATAGCGCTCTCGTCGTTTCGGTCGGCCGTTCGCAAGATGCGCAAAAGGATGCGCAGCTTGTCCCGTTTGCTCCTCACCTGAAAGCCTGGGCTGGTATGGTTGTACACCACGAAACGCAACTCAGGACGGTTGGGGTTGCGGTCAATTTCCACGTACCCATCCCTTAGCGCCAGTCGCCGTGCGATGGATTCACGTACCCAAGGCGTAGCCGTCGCCGTCAGCGCCGCCACTGGTGGGCGCCGACCACGCACCTCGGCAATGGCGTCCACCAGCCGCGCAATGTACAGGAAGTCTGGCCGGAAGCTCTGTCCCCACATGTGCACGCAATGCGCCTCGTCCACGACTACCTGCACGATGTTCCTGGCCGCCCGCAGCCCTGCCATCAATTTGGGATCGCGCACTCTCTCAGGCGCGACGTAGACCAGCCGCGTCGAGCCCTCACGCATCCGCTGATAGACCCGCTCCTGCTCTTCAGCCGTCTGGGTGCTGTCTATCCGATCGGCCACTGCCAGCCCCCGGTCTAGCAACTTGTCCACCTGGTCTTTCATCAGGGCCTTCAGCGGCGAAAACACCAGCGTTGTTCCGTTCCGCAGCAACGCAGGCAGTTGGAATGTGAACGACTTCCCTGACCCAGTGGGCAGCACCACCAGGGCATCCTGGCCGGTTAGCAATGCCCTTACTACCGTTTCCTGCTCCGGTGGTCGCCAGCCATCAAACTGAAATAACTCGGTCAACCCCCGCCATACCTTGTCCCAGATCTCCTTCAGGCGTTGCAGGGGTGTGATGTCCGGCACCTGTAGTTCAGCCAGCAGCCGCTCCAGCTTCGTTAGCAACTCTTCTGGCACTTTGGCCAGAATGACCTTCATCCGTTCCAAGTCAATCTGCCATTCGGCCGGAGCCTTGGCCATATGCGCGGCGATAGCCTGGTAGACAGCCCGGCGAGACAACTGGGTCTCATCATCAAGTAGCCTGGGCGCTCTGCTGTCTCCTATAGCCTCATCCATCCCTGGCAATGCCGCAATCAGGTCCCGCTTGTACTCCCTGTTCCACACCCGCTTATCTAAGAGCAGTACTGCGCCAATGTCCTCCTCATCCCGGATCAGCCGACCGAATCCCTGCTTGAAGTCAATGAGCATCAGTGGCAAGATGTAGTCCACAAACTCATGGTCTCCCCGGCTACGAACCTCCGCCGCTCGAGCGCGGATCACTGGCTCACCCAGCATTGGAAACGGTAGTTTCTCCATGACCACGTAACACAGGTTGGGACCGGGGACATCCACCCCCTCCCAGAAACTCTTCAGTCCTAACAACACAGAGCCCGGTCGTGTCTTCAGTTCCTCCAGCAGAGCGCGCCGCCCTCCCGTCTCTCCCTGGCATCCCACCGGGATGCTGTTTTCCCCCAACGTTGGTTCCACAGCTTTGAATACATCCAGCATCCGCACCCGAGCGGTAAACAATCCTAGACCATTGCCTCCAGTGAAGTGGAAAAACCAACCCAACTCCTGACCCACCTCGTCCACGAAGTTCTGGATCTCACTGGGCCGTGCGTCCGATCGCATGTACCGGGCAATGGCGAACAGCGCCCGACTGTAGTCCAGCTCTGGCGGCAGAGCGATGGCATCCTCAGGTCGCACACGCGGTAGCAGCCCCAGCCGGTCGAGCACGAATCCAAACCCGGCTTCGCGGGTGGTCCGCAGCGTCGCCGATGTCAGCACCAGCGTACGCTTCCCAGCGTACAACTGTCCAGATAAATATGGCCCTACCCGCACCGGCGCTCGCTTCACCGCCCACCGATATGGCCCGGTGTACTCTTCCTCTTTATGGCCCTCCTCGACAGGGATGGCGCGCTCTACCTCTACCCAATGCACCTTGACAAGCCGGTCGTAGCCAACACGCAGCAAGCTCTCCAGGAGTTCCGCGTGTTTAACCAGCTTATCTCCCAGATAACGCAGTTCGTTCCGTGTCTCTTGCTGGAATGCCGACAGCGGGTGCGCTCCCAGCCAATCATACAGCCGCCGTACCATCTCTCCCGTCTCCCGCAGGGCATCAGTCAGACGCTCCCGGGCCTCCTGTACGGGTTTCCAACTCGTAGGATTAGCCCGCTGGGGATCCGCCTCAAGTGTCAGGTTAGCTCCATATCGCGGATCCAGCTGGGTCTGGTTAAGTTCTACATACCGCTTGAGTTGACCACCAAAGTCTTCTGTCAGCGTTGCCAGTACGTTTCGCTTGTATAGCGCCAGGGCAATAAGCTTCTGTCCCTCTGGCTCCCCGACTTTGTCCCGCACTCGGATGAGTACGCCCTGGCCAGACCGCCGATCCAGCAGCCGGTTGACTAGATACATGATGGTTTTCCAGGAGACCTCATCGGTGGCCGCATCCGTGGCTGCATCCTCCAGGTTGTGCGCCTCATCCACCACCACACGGGTAAATGGTAGGCCGCACTCCTCCCAGTCCTCTCGGGAAAGCAGCAGGGCATGGTTCATCACCACTACGTCAGCGTTTTCGGCCCGGGCATACGCTAGCCGGTGGAAACAGACACCGCAGGTCTCACAGCGGTCGCGAGAACATTCCCTGCGCTCTGAGCACAGACTATCCCGCAACTGCTCCAAGGCCGGGAACGTGTTGATGGCCCAGTAGCTGATCTCGTCCAGTAGCCCTTCCGTCGTCGCCGAGAGCCAGCAGAGCACGTAGAACCAGGCGAACCGCTCCTCGTCGTCCAGAGCGGCCAAGTCCGTCTGGGCGTATAGAGCTGCCACCCGTTCCAGACAGGCGTAATTGGCCATCCCTTTCAGCACCTGGGGCTGAAAGTCTACCTCCAGGCTGTTGCGCACCTTCTTCAGATCATCGGCCATCTGGTCCTGTAACAGCCGGGTGTAGGTCGAGACGACCATGGGTTCGTGCTGGCTTCGCGCCCACAATACGCCGGGCACAAGGTAGGCGAACGTCTTGCCAGTGCCCGTTGGGGCCTCGATGGCCATAAAGCAATCGCCTTTCAGCCCCCGGCACACAGCCTCGACCATCTCCAACTGGGACTCACGGCGCTTGAGGTCGCGTGCCTCAACCATCTCCTCGAATCGCTCTCGTACGGCCTGTGCAGTGAACTCGAACGCCAGACGGGAGAGTCGCTCCTCCGCTGCGGGCTTGACGTGCACGAGCCCTCTGACAATGGCGTCCCGGTCCTCCACAGATGGAGACACGTTCACGCCCAGGCTTGCTGCTACCTGAGGCATTAACCGACAAAACTCCCCGGCCAATTGTGGGTGCTCGAACATCCGTTGCCGAACAGCTTCCACCAGCCGGGGGATGATGGCTGCCAGTACCAGCACGTCCACCACGGCGTTGTGAAAACCCATCCACGAGAATGCCCCTACCCCCTGGTCGGCGGCCCATCGCTCAACCCAGTGCCCCCCATCCTGACCTTCGCCGACTCCTAACGCCTTACTGAACTCTTCCAGTCGGAACGAGTTCAAATCTGGTCGGGCCAGGCAGGCCAGCTCCATAGAATCGGCGATTGGATTCTCGATCTGCCATCCAATCTGCTCCGCCGCCTGTTTCAAAAACCCATGGTCAAAGCGAGCATTGTGAGCCACCAGGGGCAGGGCGCCTACCCAACGTTGAAACCGGCTTATGACCTTTTCTAGAGGATCAGCCTTCTGCAGGTTCTCCTCCCACTCCGGGTGACTGGTGAAACCCAGCTTCACCTTGAGACCATATGTGATTTCCTGGCCGTCCAGGTTGACATACTCGTCGAACACAGCCGGAAGTTCAGTGCCGTCTTCGGTCAGAATCGCCGTTGGCTGGCCGCCCACCATCCGTACTGCCGCCACTTGGATGATCCGGTCCCGCTCTTGTTTCACCCCTGTGGTTTCCAGGTCAAAGGCGATGAAAGTGTCCAAAGAGGGTAAACTGGCCAGGTATGGCCGCACAATCTTCTCCCGCTCCCGGGGTGCCGTCTGTCTACCAGCGGCCACGTCTTCAGCTTCCACCACCGCCCGCAGCCGCCACATGCCTCCTGCCAGGGCGATAAACAAATCCGGGTTACGCTGCAACGTCTCCCGAATCTCCGATGGTTGACAACGTAACCCGGTCTGTTCTAGGACAGCCCGCCGGCTCTCGCGCTCGGTGAGCCCAGCCGGATGGGCGTCCAATACCTTTTTGATGGCTTCCACCAACACTCTGTTGGTGGAGATACCCTGGGCTTCTCCAACTCTGTTCCTCATCTTCAGGGACTCCTTTGATAGACCTTATCTTGCGAATCTGATCGGTGGCGACTCAGAACTTCTTGCTCGCCTTGACCTTTACTCCGCCGAATCCCCGCTGCGCTAGCAGATCCCCCAGTTGGTTGTTGTAGCCCGTCAGCGCCCTGGCCACGGCATGTGCCACCGCGTGTGCTTGTCGCTTGGACCCGGATTTGCTTCCCTCTACACGCACGATTCCCTCCATCTGGGCCAGCAACTGCTTGACCTCGCCCATCTCCAGCAACCGAAGCAAAAAGCCCCGTGCCTTGCCCGGTGTTTTTCTGAAATACTCCAATATTGGCTCTCCGTTGACCATAAGCTCTCCAGAACCGGGCCGCAACACAGCTTGGGCGACAGCCAACTTGAGCCTTCCCCACCCAACCCATTGTTGAGACGGCCCATCTCCAACCGGGAGACCTTGCGACTCGGCTTCGGCCGTCACCAAACCCAGCATATCCAACCGGTCTACCACAGCCTGATCCATCACCTCTCCGGCCTGCAGGAAGACCTCCCATATCTCAGGGTGGTAGTAATCGCCTTTTGCTTTCCGTCTGATGAGTGCATCCCAAGCCATTCAGCTACCCCTTGCTTTGCAAGATTTCACTTCTCGTCATTTGACTTTTTTCGAAAGACTAGAATGTATTGATGGTTGATATTTGAAACGAACGCATACGGTATACCATAAGGGTACAGATTCTTGCTATCCTGAACTAGAATGGTGATCCCCTGCAAGGTGAAATCACACTCTTCGACGGCATCTGAAATATCAGAGTGGTATGCGATAAACTCCCCTCTATCCCTAAAATCCGATACGATGACGCACATGTACTTTCCGGTTCTAAGAACCCGATAACACTCCATAAAGACCTTCTGCAATTCTCGGAGGAATTGGGTGTAGGATCCTATATTCCCCAGATCCGCCTCCAGTTCGCTGTATCGGGTCTCCAGGCCTTTTTCAATCCGTTCCCGAATGACCTTATGGTCTGTATTTTTATGAAGTATCTTCCAGTATGGTGGACTGGTGACTATGAAGTCGAAGGATTCGTCATCGAATTCATGCATTATCTCCCGCGCGTCACCCTCAATCACCTGTTGGCGGTACTTCTCCTCAATAGTTATCCCCTGGAAAAGTGGTAGTTCACCCACCTTCACACGTTTTCTGGCTATCTCCGCCCATCTGGGGCCCAATTCGATGCCTACACCATATCTGTCTGTTGTCTTGCATGCCACCAGGGTTGATCCCACGCCTACAAATGGGTCTAGCACCCTCTGGCCTTGTTTGGTGAAAAACAAAATTAGCTTTTCTATATCAGATTCAGCGAAAGTTGCAGGATGCTGGCTTTTCAAATCGTCCCGGGCAGGTGGCTGGCTGTATATGACACTGGGCAGCAATTGCTCCAACACATTCTCAGCGCCTTCTTTGCCCCTTTTCTCGACAAGCCATTCAATGAATGCTTGCCACTTTTCATCCGCAAGTAAATCTGCAAACTCGCTGGTGGCTTCACTTTTCCAGACGCTCTTGGTACTGATCATCCACTCTTTGTTCGTTAGATCATTGAGGCGATTACGGGAGTCTACGCTCTCACCGGTTCTATAGTCGGCTTGAGCTTCCGAGCCCAAGCCGGTGTTGGAATCAATTACTAGTTGTTCTTCGATCTTTCCGTTGGTTTGCTGCTTGCCGGACATGCCAAGTTTCCTCCTTGGTAGCACAGGTGTGCGGCGCTACCGGTTCCAGATAGTTTCTTGTTCAGGATAATCTTCTGCAAAGGGACACCCCATCTTTAGACAAACCTGCCACCACGCATCGCAGTGAACCCCTCTCAATTGACTAGGTAACCTGCCCGAAGTTTCTTCTGGATGCACGGGTTTTGTCTGCCATATGCTCTTCTTGATTGGATGACAGAGGTCAGGGATGCGCTTGCCTATCTCTTTATTGATCCTGACAAGCTCCTGAAATGCTTGTTGCTTATAAGGCAAGTAGAACCCGACTTCTTCAAAAGCATCACAGAATACTTTAAGTTGGTGTTCCTTCGCCCAGCTTCCACTCGGAGCTCTGGCATGGGGATCGCGGATGTTGGGATGGCCCCATATTATGAAAGACACAGGAATGCCCAACTCCAGTTGAAAGAGTCGGCATATTTGCGGCGGCAAGAACCAGTCCGACTGTCTGATCTGGAAAAAGATAAACATGCGGCCATCGGTGTAGTACTGAGCACGCCTCACATAGCCTGCTGCATCAGCGAATCCTCTGGTGAATTCTATCTTGTGCTCTCTGGGCAAGTCAAACACGAAGTCGGGTACTATCAAGGACTCAGAGTTACCGATAAGGCTAGCCGCTATGCTGTAGAGCTCACAGTCCTGTGTCACAACGATATCGGCCACATTTGCAGTACGCTCGACTTGAATAGTATCCCTAAATCGGGTAGCCAGGCGATCTTCCAGCAAATCGATGCTATCGGCTATTGCCGATCTATCCAAACCAGCCACATCTGTTTCCAAAGTCGACCTCTGGAGACTTACTCTCAGTCCCTGGTGGGAAAATACACCTTTGGCGGTCGCAAGGCCAAGCATATACATGGCTTCAAGGTCAAGCTCTGCATAGCCCCTTGTTTGCCCAAATGAGATTCTATTCAGCCCCAAATTGTATGCGCACCAATCCACATCTGTCAGACTTCGGAATCCCAAGTACTTTTGTGCTTGCTTGCAGAAATCTCGATAAGCAACGTACGTGTCCACATTCCACTGCCAGTCAGCAGGCCATTCTAATCCCAGTACATGGAGAGCGTCAACCGATCGGCTGTTGTACAGAATATGCTCCTCGGGATACACCGCGTGCAAGATGCCAGAGACCACGTTTATCCCAAACCCATTAGGCTCCCGTATCACCTGCTCCATTCGCCGCTCAATTGGCCCCCCGCCGTACAGCAAAACTCGCAGTGTGTCCCGCACAACTTGCTCCATCTCCGTATTGGACTTCCCCAGCCGGGATCCAATGACACTGCTGTAGCTGCCCCATGTCTGATTCCCTTCGATCTCTAACTCGCCAGACTCGTAGGCCTCTTTGAGTTGCTCTGCGCTCATCGCTCCCAGCAGGGCCTCTGTTTCCTCCGAGTCGATACGGTGGCTATGCCCTTGATATTTTACCGAGCCAAGTTGCCATATTTGCCGATTGAACTCGTCTAGTGTCAGAGCCTCTAGCCTGTCTTTGGCTACTAACTCTCTTATCCTCTGGTGGGCCACCCCACGCAGGAACAGCACTTTCTCCCGGGCTGGGTCCTCCATGTATGCTTGGACTGCCGCCTGCAGCGCCGCTTTCCTTTGGTCATCTGCCCACAACGCAGCCCACAAGTCTCTCGCCGTATCGGTGACTTGTGCGCTTCGCGCGATCTCCTGCAGTGACCTGTCTTTATCAAACTGAGGGCCACGTTGCACCACTGTTGGCACCTGCACGCGCCTTCTCGGCCCGACAGACCGTACCCGCTCCCCTTTTTCTGGTCGGAACCAATACTTTCCGTTACCTACCGGTTCAAACGCCGACCGCCGCCATAACTCCCAGGGAATCGTCGCCGTCGATGTCACGAGCCGTCGATTATAATGAATCTCCTGGAACAACTCATCGGCTGTGACGTACAAAGGCTTCCGTCCCTTTGCCTCCCATCCCTCGCAACAAACCTCGTACATCAGGCCAAAATAACCTTGCCCCACCCGGTCCGCTTCAGCGAATAGGGCGGGCAGGTCTTCCCACGAGGCCGCTGCGATGAACACCTCATCCGAAACCTCGTAGCGACATGGTTCATCTGTCTCCTCATACTCTACTTTGGGGTGACCCTCCCCGTCCAGAATCGGCTGATCTGCCTCATCGGTCACCCAGAACACCCGTCGTACGCGGACTGTTCCCTGCTTTGTCGTTGTCTTGGTTCGGATATCGTATTCCCGCAGGTTGCCTCGATGAGAGATGACGAGCTTGGCCCCAGGGTAAATCCCATGCATGTAGAACGCCTGGTACATCTGGGGCGACCCCAAGATACGCCCACGCTCCCAATTAACCCAGGCTTGGAATGATTCTTCTTCTCCACCAAATCGGTGGTAGAACGTTACCGCATCTGCTCCCGCTGCTCGTGGTGGAAACACCCGCCGCATATCCTGCGTCAGTTGCAACCAATTGCCGTAGTAATGGCTTGTCCCCAGTGTGGTTGTTGCATTCAGCCTTCGGGTTCGCCGCCAAGCCTCCAAGTCTTCCTCCATGACCTTCTCTGGCTCTTTTGGTTCCTCTTCTTCATCTACCAGTTCCTCTTCTACATCTAGCACCACGCCTTCTGGTAGCATGATCACGTTCTCTTCCCGGGGCCCCACCAGCACCGGCCGCTCTTGCAACTCTTGCCATTCCTCTTCCAACACCCAGCCAGCGCCCAGCCGACGGGTCTCCCGGCACCGCTGCAGCGCCACATTTAAGGCGAACGCCTTCAGTAGATATGCATCACTACCGTTATTCTCCTGTTCCCATATCGCTTTCACCAACTCTTCCGTCGGCCGTGGGTGAATGATCCCATCTACCAACAACCCGTGGAGCAACGGCCAGACCTGAGCCAGTTCCTCATCCCTCACCTCTGGTAGAATCTCAGCCAGGCACCAGTGATCCCCTTGTGTGTCCTGAAACCAGACAAAGTGGCTATCCGTGCCCAGTGCCTCTTGAACCGCTGTCCGAATGGCCGGGCCGTGTTCTTCAATGATCCGGTGCACCTGATCATCGGTCACGGGCTGGCGATCCTCGGCTGGCGCTCCGGGGACTTCGGCGGCCACATATCGCTCCGTGCCATCGGGTAGGGCCAACGTCAGGATCTTGAACTTGCCCTGCTTCGGATTGCCCCCGGCACGCACCGCTTTCACCCTAGCCGATTGGTCCTTGAACCGGATGGTCTCCTTCTCAGCGTATCGTGCCCCCGGCGCGTACAGGCGCTCTCCCGGTTCAGCCTCCAACTGCGCCCGCACGGCAGCCCGCGCCAGCACATTCACGTGCATTGGCCGCCCTGATTCGCGGATCACCTGTGCCAGTGTCCCTACATACACGCTTTCAAGAGTCATTTTCTTCATACCCTTGCATTATCATTGGCACCCGTTCACGGTGTCCCAGATAGTGGGGGGTATCGGTCATAGTGCACCTGTGCAGGCAGAAACAGCCGCCCTCCTGCCTATTGCAGGAAGGCGGCTCTGGTGGTAGATGTCGGCCGGCCTTCCTGGGGGCGACAGAGAACCGGAGAGGTTTTCTCTACAAGGGATTATATCACCTTTTATGCCGCCTGGCAAGAGGAAGAGGGCCGGAGAGGCCAGGGCCAGACCCGTGGCCACAGAAACTCACAGAAGGACACAAAACCGGGGGCGGCGTGCCGGTTCAGGTAATTTTTCTGTGCATTTCTGTGTCTTTCGGTGGCTGCCTCCCCGCCGGCGCTCTGCGGCAACGCGTCTACTATCCCCGAAGCCGTGACCTGCATTCGGGCATTGCCAAAAATCAGGGAAGGTTGTATAATGCCTGCAGGAAAACTTCTGTGCTTGCTGTGTTCTCGCTTGAAACTAGCCCGAACAAGCTCGGGACTCCGCAGTCCTCAACGCTGAAAATCGCCCCCATGCTGCATGAAGAAGCCATCCTGCGCACCAAACTGCATCCGCCACGCCCGCCGCGCCATACCCTGGTGCGGCCGCGCGTGGACGCCCTGCTGCGCCAGGCCTTTGACCATCGCCTGACCATCGTGCAGGCCAGTACGGGCTACGGCAAATCTACGGCCCTGGCCAACCTGGCCGCCTGGAACGTGCCCCTCTTCTGGTACACCGCCAGCGAGGGTGACGCCGACCCGCAGC
>Ga0194125_10007873_pt1 | contig 15198 bp, 11 predicted proteins | sample TA2KigC250mmetaG_FD_148626 | JGI IMG/M metagenome (GOLD analysis project Ga0194125, IMG submission 148626) | Freshwater microbial communities from Lake Tanganyika, Tanzania - TA2015034 Kigoma Deep Cast 250m | ecosystem: Environmental > Aquatic > Freshwater > Lake | place: Tanzania: Lake... | reverse complement strand
CCGCGGTGGTGGCCTCACGTTACAACCCGGTCATCCGGGCCTTTTACCAACGCCTGCTCGCCGCCGGCAAACCCAAAAAACTGGCCCATGTCGCCTGCGCCCGCAAACTGGTCCTGATCCTCAACGCCATGGTCAAAAAACAGCAACCCTGGAACCAATTCCCGGCCCAGGCAGCTTGACAGGGAATACAGTCGCTACAAGGTGAGAATCAGCGGCAGGATCATGGGGCGGCGTTCCAGGGTCTTGAAGAAGAGTTTTCGTAAAGCCTTGCCCACCTGGGTCTGAATCTCCAGCCAGTCCTGGGTGGGTTCGCTCAGGCCCCGGTGCAGGATCTCCAGGAAGATGTGGCGGGCCTCCTCCAGCAGGGGGGCCTGCTCCTCCTCCAGGGTGAAGCCCCGGGTGACCAGGTCCGGCTCGCCCACCACCCGCCGGTCCGTGGGGTCCACCGCGGCCACCGCGATGACCAGCCCGTCCCCGGCCAAGTGACGCCGGTCCCGCAGCACGATGCGGGAGACGTCGCCCACCCCCTTGCCATCTACGAAGACCCGCCCCACCTCCACCTCGCCGTGCAGGCGGCCGCCCTCCGCGTCGAAGCGCACCTGGAGGCCGTCCCGGGCCATGAGGCAGCGCTCCCGGGGCACCCCCACGGCCCGGGCCAGGCGGGCGTGCCGCACCAGGTGGCGCATTTCCCCGTGGATGGGGATGAAGTAGCGGGGCCGCGTCAGGTTGAGGAGCAGTTTCAGCTCCTCCTGGGAGGCGTGGCCGGAGACGTGGATGTCCGCCACCTCCTCGTAGACCACCTCCGCGCCCAGGCGGTAGAGGTTGTTGATCACCGTGCCGATGGCCCGTTCGTTGCCGGGAATGAATTTGGAGGAGAGAATCACCAGGTCCCCCGGCTGGATGTGCAGGTGCTTGTGGGCCTCCAGGGCGATGCGGGCCAGGGCGCTTAAGGGCTCCCCCTGGCTGCCGGTGGTGACGATGAGGGTCTCCTGAGGGGGAAGATTTTTCAGATCTCCGATATTGACCTCCAGCCCCGGCGGGATGTCCAGGTAGCCCAGCTCCCGGGCCAGGCGGGTGTTCAGCAGCATGGACTTGCCGTTGAACAGCGCCTTGCGCCCGAATTTGGCGGCGATGCGAACGATCTGCTGCAGGCGGTGGATGTGGGAGGCGAACACCGCGATGATGACCCGGCCCTCCGCCTCCCGGACCAGTTCCTCCAGGGTGCGGCCGATCTCCCGTTCGGACAGGGTGTAGCCCGGCCGCTCGGCGTTGGTGGAGTCGGACAAGAGGGCCAGCACCCCCCGCTCGCCGAAGTGGGCGAAGCGGCCCAGGTCCATGGCGCCCCCGGAGATGGGGGTCTGGTCGATCTTGAAGTCGCCCGAATGGACGATGACGCCCTGGGGGGTGTCCACCGCGAAGCCCACGCCGTCCACGATGGAGTGGGACACCGCGATGAATTCGAAGGTGAAGGGGCCGATGGCCACCGGCGTGCGGGGCTGGATGAGGCGCAGGTCGGCCGCGTCCAAAAGGCCGTGCTCCCGCAGCTTTTCCCGCACCAGGGCCAGGGTGAGGGGGGTGCCGTAGACCGGGGCCGGCATCTCACGGAGGAAGAAGGGCAGGGCGCCGATATGGTCTTCGTGGCCGTGGGTGAGGACCACCGCGGCCAGCTTGTCCCGGCGCTCCCGCACGTAGGCGAAGTCGGGGATGACGATGTCGATCCCCAACATGTGGTCTTCGGGGAACATAAGGCCCGCGTCCACCACCACCAGGCAGTCGGCGGTTTCCAGGGTCAGGGAATTGAGGCCGATCTCCCCGAGACCGCCCAGGAAGGTGAGGTCCACCCAGCTAGCTGCGGTCTCCGGCGGGTCCATAGGGGTAGTCGGGGTCGAAGTGGGCGGCGATGGCGGCCCGCACCCGGGCCATGAGCTCCTCTTTGCGCCGACCCACGAAGTCTTCGGGGGGGATGGGGGGGGAGATCACCACCCTTACCGGCCCGGGCCGCACCATCAGGCTGCCCCGGGGCTGAATGGCGGCGGTGCCGCTGAGGCTTACCGGCACCACGGGCTGGCCCGCCTTCTGGGCCATGATGAAGACCCCTTTTTTGAAGGGCAGCAACTCCCGGGACTTCCCCCTGGTCCCCTCCGGAAAGATGATCATGGACAGCCCCTGGCGCACCCGCTGGGCCGCCAGGTTGAGACTGACGATGGCTTCCTGGAGGTTGGCGCGGTCAATGGAAACCGCCCCCAACCGGGAGATGGCCTGGCCGAAGATGGGAATCTGGAAGAGGGATTTTTTGGCCACGAAGCTGAACATGCCGGGCAGGGAGGTCAGGAGGACAAAAATATCGAACTGGCTGCGGTGGTTGGCGGCGTAAACGTAAGTCCGGCCGGGCTGCAGGTGCTCCAGGCCCTCCACCGTCACCCGGATGCGGCAGAGGTGGAGAATCCGGGCGGCCCACCAGCGCCCCACTTTCTGAGGAATCCGGCCGGTGCGGTCCAAAAAGCTCAGAAAGATCACCAAAATACCGCAGCCGGCGGTGAGGAGCACCAGCCAGAAGTAACACCACAGGCCGTAAGCCAGCCAGAGACTGCGCCGCTCCCTGTTCATGGAGGAAACTTACCCGGAAACGGCGGAGCCGTCAATCGAAATGGAAAAGTGAGCAGTGAGCAGTCGCGCATGGGCTGTTGGCCCAACCATAACCCATGAAAAAAATATCCCTTGGCGATCTTTGCGGCTTTGCGTGAGGGAATTTTCACGCCAAGGCGCAAAGACGCAAAGATCAGCGGGCAGAATTTTCAAGCAGTAGGGTGCGCACCGGGCCCCGTGATATTGCGGGGACCATGACGCTGCGCCGGAAGTTTTGCAAGAGCCTCAGATGAAAAGGCCGGTGGGGCGGGCCTCCGTGCCCGCCTCCCCCCACCAACAGCTCAAGGTCTCACTCCTTCGGCCCGGCTGAGATCGCCGTCGCCCGCCAAGGGCAGGCGCACTGTGAAGGTGGCCCCGGCCCGGAGTCGGCTCTCCACCTCCACCCGGCCCCGGTGGCGGCCGGCGATGAGGTGCACCTTGGTGAGCCCCATACCCGCCCCGGTCATCTTGGTGGTGAAAAAGGGGTGGGAGAGATGGGGCAACGCCTCCGGGGCGATCCCCCGGCCCTGGTCGGCCACGGCCACCACGGCCAGGCCGTCTTCCTCCCGGGTGGAGATGGTGAGTGCGCCCCGGCCGTCCATGGCCTCCACGCCGTTCACCAGGAGCTGGTAGAAGAGCTCCGCCAGGGAGGCCGGGTCGCCCCGCACCGCCAGGGGAGGAGCCGGTTGCACCTCCACCTGCACCCCGGTGAGGTCCTGTTCCCGGCGCAGGCGGGCCAGGGCCGAATTAACCACGGTCTCCAGGTCCACTTCTTCCCGGTGGCGTCCGGCGGCTCGGGCATAAAAAAGATATTCGTCGATCTCGCGCACCATCTGCTCCAGGCGCTGGACCCCTTCCTGAATGCCGGGCAGATAATTGCGCCCCGGATTATCCGGGGGCAGGTGGCGTTCCAGCCGTCGCACCAGGCCGCCCACGGCCATGAGGGGATTGCGCACCTCGTGGGCGATGCCCTGGGCGATGCGTCCCAGCGCGGCCAGTCGCTCCTGCTCCTCCAGCCGCAGCTCCATCTCCTCCTGGGCCGTCAGGTCCCGGAGCGCCAGAATGACCCCGACGCACCCGCCCCAGGCATAGGGGGAGCCCCGGAGGAAAACGGGAAAAGGCGGCCCCTGGCCGGCGGTGAGCAGCAGCCGGCCATCCAACCCGCCCCGGGTCAGGGTTTCCCGGACCGCTTCCCCCAGGTGCGCCGGGCCGGCCCCGCCACAGGGGAACTCCTGCAGATTTTTGGATACCAGCGAGCCGGGGGACGCGCCCAGGAGATGGTGCGCCGCCCGGTTGGCGGTGAGCACGCGCCCTGCGGCGTCGGCCGTAAGCACGCCTTCCTCCAGGTGGTCCAGGATGCTGGCCAGGTGCGCTTCAGCCTGATGTATCCGCTCTCTCAGCCCCTCATTCTCCCGGCGCAGGCGGCGGCGCACGGCATAGCTGGCCAGCCAGTCCAGGAGCATGTCCATGGACAGATCGGCCGGGAGCAGACCCTCGGCGCCGGCCTGCAGGGCCTGCCCGGCCAACTCCGGGGCCACCGGCCCCAGCACCAGGGTAAGGGTCTGGGGGAAGATTTTGCGCACCAGACGCAGGCCCTCGGGGAGACTCAGGCCCTTGACGGACGGGTGCACCAGGAGGATGACGGTATCATCCCCGTCCAGCAGGGGCAGCAACTGGTTCCAGGTCCGGACCCGGGTGAGGGGCAGACCGGCCCGGATCAGCCGTCGGCCCAGAGAGCGGCCGGCGTCCGCAGCCCCGGCCAGGATGAGCCCGGGCAGGGCCTCCGATTCGGGGGAGGTGGAGAGATGCGGAACGTTCATGGTCCGATGATGATGAAATTATTGATGTGAAGGAGGAGGCCGGGGACCGGTGACCCCCTGGCCCCCACCCAACCTCACCTTAGTACATCGTTTCATAAATTCGGTAACGTATTCATTGAGAGGAGCGCAAAGAGTTAATTCCCCCTCACCCTAACCCTCTCCCCCATCGGGGGAGAGGGAAGAAAGCAAAAACCGTCTCATTACCCCCTCTCCCCCCCCGACGGTGGGAGAGGGCTGGGGTGAGGGGGGTCAGAGAATACGTAATCGTACTTATGAAATTGTGCACTTATACCGTTTTCACATTGACCTGCAACAAACCTCATAATCGGAAAATAGCGTAGGGGCGGTTCGCGAACCGCCCTTACATAAACGTTTGTTGCACGTAAAACGGAAAATGGTATTAGCCACTCATAGGGCGTGCCGTGCACGCCGTTCCCGCCCTACATTTCTACATTTCCTGCCGGAAAGCTGAAAGCTGTTGATATATGCGAATGGGCGGCCATCTGCTTCACACCCGTTTCCCCGCAAATAAAACCCGGGCAAAATCCTCCAGACGCCAGTCCGGACCAAACACCTGCATCCGCAAGGGCGGCGGCGGGGGCAGCCGCACACCCTGCCCCGGCAAGGTAATAAAGAGCGCCAGGGTGGCCGTGGGATAAAGGGCCTGGTTCTCCTGCACAGCCTTCAAGACGCCGGCGGGATCGGCGCCTGACCAGAACAGCAGCGGCGCGGGCCCGCCGGGCGACGGCTGGGAGCGGGGCAGCGCCTCCCACGGTATGGCCGCGGTGTGGGGGGCCAAGGCCTTGAGCGCCCAGCCCGCCGGCTCCGGGTCGCCCCCGTCCTGAAGCCACAGCACCGGCCGGCCCTGGAGGAGACCGGTGAGATTTTTCAGGCCCTCCATATCAGGGGGATCCAGCTCCATTTCCCCCAGAAACCGGGCCAGGGCTCCCGGGAGTTTCCGGAGGAGGTCCACCACCCCTTCCGGCGTCAGGCACAGGGCGCGCAGCAGCTCCGCGGGGGCCGGGGGCAGGCGGGAATGGCCCCCGTCCCCCAGGTTGAGCAGGTGGGCCATGAGGTTCCCCAGGTACAGCGCCCGGCTCAGGGTGGGGGCCGGGGCCTCCGCCGCAGGTCCGTCGGGGTGGTGGTGGGCCTGCACCGCCTGGACGAAGAGAGGAGGCAAGCCCCAGGTTTCCAGCATCCAGGCGCCCACCTGGGCATGGGGCACGGTGAGATAGGCCTTCTCCGCGGCCAGGGGCTCCTGGCCCTCTTCCCTGATCGCGGTGAGGGCCGCCTGCCAGCGCTCCGGAAAGACCTCGGCCCAGAACACCTTGGCGATGTCGTGCAGGAGGCCGATAACGAGGGCCTCCTCCGGCAAGGGATATCCCGCGGCCTGGGCCGCCAGGGAGGTGGCCACCCCGCAGGCCTGGGAGTGGTGCCACAGGGCCTTGCGCCCGAAGCTCAGACCCGAATGGCGGAACAGACCTTCGGCCAGGGAGACGGCCAGGGCCAGGTGTTTGATCTTGTCCAGCCCCAGGAGCATCACCGCCTGGGACACCGTCCCCACCGGCTGGGCCAGACCGTAAAAGGGCGAATTGACCAGCCGGAGCACCCGGGCGGTGAGGGCCTGGTCCCGGAGCACGGTGTCCGCCAGCCGCGACAGGGAGGCGTACGGGTCCTGGGCCGTTTTCAGGAGGGCGTTCACCACCGTGGGCAGCGGCAGGACCTCCTGGACCCGGCGCACCGCGGCGCGCACCAGGGCCGCCTCCAGGACCTCAAAAGCCCCGGACGCCCCCACCTGGCCGGCCCTGTTGTCTCGGTTGACCCTCATGGCTCCCCCCGGCGCGCCTCCTCCCCGGCGGCCGTCGGCTGAAAGGGGCGGGGATGGAGAGTGCGCAACTTCCCCCTCCTGCCATCCGCCGCCTTCCTGGAAGATATTTCGGCTTTCCATCCCGATTCCTCAAATGCCTCCGGGGCAGATCCAGGCGCCGGTGCCGAATTTTTCTATCTGAGGGGATTCCTCAATGAGACACCTAGGATAAGATAATATGAATCGTTCCCTGGCGCGGTTTTTCCTGGCTGTGCAGCCACAGGGCACAGAGCTGGGCCAACAAAAACGGCCTCTCCACCGCAACCCGGCATGACACCATGGTTCTACCGAAAATCTCCTCCGCGGCCTTCCTCCTCGGCGTCCACCGTCTGGACCAGCTCCCGGCCGGCGGGCTGTTCGAAGTGGCCTTCCTGGGGCGCTCCAACGTAGGGAAATCGTCCCTCATCAACAGTCTGCTGGGGCGGCGGAAACTGGTGCGCACCAGTTCCCGTCCCGGCTGCACCCGGGCCCTCAACTTTTTTCTCATCAATCATGCCTGGCACTTCGTGGATCTGCCGGGCTTCGGCTATGCTGCGGTTTCCCGGGAAGCACAGGCCGGATGGGGCAAACTGGTCATGGGCTATCTGGAAGAGCGGCGCCAACTGGCGGGCGTGGTTTTTCTCCAGGATGGGCGGCGTCTGCCGGGTGACGAAGAACTCTATCTGTGGGAACGGCTGACGGCCCGGGGGCGGCGGGTGATTCCGGTGCTCACCAAGGCGGACAAGGTAAAAAAATCTGAGCGGGCCCGGCGGTTGAAAGAGGTGGCGGAGGTCCTCAGTCCCTGGGGCATGGCCCAGCAGGACTTCATCTGGTTTTCGGCGGTCACCCGCGAAGGCCGGGAGCTGTTGTGGAACCGGCTGCTGGATTGTTTGGAAACAGTCGCGCCGGGGCCTCTGGCCCACCCATAAGAAATGAAAAGATTTTTTGGGGGGAGGACCCGGGGAACACAGTTCCCCCCCCTCCCTTGGCGTTATGGCGGTGCGGAGCCTGATTTCAAGGGGTGTCGGGTACCTCGCACATGGGCGAGAGGCGGAAGACGCCCTCCGGCGTGAGGGTGGCCCGGTAGCCCCAATCCCTGAGCAGGCTCTTGAGGGGTCGGCCCAGGAGCAGTTCCGTGGTGGCGGGGCTCAGCCCCCACTCGTCCACCAGCATCTCCCTGAGATAGTGGTCAAAGTGCAGGGCGGTGAAGAGGTGGTCCCCGGCCTCCTCCTCGCCGGCGGCCACCTGAGCCAAGACCTGGGCCAGCCGTTCCACCCCGCAGCGCTCCTCATGGGCCTGGATGAGCTCCCAGACCTCGGGGACCCGGGTGAAGAGGTGGCGCCGCTGCAAGACCTCCTCGGGGGCCGGCTCCGGGTGCGGCTCCTCCCAGCATTGTTGCCGGCGGCACTGTTCCGGCCGCTGCTCGTAGAGGCGGCAGGCTCGGTCCGCGGCCCGGTAAAACCAGCATTGGCGCGTGCCGGGAACCTCCCGGACTTTGAGGCGCTCCTCCTTCAGGGTAACCACCGCGCCGTCCCGGTCGGTGGCCTTTTCCCCGGCGCGCAGGGTGTAGACTTCCCCGAAGGAAATGGCCTCGCTCTCCAACAGCGCCGTGTCTGCGGTCAAAAGGGTGGGGCTGCTGCGCTCGCAACACTCGCCGCAGCGCACACATTGCCGGCTTCTGGCCTCCAGTTCGGATTTGACGGCCTGGATAAGCCGGCGCCAGGCTGCGGCCCGGTCCTCAGGGGGCAGGTCGTTCCACTCTTCGTAGACCTGGGCGAAGTTTCCCGCCGCTTCGATGGCCTCCCGCAAGACCCGGAAGCGTCCGCTTTTCGGCGAGGCGCCGCAGACCTCCTGCAGATACTCCCGCCAGATGGCGGCCATCACTTCCCGATGCCCCTTGGCCAGAGATTCCCCGGGGTCGGTGCGGATCTTGCCGGAAAAGCCTATTTTCTTTTTCATATTAATCCCTTGAGGTTTGTGAGTCCTGGGACAACAGGCGGATCTGGAGCCGAAAATGAATCCTGGCGCACAGAAGGCACCCCACACAAGAATGAGTGCTGCGATGCCTTGCCTGGCAGAGACTGGCAGGCAATTGGGTTCCCCGGCGGATTTTGGGGATCAGCCAGATGCATGTTTCGGTGTTTCGCTGTCCGAAGCAGGAGCTTCGGGGGCACGTGCGTTCCCAAGCGGGAGCTTGGGAACGAGGATTTGGCTCAACCTCATCGCTGCCGAGACATCCGTGGGCATTGCTCAAGGCCGATGGTGGCGGTGCTTATTGCTACTGCGTTCAGTAGTCCAAAAGTACTTTCATTTTCCCCCCTTTGCTAAAGGGGGGTCAGGGGGGATTTGTCAGTATTTGTTGAGGGTTAATCAATAATTCCACGTAGTAGGATTATGTTCAATAAATATTGACGAGGCTCTTGCAAAACTTCCGGCGCAGCGTCATGGTTTCAAAAATATCAAGGTGCCCGGTGCGCACCCTGCAACTCCTCCAATGTCATGGCCGCCATGTAGGGTATGCACCGCGCACCGAATAAAAGGTCGGAATCCAGGGAGTGTCTTCAAAACAGCCAACCATCTGCCAATAAAGAAAGGAAATTTTGCCAAAGCCCCAATGACGTTATGCATATATAAAGGAAGGGTCCGGGAATCACCGGCGAGACGCCGGCGCCACCGGGCTTTGCCTGGTTTCCGGCCCGGCCCCGCCACCCAAGACTCAAATCCCGCCACCCGCCCGCCAAAACCTGGCGCCTGGCGCCTGGCACTCCCCGCCTCATTCCGCCTGGCGCACAAAATGGGCCAGGCCCAGGGTCAGCTCCACCATGGCTTCCAGGTCCAGGGTCTCCAACTGGTCCCGCTCGGTGTGGTAATTGGGGTTGCGGAAGAAGGCGGTGTCGGTGACCATCACCGCGGGGTAGCCCTCGTCCCAGAAATTGGCGTGGTCGCTCAGCCTGACCTCGGGCATAAGGTGGCCGCCCAGAGGGATGGCCAAGGACTGGACGGGCAGGCGGGCCGCCGCCTTGAGGGCCCCTTCCAGGCCCCGCATCAGGGGACGGGAGCGCCAGTCGCTGACAATGCCGATGAAGTTGCCCGTGGTGGGGTAACCCATGAGGCGCAGAGAAATGGGCAGGGACTGGCTCCCCGGCTCCTGCCGGAAGTACCCCACGCTTTCCAGGCAGATCATCCCCAGGATGCGGTGGCCCTCTTTCTTGGCCCGGCGGGCGTACACCCGGCTTCCCATGTAGGGGGTGAAAAAGGCCGGCGGCTCTTCGGTGGTGAAACCCACAAAGACCCAGGGACGGGGTGGGTTTTCCCCTCTGACCAGGCGGGCCACCTCCAGCAGCACGGCCACGCCGCTGGCGTTGTCGTCGGCGCCGGGACTGCCGGCCACGGTGTCGAAATGGGCCCCCAGAAGGTAATAGCCCGTGTGCCGGGGCTCCCCCGCCACCACGTTGCTCACCTCCTCTCCCTGGCAGATGAAGCTCTGGCGCCGGGGCGCATAGCCCATCTGCGCCAGGGTGTCAAAGACATAGGCCTCCGCGGCCTGGAGATTGGCGGGCCGGTAGATGGAGCGCTCGCCCAGGGTGACGCTGAGGTAAGTCAGATGCTCGAGAAGTCCCTTTTTAACAGCCTCCTGGTCCACGGCGAAGCCTTCCTCCGGCCCCAGGCTCACCAGGCAGGCCAGGGCCAGGAGGAACCGGCCGGGTCTGAAAAGCCGGGAGCGATGCTTCATGGCGCCCTGCAATGGGAGATCAGTTGTGAGGGGGGCCGGGGAAGGCAGGACCTGCGCTCCCGACTTCTCTTGCCTCGCAAGAGCGGTTCGCGAACCGCCCCTACCATAAAGCGCTCAGGGATTGAGGGAGGGGGCAAGGGTCCGACACCCTTGGCCCCCTTCCCCCCATTAAATTTACCAAAACCGCGTTTTCTTGCTTGAGAGTGGAGCTTCATCCCACCGGCAGGCCCAGGTCCTCCTTAAAGCGGTCCAGGCCCACGTCGTCGATGACCCGGCCCAGGCGTTTCTTCTTATCCGCCTGCTTGTACCATTCCAGAATCCGGGCGGTCAGGTCCAGGACCTGGTCGTCGTTCAGATCAGCCGCAATGACGTCGGCCAGACGGGGTTTGAGCCCGGAGACATAGCCCCCGGCCAGAACCCGCCAACCCTTGTTCATGCCCACCAGGCCGATGTCCTTGATGGGGCTTTCCGAACAATTGTTGGGACAACCGGACACGCCGATCTTAAATTTATAAGGGAGCGGCATGCCGTGGTACAGTTCGTCCAGCTTCAGCCCCACGCCCACCGCGTCCTGCATCCCCAGGCGGCAGAAGGTGGTGCCGGGACAGATCTTGATGGAGCGGACGCACAGGCCGATGGCGGCCCCGGCAATGAGGCCCAAATCCTGCCAGACCCGGTCCAGGTCTTCGGCTTTGAGGCCCACCAGGGCAAAGCGTTGCGCGGACGTCAGCTTGATGGCTTTGGCCCCGTATTTGTCGCCCACGTCCGCCATCCTCCGCAACAGGTTGAAATCGGTGATGATGCCGCCGGGAATGTGGGGGGCGATGGCGTAAGTCTCTTTATCGCGCTGCACAATGGCCCCTTTGTCAAGCAGATCTTCAGCCATGCTCAAGCCTCCGTATATCCACAGATTAATCAGGAGCAACCGTCATAGCCTGCCTTCAAGCCAGGAATGAAACGGTCTGCCGCTCCATAGATTTTTTCGCGGCTTCCTGAACAATTTATACTATATGATAATCGTTCCTTGAAAGAGTTGCCAGGGATAATAGGCCGGAAATTTTTCAGGAGCGGCGGTTTTTTTGCTCCTCCTGACGGTCCGCCGGGCCATAGCCCATCCTCCAGTGTTTAAGGCGGCCATCCGGCGCCACCTCCATGGCCAGGACAAAGGGGAAGCTGCGACCCGGCACGGTGAAGCGCAGGTCCAGCCAGGTGAGTAAGAGGTCGCCGCCCTGGAGTGAGCATTTGAGGAGCAGGGGGAAGCGGGCGAAGTGCAGGAAGGATTCCAGGAGCCTGTGGGTGTCTGGGGCGAAGGGGCCGATCGGATAGGGCTCGCCGCGCCAGACCTTCACCTCCAGTGAGTCGGGCGGCTGAAACCGGGCCTCGGGGGCCCGAGGGTTGAAACAGGCTTCCTGGGGGGGAGAAACGTCTGCCGCCGCCACCCGGGCGCCCCACAGGCCCGTCCTGGGCACTTCCAGAAAAGCCTGGCGCACCTCCGCGGGCCACCAGGCAATGAGGTGCCAGCGACGGCAGGAGAAGGGCTGGGGTAGAGCCGCCAGGCGCAACGGCGCCTCCCCGTTGGCGCTGAGGACCTTCCGGGCCGCCACCAGGGCCTGCTGGTGGAAAAAGCCGCACAGCAGCAAGTAAAGCCCCGCCACCGAAAGACAGAGGGCGGCGGCGCGGCGCACCTGGAACCCCAGGAACGCAGCCACCGTACCCGCCAACAGGGGCAGGGTGATGACCGGGTCGATGATGAAAACCCAGTCCAGGCTGAGCTTGGCGGAACTGAAGGGGCTCAGGAGTTTGGTGCCGTAGCTGGTGACCAGGTCCAGCAGCAGGTGGCTGGCCAGGACCGCCAGGCCGGTGAGAAACAGGGGACGGAACCAGGCCCGGCCGCCCCAGGCCCGGCCCACCAGGGCTCCCAGCCAGGCCAGCACGGGCAGGGCGATGAGGCTGTGAGTGATGCCCCGGTGGTGGCGGAGCAGAGCCAGTCGGTCGATAAAGATCAGGATATAGTCGATGTCCGGCAGAAGGCCGAAAATCAGGCCGGCCAGCATCATCCGCTTGCGGTCGGGGCCGGGAATCAGCTGGGAGATGACGACGCCGGCGGTGGCGTGGGTGAGCGGGTCCATGATTACTCCGGGGACTCCTGGCCGTAACGGGGAAAGCGGCGCAGGAGTTCCTCTTTCAGGGCCAGGGCGTTGGGATAGCGCTCTTCCACCTTCTTCTTCAGACAGGTGAGGATGATTTCTTCCAGCGCCGGCGGGATGTCGGGGTTCAATTCCCGGAGCGGCGTGGGCTCCTGCTCCAGAATCTGATCGATGAGGACCTTCTCCAGTTCGCTGTAAAAAGGCAGTTCCCCGGTATAAAAGAGGTACATTAGCACGCCGATGGCCCAGATGTCGCTGCGCCGCTCGCTCTCCCCCATGATCTGCTCCGGGGCCATGAAGGGCCGGGAGCCCACCATGGTGGCGCCGATGTCTTTGTCTTTGAGGATCTTGGCCGCCCCGTAGTCCAACAGCTTGAGGGTGCCGTCCGGCATCAGGATCAGGTTGTTGGGCTTGATGTCCCGGTGGATGATGCGATGCCGGTGGGCGTGGGCCACCACGTCGATGAGCTGCAGGATGATGCGTTCCGCCAGGGGCTGGGGCAGTTCGCCCGTCAGCAGGTCCCCCACGGTGTTGCCGGCCACGTATTCCTGGATGAGGACGACCTTGCCGTCCTCCTCCACCAGGTCCAGCAGGCGGACCACGCCGGGGTGCGGCGACAGCTTCTGGCCGATGGCCGCCTCCTTGCGGAACTTGGCGTTGGCCTTGGGGCTGAAGGGAATCTTGGCCACCATCAGGCGGTCCGGCCCCAGGGCCTCAGTGTCCAGCACCAGCCAGACCTCCCCGTAACTGCCCTGGCCCAGCTTCTTGACCTTCTTGTAGCGGCCGCCCAACAGGGGCGTCAGGTGCAGCAAAGCCAGATAATCCCGGACTGTGGGCAAAAAGGTCTCCACCAGTCCGTAAAGCGCCTTTTTCAGAGGGGAAGGAGTGCCCACCGGCTCCACCTGGAAGCCGACGGCGTCCTTCCCCTGGGCCTGAGCCAGGTCCCGCACCAACACCACCACGGGCTCACCGTTCTGATGGCGCAAGGTCACCTTGAAATCGCCGGCGCCCGCAGGCTGCTGCAGAATTTTCAGAAACCGGCGCCGGTCTTCGTCACCGAAAAATAACCGCTCCGCCGACAGGGGGCCCCCCTGGCGGCCCTCGTCATGCCCCAACAGGCGCGCCAGGGAGGGATTGATTTGGCACATCTCACCCTGCCGGTCGCAGCAGAACAAGGGTTGCGCGCTCTCCTGAAAAAGACGGGTAAAATCCTCCTGGGAAGTGATGAGCAGCATGCGGTCCCGATGCAGCTTGAGGAGCACCTTGATCCGGGCCAGCACCTCCGGCGGAGAGAAGGGCGGCAGCACAAATTCGTCGGCCCCCAACTCCAGAGCCCGGGCGGCCCCGGCGTCGCTGTCGCCCAAGACGCCCACCACCAGGGGAATTTCCCGGAGAGGGGCTGAAGTCCTAAATTCCCGAATCAATCCCGGCTCCCGCAGGGGGTCCGCCAGGAGGAGAACGATATCCGGGACCTTCTCCCGGCAGGCCGAGGCCGCTTCCAGAGGCGGGCGGACCTGCACCGCAAAGCCGGCCTCCTTCAACCGGTACACCATCTCGGCGACGGACGGGTCCCCGCCGCCGGCCACAAGTATCGCTGGGGGTGTCTCTTCAGCCTGGGAAGTCATAACCTTCCGGAATTGCCAACCTTTGTGTCAGGGAAAGGCCCCCTGTCGGGTTGATCTCCCTTTGCGCCTCAAACGGCGCTACGTTCAATTGTCGCCGGAAGACGCCTCTTTGGCAAGGCGTGATTTATCCTTGACAAGGCGCAAGGCGAAAGATAATTAATTAAAGGTTGACGGCGGGGTAGCTCAGTAGGTAGAGCAGCGGACTGAAAATCCGCGTGTCCCCAGTTCGATTCTGGGCCCCGCCACCAGTGATATTAATAAGTTAACTATTCTCAAGCTACTTTCTAACTCCGACAATTTTTTGCCTGACCCACCACAGTCCCACCATTTTCAGGAACCCAAAGAGCTTCTTGCAAAACTTCCGCCGCCACGTCAGGGTTTCCAAAAAATCGAAATATCATGGTGCGCAATGCGCACCTTACAGATCCTCTGATGTTCCGGCCCCCTTGTAGGGTGCGCACCGCGCAACATGAAAGAGATTAGTGCTACTGCGTTCAGTAGTCCAAAAGTCCTTTCATTTTCCCCCCTTTGCTAAAGGGGGGTCAGGGGGGATTTGTCAGTATTTGTTGAGGGTTAATCAATAATTCCACGTAGTAGGATTAGAATCTTGCAGCGCGTTGTCAAAACCGCCGCCCTTTCCCAGGACAAAGGGAGAATTTTGCATGAGGCTCTCTGTTAAAAATATTTCCAGATCGCGTCAGTCATCATCCAGAGATTTCTTCCGCTTCCCCTTCCGGAATTCCCAGGGCGGCGCCGGCCGGGGGTCGGCCCACAGGCCCCGCCGGGCCCGGCGGGCCTCCTGCTCCAGTTGGAGCAGGAGCAGCTCCTTTTTGGCATATTTGCGGTACCACCAGGCATAGCCCGCCCGCAACATCTCCTGGTTGACGTTGACGCCGTCCTCCCGGATGATTTCCGCCACCACCCGCCCGTAGCGGTCCTGGGTGCGCACCCGCACCCTCACCTTTTTCCCGAAGACCAGGTCCGACAGATATTTTCTGGCGGCATTGCTGTAAGGCTGCCGCCTCTCGGGCGCGTCGATGCCGTACAGGCGCACCTTGGCGGACGCGCCGCCCTCGGGATAGACGGTGATGGTGTCCCCGTCCATCACCCCCACCACCCGGCCGGTGAAATCGCCGGCCAGGCCCGGCGCGGCCCCCAGGAGCACACCGCACAGCGCCAGAGCGATAAACAGACTCAACCTCTTGACCATGGGCAAGGCGCTCTCCAGACCCGGAACCTCAATGTAGGGCACCCCCCTCGGGGCATGGGCGCTAACATAAGAAAAAACCAGTTTACATCATAACATACCGATTTTACTTAAAATCCCCCTAAATCCCCCTTTTCCAAAGGGGGACTTCGGGTCACCGACTGCTCATTCCCCCCTTTGGCAAAGGGGGGTAAG
>Ga0194125_10007870_pt1 | contig 15202 bp, 8 predicted proteins | sample TA2KigC250mmetaG_FD_148626 | JGI IMG/M metagenome (GOLD analysis project Ga0194125, IMG submission 148626) | Freshwater microbial communities from Lake Tanganyika, Tanzania - TA2015034 Kigoma Deep Cast 250m | ecosystem: Environmental > Aquatic > Freshwater > Lake | place: Tanzania: Lake... | reverse complement strand
TCTTCTTCTCTTCTTTCTCTTGTCCACCTAGGTCCTTGTCCTGTGTCCCGACGCCGGACATCGCTTCCAGATTGCGCTTTGCGCTCTCCAGTTCAGGATTCTTGTCTAACGCCGAGCGGAAGCAGTTCGCCGCCTTCTCCCTGTCGCCCAGGACAAGCCATATCCCGCCTTCAAGATTCTCGATCTCGGCCACTCTCTTCGAGTCGGCTTTGGCCCATTTCCGTCTGTACATGCGTAGGGTCTCTTGGGCGCGCTTGGGGTCGCCGGACTGAAGTTGTAAAACCGCCAATCGCTTGATTTGGGGAACGGGCGGGTCGCTCCACAGCGCGTTCTTCTTCACAAGACATTCGGCTGCTTCGCGCAATCGTCCTGTTTGTTCAGAGGCGATGGACAGATTGAGCAAGGCATTTTTGTGATCCAATCCGCATCTTGCCCACTGTTCGTACACTTCGCGGGCCTCGCGCCATTTGTTCAGCCGCGCATGAACGTGACCGAGGTTGTTCCAGAGCGGAATATCTCGATAACCCCGCTGGGCCAGAATCAATTCGGCTTCCGCCTCAAGGTCCACCCCTTGCGCCGCGTATGACGCTCCCACGAGAGCATGATACCGGTAGGCACAGCGCGGCAGGAGACGTTCCGCTGCGGAGGGACCGTGAAGGGGGAGCGCATCGGGGATTGCCGTGTTGAGAAACGCATCGAACGCGACCCACCCCACAACGGCCACGGACATGACGCCGAGCACCGCCTTGGCGATACGACCCCATGCCCGCGGCAGCGAGCCGGTTAAAGCTACTGTCTTTCCGTGCTCCGACTCGTCGCCAGACGTCCACAGCCAGCCCACAAGAAAGCCTGCCAAGGGGCCGGCCATGCTGGTCTGCCAGGGAAATGAGACAAGAGACGAAACAGCCATGTACGCGAGCACGAAGGTCATCGCAGCAACGCTGCCCGTTGGCGTATCGCGTCCCTTGGTAACACGTATGACCGCACATCCCAAGATCGCCGACAGCAGCAAGATGCCCACAATGCCGAATTCGGCGGCGAACTGGAGAAAATCGTTGTGGGCCTCTCTCGCGAAAACGACGCTTCGTAGAATGTCGTGTGTCTTCTCTGTTGGCAAGACGGTTCCCAGGCGATCAAGGTATTGAAACGCGTACTCCCCCGCGCCCCAGCCCGTCCACGGCTTGTCCCGGAACATGTCAAGTGCAACACGCGCCATGACCACACGCGAGCAGATGGCAGGCGACTGCCGGGCGTTGCCGAAGAACTCCCGAAACCGACTGCCCGTCTCTGGAATCAGCATAAGCACTGCGAACAGTCCACAGACGCCGACGCTGACGCCTGCGGCAGCAGACAACTTCCTCCGGGAACTCCATGAACGGTGAAGCACAACGGGGACGGCCAGCGACACGCAGAGGGCAAACGCAAAGGCTACAAGGCCACCCCGGTTGCCGGTGAGACCGGCAACGACGAACATTGGGAGGGTCAAGGCGAGACGCAGAGACAGCGATTGAGTGACGACGAAAACACCCGCGGCCGACAATGCCAGGAAGTCCACGGCCTGGTTCTGGTATCCGATTGTGCCAACCATTCGGCCCGGTTTGTAGTCCATGACGGATGTCGAATCGAAGAAGAACGGATCGAAGCCGAAACGCTGCAGCACCATGATGACAGCCTGAAGCGCGCCTGCGGCAACAAGACAAGAGCCTACGATCTTGAGGCCCGCTGTCGACGCCCTGCCACTCGCCAGAACGAACAGCAAGAGCGGGAGGACCCACGTGACGAGCACCTCCAACTCAGCATCCGGCTGCGGCTTGGACACGGAGTGCAGGACGATCCACGCCAACAGGGCGAGAGAGACGATCAAAGGCGTCCGGCGTAGCCGGGTCGCCCGGGCACTCCATGCCCCCGCCAGCACCAAGGCCATGAGCGCCCATAGAAGGCGCTTCGGAGGATCAAAGTAGTTGAGCGCGTCCCATGATGCCGGAACGTGGATCAGCGAAGCTGAGAGAATCAATACGCCAGATGTGACCGCCAGCCAATGTGTTCGCAGAAACGTTTGTGACTGGTGGACAATGGCTCTCATGCTTCATCAAACCGAGTCCCCTCATGGCGTCAGAACGATCAGCCGGTAAAACTGGTGCGCTGTCCCTTCCGGGATCTGAGTCGTGTAGGCCGTCTGGTCGGCGGTCGCCAGAATCAGCCCGCTGAGATTCGTCCACCCGCTCTTGAGTTCATCCGTGCATTGCACGATGTAGGTCCGGCCCGGAACCGTGTCGAAGATGAACGTGACCGTCTGGCCGGGTCCCGGCGTCGAAACGGTCAGGTCTGTGACCGAAAGACACGAATTTCCGTCCAGTGGGTTGGTGCCTGCTCCCATTTCGTCGTTGTTCGGAACGCCGTCATTATCCGGGTCGTCGTTCGGGCCGTGCTGTCCCGGCGCGAGTTCGCGCAACCGGTAAGCGTCTTCCCACTGATCCGGCAATCCGTCGTGATCCTCGTCCACCGCCGTCACGGAATCCCCGATCAGATGCACCACAATCGTCTGCGTCTCATTCGTGCGGTCGGGCACGTAGCGTGGCGCTGCCGGCAAGAAACCGCTCTTGCGGAGCATGATCGTGTGGGAAGCGCTGTGCCACCCGGAACCCGCGTGGGAAGCAGGATCCATCCAGTCAACGACAACATCTGTGACGTTCGTGGTGGGCAGATAGTCGACATAGACCGTAGCGCCGGGCGGCACACTCCGGGCATTGGCAATGAGCCGGTCGGGTGCGGTGTTCACCGTCATTGGCACAGAGACTTCGTTTGTAAGCCCTTCCTGTGCCCACGCAACAACGGGCCGGGGCTGCAAGTAGCCTGTCTGTTTGAGCAGGATGACGTGTGAACCCGGAGCCAGATTGCCGACGACGACAGGCGAGATTCCGTCAGCGGAATCAGCGTAGTCAATGTAGACGGTGGTTCCGTCCGGTATGGTCGCGACGGAAACGCTGCCGATTGCGTCCGAAGTCATGTCGAAATGCAAGCTGACCGTCTCTGCCTCCTTTGCCGCCACAGGGCGCGGCGACGGGCGGGGCCGCCCGGCTTTCTTCACGGTTATGACGTGCGATGCAATCCGGTAGCCCGTCCAATCCCAGTCGCCGACTTCTCCAACATTCAGAATGGCAGGCGTGACTTCGGCGGTGACCTGATAGTCCAGATACACCGTCGCACCCGCCGGGTCGGATGTCACCTCGACCAACGCGGGATTCTGCCCAGGGGCGAGATCGAAGTCGAAACCGCCGATGATCGAATCGGCGGGCACGGAATACGGAACGGCGCTGGTTCGGTGAGTGGCGTTGTCATACCACTCGTCCGCGAAACGTTCCGCCCCCGCTTTCGCGTAGTAGTGCCCCGGCAACACCGAATAAAGGACGTAGGTGCCGTCGGAAGCCGTCAGCGTGCGGTGATACGTCGTGCCGCCTGCACCGCGCAACTCGACGTACGCATCCGACAAACCGACTCCGCCGCCGCGCACTGTTCCGGCAAGCGTGGAGGTATTCCCCGCGTCACTCGGATCATTGGGATTGCGTCCGAGGTCAAGCTCTTGCCAGTTCGGCATGCCGTCGCCGCCGTTGTCGTCGAGTACGGTGACGGCCCACTGCGAATAGACGATGTTCTGCCACAGATCGTCCGACACATAGCAGCGCAACACATACTCCCCGGCATCGCCCCATGCCGTCGTGTGCGTGTACGTACTGGCATTCCCGCCTACCGGCGCGCCGTCCCAGGTCCATGAGTAGGTCAGGTTGCTTCCCTCAGGATCGTACGCCCAGACCCGGAACAACTGGCTCGTCGCCTCGCCCATGCTGAACGCGCCCGTTGGTGGCGCATTGGAAGTGATGACCGGCCTCGTGTTCGGATTCGGCGCGACAGCTATCTCGATCGGTTTGTTCGTGCTCGCACCGACGCTATCCTGAACAACGAAAGTGACAACACTTGTCGCTGCGAGCGTTGGCGTCCCGCTCACAACCCCGTTTGTCGAGCAAGACAGCCCTTCCGGCAATCTGCCGGCTGGGGCGAACATGATGTCCGCTGCGCTTTCCATGCTGCCGGACTGACTCTTGCCGCTCAACAGGTAGTTCTGCCCGTCACCGGCGGAGACGCCGATCATTCCGCCGTTCGCATTGCCGGACCCATATCGGAGAGTAACAGTGCCGTCGCTAGTCAGCGTTGCAGAAACGTTGACCTTATCCCCACCGAGGTAGTGTCCATCCCAGTAGACGGTTGCCTGATCCGCCCCCACTTCAACCCTAATATCGTCCGGGTCATAGGTGGACAGGTCGGCCCATAGCGCTGAGATCATCTCGCGCTGCCGGAACGTGTCGAAGTCAACCCAGAACTGCGAGAGGTAGCCGTCAAACGTGATCGTGCCATTGCTGTTGATATAGAGGGTGTTGCGATTGTTGCCGTGGAACGGGAAGTCAAACGGGATGGACACCGACCAGCAATTATCGTCGGCATGCCAACCCTGCGCCGTTCCCACCGCGCTGAACGAATTCGCCTGCGAACTCTCCGCGTACCCTTCGGACACGCTCCACGTATACGGCGGCGTCCCGTTCGTCGCCTGTAGCGTCGCGTTGTAGGGCACCATCTCCATGCCGGCGGGCAGCACCACGGTCGTTATCTTGAGACCCTCGATTTCCAGCATAAGGGTACTTGACCATGCCGATTCCCGGTCCGGCCTCGGTTGACTTCGGGCATGGACGCGCACCGGGTAGGTTCCCTGAATCGACCAGGCATGGCTGGCCGATACACTGCCCCAACCGGAAGTCTGCCCATCGCCCCAGTCGTATTGATATTCAACGGGCGCGCCGAGCGTCGTAGAGCTGGCTGCCGTGCTGTAGGAGAGCGTCTCCCCTGGCAATCCGGTCTCTGGGCCGGATGGCCTGGAGGGAGTGGACACTGTCTCGGCTTGCACAACGATAGATTGCCGCGAACTCTCAGAACGGTTGCTTGACTCATCCCATGTTTCGCACCAGAACTCGACAGTCTCACCTGCGGCTACGCCGGAACCGACCGACTGCGACCCGTTCCACGACGAAGCGTTGATATTGTCCCAGGAGTTCTCATGCCAGGTGCCGTCATTCCAGTGGACCGTCACTTTCTTGAGATGGTTGTTGTCCGACGCGCTGATGTTCAGCGAAATGGACTGGGTTTCGATGGGAGAAGAAGGCGACGCCGCGACTGAGACGGAAGGTGCCGTGCTCTCCTGAATGCGGAAATAGTCGGTGTACTTCTGCTCCCACGCCGCGCTCGTCGGGTTCTTCACGTAGAACTTCACGGTCCAGTCGCCGCACATATAGGCCGCGTTGTAGCCGTTGATCCAGATCCAAGCCGCATTTCGGGACCATCCTTGCCATTCGTGCGGCCCGAGGTCATCGGCAAAGGAGTAAGACTCCGTAGCATAGAGACCGCCCCCCGGCGCGTAGAACTCCGTCTTCACGTCGAGGCCCTGTGCGCGGTACTCAAAGTGGTGCAATGCAACCGCCCGTGTATCCGACGGACTGAAGATATTCCCTTGATTGATCGGCTGCCAACTCCCATCGAAGTCCTTGCAGAGATAGTGCTGCGTGAAGTCCCAAGCGACAACGAAGTAGTGAGTCGCCTTCCGGTCGTTGTTCACGAAGAAGTCCATGCGGTACTTGCCAGGGTTGTAGGCCATGCTTTGCCCGCTGATCAGCCAGCCCCACGCCCACCATCCCCATCCCCATTCCAGGTTCAACGCATCATTTTCGACAAGGTCACTGCCGTACTGGGTTCCGTCTGGACGGAAACACCGCCATTTGAGGTCCAACCAACCGCTTCCGCTCATGTTGTCAAAGACACCGATCAGATCAACCTTCTCGTCCGTCGTCCTGAACGCATCCTTGGACGAGTAGCTCACCGAGGAATCGTCACCCTCCCAATCGTAAACGATGGACGTGTCAAGGTCGTAAGATGTTCCGCCCTGCCCACGCACCGTCAGCGTACGCGTCTCCGTGTCCTGCGTCACGACGCCGTCGCTGACGGTGACCGTCACGTTCTTGGAAATCTGAGACGTGCCGTTGTTGCCCGGCGCTTGGCAATAGCGTGAGAACGCCCCCCCGGTCACCGCAATGGTGTAGGTGCTCCCATCCTGGACAACGATCCGGGCCGTGCCGTCGTTTACAAGTTCGCCGTTGTTGTAGGAGGCGTTACCCCTGACTTCAAAGGAACCGTATGGATCAACCGTCGAAGGATCGAGTGTCAGGCTCGTGATGTTGATGGAAGTCCGAGGTCCCGGCGGCGAACTCTGGATTGTGAAGGAAAAGACATGGTTTGGTCCTGGCGTGCCGTTCCCGTCGCCGTCCAAGGCGTTGTTGGCAAGGTCCTTGATGCCGGTGGTCAGCGTAACGGTGACTGTCTCGCCGTAAGAGAAATCGGTCGTTGGGTTGATGGTCAGTTGGTACGTTGAAGCGTTGTAGGCAAGGCTTGCGCCATGCGATCCGCTGGATGAGCCGACGACCGTGACGTTCCCGGCGAACGCAGTAGACGCGAAGTTCTCACCGGCGAAAGTCACAACAATATCGGTATTCCTAGCGGTCGAGTACGTCTTGGAAATGACCTTTGGCGGGACGGCGCTTGCCCATTGAACGTTCTCACCATTCCACTGCATCGGCACGGTGAAAAGAAAGAAATGCCAATTATCGCTCTCGTCCGTTGTCGGATTGAGACCGGCATGCTCGTATGCTCGCTCGCAGAATCCGACACACCAGAACTCGTTGTAGTTGTCGTACAGCCAAATGTCGTCATCGATGTACTCCTGCTCGTTGGCATAGCCGGCTGAAGTGAGATCATCAGCAGACGGGTGTGTGTACTGACCTTTCGGATTTTGCCCGTTCCCGTCGAAGTATGAAATGGGAAGGTCAAGTTTTGCCATTGCATAAGAGCAGATTTCTAGGCGCTGGGCAGGTGTAGGCAGGGGATTGTGTGTCTTTGCCCCCATGTAGTCCATGTCTTCACCGGCGCGTGAGTCATAGTGAGGGCTCGTCCAGTCGCTCAGGGTGTCTTCGTAGATGGCCTTGATGGAGTAAGCACTTTCTACGTTCGATTCGATAAACCTCATCGACCCGTCGAGGGTGCCGCCTACAAAGAGCCCCGCGTGCCCGGGCCGCCAAACCCCGGGAAGAGGCCCCCAGCCCCCGCCAAGGTAGTACGACTCCTGATAGCCGATGTCTCCAATTTCACCCGGCGGGTCCCCCTCACCTGCTCCAGACACTACTGGAAAGCCGATGGCCGTCAGCACAGCCAGAAAGATGGAGCCAATGTGTTTCACGGTTCACCTCGTTTGATTGATTCAACTGCTTGCTCAATGTGCTGGCGCACGTAGAGATCCGAAACCTTGCCCGAAAGTGATTGAAGAATCGGAATTGCTGACTCATCTCTTTTGGCAGCGAAAACATCGCAAGCTAGGCGGATACCAAAGCCGTCGGTGTTCTGCGTCTGCAAGCGGAGGGTTTCTAAGTCGGTTGCCGTGGCGTTGCGGACGAGCGCTGCTGAGGCTGCCTTGCGGACGTGGGGAAAATTGTCGATGTCGCAGAGCGACGTGACCAAGGATGCAGAGACTGTGGCGTCTGAAACACGAGTGGCGGCAAGCGCTGCCGAATACCGTACTTCCCGATCTTGGGAGTTCAGATTAGCTTTGACAACTGGTAAGGCGTTGCTGTTGCCGATGACGCCCAGAGAGTACAGAGCCGTTGCCCGCTCTCTCGCGGAGGCGGAAGGGTCATTGGCAGTTTGCATCAGTGCGGCAACGGTTGCTTGGTCATCGTACCGACGCATCGCGTAGAGGGCGGCGTTGCGGAGTTCGGGCGATGAGGCGGGATCGGTGAGTTGACTCGCCAAGAGATCCTGTGATTCGCGAGTGGATCCGGTGCCCAAGAGGGATGTTGCCATCGCTCTTGCGGGATCCTGTGGATCGTCGGCGATAACACGAAGCCGCGCTTCCGCCTCGTGTTCGGGTCGGTTGCCTAGCGCCTTCACCGACTCTGCTCTTAGCATGGGATCGGACAGTGTCTCCGAGAGCGCAACAAGCGCAACAAGCGATTCGTCATCTCGAAGACCGCCCATGAGTTTCAGCATCAGCGCTCGGATCGCCGGAAGCACGCTATTGTCCTGGGCAAGCGCGATGATTGCAGCCGCATGGGCGGCTGGGTTCTCCCGGAGCGTCTTCAGAAGGGCCGCAACATCATTGGTGGCATGTACAGCGATGGCCGTTTTCATGTCCCGCAGCAGGTTGGTGTGAGTCGATACATGAGGGACGGGAACTGCTGGGCTCATCTGCACATGATTGGAGCCTCGTTGGATGGGCAACTCGCTCTGCCTTGTGCCTTGGCTTCCAGAACTGGCACCCGATTCTTTGCTAGCCTGCCCGGATAACTCCCTTGCAGTCGGTTCGCGGATGGAACTCACACTGGGTGCCTTCGAGGCTCCGCGGAACATTAAGAGAGCGGTGGCAAGACCGCCCAACGCCACCAAGCCCGCTATGACATATCTTGTCTTCATAGTCGGTGTTTCTGTCCTGTCGTTTCGCTCGAAAAAGAGGCGCGGACACCAGCCCACGCCCTACGGAGGGACCGCGAAGCCCCTTGGAGGAACATGAAACAGGAGCCGCGCCCGAGTGGGCGCGTTCCCGCCAGTTCGTTCCTCCAACTGAAAATTCGCGGTTTTCCGTAGGACCGAATCTTGCGACAACGCAAAATCCAAGTTGTTCCAGTTGCGCTCTCTAAATCAGTGTCCTTTCTTATCGGCCGCCGGGTATCAAGTGCGACCCGGAAAGCCTTTTACGACTTCTCGGATGGAAACACAAATCCTTTTTTCGCGCAAGTGCGAAACGCAACCGGCCTGGGCAACCGGCCGCGGTGGGCGTAGCGCCGACGATGCCCCGGAACTGCCGTAGCCTCCGCCGCGTGAAGGGCCAGAAAGGCGGATGGCCGCGAAGCGGACAAGGCGGCCCGGCGCTGCGCCGGGTAGCCGCCGACCGCCTTTCTGGTCCTGAACGCGGGAAGAAGGAGGCTCAGGCAGGGAGGGGCACGGCGGCGGACGCGGCGGCCAGAGGGATCACGGCCGCATGTCTGCCGCGATTTCTACCGTGCGGATTGTCCAGAAGTCGGCGGCAAGATCGGGATCGGTCAGATAGGCGTAGGGCATGAAGCAGTAGCCCTTCTTGCCCCACTTGCTGCCCCATGAGTTCCGCACGATGAATCGTTGATCGGCGTCATTGTACCCGACCGCCGCGACCGCGTGCCCTCCGAGCGCCGCCTCGCCGGTGCGCGGCATGGGCACCTTGCCGGTCTTCGCCACGGCGTTTGACTCGAAGCTCTCGTACACCGTGAAGCCGAAAACGAACGGATAGCCGGACGCCAGACAGCCTTTCATCTGGTTCAACGTCTGCGACAACCGCCGGTAGGAAACAACCTGGTGCTGCATCGCCTCGGTGTAGCAGGCTTTCGGCGGCTTGGCCGTGAACTTGCGGATGACATACGGCCACTCGTGCGGCAGAGTGCCGGGCAAGTCTTCGGGGCAGACGCCCTGCTTGACCACGCTCTTGATGCCGTCGCGGATCATGGCCCCGGAGTCCTCGTTCACCGTGCCGAGAATGACGCGCTCGTTGTAGTAGATGAAGAGCCGGGACGGGATAAACGCCTTCTTGCGGTTCTGTTTCATCTGCTCAAACTGGTGTGCCGCGCCGATGGCGTTCGCCGTGCAACTTCCCAGTTCGCCCTGGTCGTACACCGGCGGACACTGGCCGGTGAGGTCCTTCTTTGCCGGCAACGCCCGCAACACGGCCAGCGGCGCGGCATACATGAAATCGCGGTGATCGGGCAGGTCGGGAATCCATCCGTAACGCTTGATCTTTCTGGTCATGCGGTGGCCTCCTTCTGTCTCTGTTTGCGTTCCCTTCTACGCTCTTTCCGATCTGCGTTCAAGCGGCAGCCGGCGACGCCCCGGAAGAGGCGTAGCGCGCGCCGCGTGAAGCGGTGCAAGGCCGGACTCCGCCTTGCGGAGAGGCGGCCCGGCGCTTCGCCGGGTAGCCGCCGACCGGCCTTGCGGCGGTGAACGCGGGAAGAAGCGCGCTCAGCCTCGGAGGGGCGCGGCGGCGGACGCGGCACGTGCGAGAGCGATTTCGAGAACAGCCGAAGGGAAGCCATGGCTCCTCCTACCGCATTGCCTCACGTTGAGGGATGAGGTCGCGGCCGTGTTCAATTCGTGAAGATTGTTGTTGCATCATGCGACGGAGTGTCATATACACAATGACCGCGCGTCAGTCTGCAGAAGAGAGCGACCGTACGGGAGGCAAATATGGCTCGATTGCGGCCCTTCTACCACGTGAACAAGGCGGAATGGCTACTCGTCGAAAGTGGGCGGAGTAGCCGGGTCAAACAGACCGAACCCTTGGAGGAAGTCAGACAATGGATTCTCCGGGAGTTGATTACCACATACGCATTTCCTAAGGAATGGGTCGGTTCACGCATCGTGCGAGGATCTCAAGTACCGAATCCTGACGACACTGGTGTTGCGCCGTGTCTCTTGGTCAGACTCGCGGAGGGAAATCCTTTCTTGGCTGTGGTCGTGAGTACACCCGGAGAAATCCGCAATGGTGAGGTCCGATTGAGGGACCTAATGATCGCCAGTTCAACGATAGGTCTGGGGATGAGTACAGACGGTACGGAGGCCGGCACGCGGTTTCTCAGGCATGTTTTCAGTTCAGGGAAGTGCGAGTACGTAAACGATTTTGATCCCTTTGCCCCAACCGGTATCGCCCCAGGAACGCAACCCCTGCTTGGAGGAAGACCGGCGAATGGCGCGACTGACCGGGCCATGGTCCCGCTGACCGAGAGGATTGAGAACTTGTTCTTCGAGGTTCACAGTGCAATTCGGGATACTGACGGTTTGCACCCAGACGAGGCCCTTGACGAACTCTGCAAGATCATCTACGCGAAACTGTACGATGAAGAGACCGCGAAGACTGGTACGCCATTCCGATTGCAGCGATGGGTCTACGGAACGACCGAGGAGCTTGCCGCTTCCGTCCGATCATTGTATCGAGACGCCAATGACTACGATTTGCGAGTCTTCCGTCTCAAGATTCCGGGGTATGAGCGGTCCCGCGGCGTGTTCTCTTCTCCGATTCGGCTTTCCTCGCCCTGTATTGCGCGAATCATTGGGCTTCTGGACCCCTATACTCTGACGGCGAGTGATGCCGACGTTAAGGGTCGTGCTTTCCAGAAAGTGCTTGGTCCGACGTTCAGGGCTGGACTTGGGCAGTACTTCACCCCAGAACCGGCCGTCCGTTTCATGGTCCGGGTGATGTCCCCAGAGACTAAGGACCTCATCTTGGACCCCTTTTGCGGTTCAGCCCACTTCCTCTCCCAATCGCTTGATCATGTGCGTCGCCATCTCGATAGTGCCGCATCGAAGGCCTACCATGAGTTCGCCTTCGGGAAACTGCATGGGATTGAGAAAAGCGATCGTATGGTTCGCGTGGCCATGACTGACATGCGACTACACGGTGACGGTCACAGCAACATCAGGTGTACCGATGCCCTTCTTGATTTCTCCAACTACTCGGACCTGGAAGCGGAATCCTTCGACCTCGTGCTGACCAATCCCCCATTTGGTTCCCTCTTGGGTGGTGAGAGCATTTCCCAGTTGGGCGTTTTTGAGTTGGCCGCAGGCAAACGTAGCGTACCGTTGGAAGTCCTGGGACTTGAACGAAGTCTCCAGTTCGTGCGCCCTGGTGGGCGGGTGGGCATCGTCCTTCCCGATGGTATCCTTACGAATCGAAAGACCAAGTACGTTCGGGATTGGTTGCAGAGCAAAGCGAGGGTCAGGGCTATAGTGAGCCTTCCTATAGAGACCTTCTCCCCGTTTGGAGCGAATATCAAGACGAGCATCCTCTTTCTTCGGAAATGGGAACGGGGTGAGACGAAGACTGCTAAGTACCCGGTCACACTGGTGAGGATTGACGCCGTTGGGTACGACGCATCCGGCAGGAAACGCGAAGAAGATGACTTGCCCGTTGCTGCTGATAGATTGTGCGAGGAACTCAGAACGAAGGGATGGTGACTATGTGGATAGATACGAAGGAATTCACCGATATTGCGGCAGACGGCAGATGGAAGGTTGAGTTCTTTTCTGGCATCCCATCTAGCACGGTTGACTCTGTCTTCGATCTTGTCGAGTTATGGCAACTCGTGGAGGAGGCGAAAGAGTCCGTCGACCCGCAGGAGTTCTCGGAAAAGTCCTTCAACTACCTGAGTCTTGAGCACGTGGAGAGTCTCACTGGCGATTTGGTCGGTTTTGAACCGCGTCCAGGTAAGGAGATAATGTCCAGGGCAAAGGTCTTCCGTGAAGGGAACATCTTGTATGGGCGATTGCGGCCGTATTTGAACAAGGTCTTTGTGGCGGATGGGAAGGTCCGTGATGGAATATGTTCAGGGGAATTCTACGTTCTTGAAGTTGACTACCGAAAGATCAGACCTTACCTCTTGCGTCACATATTGGCGTCTGAGTACGTGGTTGATGTTGTGGCGCGGTTCCAGAGTGGTGCTGCACTCCCTAGGGTGCCTCTGAAGGATCTGCTTTCTATTCGTGTACCGGTGCCTCCTCTCGAACGGCAGAACGCGATAGAAAGTTACCTGAGAGACTCTGACGAGTTGCGCCGGCGATTACGGCAAACTGTTGAGAGTATGCCGCATATCGTGAGCCGGGGGCTTCATGACTTCGTGCGGACCGGGCGGCAACCCAAAATTCAAAAGTCGCGGAGTTGAGTCCGGTACTCCGGGGCTGTCTCTCTTACTTTCTTCGCAAGATCGTCTTTTGAAAGTCCCGTTCCGTCAATGTCGTATCTGCCTGCCAGTCGCTTCCACTCTGAGGCGGAGTACTGGTTCATCTCTTCGTTGGGGAAGTTCTTGTGGATGAAGGAAACATAAGCATCGACAGTATCGTTTCGGCGACGGCTCTCCCGGAATATCTTCCGCGCGGCATCGGAGTTGGTTTTCAGCATCCGGACCATCCCACCAAAGTTACTTGCGTATGAAACTTGCTGGGAGACCCGGCGAGACTCTGGGCCGGTACGTCTTTCTCGTTTGCCTTGTTCGTTCAGTGGTTCACCAACGTGAGAGCAAGACCCAGCGGCGCAGCCGTCAGGACATTTGCCGGGAGTCACAAAGGTGCCGCCACGGGCTATGTGCAGGGCATCACGGAATTCAGCTATCGGAAGTGCGGGACCGACAAAGTGATCCAGAATCTGCGGACATACCCGCACATCATCGACCGGCACCCAGTCCCAAACAAGAACGACGAGAATATCCTGTTGGTTGAGTTTCTGAACGATCTGGTCGAAGTGCGCTTTTGACTCGTCCGCAGAGGCGACCATGGACTTCGCCTCCAGGCGGAGCAGTTCACCCTCCCTTGTTGTCGGGTCCCATTTCTGATCGCGCACAATGCAGGCGAAGTCGTTGTATTCGTGGGCATACATCCAGGCGAGTTCGCACTGTCGTGCTTGTCCCGCAGAGTCACGGAGCGCGTTGTTCACGTAGTATCCCCACAGGGCTTCCAATAGTGCCCCCATCCCGCTCCCGATGCGTCCGCCGCGGGTGTTGAGAACTTTCTTGGCAAAAGCGTTGATCTGGGCACAGGCCGGGCCTGTTGCCTCTACGATCGCCTCATGTGCTTGTTCAGGATCTATCATGTTCTGCCTTCGCCGACGCGAGACGATTCTACGGCGACTCTCGCTGTGGCATCTGCGCATTGGCAGCATAAAGTACACTGCCGCCGGGCGTGGCGCAAACTCTATCGCTAAGCCGGAGAGACAGAACACTTTTCGACCCGAAGCCCCCACTTCCTTCCGGGCTTCGGGGCGAAAAGTGAACGACACAAGCCCGAAGGACGGCGCATGTGGTGAACGGAGCGCCCAGCAGCGGGCGTGACACCGCGCTTTGGCGGTGGCGCGACCGGTGCAGCGCGTAGTGAACGCGCCTGGCCGGTGATAGGGAAGGCGCGAGGCGCCTGGGTCCCGGTCTTGTCTTGGGTTTTGTCTGTCTTGGGGTAGATGTGTCTGGTTGTTGGTAGTATTGTCAGGACTCGTAGAGTCCTTCCACGGAGCGCGAAGCGCGACCCCAGCGGAGCCGAAGGCGTAGCGGCCCGGCGCGCCGTCTCAAAACAAAACAGGCGCGCCGGGGGCCTACTCTGTAAACAGGTGAGCGGAGCGAACACCGCATGGGGGAACGTAGTGACGGGGTGCCGCCGGTCCGCCGTAGGCGGATCAAAGAGGGTGTTGGCGTAGCGCACTCTGCGGCGACAGCCCGGCTTTGCGGGATGGCGACGCAGAGCAACACGCTCTTTGAAGGCGGCTCCGAGGGGCGACACTTTCGGAGTGACGTTTCTGCGGCGACGGGAGAGAAGCGGCCGAATGGCCGGAATGCTGGGCAACCCTGACCCGAACCCGGCGACGCCGTCCGCGGCGGCGACGGGTGAAGGGCGAACACCAGCCGCGTTTGCCTGAGCGTGCCCCTCCTGGGGCTGCGCCAGTGCATCCGAAGCGGCGATTGCGGGCTGCGCGGATGACGCCGGCGTCTTCGACGGCGGCAGCCGACAGACCGCAATGGCCGCGCACTGGCGCAAGCGAAGGGTAACGCGACTGGTGTGAGTGCTTGCATCAGGGTTGACCGGCATGGAGGACAGGCGGACGCGAACGGACGGCGCAAAGAAACGGCACTCGGAAAGTGGCGGGGGTCTTCTCCGGTCCGGTAGCGCCGGAAAGCAGACCGGCAGGCTTCCTGACTCCGGGCAGGTAGCTTGCCGGTTTGCGGGCGCGTGGGTGCGAGTCTCGGCGCGTTTACGCGCTGAGTCTCGCGGGGTCAATGATGTGAACCTCAATGCCCTTTCGATGCTTGGACGGTCCTTGTCAAAGGCCGTCCAAGGTTCGGAAGGCAACCGCCTAAATCTTCCAAGGCTTGGAAGACGTGCGCAGCATGATTTCCAGGGATTGGAAGACGGGGACAAGGCGGACAGCCGCGCTGTCCGCGTAGCGGTCTGCGCGGGTGACGGCTTGTCGGGGTCTGCTCGTGAAGGCCATGGGCCGAAACGTGACGGCGGAAACAACGGCGAAGCCGTTGGCCGCCGTAATGTCTTTCTTCTTCTC
>Ga0194125_10007868_pt1 | contig 15206 bp, 7 predicted proteins | sample TA2KigC250mmetaG_FD_148626 | JGI IMG/M metagenome (GOLD analysis project Ga0194125, IMG submission 148626) | Freshwater microbial communities from Lake Tanganyika, Tanzania - TA2015034 Kigoma Deep Cast 250m | ecosystem: Environmental > Aquatic > Freshwater > Lake | place: Tanzania: Lake... | reverse complement strand
GGGCCACGCCCCCTGAGGTTCGCGTTGATCCAGGCGACCGAAACCAGCGAGCGGTCTCCCCCGAGGTAGAACCCGCGCAGGGGTTGCTTCAAATTCCTCTCTTGTATGGTCCATTTGTCGCCGGCCGTCGCGCCGTCGTGGACCCAAAAGAGGTTCGGGAAGTTCCGGCGGATCCAGGGACCGGTGGGAGAGTACTGGTCGCCGTCGCAATACACCCGAATCTTCGCGGCGAACTGTTCGGCGGCGGACGTCCCTCGGTCGTTTCGGACCCGCCACAGGGCCTGGGCAAGATCGTAGGACCCGCCCCAGATGAAGACGTAGACCGGACGCGCATCGGCCTGGTCCACCGCGGCGATAATGGCGTTGGACCCCTCGGAATCTCCTGTCGGGCCGAGGTCCTCGACCCTGGCAATCGGATGACCGCCCTTGATGACACGGAGGAGATACCTTGGCGTCGGATAACCGGTCTTGTGTAACAGGAGATTGGAGTGTACCTGTCCATAGGCGTTCACGACCTTCTGGAGGTAGTCCTTCCGGACGGTAGCGTCTCCGATTCTCGTCGCGATGAGCGCTTCTACATCGACTTCGTTGGTATAGAGCATGAAGCGGATCAACGACTGCACGTCATCCTCATCCGCGGGGCCCTCGGGGCCGATGTCGGTCATCACGATCACACGTCGCTTCGAGCTGACCTCGGAGGAGGAGTCTCCTGCTCGCATGGTCTCAAGCACCAACACCCAGTCGTTCGTGCCCGTCCCGTTGTCGCCGGGGGTCGTGAACTCACGCGAACCGCTGTTGGCAAGCGGAGCCCCATTGATCGCGGTGTAGGTCCCGGTGGTCGGGTTGAACCAGCGGGCCGTCGCCTTTCCGCTGAGCCGCGCCATGTTCACGGTGATGGACCGCGTATCGGTCTCGGTCGAAGGGACGTAAGCCATGACGAGTGTCCCGTCGCCGGTCCGCGCCGCCGTCACGTAGTCGCCGCCGATCGTCAGGTCGTCGACGCCGAACGTCCCGTACCCGCTCGTGACCACGGTGTGGTTCTGGTCCGGCACCAAGTTGTGCCACGCACGACCCTCGAAAAGCGCCTTGACGTGAACCATTGCCCGGGAAGGCTGGCGGTCCATCCCGGTGCGCCAGTCCTTCGTCTCATGCGGTGGCGCTCCAAATGACCAGACGTATTGGCTCCCGAAAGTTTGGCCGGTGGCCCCCCCAAGGAGAGCCCAATAGGCCTGCGCGCGCGTCAGAGCGGGCGTGCCGTTGTCCGTCGGCAAGCCGGTATCCTCATAGTAGGCTTCATTGACGAATGTCGGCTTCGGGTTCGTCCGGTTGTACGCAATCAGCGTCCGGGCATAGGTGCGGTTTCCGGTATACGCGTTGTCCAAGGTCATGTGGGGAGCGAAAGCGGGCTGATCGAGGGCCGTGGTGAAGCGGTCATAGTGGGCGGTCCAATGGTGGCTGGGCGCGAACTCCTTGATTCCCTGGAGGATCTCCAGCCAGTTCCGCTCCGCAGGACCTCCCCGCGGTACCATCATATCTCCCACCGCCTGCCAGATGATGTTGGCGAAGTTCTTGTAACGATTGCCCACGTAACGCCCGTAGTCCCGGCACTTCGTGGGACCATTCGCAATTATCTCGTTCAGGAATCCATCCTTGCTGCTCGTACCGTTGCTGCTCCAGCCGGTGAAGCAGGGGTTCAGGACGAGCAGGATTCCCTTCTCGCCCGCCTTCTGGACCACCCAATCGGCGTGCGCGTAATACGCCTCGTTCGGGGTAGAGAAGTCCCCCGACGTCGTGAAGGGCGCGTTTCCGTACTTGTTCTTAGGCGGGTTGGTGGCGAATTTCGAAATGAGTTGGACGAGGATCGCAGTGAACCCTTTTTGGCGGCGGTTCTCGAGGTACTCCTCCGTCTCGTCTTTCGTGAGCTGCACGAGCAGGGACCACGCCGTATCCCCGTGGAGAAGAAAGGGCTGGCCGCGTGCATCCACGAGGTGCCGCCCATTGGCGGAAACGCGAACGGGAAACGGCGAGTCGCTCACCGCCGCGCGGGCGGGCGATGTCGCCGCGATCCGTCCGAGCGTGGCCGCGCCCGCGAGACGCGGGTCTTCGTAGCGCGAGTGTGCTTCGCCCGCGGCCTGCTGATAGGCGCCGAACGTCTGGTGGGTGACGCCGTCGTGCTGCCAGCGTGGCGGGGCGGCGGTGTTGAAGTACACGTTGTGGTCCAGCGTCTGGGGCAGCGCTTTGGCCGGCCAGATCAGGAAGCTGGTCGGGGCATCCTGGAAGATGTTGTTCGTGACCCGGTTGCCCGTCTTGCCGGCGTGGAACTGGATGCCGTAGGCGGACCCCACGAAACGGTTGTGGTGGACCTGGTTGTTGAAGGAGTTCAGGCTGATCCCGCCGCGTTTGCCTTGGCCCTCGAAGACGTTGTTGTAGATCCGGTGGTTGCCCTCGCCCCAGGCGATGATCTCCACGTAATAGGGGCTCCCGCGGGTGCCGGGCCGCATCGTCATGGGGCGGGGTTTGCGAAAGACGTTGTCATGGAACGCGCAGTCGCCGCCGGCCGGGCTGCCCTCGTGGAACTGGTGAATGGCCGCCCCGGCGATCTCCTCGAAGACGTTGTGGCGGACGATCAGTCCGGGCTTGCTGTTGTAGATGCCGTGCAGGTACTTGTTGGAGCCGATCTTCTGGAAGAGGTTCCGTTCGATCACGCTGTCCTGCGGCACCGGCTGGATGCCCTGGCTGCCGATGGAGCGGATCGTGCAGTTGCGATAGGTGACGTGGTGCGTGGCCTTGCCCTGGTCCTTGAAGCCGTTGTACCCGTACTCCACGGTCAGGCCGTCGAAGATGGTGTAATGGCAGTCGCGCAGCTCGACCGCGTGCGCCGACGTGACCCGCATGGCGGAGTCCTTCGGATGGGACCCGTCTTCGAGCCAGACATAGAGCGTCGTGCCGTCCACGGAGAAGGAGTTGGGGAACAGGTCATCCACCGCGTGGATCTTGCCCCGGTCGCCCGGCGGGTGGAGGGGATAGGCGTTTTGGAAGACGTAGGCGGGCCGCCGCTTGACCTCCGTGGAGTAGATGCTCCCCTTCACGTGCGTCCAGGCTCCGGCCGGTACAAGCGACGAAGGAGTGATCCGCACTTCGCCGTCGCCGTGGGCCTGGTAGGTGATGGGTTTCTCGGTGGTCCCCGCCCGGGGGACGTTCCACCCGGACGGCTCGAAGTAGTCGCCCGCCTTGATCCGCACCGTGTCGCCCGGCTGTACCGACGCCGCGGCTTTGCGCAGCGTCGCCCAAGGCCGGGTCTCGGTGCCCGGCTGGGTGTCGTTGCCCGTAGGCGCTACGTAATAGGTTGCCCCGAGAGCAGAGCGGCCCCCGATGCTCGACACCGCAAGCACGGCCGCCAGGAGGCGGAGGCAAATGTACCGAGGCGTCATTCCTGTCTCCTTTTCTCCCCAGAGGTTTGGGTCTTGAGATGAAGTACGGCATCGCCGCTGATGGGTGACTGGAAGGTGCGCTTGGCTCGGCCCTCGACCGGCTCACCGGCAACGAAGGTCCCTTCGACCGGGTGCAGCCACTGGACCGTAACCTCACCGGATGCCGCCGCGAGGTCCACCGTCACTTGTGGCCCAGGCATCGTGGCGAGGGCGTCCCGCCCTTGTGCTTTCGTGGCAAGGGCATCTCGCCCTTGATCTTCGCGCGCCACCGCCGCGCCGGAACCTGCCAGAGCAAGGCCAGGATGGCCTCGCGACGCAAGGGCGGGACGCCCTCGCCACGGGATGGCCGCATGGTCAGGCAGATAGACGAGGTACTCCTGGCCCGGTTCGGCCAGACAGTAGGCGGTCGAGGCCAGATCGTTATGCGGGGTCATCGCGGCCAGATTGATGCGGCGGGCCAGGGCCAGTGTAACACCCATCGCCCGCCGCGCGTTTTCGAGCTTCGCGCCGGGGTCCAGCAGTTGGGCGTACTCCATGTAGTTGATGGGATGGTGGCCCCGCAGGAACGTCTTCCAGACCCAGACGTGGTCGCCCGGCGCGCCCCAGAGATGGTCCGTGTCGGACAGGACCACCTTCTTGCCGTCGGCGGCGGGCGGGTTGTCGCGGTACCCTCCTTCCGGCGTGGGTGCGACGCAATCGGCGGGACTGTCGAACAGGACCGCGTTGCTCGGGCCGCCTTGATGGGAGCTCATCCAGACGGGATGCTGTCTGGGCTTGCCCGCCTGGTACTGTTTGATGAAGCGGATCATGTGATACTGCCAGTCGGCGGAGTCCGCGTGACTTTCGTTCGCGATCTCGTACAGGACGTTGTCCAGGTCGTTGACGGTGTCGATGACCTTCCGCACGTACGCTTCCTGCACGGCGGTGACCGCGGGCAGCTCCAGGGTGTGCAGGCGGATGGCCCGCCCGCTGCCGTCCGGGTCGCCATCGAGACCGCTGATATTGTTGTCCCTATGGAAAGGGTGTCCATCCCACCGCCAGGGCAGATCGGAAAACTGCAAAGAGTGCCCCTCGAAGAGCATGATGGCGACGTAGAAGCCTCGCCCGCCGGCGGCCATCACTCGCGAGCGCAGCCGATTGAAATACGCGGGGTCGAACTTTGTCAGATCGAATTTCGGCTTGCCGTCGAGGGCCGTCCCCGGCCCAGTCCGTACCCAGGGAGAGGGGCTGGACTGAAACGCCGCACCGTCGCGGGAATACCGGAACTTCGCCAGTTCGTTCCAGCGCCACAGCCGCACGAAGTTCGTCCCGTATCGCTCCGCGAGATCCAGGAACTCCGGGAACTCCATGGCGGTCGGCCCGGCCGATCCATCCTCTTGCACGACATCCCAGTACTGGAACCCCGTGAGGTAGACCGCCTTGCCGCTGCCGTCGGTGAAGTACCGCGCGTTTTCCGGGTGCACCTTCAGCGGCCCGTCGGTCTGGCCCGCCCATATCCGCTCGCCCGCGCCCGGCGCCGCGCCGATCAGCCACAATGACATCGCCAGTACAGCCTTGGCCATTTCCCGTCCTCTCAGTTTTGCACGGTTCATACTCTTTTCTCCGCTGTCTGGACCCTTATGGGGTGAAGGACGCTTTGGGGCACGGATGCATTGCAGGGATCCAGTCCACCCCATTCTATCCGTAGGCATTCAGTACCGCTCCTGACCTTCTTATGCTTGCCCAAGTCGACGACAGATTCTGTCAGTGAACGAGCCTCTGCCTCGTTCTTGCCACTCCTTTTCTATGCTCTCACGAGCACACTACTACCGCATTTCGCAAGCCCTGAGACTATCAAGAGTAGAGATTGCTTCGTCGCTGAAGCTCCTCGCAATGACATACTTGGGCGCCCTATGTCATTGCGAGCGAGGCTCGCCGAGCGCGGCAATCTACCACCATAGTCACGGTACCTGTAAAATGCGGTACTACAAACCAAGGCCTTGCGGCTGCCATGCGGGATAGGCTCATCTTGGAATCAGGTGCGGCTCTCCCAAACGGCGCGGGCGACGCGCAGGATGTTGCCGCCGAGGATCTTCTGGATGGCGTCGTCACTGTAGCCCCGCTGGACCAGGCCGACGGTGAACAGGGGCCAGTTGGTCCAGGCCAGGCTGGGATCGGCCCGGCCGGACAGGGAGCCTTCGGGCCAGAGGGCCTCCCAACGCGGCAGGCTGGGCGAGCCCGCGGGGCGTTTCGGGATCTTCGCCCGCTCCGCCGCCGCGTGGCGCGACTCATAGGCGATGTCGGTACCGATGGCGACGTGCTCGACGCCGAATTTTTTGGCCACGTAGTCGACGTGGTCGAGGAACGTGCCGATATGGCCCGCGCCGCCGAGAAAACCTGAGATGCAGCAGATGCCCACCAGCCCGCCCGTGTCGCAGATGGCGCGGATGACTTCGTCGGGTTTGGAGCGGATGTGACGGTGCAGTCCCTCCGCGGTCGTGTGGCTCGCGACCATCGGCTGCTGCGAGGCCTTGGCGGCGTCGAGACTCGTGCGCCAACCGGAGTGCGCCACGTCCACGATCACGCCCACGCGGTTCATCTCGGCGACGGCTGCACGGCCGAAATCGCTCAGGCCGCCGTCGGTGGCCTCGCCGCAGCCGTCGCCCAAGGGGTTGCGGCGGTTGTAGGTCACGTGCATCATGCGAATGCCGAGTTGCTGGAAGACGCAGATGAAGCCCAGCTCATCGCGGACGTTGTGCCACTGCTGCGGCAGCGGCACGCCGTTGGCACTGAAGTACAGGCACAGTCGATTCTGCCTCTTCGCAGTGACGATGTCGTCCGGGGAGACGGCTTTGAAGACCTCGTCGCGCAGCAGATCGGTGGCGTAGGTAAAGCGCGCCAGTCGCTTGATCAGGCGCAGTGGATCGTTGCTCTCCTCGCCCGCGTTCTGGAAGACGCACGTCACGCCCGCGGCGCGGAAAGCCTCCAGAAACTCCTGACGCTCGCGCTCGTCGGTGGCCATGCGGATCATTGGCAGCTCTTCGCGGAGATCGCCCAGCTCCGCCTCGGAGGCGCCTGCTTCCATCGCCCGGCGGATCACGTCGCCATCCGGCGCCGCCCGTGGCGCGAAACCGTAGGATTCGAACACCAGCGAATTCGCATGGAGCTCGAGCCCGTGCTCCAGGTCCTTCGGACTGGGCTTGAGAACGCTCAAAGCGGCTTCGCGCGCTCTACGGATCGCTTCGTTCGGCGGCGCGAGCGGCGCGGTAGCCGTGGCGAGGGCGTCCCGCCCTTGTTCTTTTGTGGCGAGGGCATCTTGGGGCTCCCCAACGCGGAATTGTGCGTTGGCGACCCCTCGTCCTCGCTCTTGGAACGATGCGGGCGCGTCGGACCTTGGCGAAGCAAGGCCAGGATGGCCTCGCGACGCAAGGGCGGGACGCCCTCGCCACGACAGGACCGCCGCGCCGAGCGAGGCCGCGCCGGCGGAGGTCTGCAAGAAACGGCGTCGGGACAAGTTCTCGATGCTCATGGTCCTACCTCATAACAGGTCACTGGATGTCTGTCACCGTGATCATCACGGTCGCGGTTTCGGATTCAGCCACGCCGTCATGGACCTTCCAGGTGAAACGGTCGGTCCCGGGGAAACCGGGCTTGGGCGTGTAGACGCGGTCGTTGTCGTCGCCCGAGAGAGTTCCGTGCGCCGGCGGGTTGACGATGGTGTAGGAGTAAGGTCCCGGGCCGTCGTCATCCGCGAACTTCAGTTGGACATACAACGCAGCGCCGGGGCGCGTCTGCAAACGCTGGTTCTCGACAACAGGCGGCTGATTTTGCGCGGGCGCCCGCTCGGCAGGGGTGGACACAGTGCGGGCGACAGAGCTGACTTTGACGTCTGGGAACCGAATCCACGCGGCGCACTCGGGTCCGAAGCCGGAAGGCTTCAGGAAGGCGTGGTCGCCCGCGCGAGCGAGGGTATGCTGCTCCTCGACGGTGCGGCCGCTGATGCAGTCGAGCCAGGTCACCGCGCAGCGCCCGGCGGGCAGGGCCTTGACGCCGAGCGGGCCTGCCAGGTTGTCGGCGTACGCGATGTAACTGCGGCCGGGGTCAGCGAGGACGTAGCGGGTCTCGCCGTGCCTCAACTCGTCGTGCGACGCCATCCGGAAGAAATCGGTCGCTTCGAAGAACCGCTGCAGGTAGCGGCATTGCCGCAGGCTCTCCACGGGCGTGCTCGCGATATCCATGCGCAGGAGCATCGGCATCAGCCCGCCCATCGCCACCGCCCAGGCATGGCGGCGCATCCACTCCTCATCGGTGCGCATGGCGGTGCTCTCGGAATAGATAACTTGATAGCGGCCGGCGGCCTTCTGCAAAGCCTCGATGGCGCCGGCGTGGGCCGCATCATCCGTCGCGCTGAGCTGCATCGAGAAGTGGTTCAGGGCGCCGCCCTCGCGCCACGCCTTGAACGTGGTGCCCGAGTGGTGATGGTTGCCGATGAGATGGCCGCGGTCGTCCGCCCGACGGATCGCCTCCGCGAGGGCCTGCACGCGGGCCGTGGTGTACCGCTCCTCGGACTCCTCGCCGACGACCCAGATCAGGTTCCGGTGGTGCTTGAACTTTTTGACGATGGTTTCCACGAACGCCTTTTCCTCCGGCCCGACCAGGTCGCCGGTGTTCCAGATCCGCGCGCTGTCGTCGTAGAAGAACAGGTAGATGAGGATGTTGTGGCGGTCCATCAGCGTGAACCACTCTTCCCACTGGTTCAGGATGTCCGGGTCCAGCCCTTTGGCCGGGTCGGAACCGATAAACGGATTGTGGGTGCGGTCGCCCTTGGCGTCGCCGCCGTGCGTGCGGACGATCTGCATGTAGATGCAGTTGCCGCCATGCTCGATCAGCTTGCGGATGCGCTGCACCTGGTCGCCGTCGCGCGTGCCGTCGGGGTTGCGGGTGCCGAGATAGAGGAACTCCTCCGGGTCGCCCGGCCCGCAGAGGAACAGATGCTTGCCGCCGTGGCGCATCAGCCACTGCGGATGCTCCGGGTCGATGACGATCTGGCCCGGCCGCGGCCCCGGCGGCGCCGCCTCGGCGCCCACGGCCGACGCGACACCGGCCAGACACCCAAGCACGATGCCGATGGCCGTCCGAAAACAGGGGGACTTGGTTTTCATGCCGTGCTCCTTCCAGTGCCGGGGGCACCTCTCCTTGCCGCCGGCACGGACAGGCTACCGCGCCGACCGGCGCCTGGCAAGCTTCCCGCCAACGTTGCGCAGTGCAACTGCATGTGGGCATAGCCACCTTGGCCCGACCTGCGAAAGACATCTGGTCGGTGGTTCGCAGCCGTTCGGAGTACCGCGTTCACGCGGGTCGGAACAGTCCTGCCCTCCCCGTTGCCGATCCTCTTTCGCGTTTGGATATGGAGCCGGCTGCGCCGCAAGACTGTCAGACCCGCCTAATGAACTTTGACGGACAAAACCGGCAATCGCGCCGCACCCGTCGTTTCGCCGATGTGCCTCGCATCAGGCAACGTGTGGTTGTCGGGTGTAGGGTGGGGCTTGCCCCACCGGGAAGCCGGACCCAAGGAAAGCGGTGGGGCAAGCCCCACCCTACCCATTACCGAACTTGCTCGTCAAAACTCATAAGGCGGAACTCCCAACGCCAAGTCCATGCTCACATGCAATTGCCCTGCTCCCGGACTGGGCGGGCTTGATTTGGTCGCGCCTGTTGCGGTATAATGGAGCCGCTTTGGAAGGGAGTAGCTATGTCGAGCAACACGACATTTCGAGAGCGCCGCCTTCTGGGCACCGGCTTCACCCTCATCGAGCTGCTGGTGGTCATCGCGATCATCGCGATCCTGATGGCGGTTCTGATGCCGGCCCTGTCCCGGGCGCGGGAGCAGGGTAAGCGCGCCGCGTGCCTGAACAACACCAAGACGCTCGCCTTCGCCTGGGTCATGTACGCCGACGAGAACGGCGGCCGGATCCCGCGGGCCAACGCCACGGAGGACCCGGCCGTCAAGCACTGCTGGATCCGCAAGCCCGCCGGGACGCTGCCCGTCGAGGCCCCCAAGGAGGTGCAACTGCAGGCGTTGCGCGACGGGGTGCTCTTCAAGTACGTCCCGAACACCAAGCTCTTTCGCTGCCCCGTCGCCAAGAGCACGGAGATGCGCACCTACAGCAGCATCCACGCCATGAACGGCGCCGATATCGGCCAGAACGCCCCGGTCGTCAAGAAGATCGACGAGCTCAAGCGGCCCGGCACGCGGATCGTCTTCATCGACGACTACGGCGAGGACTGGGACGCCGCCTGGACCGTCCACTACAACCAGCCCAAGTGGTGGAACCCCATCCCCATGCGCCACGGCAAGGGCACCGTAGCCTCCCACGCCGACGGCCACTGCGAGTTCTACAGTTGGACCGACCCCCGCACCATCGACTGGGCCCAACGGACCTGGGCCGAAGCGGAGCAGCAGCGGACCGGCGCCCTGACCACCCAGCCCGGCAACGAGGACCTCCAGAGAATCCAGAAAGCCTGCTGGGGCAAGCTCGGCTACGCGCCGTAGCGAATCCGTGACCCGGGGCCCGTGAACCGTGGCCCGAGTCACGAATCACGAGCCACGTGCCGACCCGTAGCATGGGCGTCCCGCCCATGAGTACCGCGAGCGTCCCGCTCGTGGTGACTCGTAGCATGGGCGTCCCGCCCATGGGTATCTCGAGCGTCCCGCTCGTGGCGACCCGTAGCATGGGCATCCTGCCCATGAGTATCCCGAGCGTCCCGCTCGTGGCGACCCGTAGCATGGGCATCCTGCCCATGAGTACCGCGAGCGTCCCGCTCGTGGTGGCCCGTAGCATGGGCGTCCCGCCCATGGGTATCTCGAGCGTCCCGCTCGTGGTGACCGATGGAGGGAGTCTTGGTGTCATGAAAGAGATCCTGCTACTCGCAATGCTCTTGACCGGATGGGGGTGTTCTCCCAAGAGTTGCCCGCGTGGAGACGATTACTCCCGGCCTTACCAGAGCCGGATGATGCGGGAGCTGTTCGAGCGCCGTCCCTTGGACGAGCCCATCCCCTGGCCGTCTTCGCCCCGCGACCGGGACCGTTCGCGCTAGACCGAGACAATCGCCCGGCTGTTTGGCACGAACGCATCGGGCTGGAATGATGGAATACTGGAATCGTGGGAATACCGTACTATCTCGTTGGTAACCGGGACAGAGCCCAGTTGCAGGGGACAGGCGGCCCAAGGAGAGGACGAAACGTGAGCAGAGGAGAATCCAGTGATCCGGCGGATGGGACGGCGGAGCCGGGCCGCGGGCAGTGCGGCGGCCGCAAGAAGATCCGGCCCAGCGGCGGGTACCGGCAGACCGTCAGTTTCCAGACCGCCACGATCATCTATGACGCGACGTGGTGGTTTTGCGAGAAGTTCCTCGACCCGAGATCGCGCCTGGTGGACCAGATGGTGCAGGCGGCGCGGTCGGGGCGGCAGAACATCGCGGAGGGCAGTCGTGCTTCGGCCACGTCGTCGCAGACGGAACTGCGCCTGCTCAACGTCGCGCGGTCCAGCCTGGAGGAGGTGCTGCTCGATTACGAGGATTCTCTGCGGCACCGGCATCTGGCGCTCTGGGCGGCGGACAGCGCCGAGGCGCTGGCCGTGCGGGAGGTCCCGCGGCGGTTCAAGGGGGATCGGGCCGATCAGGCGGATCTGACCGATCTGACGGATCAGCAGCGCTGGGCGCTCTATGCGCAGTGGCTGGAGCACGCCGATCCGGCGGTGCGCGCCAATGCGCTGGTCTGTTTGATCCACCAGGCGAATTTCCTCCTCGACCAGCAGATTGCGGCGGTGGAGGAGCAGTTCGTGGCGGGCGGAGGTTACAGCGAACGATTGGCGGCCCGGCGGCTGGCGGAACGGGAGAGAAGGAAGGATCAGACGGATCGGTCGGATCAGACGGATCCGACCGATCGGATTCCCGCCTGCCCGCGCTGCGGCAAGCCGATGGTCCTGCGGACGGCCAAGAGCGGCAAGAACGCCGGGCAACCATTCTGGGGTTGCTCGGGCTATCCCCAGTGCAAGGGAGTGGTCCCGGTCTGAGCGACGCGCGGACCGTAGTCCGTGGCACGGGTCACGAGTCACGGGCCACGGGCCACGGGCCGGGCCGGCGGTCAGCGGGCCGGTTGCAGGGCGAGCCAGGACTGCATCTGGTAGCTGCACGCGCATTTGGCGGAGCCCTCGGGGACCAGGACCAGGCCGCCGGCGGGGATGGCGTTGAACCAGCAGCCGGGCCGGGCGCCGCCGAAGTTGGCGGTGTCCTGGTTGCGGTGCAGGTCCCAGTAGCCGATGGTGGCGGAGCGGTAGACCAGCAGGTGGGTGCTGCCGGCCATCTGGCCGCAGCCGTAGGAACGCTGGAAGGCCCAGGGGACGGATTCGCCCGTCTTCAGGTTCCAGGCGCCGCCTTCGGCGTAGATCGTCTCGTCGTTGAGGATCGGGCGGGTCTTGTAGTCGGCCGGGTGGTCCCAGCGGCGCGTCCCGGTCCGGAGGTCGAAGGCGGCCAGGCGTCCGCCGATCTCCGAGGGCAGCTTGAAGAAGGTGTGCTTGACGGCCTGGTAGTACATCAACAGGACCTCGTGCCGGCTGCTGATGGCGATCTGGGTCCCGAAAATATCCTGGTCGTTCTGCCAGAGGACCGAGCCGGTGGCGGCGTCGAAGGCGAGCAGCGTGCCGCCGGGATGCTCGCCCGGTTGCAGGAGGGGACGGTGCTTGCCGCCCCGCTTGGGGTCCGCGATCCGGTCGGCGGGCGCGAGGGGCCGGTCGATCAGGTAGGCGCGCCCCGCGGCCAGGGCGATGGCGTTGTTGCGCAGGGAGTGCTCGGGCCGGTACTGCCACTTCCGCTCGCCGGTCCGGGCGTCCAGGACGAAGAACAGGATGGATTCGTTGCGCAGGCGGATGTTGGCATAGACGGGACTGGCCGTATGCTCGTCGTTGAGCACCGAGCCGAAGAGCAGGCCGTCCTGGTGGGCGATGTAGCCCCAGTTGCGGTGCCGGGCGCCGGGCTCGACCGGCGTTTTGAACTCACGGACCTTGCGGCCGGTCGCCAGGTCGATCTTCAGGCAGGTCTCCCCGGTGCGCACGAAGACGGCGTCCTCGCTCAGGCAGAAGAGGCTGCCGGAGTCGCCGATGCCGATGTCGTGATGCACGCCGTCCCAGTCGGCCAGCAGGCCCTTGATCGGATAGACCCACACCGTGTGGCCGTTGTACGCGTCGAGCGCGCAGAGGCCGTGCACGCCGGCCACGACGAGATAGCCGTTGCTGAACAGCGGCGCCGGGCCCTGGGCGTGGCGATCGACAATCTCGATCACCTCGTCCCGGTACCAGCCCATCTCCAGCGGCCCGCGGACGACCTCGTCGGTCGAGCACAGGGTATTGGCGGCGTCGGCGTTCTGGTGCGTCCACGAGCCGGCTCCTTCCAGCGGGCCGCGACGGCGGATCTGCCATTGCCCGGGCGCGCCGACGCAGATTGTCCCCCCGTACGGCCGCTGCAAACGGGCCATTTCCGCCGCGTTGGGGACCGCGCCGTCCCCGGCCAGGGCCTGCGACGAGACGATCAGGTTGGCGAAGCGGTCGGGATAGGGCGTGCGGCCCGGATCGCCCTGGTGAACTGTCACGCGGTTTCCGTAGACGCCCGCGTCATCGAGCATCTGCCGGGCCCGCTGGACCTTGGCGGGGTCAGCGTCAATCGCCACGACGTGCAATTGGGACTGCCGGACCAGCTCCAGGGCCAACTCGCCCGTGCCGCCGCCAAGATCGACGCACAGGCCGCTGGTGACGCCGCTCCGATCGAGAATCTCCCGGGCGATCCCGGCGTAGTCGGTCTTCAACGCGCGGCCGGCCGCCGCCGAGTCCCGGGACAGGTCCGAGGGTTGCGACCTGGTACCGCGTTTCGGAAGTCTTGCGGCTAACGAGAGGAGATTGCTTCGTCGCTGCGCTTCTCGCAATGACATAACCGGTTGCTGTCGCAAGGCCATAACTGGCGGCTGTATGTCATTGCGAGCGAGGCTGACCGAGCGCGGCAATCTCTCGTTCTGGTCTCGGAACTTGTGAGGCGCAGTATTAGCGGCGCCGAAGCAATAGATCATGCCCCGGGAGGTGGATGCGATCAGGCAGCCGTTCGCCGCGGCCAGGCCGAGGGCCTCGCCCTGGACCTCGTGCGCCCAGCGGACCCGGTCGTCGGCGAGGCTCACGGCCCGCACGATGCCCGGCCCGCCGCAGACCGCTTCTTCGCCGGCGCCGATCACTTCATACTGTCGCTCGTACGTCGTGGCCAGGAACAAGTCGACCGAGTAGCCCAGCGCTTCCACGTCCGGCCGGGCCTGGGCCAGCCCGCGCTCCAAGTGCGTCTGTTTCCGCACGTTCTCGTCGGCTTCCGCGAATCGGATCTCCGTCCGATACAGAGCCGCCAGGGAAGGCAGTTTCTTCAGAACCGCGTCGTCGCCGCCCGGCGCCGATGGAGTTTCCAGGGGGATTTCCCCCTGTTTCGCGAGTCCGCGGTACCGGACAGCATTTCCGCTACGATCCTGGGTCTCGATATCCGCCCAGCGATAGGCGAGCAGGGTCGTGCCGGTCGATTGCAGAATCCCGTCGGCCAGGACCGAGAAGACGCCTCGTCCGGCCCGCGCTCCGAGGTTGCCCGTCTGTTGTTCGAGAAAACAGCCGCCGTTGATGACGAACCGGTCGGCGGCCAGGGCCCGGGCGCCGCCGATCGAGCCATTCTGCTGCAAGCGGTAGTATTCGAACTGCCCGTCCGCGCGTCGAAACGCCGCGGGCACCGCCCGGCCGGTGGGGACGAACAGGCGCGACTCCGTGGCCACGAGGTACCCCTGGGGACTGACGCCGCTGTGGGCATTCGCGCCGCCGTGCGGCTGGGGCAGGTACAGGCCGCCGGCCTGGTCGTTGGTCCAGAGCACGTTGCCCGTGCGGGCCTCCAGCGCGTGCAGGAACACCCCGTCGCTCGGCCAAATGCCCGCGGCGTAGTAGACGATGTCCTCCAGCACCACCGGCCCGCCGCGTGCCGGCCAGCGGGAGATCATGCGCCCGTTGCCCAGACACATCCGCTCGTTCGGTCCGCCGCGATGTTTCCAGAGCAGGGCGCCCTCCTCCCGGCCGAGGGCATAGAGACAGCCGTCATCGCCGGCGACGAAGATCCGGTCGCGCCAGGCGGCCGGGGCAAACCGGACCGGGCCGTCCGTGAAGAACGTCCAGCGGACCTTTCCCGTGGCCGCGTCCAGGGCGACGATCTTGTCCTCGGCGGAGCTGCCGAAGATCACGAGTCCCCCGACGAGGATGGGCTGGCAGGCGAAATCGAAGGTGATGCGGGACGAGCTTGGCCAGGCCGGCGCCGGTCCCGTGCGGCTGCGGTGGACCCAGCGCAACTCCAGATGCTCCGGCAGGGGCTCGGCGGTATAGCCCGTTCGGGCCGCATCGGCCCGATACATCGGCCAGTCGGCCGCCTGGAGCCAAGCGCCCGTCGGCGCCAAGGCGGCCAGCGCCAAAACCAAACGACAGAGTGCATACCGCATCGACCCGGCTTGCGAGCAGTGCTTTCTCAACGGACACCTCCCATGGGACTTCATCGCCGGTGCTCCCGCACGCGACGGTCGCCATGGTACCACGACCGGGGCCTGGCCTGCAACCCGCCGGCGGCGCGACCTAGCCCAAGTTACGCTGTTGGGAAGGCCAATAGGCCTTCTTGATAGCGCCAGGGGTGTTTTTCGGCAAAAGTCTTCACTACATTTGTATCAACTCGTCGATCCTTCGA
>Ga0194125_10007866_pt1 | contig 15210 bp, 12 predicted proteins | sample TA2KigC250mmetaG_FD_148626 | JGI IMG/M metagenome (GOLD analysis project Ga0194125, IMG submission 148626) | Freshwater microbial communities from Lake Tanganyika, Tanzania - TA2015034 Kigoma Deep Cast 250m | ecosystem: Environmental > Aquatic > Freshwater > Lake | place: Tanzania: Lake... | reverse complement strand
GCTGCTCTATATCGGCCGGCCCCGCTTCCAGCCTTGCACTGCGGCGGGCATCGTCGAACTATTATTAGCCTATGGAATAGATCCAGCTGGCAAGCGAGTCGTCATCATCGGACGCTCGGTCATCGTTGGTCGGCCTTTGGCGCTGATGATGATGCTCAAGGCGCGCGGCGGCGATGCGACGGTCACCGTCTGCCATTCGCGGACGGTTGGACTACCGGAGGTGGTGCGTCAAGCCGATATTTTAATTCCGGCAATTGGCAAGGCGGAGATGGTTCGCGGCGACTGGATTAAAGATGGCGCGGCGGTGGTCGATGTCGGCATTAATCGAATTCCGGATGCGAACCAAAAGCGCGGCTACAGGCTAGTTGGCGATGCAGCCTTCGACGAAATTATGCTCAAGGCGAGCGCGGTCGCGCCGGTCCCGGGCGGCGTTGGTCCGATGACCGTGGTGATTCTGATGAGTAATGTGATGCGTGCCGCGGGATACGATATGGAAAGTATTTATTCCGGGGCTAAACAATAAAATGAGATATACAATTTTCAGATTTTTTTAGCCATAAGTTGTGAAATGTGCTCAAAAGGTTTGTGAAATATTTGCATATTCTAAGAATTGGTATTATATTTCAAAGATTAAAGAATTTAACGCATTAAATCCCGGACTGACAATGCAAATCAAGCAATCGGCGCACGTCATTATCCTGACAGCGTCATTGGCAGTATTGGCTTCCTGTGGAGGAGCCAAGAAAGGGATCACGCCAACAGCAGAAGTTCCAGTCGAGCCGGTCGTCCAGTTGGGAAATGTTGCCGAGTTCGATGGTTTGCCGCAGCAACTTACCGCCGGCGAGGCTGACAACGGAATAGGCGCGTTTCATCCTGCCGGCGACCGCGTGGTATTCCAATCCAACCGTGACGGTCGTTGGCAGATTTTTGAGTTATATCTGTCTGATAATGCAGAATTCCGGCTAATGGAAAGCGAAGCCAACGATGAAAATCCGCACTGGATGCTGAACGGCAACGGGGCGCTGTTCGTATCCGACCGCGACGGACAAGGCCAGGAATATGAGCGAGATATCTATTCCTATAATCCTGAGGATGGTCAGGTAGTGCGAATTACGAACGCTGCCGGCGATGATTGGTATCCGGTTCCGTTCGACAGCGAGAGTTTTCTCTTTTTATCCGAGCGCAATGCCTTGCCGATGGCGCTGGAATTTGCACGTTCTAATACGATTTATCGGGGTTTTATCGACGGACGCGAAGCAGTTGAATTCGTCAGCGCCGATTTCGACCCGAGTTGCCCGGCGCAACTGCCCGACGACAAAGTGTTAGTCCGGACTAAAGACGGGCGGCTCGCCCGCTATGTCGGCGCCGATGGATCGCTCGAAGTTCTTACGCCTTCAGATTACCGCATTGGGCAGATTACTTATAATCCGGTGCGCAATTTTGCGGCTTTCACTGCACGCGCTGTTGAACCCGTTTACCGTTTGTATCTTTTCGACTTGAATAGTAAAACTTTACAGGCCTGCGATACAGGGCAAGGCGAAGTGCGCTACCCTCAGTTCTCACCTGACGGCGGGAGCATTTTATTTACACAGGAAGTCGAAGGCAAATTCCAGTTATTCTTATGGAAGTTGGCGCAGTAATTGCACTATAAAATTGATGGTAAAAATGGCTATTTATTTTTATTCTTGCGATAATATTCACATATTTTGTTAGTATTATATCACAGTAAAAATGTCGTCATCCTGAAAGAAGTGAAGGAACTCGTCTCTGTTTATCCAGACGAGATGCTTCCCCCTGCCTGCGCAGGGGTCAGCATAACACATATCATTATTACTGTGATATAACACTAGCCTTCTTTTTGCATTTATCGATATTATCAGCAAATCTCAAATAACTTACTAAAATCGCACCCCAAACGGGAAGCAATGCTTGTCCTACTGCTGATTTTGGTCTCGCTGTGTTGCTATGGGGCTATTGAGTATTATGGTCACCAGCAACGACTACGACAAATACCCCTGCGCATTCATATAAATGGCACGCGCGGCAAATCGTCCGTGACCCGTCTCATAGCCGCTGGGCTGCGCGCCGGCGGTTTTAAGACGATGGCTAAGACGACCGGCACTCTGCCGCGGATCATCGATATCGACGGCAAAGAAATTCCTATCATCCGTGACCAGCGTGCGAACATTATCGAGCAGGTTAAGATATTCAAATACTTCGAACGCCGTAAGCCGCAAGCCGTGGTCGTCGAATGTATGGCGGTGCTGCCGGAATATCAGTGGATATGTGAACGTCAATTAATTCGTTCGCACATCGGCGTTATAACTAATGCCCGGCTGGATCATATCAACGAAATGGGGCATTTTCGCGAACAGATTACGCGCTCGTTATCCAACACGATGCCGGTGAAAGAGATTTATAGCGGACCATATATAAAAGAAGGCAAGCCTCTGCCGCCGGTGTTGTTCACTTCGGAGAAGCAAAATTTTCCGATTATGAAAGAAGTGGCTGAGGAACAGGGCGTTGAAATATATCGGGTCGGCGGCAAGGGTGTTACGGTGGACGAACTGCGCCGGTTTGGGCATATCGAACATCCGGCTAATGTCGGCTTAGCGCTGGCGGTCTGCGCTTGGGTGGGGATTGACCGCCAAACTGCACTGGAGGGAATGTATCGTTCGGCGCCGGATGCCGGGGCGCTGAAAATTGCCCGTTGCATCCATAACGATAAAGAGTTATTATTCGTCAATGCAATGGCGGCGAACGACCCGGAATCCACCTTAGAAATCTATCACCAAATCGCCAATCGGTTTGCACCGTTGGGCTCGCTCCTTATGTTGCTCAATTCACGCGCCGACCGCCAGGACCGCAGCATCCAACTCATCGAGATGACAGCGGCAAATGTCAATTTCGACTACTTTGTCCTGACTGGTGAGTCGCTGCATCGTTTTATGACTTATATCCCGCGCTATAATATTCCTAAGGAAAAAACAGTGGGTTTGGGTTGGATAACGCCGGAGAAGGTTTATGAGAAGTTATTCAATCTAATCGAGCGGCGCGGGACGGTCCTGGCGATTGGCAATGTCGGCGCTGGTGGTTTGGAGATTTTTCGCTATTTTTATAAACATAGGAGGCAGGAGGCTTGATCGAAATTGCAGTCGGGATCGGCGTTGCCTTCAGCCTGGTTTTTCACGAAGTCTTCGGTCTGGCGGCCGGCGGGATTGTCGTGCCGGGTTATATAGCGCTGAATTTCCACAAGCCGTTTGCGTTGCTTGGAACATTGATCGTCTCATTGATGGTGTGGGTTTGCATTAGGATAATAAGTCAATTCGTATTCGTTTATGGCCGCCGACGTATGGTCCTGGCGGTTCTACTGGGATTTATTCTCGGTTGGTTGTCGCGGCAGATTTTTGCCGACGACTTCGGCGACATAGACATAAGACTCGAAGCCATCGGTTATATTATTCCCGGTCTCATAGCCAACTGGATGGAACGACAGGGCGTCTATAAGACCATTACGACCGTTTTAATGGGCGGCGCGGTCGTTAGGTTGTTAGTCATTCTGGTTACCGGCGGGGAGATGTTTGGTAATGTATAGACCGACAATTAAATCGAATCTTTGGCTTGGTTTGATGACCATCGCCTTTTTAGGCCTTTACTGGTGGTCTGAAAGCAGCCTGGTCACGGTTAAGACGCGTTATTACGATGCAAAAATCGACGCTGCTACGACGATGCGGAAGGCTTTGGAAGTGTTGCAAAGTTATCGTCTGCCATCGCTGAACATATCGGAACAAACGAATATATCAGACCCACTGGTCTATACGCTTTTAGGCGAGAAGGACAGTCCTATCACGACCGATGAAGGGCGCATCGACGATAAGATTACAGTTCTGAATCCGAATTTTGCCGCGGCTATAGTCGAGATGTTAATACAGACCGGCGCCAAATCGAATGATACTATTGCGGTGTTGCTGACAGGGTCGATGCCGGGCGCCAATTTGGCGGTTTATTCCGCCGCCAAAGCCCTAAATTTGACGCCGATTGTGGTCACTTCCGTCGGTTCATCCTGGTGGGGCGCTAATTCGCCGGATTTCACCTGGCTGGATATGGAGCGCATCCTGGCGCAGCAGGGGATATTCCGTTTTCGCTCGGTCGCCGCATCGTTAGGCGGCAGCGACGATGAAGGCGGTCTGCGACTATCGGAAGTCGGTAAGAATATGCTCAGCGATGCAATTGAACGCAATGAAGTTATTTATATTCACGAAGGCAATTTAACTACTAATATTAAGGCGCGGGAAGAATTGTTTTCACGGATAATGCCGCTCGAACGATATAAAGCCGTGGTCAATATCGGCGGCGGCATTGCGGCTATGGGGCACCGTGAAAACGGTAAATTACTTCCCACCGGCGTGCATAAAAGGCTGCCGGTGTTGAACTATCCCGGACGAGGTTTACTGCATACCTTCGCTGCCGCTAATGTTGCAGTTGTGCATATCTACGAACCATCGGTAGTAGCCCGTAAGTTCGACCTGCCGGTTGCGATGCTGCCAATTCCCAAAGTCGGCTTAGGCCGTTTATATGAACATCAGGAATATGATTTAACGGTCGCCGCCATCGCCGTCGTTCTGATGTTGATTATCTTAGTTGTCGTAAAATATTTTGACCGCCAGCGCTACAAGTGGCGCGAAGAAGGCGTTGACCCGGACACCTTGGTCTGAAAACCTGCCGGATTTACAATGAGGAAAAAATCAATCACGCTGCCGGTGGCAGTCTTAATTCTGTTCGCTTTCACAGCCAATCTTTTAAATGCCAAGACTTGGACTTCAATTTCGCCGCAGAATGGCTCTAAATCCATCGCAACGCTTAAAGTAAAAGATAAGCCGTTGTCTTATTGGAAGTTGGATAAGTCAACACCAACTTTGATAAAGATTACCGGTCCGTCGGTCCTAAAAGTCGTTACTCGGATTGTCCTGCCGGAAAAAAAGAACAATTTGACATATTCAATTGCGGTCGAACGCGACGGAAATAAGAAGTATAAATTATCACGTTCGTCCAAATTCACTAAAACCACGACCAATCCCAAAAATCCAGCGGAACGGATTGCTGAAAGTCGTTCGATGGAATTCAAAGTCCCTGATGGCGAGCATACTTTTGCCATTATGACGCCCAAGGGCGATAAAAACACTATCTATGCCCGTTTCTTTATTTCCAATGGTAAGAAAGAGGTCGTCAATTATATAGATTTCAAGCCGGTTGGCGCGCTGGATAATGTGCCGATTGTCGTTAAAGAGCAGGAATATCTCTATCATCGTGTCCAGCCTGGCAAACCGGTGGAGTTAGAAGTCATAGGACCTACGAAAATCAAGGCTTTCGCGCGGCTGGAGTTCGACCATACGATGCGCGGCGATAAAACCTTCCGCATTCAGGTCAGCGAAGGCGCGAATATTCTCCAGACAAATCCCTTCACAGGGAAAATATCAGCGGCGGCGGCTTATAAAACGAAGACCGACAAATTGTTGTCGCGAGGATGCACTTTTTATATCGAGGTCCCGGCCGGCAAACATCGCTATAAGATTGAATCGCCGGATCCAGGTATGTCGGTTCTGCTGCGCTTCTATTTACCGCATAAAAGCCTTGGTAATGAACTTGGCAAGAAGAAAACCGGCAATGCCTGGCTATTTCCAGTAAGAGGCAATACGCAGGGCTGATGAGGCGGTTGGGTTTGATAACAACGCTGTTAGCAGCAGCGCAGCCTTTAATGGGGATGACTATCGGCGCGGGAAATGCCGCGTTTAACGCGAGTTGGATGTTGTCTTACGACAGCAACTTGCTGCGTTATTCGGATCGCGATGAAGACCGTTTTAGAAACCGCGCGGAAACTTATCCTTCGCCGATAGCCTCGTTAGACGATGTTCGTTTAGATTGGCGTTTTTCAACTGAATATCGCATCGAACTGTGGAAGAACCGGACGCTGCGGCTGCGCGGAATAGCCAACTTCGCCAACCACTATAAAGTTCCGCTTAAGAACCTGGGCTGGGTGAGTTTCGGTTTGCGGCAAGACCTAAGCCGTAAATGGACCAGCGCTTTGAATTATTTCTACGAACCCAAGTTTTATATTCGGAATTATACAGACATTCATACAGATTCGCGGCAGCGCTGCGAATTTGCCTTGAACCAGGGTTCGCTACAGTTGACTTATCGACCGCGGTGGCTCTGGGAAATCAGTGGAATATGCAAAATTAAAGATTATCAATATAATAAGTATTTCACTGAATATGACGGCCGGCTCTGGGAATTAGGCTCTGAAGCCGTAGTCCGGCCGAAGCAATGGCGTATGGCGGTTGAACTGAATTATGGAATGTTCGATAACAGCGGTTATAGTCCAAGTTCCCTGTTGTATCAGGTTGTATATGGCGAAGACAGCGAAGTCGGGCAGAGCGATTATGAAGAGACGAGTTTAGTATGGTCGGTCCAAAGGAAAATAGATGCACTAGGGTATGAAACGACCTGGAAGTTGAGCGGCGAACATAATTATCGTGTCTATACGACTGGTTTATCACTGCGGTTAGATCCGATGCACTCGCAAAGACAGGATAAAGCCCATTCAATTGAAATCAGTCCAACCTTAAAATATAATTCGGCGGTCGATTTTAGTTTGGGATATGGCTGGTCGGTGCGGCGTGTGAGCGCGCCGAGTCCGATAGTATCGCAAATAAAGAACTACGACCGCTGGACAGTTTGGCTGCGAATTGGATATTATTATGAGTAAGATGGAAATTTCTAAACATCGACATTTGTTTGAGCTGAGCAAGCCTTATATATTTAACAATGGGCCCATAGCTCAGCGGTCAGAGCTGCGGACTCATAATCCGTAGGTCCCAGGTTCAAATCCTGGTGGGCCCACTTGAGAAATAGAAATGAAAATGGAGCGTTACAACATCATTCTGAATTACTGGCGCGGTGCGAACTCTCTGGATTTTACCGCGCCTGTTTCACCATCCAAAATGGCGCCCGGCGAGACTCGCCGCGCGCTTTTTTGCTCTCAAAAAACTAAAGTTAAGGGTCAAATAAGTGCTTGAGGATTTAAATTATTTAGTTCGTCTCCAGCAGATCGACGACCATTTAGCGGAACTGCTCGATGAAAAAGGTGATTTGCCGGAACAACTGACGACTTTAAAACGCGAAATCGACAAGTATGAAGAGTTTGTGCGTCAAACTGAACATAATTTAGCCGCGAATCTTGAAATTAAACGGCAGCGCGAACGGATTATCGAAGAAGCCCGCGAACGACTGAAAAAATCGCAAGCGACCATTTTCAGCGTCAAGACGACCCGCGAATATGATGCTATCTCATCGGAAATCGAACAAGCCAAATCTCAAATTGCCGAATCCGAACGCTTATTGATAGAAGTATTAAACCGCGACGAGGAACAGCAAGGCACGGTTGTGCAGCATAAAAAACGACTTGAATTAGTTAAAAGCGAGTATGATGAGCGCCACAAGGAAATGCAGGAGCGGTTCGACGACAGTCAAGAAGAGGAGCATCAACTACAGAATGAACGCGGAAAAATTATCGTCAAACTAAAAAAACCGGTCTATGCCCACTATGAGCGCATTCGCAAGATAAGAGACGGCGTCGGCGTATCGACGCTTTCCGACGGCGCCTGTAGTTATTGTTTTTCGATGATACCGCCGCAGCGTCAATCTGAGGTGCGCCGGATGGACGATATCATCCTTTGCGAAGTATGCGGTTGTATTTTAGTCGCGAATAAAGAAATGAATAATCCAGTGTCGGGTTTTATGGCTAAGAAATAATCCTTTGCGCCTGCCAGACTTGGAGATTAGTGCTTTGTTCCTTAATTACCTATCATTAGCCTTTGTGCTTGGAGGGCGGGTTTAAACCCGCCCTCCAAGAGAAATTAAGGGACAGAGCACTAGTGCCTCGTTGCAAAAGAAACTGGCATTATAGTATAGACAGGAGGACAGGCGTCCCTGCCTGTCCCGGGAGATATGGCTGCAAAGTGGACAGGCAGGGACGCCTGTCCTCCTGTCCGACATTCTGGAAGCCAATTATGCAAGTAGATACTAGTTCATTCACTCTCGTTTTCGATGTAACTTAAATAAATTCAAACCACCACACTTAGGCTATCTACCGATAACCCGCCAATAAAAAGGAGACCGGCCGGACGGTCGCGTCCCGTTTATACGGGATGAGGAAAGTCCGAACTCCACAGGACAGGGCGCTTGCTGTAAAGCAAGGTCGATGTTAATCGAACGGACAGCGCCACAGAAAACAAACTTACCGGCATTACCGGTTAAGGTGAAAAGGTGAACCGCACCGCATCGACTGTGAGGTCGATGACTGGCAAGCCCCGCCCGGAGCAAGACCAAGCAGCGGAGAGCAGTTCGTCTGCGCGAAATGGTCCGTTTCGCCATTATCTGCGGGTAGGTTGCAGCGGCGTATTTTTACGCTTAGAGATGAATGACCGTTTAAACAGAATTCGGCTTATGAGCCGGTCTCCCTCTACTTAAGTTACATCACAGTATAATGTTTCTTGAAAATCTTCTCAAAAGATTGCTGTTGCAGGATGTCTGCGTCTTGTAATAAGGGAATCTCTGCGGCCAGTTCATTAGTGAAAATTATCAAGAAACTCTCTTGGCTGACGACAGCGGTGAATGAGAGTAACGCCAAGTCAGCAGATAATTCTATATTCACTCATCAGCGAGTTCAGGCGCGGGATGATTTTATCCCGTTAAAATAAAATGCAAACTAAATGGGAATACTATAGCGCTTACGATGCGGATGCTGTCAGAGCGATGATGCGCGAATTTCGGGTGCCGCGTGCGGTGGCGCGCGTTTTGTTCAATCGCGGCATAATTGAGAAGGAAGATGTCTGGCAATTTCTGCATCCGAAAACCGATTATCTGCTCGATGCATTTCTCTTAAAAGATATGTCATCGGCGGTTGGACGGGTCATCCGGGCGCTGCGCGAACGCGAGAAGATTTTAATCTATGGCGATTACGATGTTGACGGTATCACTGCGGTTTCGATGTTGTATCTATTTCTCAAGGACCTCGGCGGCGAAGTTGCCTTTTACATTCCCGACCGTTCATCGGAAGGCTACGGTCTTTCGATTGCCGGCATAGAAGAAGCCTCGAAACTCGGCTGCAGCCTCATCATCAGCGTTGACTGCGGCATAACTTCGGTCGAGGAAGTCGAACATGCTCACCGCGCCAATATCGATGTCATAATCTCCGACCATCATGAGCCGGGTGAACAATTGCCATCGGCGCTGGCGGTGCTGGACCCGAAGCGACCGGACGATGAGTATCCATTCAAAGAATTGGCTGGCGTCGGCGTGGCTTATAAGTTGGCACAAGGCGTCGTTATGCAATTAGGTTTGGATGTTTCCTATTTGGAGAAATATCTCGATTTAGTCGCCATCGGCAGCGCCGCGGACATCGTGCCGCTCATCGGCGAGAACCGCGTTTTTGTCAAAATTGGATTAGAAAAACTGAACAAACAGGGGCAGGAAGGTCTGACGACCCTCATTCGCACTGCCGGTTTGCATTTAGGCGCTATCGATGTCGGACAGATAATCTATGGTTTGGCGCCGCGTATCAATGCCGTCGGCAGATTAGGACACGCCCAGCCGGCGGTCGATCTGCTCATCACCCGCAATCAGTTCCAGGCGCAGAAGATGGCGGCGATTTTGGAAGAAGAGAATCGCCACCGCAAAGAGATCGACACGCGCACGCTTCACGAAGCGCTTAATAAAATCGAACGCGAATACGACCCCGATAGCGACTATGTCATTGTCTTATCATCTGTCGATTGGCATCCCGGGGTCATCGGCATCGTGGCGTCGCGCATCATTGAGAAATTCTATCGGCCGACGGTAATGATAACTATCGAAGGTAAAATCGGCAAAGGCTCAGCGCGCAGCATTCCTAATTTTGATTTACACTCGGCTCTGAAGGCTTGCTCGGACCTGTTCCTGCAGTTCGGCGGGCATAAGTATGCCGCCGGACTTACTATTTATGAAGAACGTATCCCCGAATTCAAGCGTCGTTTCAACGAAGTTGCCAAGTCGCTGTTGCAGCCGGAAGATTTGATACCTAAGATAAAAATCGACGACGAGATTGAAATCGACGAATTGAACACCGAACTGGTGCGGATGCTCGGACTGCTTGCGCCATTCGGACCGCGAAATAGTCGACCTTGTTTCGTTACATCGAATCTGGAGATCTTTGGGCAGCCACGCGTTGTAGGGACGAACCATCTGAAGTTCCGCGTGCGCAAGAGCAGCATACTCTTCGACGCTATTGCTTTTAATCGCGCCGACGACGTGCAGTTCATAAACAACGGCGATTTAATCGATTTAGTCTATTATATTGAGGAAAACAATTGGATGGATCGCAATTCGCTGCAAATGAAGGTCAGGGATTTTAGACCGGCGGATACGAACTAACTTTTGCCATCCAAATTGCAATAATCGAATTTTATTAACCTAAATAATTCGGAGAAATAAATGTCTGAGGTTGGGATTGTCGGCTATGGGGCTTATCTGCCGCGCTATCGTATCAAGGTGGAGTCGATAGCCGCGGTCTGGGGCGCCGACGCCGAGAGTTACAAGCGAGGATTGTATCTGTTCGAGAAGTCTGTTCCGGGCTTAGACCAGGATACGATCACGATGGCGGTGGAGGCTTCGCGCTACGCGCTCAAACGCGCCGGAGTTCAAGGCAAACAATTAGGCGCGGTATATGTGGGTTCTGAGTCGCATCCTTATGCGGTGAAGCCGACTGGAACGGTGCTGGCTGAAGCAATTGGTGCGACGCCGGTTTGTCATACCGCCGATTTTGAATTTGCCTGCAAAGCCGGAACTGAAGCAATGTATGTCTCTTATGCGCAAGTCAAAGCCGGACTCATTCAATATGGCTTGGGCGTCGGCGCCGACACCTCGCAAGGCGCGCCGGGCGATGCGCTGGAGTATTCGGCTTCCGCCGGCGCAGCGGCTTTTGTGTTCGGCGCACAAGAAATCGTCGCCCGCGTCGACCATACATACTCCTTTATGACCGACACGCCGGATTTTTGGCGGCGCGAGCATCAATTCTATCCGCAGCACGGCGGACGCTTCACCGGCGAACCGGCTTATTTCAAGCACACTTTAGGCGCGGCTAAAGGCATTATGGCGCTCGCAAAGATGAAACCGACCGATTTTCGCTATGTCGTATTTCATCAACCCAACGGCAAATTTCCAATGGAAGCCGGCAAACGGCTCGGTTTTACCAAAGAGCAATATGAGACCGGGCTGGTTACCCCGTGGCTGGGTAATACTTATTCCGGAGCGTCGCCGATTGGACTTACGGCTATTCTCGATGTCGCCAAACCGGGCGATAGAATCCTTATGGTTTCCTTCGGTTCAGGCGCCGGGTCGGATGCTTTTATCTACACTGTAACCGACCGGATATTGGAAATCCAGAACCAGGCGCCGAAAACTCGCCCGCAGTTGGATGAGAACAAGTTCTATCTCGACTATGGGAAGTATGCCAAGTTCCGCGGAAAGATAATCCGGAATGAGAAGTAGTTTATATGCCGTTGCAAACACGGCAGCCGCAAGTTTCTAATCCAATTACTAACGTATTGAGCAATAGCCTCTCGTTTGAGGGGTAATGCAAGTGCGGATGAGAGCAAATTCGCACAATTGTCGAAGAATTTTCAAAGTCATTAACGCAGGTTCGGCCTGCTTAAAATAGGGGTTTCAAAATGCGAGATGTAGCCATAGTTGGCGTTGGAATTCATAAATGGGGTGAGTTGTGGAATATGTCGCTGCGTGATATGTTCGCGTTGGCTGGCAGCCGGGCGATAGAAGACGCCGGGATTGACCACATCGATTCAATGTATATCGGCTGTATGTCGAGCGGATTGTTCACAGCGCAGGAACATTTGGCGTCGCTGTTAGCCGATTATTTGGGCGTTCTGCCGGCGCCGGCAGCGCGGGTCGAATCGGCTTGCGCGTCCGGCGGGCTGGCTTTCAGAATGGGCTGGATGGAGGTTGCATCGGGGCTGTCGGATATCGTGTTAGTAGGCGGCGTCGAGAAGATGACCGATGTCAACGGCGATGAAGCCACCTTCGCGCTTTCAACCGCAGCCGACACTGAGTATGAAGGCTATCAAGGCGCGACATTTCCGGCGCTCTATGCTTTGATGGCGCGGGCTCATATAGATAAATACGGCACGACACTGGAACAAATGTCACAAGTGGCGGTCAAGAGCCATTCCAATGGCGCGCTCAATCCCGATGCCCAATATCCCTTTCCGGTGACCTTAGAACAAGTAATGAAATCGACGCTGGTAGCCGAACCGCTGCGTTTGTTGCATTGTTCGCCCATCACTGACGGCGCGGCGGCGGTCATCCTGGTGCCTGCCGATATAGCCAAGGCTAAGTTTAAGAAGCGTCCCTTAGTGGTAGTGACCGGCGCTGGACACGCCACGGATACTATTGCTTTGCATTCGCGTAAGGACTTAACCTGGATGAACAGCACCGAAATCGCCGCCAAGAAAGCCTATCAGATGGCGAATATCGGGCCTAAAGATATTGATTTTGCCGAAGTGCACGATTGTTTTTCGATTGCTGAAATTATCGTAACCGAGTCGCTGGGCTTTTTTGAGGCGGGGCAGGGTGGACCGGCTGCTGAGAAAGGCATCACAGCGCGCGACGGAGCCAAGCCCATTAACACTTCCGGCGGTCTCAAGTCGAAAGGACATCCGGTCGGCGCGACCGGCGTCGCGCAAATCATCGAAGTTGTCCGTCAACTTTGGGGCGAAGCCGGCACTCGGCAGTTGAATAACGTCCGCCGGGGACTAACCCAAAATATGGGCGGCACCGGCGGCAGTGCACTCGTGCATATCTTAGAAAAACGCGGATAAGGAGTTTAAAATGAAAATACGTTCCCCGCGCTATGCGCGCGAAATACCGCAACGATATCGCTGCGAAGCCGTCAAGGCTGAAACTGGCGAAATATTCTTCCCCCCGCGGGTAGTTTATCCAAAAGGCGTCAAAGTCGCACCGCATACATTGGCACAGACCGGCAAGGTGCTGTCATATACAATCCTGAATGTCGCGCCGATGGAATACAGCGATTTGACGCCTTATGCCTTGGGCGTCATCGAACTGGACGATGGCGCGCGCATCACCGCGCAAATCGTCGATATAGACACGGCTGAAATCAAGACCGGTATGCCGGTGAAAATCGAATTCCGGAAACTGCGAACGGAAGGCGATGAAGGGCTGCTCTGCTATGGCTATAAGGTCGTGCCGATGCGATAGTCGGGATAATTCACAACGGATTGAATAGATAAAACAGATGCAGATTTACCTTTTCCGTTCTATCCGTTCAATCCGTTGTGAATTCATCTATCTTTCTTCCGGCGGCTTGACCTTCCTGAAGTTCGCCCACAATGCAATATCATAGCCTATCTTTAAACCCGCCCCGATGATTAAAGGCACCATCAGCGCCATTCCGCTCATCATCATCCCGGCAAAGGATGGCGCGATTGCCCAGCCACCCATCCTTACCAGATTTGTCACACTCGATGCAAAAATACGCTCGTCCGGTTTGACGACCGCCATTACATAAGATTGCCGCGTCGGCACATCCATCTCCACTAAACCCTCGCGCAATAAGAACAGAATCGAGGCAATCCAGAAACTCGGCGCGAAAGCGACGGTTATCAACAGCAGACTCGATGGAATATGCGTGAAGACCATTGTGTTGACCAGTCCGATATGTTTTGCCAACCAGGCGGCGCCGAAATGCGACAATGCGTTCAGGGCGCGCGCGCCAAAGAATAAAATCCCAATTTCACTCAAACTGACATCGAAACGTTGGAAGAAGAAGTATGACAACAGCGCGGTTGTCAGAAAGCCGCCGCCGAGGCTGTCGATAAAAAAGAGGGATGATATTTTCCAGACGACGCGTTTAGTTTCCTTAGTTATTCTCTGTTTAGGCAAGGCTTGCCGCGAATTCAAGTTTTCGGCTTCGACTTTGGATGATAAGCCAAGATACATAATGATAGTCGCGGCGTTCATCAGCGCATAGATAACGAGCAGAGTTCGGTAACCGGGGAGTCCAACCAGCCCTAAGGCGGCTGGCAGGAGCGCCGGGATACCAACTAATAAGCCGCCTATGGCGTGTCCGGCATCTTGCAGAACATTATACCAGGCGAAGGCTTGCGTGCGCTGCTGTGGACTGACCGTTGAGGGTAGTATGGCTTGTTCCAATATCAACGACGCGCTGCGGTCGCGCCCCATCCCATTCAACATTCCGAAGAATGAAATAAAGGATAATAGAATAGGCGAGGAGGTCAGGGCTGCGCCTAGGCCTATGACCGAAGTTAATCCGGCGATAAAGATGAGCCGGAAACGTCTTCCGATGCGGTCGCCGGTCAAAGTAACTATGAGCGCCGCCAGCGCGCCGCCGGCAAGTCCGGCGCCGATGATGAAGCCGACCGCCAGCGAATCCAACTTTAAATCGGCTAAATATACGCCCAATAACACGCCGAGCAACCCGGTGGCAGACGCCCGCAGGAAAGCGGCGGTATATATTCGATAACGGTCGGCGTTATATTCTAAAAATTTCGATTTATTGATTAAAATCATAGGTTTTGGGTTATGATAAGGGAATATTACTCAGGCTGCCATTCGAGGTCGGCAACCTTCGTTTGCAACGCTTTAAAAATACGTGCTATCTCCGCCTCGAGTATATTTACCAAATTTATAGTGATGTCGTAATTACGCTCATCGTTTATGAGGGTCGGATCAGGCACATCCGGATTATCGAGTGGCTCTTGACGAGCGAAATTGCGCAAAGTGAAAATTCGGTCCGACATGTGCGGAGCGATGGCTATCAACTTTAGACGCTGCGCTTCTTCCATCGCGAATATCCAGCGATATTGGGCGAGCATCCGCTTATCGACCCGACGCGAGCGATGCTGCGATAGATTGATTTTATATCGCTCTAAGAAATAATTGTAAATTATACGATAAACAGGCGAAGATGCGCGGGCTTGCAGTCCGGCTGAGCCGATGGTCCAGTTTTCACCGGATTCTTGAGCCATTCGCTTGAATAAAGCCTCAGCTGCCGGACTACGGGTCATATTTGCTGTGCAGATGAACAGAACACTGCGCAGCGGCGGCTGTTTGGATTTA
>Ga0194125_10007863_pt1 | contig 15214 bp, 10 predicted proteins | sample TA2KigC250mmetaG_FD_148626 | JGI IMG/M metagenome (GOLD analysis project Ga0194125, IMG submission 148626) | Freshwater microbial communities from Lake Tanganyika, Tanzania - TA2015034 Kigoma Deep Cast 250m | ecosystem: Environmental > Aquatic > Freshwater > Lake | place: Tanzania: Lake... | reverse complement strand
TGGGGAACCACTCGGGAGGGCGCCACATCGAGCGGATCCACTCCCGATAGGCTTCGCCTCCGCTCTGCGACTCATACCAGAGCGCCTCCGAGTAGCGCGCGAATCCCTCGTTCAGCCACATGTGTTCCCATGAGGCGAGGGTCACCATGTTGCCCCACCACTGGTGAGCCAGCTCGTGCGCTACCACCCAGTCGTTTGCGTCGGTCCCATCCACCAGGTATTCCCCGTAGGAGGTGAGGGTCTGGTTTTCCATCGCCCCGCCCCACGAGAACTCCGCCATCCCGTACTTCTCTCCATGGAACGGGTAGGGGCCGAAGCGCTCTTCGAAGGCGGCGAGCATGAGGGGGATCCTGCCCCAGGATCGCTCCGCGGCCTCGCGGTGCTCCGGGTAAGGGAGGTAGAGGAGGGGAAGGGTCCGGCCATCGGCGGAGCGGTAGGTGTCGGTGAAGGGCTCGTAGTTCGTGCACGCCACGCTGATGAGGTAGGGAGCGATCGGATAATCCTCGCGCCAGGTCATTATGCGGCGACCCTCCACCGCGTCGTCGGCCTCATCGGAGACGAGGAGACCGTTCGATCCCGCATAGAGGGTGTCGGGCACGGTCAGGACGATCTCCGCGGTCACTTTGTCGTCGGGAACGTCCTTGCAGGGCCACCAGCTCGAGGCCGAAGAGGGCTCGCTCAGGGTGTAGGCGGCCGGCACGCCGTCGCGGCTCTGGAAGGAGAAGCCGAGCAGTCCGTCGCGCGGGGGACGCCCCGCGTAGGAGATCCGTACCTCCTCGCGCGCGCCCGGCGGGAGGGGAGGGTCCATCTCGATCAGGAGCTTGCGTCCCTCATGCCGGAAGAGGGCCTCGCGCCCCCCGAGACGGACGCGCAGGACGTGGAGCGAGTCGGTGAAGTCGAGATCGAGCGTCTCGAGGAGGCGCGTGGCGGCGATCGCGTGGCGGACCTCCCCGCGCAGGCGGCGTGCGCCGAAATCGAGCACAAGCTCGAGGCGCACGTGCTCGCAGTCGTAACCGCGATCGTCGCGGCCTTTCGCGACGACCTGGATCGGTGGATCTGTCTTCCCCGGCGGAAGCGGACTCGCATCAGGCAGTCCGCCTTGGTGAGGCGCCGATCCTCCCTCCGCCGCGGGAAAGAGCATGAGAATGGCACAGAGCGCGCCGCGGAGATGATCTCCCGCGCCGAGGCCGGTCGTCTTTCGGCCCCGCCGGAGGATCATCGCTGTTCCTCCCCGGCGATCAGGTTGGCGATGCGGGCCGCTTCGATTCCCCTGAACCCGAGGAGCCTCTCGATCGTGCGGCCGATCTCGCTATTCGGCGTGGAGGCTCCGGCGGTGAGTCCAACCAGAATGGGACCCGGCGGCAGCCACCCGCCCTCGACAACGGGGTCCGGATCCCCGAGCGGCTTGTGCCGGATCCAGCGCCCGGAGATCAGGTCGCGGCTGCTCTGCACGTGGTAGGTACTCGCCCTTCCCCGGCCGATCTCGACAAGGTGGGCCGTGTTGCTGCTGTTGAATCCGCCGATCACCAGCAGCAGATCGGGGCTCTCCTGGAGCAGCTCTTCGACCGCGTCCTGGCGATCCTGCGTCGCGCTGCAGATCGTCTCGAAGCTCGCGAATCTCTCGGCCGCGCCGTCCTCGCCGTGGCGCGCCTCGAAGCTCGCGCGCAGCGCCTCCGCGATTCGCAGCGACTCAGAGGAGAGCATCGTGGTCTGGTTCGCGAGCCCGATTCGTTCGAGATGGCGTCGTGGATCGAACCCTGGGGACGTCGCGCTCCTGAGATCCGAGAGGAGACCATCGAGGTCCGCTCGACCCTCGATGAATGCGCAGATCCGACGCGCCTGATCCAGATCGCGGACAACGACGTACTCCCCGCCGTGAAGGAGGACCTGCGAACAGGTGGCCCTGGTCTCTTCATGCTCCACCTTTCCGTGGATGATGGAGGTGCGATCCTGGCGGGCGTAGCGCGCGACGGCCTTCCAGACATTGAGAACCGAGCCGCAGGTCGTGTCGACCAGGATCGCTCCAAGCTCCCGCAGTCGCCGCAGCTCCTCCTGCTCGATTCCGAAGGCGGGAATCAGGGCGACATCCTCGCGCCTGAGCCCGGCGAACCGATCCCCGGGCGATCCCGGCGGCGGCAGGCGCCGGATCCCCATCTCCTGCAGGCGTTGATTGACCCACGGATTGTGGATGATCTCCCCGGTGATGAAGATCCGCTTGTCCGGGAATCGCAGACGAGCCTCGTACGCGTACTCCACCGCGCGATCCACGCCGTAACAGAATCCGAACTCCCTCGCGAGGACCACCGTCGTGTCATCGCACTTGAGGCGGCGTCCGTGGGTGCGGAGGTAGTCGACCAGGGCGCTCCTGTAATCGTGCTCGAGCGCGGGGAGGATCTCGCCCCGCATCCCCAGCCCCTTTCGATAGTAGTTCGACCCGCCCTCGCTCATCGCCTCGCAGCTCCTACCTCGATTCTACCCGTTTCCGGCCGGGATTCGGATCGCTGATTGTCGTCCGGCCTCGCCGAACGGCGGCCCTTCGCGACGCGGGACCCGCGCGACGCCGGATGCCGGGCCGGGCGATCTCAGGCTATGCTCGGCTCGGATGCGCGACTCGGGAGGGGAGGGACTTGTGGATCGTTACCGCGATGCGAATCGGGAGCTGTGGAATCTCTGGACCGGGCTTCACGAGACGTCTCCTCAGTACGACCTGCGGGGGTTCAGGGAGGGGAAGTGCGCGCTCAAGCCGATCGAGCTGGTCGAGCTCGGGGATGTCCGGGGCAGATCGCTCCTTCACCTGCAATGCCACTTCGGTCTCGATACCCTCTCATGGGCGCGGAGGGGCGCAGCCGTGACCGGAGTCGACTTCTCGGACGCCTCGGTGCGCCTCGCGCGCTCGATCGCGGAGGAGACGGCGATCCGGGCGGAGTTTCTCTGTTGCGATCTCTACGATCTCCCTCGCTGCCTGGATCGATCGTTCGACATCGTCTTCACGTCGTACGGCGTTCTCGCGTGGCTTCCGGATCTCGATGGGTGGGCGCGGGTCGTTGAGAGGTTCCTCAATCCAGGCGGGATCTTCTACATCGTTGAGATCCATCCCTTCTCGTACGTGTTCGACAACGGCCCCGGGGCGACGGACCTGCGGGTCACAGTGCCCTACTTCCGCAGCGGTGACCCGCTGCGCTTCGAGGAACAGGGATCCTACGCCGCGCCGGACGCCCCGGTCCGCTCGATCAGCTACGAGTGGCCCTATCCTCTGGGGAATGTCCTGACGGCGCTCATCGGCGCGGGGCTTCGGATCGAGTACGTGCGCGAGTATCCGTACACGGTCTACCCCGCTCTTCCGTTTCTCAGGAGGGGAGACGATGGGCTCTGGAGGTTCCCCGACGGCATGATCCCGATCCCGCTCCTGTTCTCGCTGAAGGCAAGAAAGGAGCCTCCCCGGCAGGGCTGATCCCAGGACTTCCGGGCGGCGCCGGATGCCGAGCCGGGCGGTTTGACGGTTCGGCCCGTTCCGTATATCCTCTGCGGAACCGTGCATGGGTGTTAGGGGAAGGCGCGCAAGCGCCGGGGAGGATGAGATGAGCGTACGGATCGGGGATGGCAGGCTCACCTGCGAGGATGTCCACCGGGTCGCGCGGAAGGGGGAGCAGGTCGAGCTGACGGAGTCGGCGCTGAAGCGGATCGCCCACTGCCGGGAGTTCGTCGAGAGACAGGTCCGGGAGCGCGCCGTGATGTACGGGATCACGACCGGCATCGGCGAGCTCTCCGAGACGATCCTAGATCCGGATCAGACCGAGCGCTTCCAGCGTTTCCTCGTCTACAGCCATGCCGCGGGGTACGGAGAGCCCCTCCAGGGCGCCGACGCGCGTTCGGCGATCATCTCGAGGATGTCGGTCCTGAGCCAGGGACATTCCGGCATCCGTCCCGTTCTCGTCGAACACATGCGCGAGATGCTCAATCGCGGCGTCACCCCGGTCATGTGCGAGAAGGGGTCGGTCGGCGCTTGCGGCGACCTGTCTCCGATGTCTCAGTTCGCCCTCGTCCTCATCGGGGAGGGGGAGGCGTTCCACAAGGGGGAGCGGCTGCCCGCGAGCGAGGCGATGAAGCGGGCCGGCATCCCGCTTCTCCAGTTCGAGGCGCGCGACGGCCTGGCCTCGATCAACGGGAGCAACTGCATCAGCGGGATGGGCGCGCTCGAGATCGTCGACGCTCTCCAGTGGCTGCGGCAGCACGACATCGCGGCTGCGATGACGCTCGAAGTCGTCAATGCGAACATGGCCGCCTACGACCCGCGGATCCACAAGGTGCGCGGCTTCCCCGGCGCGCAGGAATGCGCGGCGAGCGTGCGGCAGATCGTCGACGGGAGCGTGATGCTGCAGCAGAAGGGGAAGAAGGTGCAGGACGCCTATTCCCTGCGCAGCACGCCGCAGGTCGCCGGAGCCGCGCGCGACGCGCTGAAGTACGCTCGGTCCCAGATCGAGATCGAGCTCAACGGCGTGGGGGACAACCCGATCTTCCTCCCGGACGATGACGGCGGCACCTACCTGACGGGCGCGAACTTCCAGGGCACTCCGATGGCCTTCGGGCTCGAGCTCCTCGGGACGGCGATCACCACCGTCGCCGTCCTCTCAGAGCGCAGGCTGAATCGCCTCCTGAACCGGAACCTGAGCTGCGGGCTTCCCGCCTTTCTCACCAAGGGGGCGGGGATGTTCTCAGGGATGATGCTCGCCCAGTACACCGCCGGGGCGCTCTGCTGCGAGAGTCGCATCCTCTCCCATCCCGCGGCGACCGGTTCGATTCCCGCCGCGGCGGACCAGGAGGACTTCGTCTCGATGGGGATGACGACGACCCTCAAGATGAAGCAGATCCAGAAGAACGCCCAGGCGGTCCTCGGGATCGAGCTCATGGCGGCCGCCCAGGCATTCGACTTCCGCAGGCCGCTGAAGGCGGGGAAGGGGTCCGAGGCCGCCTACGAGGTGATTCGCAAGCATGTCGCCTATCTCGACGAGGACCGGCCGCTCCACGGGGATATCAACGCGATGGCGGCGCTCGTCGAATCGGGAGAGATCCTCGAAGCGGTCGAGCGGGCGGTGGGCAAGCTCCCCTAGCCGGGGGCGTGCCCGAGGTTCGCGCGAAGGATGAGGGAAGCCGAGATAGCAGGCGGCTTCCGTAGCGGTTATGCTGCGCTCGTCGGCCGGCCGAACTCCGGCAAGTCGACCCTCTTGAACCGCCTCGTCCAGCACAGGCTCGCCATCGTGAGCCCGCGGCCGCAGACTACCCGCAGGCGCACCCTGGGAATCGTCCAGGCCCCCGGCCATCAGATGATCCTGCTCGACACGCCGGGGATCATCGACCCCGCCTACCCCCTACAGCAGGCCCTGATGCGGACAGTGACCGACGTCCTCGGCGACTCCGACATCGCGGTGCTCCTTCTCGACGCGGCCCGGGAGGGAGCAGAGCCCCCCGAGATTCCCGAGTGCGTCCGCTCCTTCGCCGGGACGAGGATCGCCGTTCTCAACAAGATCGACCTCCTCAGGCGCCGCGAGGAGATGATCCCTCTTCTCCAGTCGATCGCCGACTCCGGCCTCTTCGCGGAGGTGGTTCCGGTGTCGGCTCTGACGGGGGAGAGGATCGAGAACCTGGTCTCCGTCCTGGTGGCCCACCTCCCCGAAGGCCCTCCCTTCTATCCCCCGGAGCAACTCGCCGAGCAGCCCGAGCGCTTCTTCGCGGGGGAGCTGATCCGCGAGCAGGTCTTCCTCCGCTTCCGCGAAGAGGTTCCCTACTCCGTCGAGGTCGTGATCGATGACTTCAAGGAGCGCGCGGGTGCAAGGGACTATATCTGCGCGACGCTCCTGGTCGAGCACGAGTCGCAGAAGGGGATCCTGATCGGGCGCGGCGGGCAGGCGATACGCTCGCTGGGCGAGGCGTCCCGCCTGGCGATCGAGGATTTCCTCGGCAGACCGGTCTACCTTGAGCTTCGCGTGAAGGTGGCTCCGAAGTGGCGCAGCGACGAGGCGGCCCTGCGTCGTCTCGGATACCGCCCTTGAGTCCGGGACTGTCGGCGGCGTCGCTTCCGCTCGGAGAGATCGCGGCCCTGGGAGCCGCGGCGCTCTGGGCCGTATCGACAATCATCTGGACGCGCCAGATGGAAGTCAGCTGGCCGCAAGCGATGAACCTCTTCAAGACCGGCCTCTGCCTGCCGCTCTTCATCGTCACGCTTCTCGCGACGGGAGCGGGGCGGTCGTTCCTCGAGATCGGCGCCCCCGCGATCGGGATCCTCCTCGTGAGCGGCATCATCGGGATGTCTTTGGGAGACACGGCCTACTTCTCGGCGCTGACGCGGATCGGCGCGAGGCGCACGATGCTGATCCAGTGTCTCGCTCCCTTGTTCGCCGCGCTCCTGTCGGCGGCCCTCGGCGAGCCCCTTCCGGGCGCGATCGCCGCATCGGGCGTTCTCCTGGTCCTCCTGGGATTGATCCTCGTCCTACGGGAGCGCCCCGTGGGGGTGATCCACCCCAGTCGCGCGCGAAGCGGGATCCTCCTCGCCATGACGGCCGCTCTCTGCCAGGCCCTCGGCATCGTTCTCACCAAGAAGGGGCTCGCCCATGCGACGGTCCTTCAAGCGAGCACGATCCGGATCGCCGGCGGGGTGATGGGGATCCTGCTGCTGGAGCTCTTGCACGGCCAGCTCACGGCGACTGTCCGGCACGCGCTGCGTCCCCCCTCCCTTGGACGGATCGTGCCGGCAGCGCTGATGGGGAGCTTCCTGGGCTTCTTCCTCTTTCAGGAAGCGGTGCGGCACACGGAGCCGGCGGTCGCCGCGGCGCTGACAGGGACCTCGCCGCTCTTCGTGGCCCCCTTGAGCGTTCTCTTCCTCGGAGAGATGATGCGCGCCGGAGGCTGGGTCGGGACTATCCTCGCGGTCGCGGGCGTCGTGGTCGCGATGCTCGGATGATCCCCCCGGCCGCGTGACGATGGGACAGGAGGCGCGCTTGAACGATCATCCTCTCTGGACGACCGACCCGGCCGTGCGGCAGGCCTATTCCGAGGACGCGTCCGGACTGATCGGCCTGCCTGACGCGGTCGCGCGACCGAAGGAGGAGAAGGAGATCGTGGAGATCATCCGCGCCTGCGCGGCGAGGAAGATCCCCGTGACCCCGCAGGGAAGCCGGTCGAGCACGGTGGCGGGCCCCCTCGCTTTCGGGGGGCTCGCGCTCAGCCTGGAGGGGATGGACCGGGTGATCGACCTGGACCTCGTCCACCGACTGGCGATCGTCGAGCCTGGCGTGAACCTCGGCGAGTTCAAGAGGTCACTCGCGGGGACCGGGCTCTTCTACGCGCCCGATCCGACGAGCGAGGACGAGAGCACCGTCGGCGGCAGCATCGCCGCGAACGCGAGCGGCGCGAGATCGTATCGCTACGGCTCGACGCGCGGGCACATCCGCGCGCTCCGGGTCGTTCTGGGCGATGGGTCGGTCACCGAGGTGACCCGGAGCAGGGCAAGCAAGAACACGGCGGGCTACTTCGGTTTCCAGGATCCCGTCGATCTCCTCGTGGGAAGCGAAGGGACGCTTGGGATCGTTACGCGCGCGACGCTCGATCTTCTTCCCGCCCCGCCGGGATTCCTCGCGGCGATGGGGTTTTTCCCATCGCTCGCTGAGGCCCTCGGCTTTGCGCTTGCCGCGGACGAGTCGCGTCGCGCGGGACGACTCCGACCGCGCTGCCTCGAGCTATTCGATGAGGGTTCCCTCGATCTCATCCGGCCAGTCGAGACCGGGATCAAGATCCCCGAGGGGACGAGGGCCGCCATCTTCTTCGAGCAGGAGTATGCGGGGGAGGATGACGACGGAGGCATGGAAGACTGGTACGGCCTCCTCGAAGCGTCGGGGGCGTACGCCGACGCGACCGTCGTCGCGGCCAACGAGGAGCGCCAGACGGAGCTCCGCAAGCTGCGGCACGCCATTCCCGCGGGCATGAACGAGAAGGGGCAGGCCGCGCGCGACATGGGGGGGCGCAAGCTCTCGACGGACTGGGCCGTTCCGCTGGACGAGCTTCCGCGGATGATCGAGGAGGCGAGCCGGATCGTCCGCGACACATTCGGCGGCTTCTTCATTCGCTATGGCCACATCGGCAACGGGCACCCCCACTTCAATCTCCTCGCCGAGGACGCGGCGGCCCTCGAGAGGGCGCGAGAGGCGACCCACCGAATGGCGCTTCTCGCCGTCGAGCGGGGAGGGACGGTCACCGCGGAACACGGCGTCGGGAAGGTCAAGCGGGAGTACTTGAAGTACCAGTACCCGGCCTGGGTCGTGGAGGCGATGCGCGCCGTGAAGCGGAGGCTCGATCCCGCGGGAGTCCTCGCGCCGGGGAACATCTTCGAATAGCGGATCGGGGCGCGCGGCGTCGCCTTCCGGGGGCGGCCTGTCCCGCAGCGCGACGCCAGAGCGAGCGCGGCACCACGGCGATCGCCCGCAGCGCGAACCGATTCCGCGCGAGCAGTCGCGCGAAGGGATAGGCCGCCCCCGGTACCAACGAGCCGTCGCGCTTCGGGACAGGCCGGCCCCGGGGGCAACACTCTGGAGCATGAAAGAGCGCCCGGGGTTGACCCCGGGCGCTCGATGCAGTGGCGCTCTCTCTCGGGCTACTTCGTGAAGAGAACCTTGCGTGTGAAGGTCTGCCCCTGCGCCTCGAAGCGAACGAAGTAGAGCCCCGAGGAGACCGCGTGTCCGTCGTTCGACTTGCCGTCCCAGCCGATGGCGTGGAGGCCGGCCACGGCGTCGCCCTCGTGCAGCGTCCGGACGAGTCGACCGTTCACGTCGTGTATGGACAGCTTCGCGCTCCCGGCCAGCGGGAGGTCGAAACGGACCGTCGTCTGCGCGCTGAACGGGTTCGGGGTCGGCGTCCGCAGGCCGAGAACCCTCTGGCCGCCCAGCTCCTCGACCCTGGCAAGGGGTCCGATGTGGAAGTCGTTGTAGATGTTCTCTGCGCCCCGCGGCGTCGCGCCGCGCCAGGTGGCCGCGTTGTCGGCGATGATGTAGTAGCTGATGTCGCAGTCGCCGCCCTCGTCCGGGATCCCGCCTCCCCACTCGTTCGGGTTTCCGGTTGGGGCGAGGACGACCTCGTGGTCGAACGGGCCGCCGAGGCCGATCCCGTACTTCACCTTGACGGAGCCGTCGACGATCGCGCTCGTCGAGGAGATCGTCACGGTGACGGGATAGGGGCCGGAGGCCGTCTGGTCCCCGAGCGGAGTGTGCGTGAGGACCGGCACGTCGAACTGCGACGCGGTCAGGAACTGGCGGAGGACGAAGTAGTAGTCGAGGGTGCCGGCGTGGAGACCTCCGTAGAGATCCTTGTCGGCCTGCATCATGTAGGCGGCCGCCTGGCGCATTCCATCGCTCGTCTTGACGCCGTAGTAGCCCTTCAGTTGGACCTTGTCGGTCACCGTCTTGCCCAGCTCAGCGAAGATCAGCCACCAGCAGGAAGCCCAGATCGTGCCGTCATGGTAGATGTCGCCGTTGATGTTGTTGTAGCCCTGTGTGGAAGTCAGGACGCGCCCGCCCCAGAACGGGTTGTGCCCGTCCCAGTTGAAGACCCATTCGGAGCGGTAAGCGGAGATGCTCCTCGAATAGCTGGCGGCCCAGTAGTCTCCGAACCCTTCGCCCATCGAGCGCTGCTCGGTCGTCGAGCCCCATCCCGGCTTGATCGAGTTGTGGATGGCGTGTCCGTACTCGTGGAGGATGACGTCGGCATCCTCTGCGTCATCGACGCCGCCTTCTCCCCATGCGATCTTGTTGGTGCTCGGGACGTAGTAGCTGTTGTCGGCGCCGCTGCAGCCGTGCGGATCCACGCGGATCGGCGCCGCCTGGATGAGCGTGAATCCGAGCGACCTCATGTAGCGCTGGTTGTTGTCGATGTGGTAGTAGGCCATCACGTCCTCGAATCCCTGCGCGTTTCGCGTGTAGACGAAGCCGTTGGGATCGGGGTTCGTCACGGGGGCGAACGTCGGAGGATCCCAGTCCTCCAGATAGCACCAAGGGCCGCGGAGGTGATAGACGCCGCCGCTGAGCGTCAGCTCGGGGAGGGTCACCAGAACACGCTCCGCGGTGAGGACCGCGTGGTCGGCATCGTTGTTGTCGACGTAGCTGCCGCCATAGGCCACCCCGGCGGTCGTCAAGGGATCGGGCGCGAAGACGTACCCGCTTCCATCGGTGTAGCAGATCCGGTCGTTGAGCCGGAGGATCGTCCCGCTCAGCGCGTCGACGAAGACCTCCCAGTCGCCCAGAGGCTCTCGGACGGGGAGGTGGACGCGCCAGGCCAGGCTGGCCGGCATCCCGACCCGATCGCCCTCTCGCAGGATCCAGAGCTCCGAGGCCGGCGCCTCGCCGAGCCACTGGGGCTCGCCTGCCACTCCGACGGCCGCGAGCGCGAGCTCTCTCGCGCGGGAGGCGTCGAGCGCGGGGGCGGTCGCCGGCGCGGAGTGGGCGAGGATCGGGTCGTAGCTGGACGACACGGCCCGGACATAGCGGCCCGCCTCATCGAGCGTGACCATCACGTCGGCGCCCCAGACGGGAACCGAGCCGACTGTCTGATGGAAGTAGACGTGCTGGCCGCCCGGCGAGGGCTTCACATACTCCGCAACGAGGTCGTTGCCCATCCGGCTGAGGCCGAAGGAGCTGGCGCGCTCGGCCAGGTACGACCGCGCGGCCTGCTCGGGGCTTCCCGGATAGGGCCCCTCATTCTGCGCGATGAGAATCGCGATCGCGCCGCTCGTGCGGTTGACGAGACCGTTGGCGATCGGATCGACCAGATCCGACTGGTCCTCCATGGCCGGGGCGATGACCGCCGGCGCGCTCCTGGTGACTTCGGGAGCCTTCAGCGCGAGGGCGCCGGAGCTCGCGATAGCGATCAGAAGGATGAGAATGCCTGTCCTTCTAGCATGAGGGGCCATTGCTTCCTCCACGTGTCCGATGCATGAAGCCGACCGATGTCTGCTCCGGCCGCCTGAGCGGGCAGAGACATAGTTACATCCATTTTACCCCGGATCCCCGCTCTTCCCAAGTCCATAGCGAAGCCTCGGGACGCCCCCCTTCGTCTCCGGGCCGCCGAAGGGCCTGGCAACACGGTGAGGCAAGGGCGAGAATCGCGGGGCAGGGTCGATTGGCGCGATCGCGGGAGGATGAAGGACGTTGCAAGCGATGGACATGCCCGGCCTCGAGGCGGGGCTCCGCGCCCTGGACGGGAGGCCCTATCCCGCCTACCGCGACCTCCGTGGCCGCTACGCCATGGGCGTCGCGACGCTCGATATCCTGCATGTCCAGCCAGATCCATTCGCGCCGGCGTCGCGTCTGCGGGTCGTGGTTCCCCTGGAGGGAACGGGCCTGAGCGGAGAGCCTCTGTCCCCGGCGAGCAGGCTCGCCAGCGAGGACTTTCTCGCGAGGGGGGTGGAGAGCTGGCTGAGGGAGCGTCCCGAAGTCGGCTCGATCGTGAGGATCGATCCGTCGGTCCAGCAGATGCTCCGGAGATCGGCGCTGACCATCGACGGAGGTCGGCTGTCGCTTCTGCTCGACGCCCAGCTACCCGCCCGCGGAAGGAGGATCGAAGGCCCTCGCGCGGCGGAGGCGCTCGCCCGCGGTCTCCCGCGCATGATCCGGGAGACGCTCCTCGCGGGGTCGTACGACGCCTCGGCCTTGCGCGCCCACCGCGCCGCGTCGGAGGATCACGCCTCCTTGCTCGGCATCGTCGAGGAACGCGGATGGGTCGCCTTCCTCGCCGATGGATCCAGGCTCGCGCGTCGTTCGGGTGAGGAGGACACGCCTCTTGAAGCGGGGGCCGTTCCTCTCATCGCGCCTGAGGAGCTCGCGGCCGAGATCGTCCTGCCGCACGCCGGTCGCACGCGCGGCACGGCCATTCGTCGCGGTGTGACCCTTCTATGCGGAGGGGGATTCCACGGCAAGTCGACGCTCCTGCGGGCGCTGGCGGTGGGGATCTACCCGCACATCCCGGGCGACGGCAGGGAGAGGATCGCCGCCGACCCGACGGCCTGCATGGTCCGGGCGGAGGACGGGCGGGCGGTCACGGGCGTCGACCTGCGTCCCTTCCTGCGATGCCTTCCCGATGGCTCGGATCCCGCGGCCTTCACGACGCGGAACGCCAGCGGGGCGACCTCGCAGGCGGCGGCCATCATCGAGGCGATCGGGTCGGGTTGTCGTACGCTCCTCATCGATGAGGACACATCCGCGACCAACTTCCTCCTGCGAGACCCATGGATGGGGCGGCTGCTCCGGCCGGAGCAGGAGCCGATCATCCCGCTTCTCTCGCGACTTCGAGAGATCCACGAACGGCTCGGCGTCTCGACCGTCCTTGTGGTCGGCGGCAGCGGCGAGGCGTTCAGGGTCGCGGACCGCGCGATCGTGATGGACGCCTACCGGCCGCGCGACGCGTCGGCCCGCGTGGCGGAACTGCGCGGGGAGATGGGCCAGGGAGAGGCGCCGCCTGAGACATCCTGGCCATCGCGACACCGGACGCTGCTTCTCAGGGCGACGGGTCCGGAGGATCGGCGGGTCCGGTCTCTGGGGCCCCGCAGGGTTACTTGCGGCCGGAGCGAAATCGACCTGTCCGCGAGCCATGCCCTGGTCCATGCTTCCCAGGGAAGGACGTTGGCGATGATCCTTGAGAGCTGGATCGCGGAAGGCCCCCGGGAAATCCGTCTCCCGGAGGGCGCGGTCCAGGCCGCGGAACGGATCGCCCGGGAAGGTCCGGGCGCCTTCTCGAGACATCAACGCGGCGATCTCGCGGAGGTGCGGGCGCAGGAGATCGCAATGATGGCGAACCGCATGCGCATCACGAAGGTCGATGGATGAGGGATTGGAGTAGCGTGGTCGGGAACTTCGGGACGCCCGCGGGGGTAAGGCTCCGCGTGCAGCACCCGCTTCTCGACATGGAGCCCCAGAATCGACGGAGGAAGCGCCGGCGGCGCCCCGCTCCGCTCACTGCCGGTGGGACATCCTGGACGGCCGATCGGCTGGCTGCCGCTCGGAGGCTCCGGATCTCGGCGGCGGTCGCCATGGTGATCCACCTGGTCGCGTTTGTCGGCTTCGCGATCGCCCTGCGTCCTCGGCCCCGGCCGCCGATTCGGATGGAAGGAATCCCCGTGCAGCTGGTGAGCCTGACGCAGCCGCCGCCGCTCCGAGCGCAGGTCAAGGCCGAGAAGCTGAGCCTCAAGGTTCTGGAGAGCGAGGGGGACAAGAAGAAGCAGGTCCCTGCGATCCGCCCCTCGGGCGAGAAGGGCGGGCAACCGGTCCCCGTCAAGAAACCCAAGAAGGAGCCGCCCAAGAAGGTCGTGCAGCAGCCTGCCGCGCGGGACACGACGCGCGACGCCGCGAAGGGGCTCCGGAGCGAGTACGCGTTCTCCGGAGGCGCGGAGGGGGCTCTCGAGATCGGCGCGATCGGTGAGCTGTCCGCCTACGCCTACTACCTGCAGGCGGTGAGGGACAAGATCGCCACCTGCTGGGCGCCCCCATCGGGGCTCTCGACTCGCAACCGGGAGGTGTCGGCGATGGTGAGCTTCCAGATCGATCGCCGTGGCAACATCGGGACGAGCTACGTCGAGGAGCCATCCGGCACGGGCGTGTTCGACGCGGCGGCCCTTCGGGCCGTGGTGATGGCCAATCCCCTGCCGCCGCTCCCGCAGGACTTCCCGGGCGACTGGGTAGGGATTCATCTGAGGTTCGTCTATGAGAACTAGGAGTCGCGCCGCGCGCATCGCTCTTCGGGGGGCGGCGATCGCCGCCGCGCTCTTCCTCTGGTCCGCCTGCTTCGTCGGGCGCGTCCTCGCGCAGGACGAATTCCAGCTCGAGATCCGGACCGGGACGCTCACGCGCATCCCGATCCACATCGAGTCCTTCCTGTACGAGAGCGGCACATCCCCGATCCGCTTCGAGCTCGGCGAGACCCCCGAGGACCTCCTCGAGCGCGACCTGACCTACTCTTCGTTCTTCCGCGTGAGCCGCGGCCCGATGGCGCTCCCCGGACCGGGCCTGCAGGATCCTCTCCTCCCGGCGGGAGTTCGATCGATCGCCTCGGCGACGATCAGGCTCTCCTGGGGAAGGATCCTCCTCACCGGCAATCTGAGGGATGGAACGTCAGGGACCCGCATCTTCACGAAGGACTACGCCCTCGGCGACACGGCCGATAGGTGGGCCGTGCACGCCTTCGCCGACGACATCGTCCTCTACATGACAGGGGAGCGGGGAGTCGCGCAGACGCGGATCGCCTTCGTGCGAGAGCATGGAACGACGCGAGAGATCCATCTGATCGACTACGACGGCGTGGGAGAGGAACAGCTCACCAAGCTGTCGACCCTCGTCCTCTCCCCGGACTGGGCTCCGGGAGGGGACCGGCTGGCCTTCACGAGCTTCGGAGGCGGCGAAGCGGCCGTCGTCGGTCTCGGATTGCGCGACGGGAAGTACTGGCGGGTCTCTCCCGGCGGGGGGATGTCCGCGTCGGCCTCCTGGTCCCCCGACGGAAAGCGGATCGCTTTCACGCGAAGCATGGACGGCAACAGCGAGATCTTCATCGCCGACTCCGATGGCGGATCCCCGGCCCGCCTGACTTTCAGCCCGTCGATCGACACTTCGCCGTGCTTCAGTCCCGACGGAGGCCAGATCGCCTTCACGAGCGACCGCTCCGGAAACCCGCAGGTGTACGTGATGGACCGCGGGGGCGGAAACGTCCGCCGCATCTCGTTCGTGGGGAAGCAGAGCGACAGCCCCGACTGGTCCCCGAAGGGGGATCGGATCGCCTACGTCTGCCTCCTCGACGGAGTCTTCGACATCTGCACGATGAGGGTCGACGGGAGCGGCGTGCAGCGGCTCACCTCGAACGAGGGGATGCACGAGAATCCGCGATGGGCCGCGGACGGCCGGCACCTCGTCTACTCGAAGCTTCAGGGAGGCGAGCGGCGCATCCACGTCATGGCGTCAGACGGTTCCGGCAAACGCGTGTTGACGGGCGGGAGAGGAGGCCAATACAATCCGGCGTGGTCTCCCGCCCTCAGTCTGCAGTCCGTCCGCGGACTGGGGAGACCGTAGGTCACAGTACGAAGAAAAGGAGGACTTCGTGAGCCGCTCAGCCAATCCGCTCGCCCGGTTCCTGACCGTCGCGCTCGTCGCGTCGCTCGCCCTCGCGGTGGGTTGCGCGAAGAAGCCCCGGCCCA
>Ga0194125_10007856_pt1 | contig 15218 bp, 9 predicted proteins | sample TA2KigC250mmetaG_FD_148626 | JGI IMG/M metagenome (GOLD analysis project Ga0194125, IMG submission 148626) | Freshwater microbial communities from Lake Tanganyika, Tanzania - TA2015034 Kigoma Deep Cast 250m | ecosystem: Environmental > Aquatic > Freshwater > Lake | place: Tanzania: Lake... | reverse complement strand
TTCCGAAGGTGTGCGCGAGGACGGCCTGGCGCTCTTCCTGGCTCATCCGCTTGAGCCGCTCGATGTAATCGGCGGCCAGCTCCAGTTTGCCCGGCGGCAGCGACCTGAGGTCCGCGACGATGGTCTCCAGACGGCTCACCATTACCAAGGTACATCGCTGGGGCCGCGCGGGCAAGTGGTCCGGTTCGAGCCTGTCAGTCACTCGCTCACGCCAAGTCGAACTTCTCCTGGTGCAGGGTGGGGTCGCCGGTGACCAGCACGGGACGGCCGAGCACCTCCTCGATCTCTTCGAGGTAGTCGTTGTCGGAGGACTTCAGCAGCTTGGCCACCGCCGGGCTGACGCGCAGCATGACTTCCTTGCCCTCGATCGCCTTGGCGATCTTGTGGGCTTCCTGGAGGATCTCGCCGACCACGGTCTGCACGCTCTTGACGTAGCCGGAGCTCTCGCAGTAAGGGCAGGGCGCGCACAGGGTGCGCTCCAGGCTCTGCTTGACCCGCTTGCGGGTGATGGCCACCTGTCCGAAATCATTGAACTGGAGGATCTTGTAGGGGGCCCGGTCGGAGCGCATGGCCTCATCCAGCAACTGCATCACGCGCTGGCGGTTCTTGCGCTCCTCCATGTCGATGAAGTCCACCACGATGATGCCGCCCAGGTCGCGCAGCCGGATCTGCCGCACGATCTCCTGGATGGCCTCGGAGTTGGTCTTCAGGATGGTGTCCTCGAGCCGGTTGGACCGCCCCACGAACTTGCCGGTGTTGACGTCGATGGCCACCAGCGCTTCGGTCTGGTTGATGACGATGTAACCGCCGCTCTTCAGCCACACTTTGGGCCGCAGGGCCTTCTCCAGCTCGGCGGTGACGTTGAAGGCGTCGAAGATGGGCGCCGGGCGGGTGTACAGCTTGATGCGGTTCACCGAAGCGGGCTGGAAGCGCTCCATGAAGCGCAGCACGCGCTCGTATACCCCTTCGTTGTCCACCCAGACGGTCTTGAAGCTGTCGGTCAACTGGTCGCGGAGGATGCGCTCGACCACGTCCAGGTCGTGGTGCAGCAGCAGCGGAGCGGGGCGGGACTCGGCCTTCTGGCGGATTTCCAGCCACAGGTTGTAGAGGAACCGCATGTCCTGGGCGATGTCGTGCTCGGAGCGGCCTTCGCCCGCGGTGCGGACGATGAAACCGCCGGGTATGCCGGCGCGGTGCGTCTGGAGGATGCGCCGGAGGCGGTGGCGCTCCTCGTCGGAGGCCACCCTGCGGGACACGCCGATGTGCTCGACCGTGGGCATGTAGACCACGAAGCGGCCGGGCAGGGCTATGTGCGAGGTGATGCGGGCGCCCTTCTGGCCCAGCGGCTCCTTGGCGATCTGCACCAGGATTTCCTGGCGTTCCTTGAGCAGCTCGCTGATGGAGGGCTGCGGAGGGCGCTCGGGCCGTGGCGGGCGTGGAGTCTCGGCCCGCTCTTCCGCGGCCTCGGCGGCGGGCGCTGGCGGCGGGGCTTCCTGCCGCTCCTGGGGACGCGGTTCCGGCGCGCCTCCGCCCCGCACCTTGCGGCGCATGCGGCGGGAGACCCGGTGCATGTAACGATAGCCCTGCTCGCGCAAGGTGGCGGTCAGGCTGATGGGCATCCGGGCGGGTTCCACCTCCTCAGCCGAGGGCAGGGGTGGCTCTTCGGGCTGGGACGGCTCCTCGGGCTGGGCTTCTTCGCCCGCGGCCTCGACCTCGTGGGCCTGGACAGCAGGCTCCTCCGGTTCCTCCGCTGCGGGCGGCTCCGGAGGGTTCTCGGCGGCAGGCTCGCCAGCCTCGAGGGAGGCTTCCGCCGGAGACTCGGGCTCGGGCCGGAACTGTTCCTCCTCGACCGGGTCCAGGGCGGGGTCTACTGCTTCGCGCACAGGCTCCTCGGCCCGCGGCGCATCCGGATCCCCCGGGCCGCGGTACTTGGCCAGCGTCTCACCTGGGAGGAGCTCGAAGTCCTCCGCGGTGGGCGCGGGCTCAGGCCGGGCGATGACCGCGGGAGCCTCGAAAGCGTACTTCGATTCCGGCAACCCGCGCCCGCGGGGACGGCGGCGGGGACGTCGCCCGCGGCGGTCGCGCCCCTCCTGGCCCTCGTCGCGGTCCCTGGCGGCCGGCGCCGGCGGCGGCGCCGAAGGAGCCGCCGGGACTGGGGCCGGGGCGGTCTCGGCGCGCGGGGCACGCCCGCCCCTGTCTTCCGTCACTACCGGAATCCGGTCGTACTCCTCGTTCTCCTCAAAGAAGTCCGACACATACAGGAACGCGTCGCGCTCCAGGCCGATGTCCACGAAGGCCGATTGCATACCCGGCAAGACACGCGTGACGCGCCCCTTGTGGATGCTGCCGGCCAGGGAGTACTCGTTAGCCCGCTGGAAGAAGGTCTCCACAAGCTGGTCGTCTTCCAGGATGGCCGCCTTGGTCTCGTGGCGGCTGGCTGAAATTATTAGCTCTTTGCCCATCGGAAAACTCCTCACCGGCGGGACGGGCTTCCTGCGTGGAGGGCGGAGGCTAGGGGAAGGTTCTAGTGGCTCACAGGCCGCGTCGGCACTGCGGCGGCGACCTGCAACCTGGCCTTCGGCCCGCTCAGCGGAGCCTTCCTGCTCTACGCCGGCCACGGACCGGGCTCCGGCCGGGGCCGCCCTTCCCGTGCGGGGCGCCCGGCCGCCAGCTCATGAAGAACCTCGGCTAACCTTGCTCTCCGGGCGGAGCCACCTCCGCCGCTTCAACTTACAAATCGCCGCAGCCTGACGTTGTGGACCAGGCCCAGCATCAAAAACGTGGACCAGATGTTCGACCCGCCGTAGCTCATCAGTGGCAGCGGGATTCCGGTCACCGGCATGCGCCCCACCACCATTCCGATGTTCACCAGCACGTGAAACAGCAGCAGTGCGCACACCCCCATGCAGATGAACACACCGGCCCGGTCCGGGGCCGTCTGCGCGTTTTGCAGAATCTGCATGAGCAGCACGAAATACAACCCTAGCACCACCACGACTCCCACGAAGCCGTGTTCTTCGGCGAAGGCCGAGAAAACAAAATCCGTATGGGGCACCGGCAGGAACCGGAGCTGCGTCTGTGAGCCCCGGGCCACGCCCTTTCCCCACATGCCGCCCGAACCGACGGCGATCTTCGACTGTATCGTCTGGTAGCCCGAGCCCCGCGGATCCCTGGCCGGATCCAGGAAGCTGACCAGGCGCGCCTTCTGGTAATCCTGTAGGATCAACCAGCCTAACGGCAGCAGCAGCACCGCCGCCAGCATCATTACCGCCACGTACTTCCACCGCAGCCCCGCCAGGAAGACCCCAACCGCCAGGATCGGCAAATAGGTCAGGGCCGTCCCCAGATCCGGCTGCTTCATCACCAGCGCCACCGGGACCCCGATAAGGGCCCCCAGTTTCACCAGGTCGCGAACCTCGGGCCGCTCCGTCTTCAACTCGGCCAAATACCGAGCTACCACTAATAGTATCACTATCTTAACGAATTCCGACACTTGCAGATAAAGCGGACCGAACCCCAGCCAACGCTGGCCCCCGGAGACGGTGCGGCCCACCAGCAGCACCAGCACCAGGCCGACCAACGCCAGGACGTAGTAGACGTAGGCATGCCCCACCAGGGTGTGATAGTCGATGGAGGCCAGAACCCACATCAGCAGCAGCCCCGCCGCCACCCACAAGGCCTGCTTCCACCACGCCGCCGCCCACACCGTGCCCCGGGTGGTGCTGTAGATCTGGAGCGTGCCCACGGCGCTCAGCACCAAGGTGATGGCGATCAGGGACCAGTCCAGGTCGCGCAGGGAGCGGTACTTGGCCATGGTCAGTTCCTGTCGCGGGCACCCCATTCCAGGGGCCGCCGGGCCCAGGCTGTCCGCTGAATCATGGCTGCACCGGCCCCAACTGCGGCATGGCCGGCCGCGCCTCCGCCAGTGTCAGGCCCCGGCGCTGGCGGGCTTTCTTGTCAAAATGCGCCTTGATGACGTCGCGCACCAGTGGCGCCGCCAGGTTGCCGTGCTCGCCTGACTCCCACAGCGCCGCCACCACGATCTCAGGGCTTTCGCACGGGGCGAAGCCCACGAACCAGGCGTTGTCCTTGAGAACGTGCCCCAGTTTGCTGGCGCGGAGGTACTCGTTGGAAGCCAGTTGCGACGTGCCGGTTTTGCCGCACACGCTGATGCCGGGGAGTTGCGCCCGCACCCCGGTCCCACCCTCGTTGACCGCCGCGAAAAGGCCGCCCAGCACCTTGGCGGCGTTGGCCGGATCGATCTTAACGGTGCGAGGGGGATCCTTGCGCTGGGGATCCCGCACCAGGTGGGGCCGGTGCCACACTCCGCCCATGGCCAGGCCCCCTAGGGCGCAAGCCAACTGGAGGGGCGTGGCGGTCAAAGCGCCCTGACCGATGGCCACCGAGATGGTCTCCCCGGGGTACCACTTCAGCCGGAAGTTGCGCATCTTCCACGCCGACGAGGGCACCACGCCCTCGGCCTCGCTGGGCAGGTCGATGCCGGTCTTGCGGCCGAAGCCGGCTTGCTCGGCGTAGCGGGCGATGGGGTCAATGCCCAGCCGGTTCCCCAGGTTGTAGAAGAAGACGTCGCAGGACTGGGCCAGCCCCTTGCGCAGATTCACCAGGCCGTGGCCGCCTTTCAGGTGGCACTTGAAGTATCGCCCATAGAAACTGGCCCCCCCGTTGCAGTACACCTGGAAGTTGTCGTCGATGACACCGGCCTCCAAGGCCGCCAGGGCTACTATCGGCTTGAAGGTCGAGCCGGGCGCCAGTTGCGCCTGGATGGCCCGGTTCAGCAACGGGATGTCGGGGTTGTTGACCAACAGGCGCCAGTCGTCGGAACGGATCCTGCCGGCGAACTTGTTGGGGTCATAAGCGGGGTTGCTCACCAGCGCCAGAACCTCGCCGTTGCGCGGATCCAGGGCCACCATCGCGCCCCTGCGGTTCTCCATGGCCAGCTCGGCCACTACCTGGAGATCCAGATCCAGCGTGAGTTGGAGGCTCTTTCCGGGCACAGCAGGCTTCATGGCGATGACCTGGCGGTGGCGCCCGCGATTGTCCACCACCACGCGGCGCTGGCCGTCCGTCCCCATGAGGATGTGGTTGTACTCGCGCTCCAGGCCCGCCTTGCCGATGACGTCGCCCTGCTCGTAGCGGACGAATTCCGCCGAGTTCAGCTCGCTCTCGCTGATCTCGCCCACGTAGCCGATCAGATGGGCGGCGCCGCCGTCGCGCGGGTACAGGCGCCGGTGCGAGGGGATCAGCTCCATCTCCGGGAAGGTATCCGGGTCGCGGTGCGCTTCCACAAAGGCCAGTTCGCCGGACGTCAGCTCGTCCTTGACGATGATGGGCTCGTAGCGCGCACGGGAGCGGAACCGGGCCAGGCGCTGCCACAACCGCGCGTAGTCCAGGTTAAGGCCCTCGGCGATGGGGCGCACATGGGCATCCCGGAGGCTCTCGCGCGACAGAATCAGGGTGAAGGAGGCGTGGTTGTCCACCACCACACGGCCCTCCCGGTCCAGGATCTTGCCGCGCGGCGCCAGGATGGGCAGCGCCTTGATGCGGTTGCGGTCGGCCTGCTCGCTGTAGTACTCCGGGTTCCGTACCTGAAGCACCCAGAAGCCGGAGATCAGGTACAGGAACACGACTACCGTGACATACTGAAACGCCGCGATCTTGCCGCTGGCGAACTTGGTGTCGTCGCGCCACACCGGCGGCTCGGATCCGCGGTAGTCGCCAGGTTCGCTGGAAGTAAACCGTCCCACCACTCCGCTCAGGCCTACAGCCCCTCCTTCAGTTTATCCAATACGTGAAACAGCGGAACCGCCACCGCCGCGTTCAACACCCCCATCACCATCACCTGACGCACCTCGAAGGAAGCAGGCTGCCCCAGCAGGGCCCGCACCAGCACCCAGTACAGAAACTGGTGGAAGGTGAAGAAGAACCACCCCAGAATGAAGCGGACCAGCGCCAGGTCCACGTCGAACCGCACGCTCACCGACCCGGCGAAGTATCCCACCAGGGTCTTGGCGATGCCGAACATGCCCAGGGGCTGGTGGGACAGCGAATCCTGTATCACTCCGATGAGGGCGCCGGCGAGCATCCCGCGCAGGGGGCTCTGGCGCAGCAAGGCCAGGTAGACGGTGACCAGCAGCGGCAGTTCCAGGTAGGCCAGGAACTCGACGAACAACGGCACATAGACCTGAAACAGGATGGCCAGCAGCGGGACCAGGACCAGGCCCCAGCGGCGCATGCGGGCGACGCTCTTACGCCGGGTTCTGCCTGGGGGGATGGGTTCGTCGAACTCGGTCATGGCGCAGGCCTAGGGGGCGGGCTGGCGGCCGGATCCTGGCCCGGGGGCGGGGAAGGCGGCTGCGTGGGCTGTGGGGGCCGGGTGAAGTCGGGTGGCCGGCTTCCGGGCGCGCCCGCGCCGAAAGCATGGCCTTGCGCCGCGCCGAGGGCGCGGTACTGCTCCTTGAGGCGGTCCGCTTCTGTGCCGGTTACTTTGGGCTGGCCTTCCACCACGGCGGGCGGTCCGAGCGCCGGATCCGGCGCGGGCCTCGGCAGCACGTGGATCTCGGCTGAAGCAGCCTGGCCTTCGGGGACCGCCTGGTGCACGCCCTCCAGGATGATCAGAACCTCCTCGATCCCCCGCTGGAGACCGGACGGAGTCACGGAGATCTGCTGGAAGCTGTCCCCCGGCTGCGTCGTGGCGACCGGCCCGGCGGGGAAGCCCTTGGGAAACACCCCGTCGTCCCCCGAGGTGTAGAACCACTCGCCCCGCTCGACCCGCTGCTCGTTCTGCACGTAGTCCACCAGGCAGAGGCCATGGCCCCGGCCCTTCAGCGTCCCGTGGACGCGGTGCTTCTGGGAGATGACTCCCGCGGCGAAGGTGGGATCGGTGATCAGCAGCACCTGGGAGGCGATGGGGTAGGCCGCCACCACCTTGCCCACGATGCCGTCCGGGGTGACCACCGCCATGCCTCGCTTCACTCCGACGGCGGAGCCGCGGTCCACGAAAACCACCTTGGAACTGGCCCCGGTGCCCGTGCCGATGACCCGGGCGGCCACGGTCTTCGACGGCGAGGCGGTCTGGAAGGCGGCCAGGGCGCGGACCCGGTCGGCGGTCTCCAGCTCCGACCGCAACTGCTGGTTCTCCATCTTCAGCCGTCCCAGCTCCGCCCTCAGCCGCTGGTTCTCCTCCCCCTGGCTTTGCAGCAGGACGTAACGCTCCAGCAGGTTGACCGTCCCGCTGCGCGCGCCCTCGAGGAAGCGAGCCAGGGGGGTCACCGCCGTCACCGTCCAGACGCGGATCAGCCGCACCTCCTGGCTGCTCTTGACCTGGTAGGCCACCAGCAGCAATTGCGCAAAGATCACCAGCAGCAGCACGGTGAGGTTGCGGTAGCGACTGATGAGCGAGTCCATGGCACTCCTCGCCCCGGCGTTTCACTCCAGCGAGATCTTGCGCAACAGCTTGAAGTCGCTGAGCATGCGGCCAATGCCCAGCACCACCGAGGCCAGCGGGTCCTCGGCGATGGAGACCGGCAGGCCGGTTTCCTCCCGGATGCGCCGGTCCAGGTTCCGCAGCATGGCGCCGCCGCCGGTGAGCACGATGCCGCGGTCGCTGATGTCGGCGCTCAGCTCGGGAGGCGTGCGCTCCAGGGCCACGCGAATGGCGTTCATGATGGTGGCCACGCACTCGGAGAGCGCCTCGCGGATCTCGCTGTCGTCCACGGTGATGGTCCTGGGGACGCCCTCGATCAGGTTGCGCCCTTTGATTTCCATGGTCAGCGGCTTGTCCAGCGGGTAGGCCGAGCCCACCTGGATCTTGACCTGCTCGGCGCTGCGCTCGCCCACCAGCAGGTTGTACTTGCGCTTGAGGTACTGCATGATGGCGTCGTCCATCTCGTTGCCGGCCACGCGCACCGAGCGCGAGTAGACGATGCCGCTCAGCGAGATCACCGCCACGTCGGTGGTCCCGCCGCCGATATCCACGATCATGTTGCCGCACGGCTCGGCGATGGGCAGGCCGGCCCCAATGGCCGCCACCATGGCCTGCTCCACCAGGTGCACTTCGCTGGCCTTGGCGCGATAGGCCGAGTCCACCACCGCGCGCTTCTCCACCTGGGTGATCTCACAGGGCACCCCGATGACGATGCGCGGGTGCACCAGCACCTTGCGCCCGTGCGCCTTCTGGATGAAGTAGCCCAGCATCCGCTCGGTCACCTTGAAGTCGGCGATCACCCCGTCCTTCATGGGCCGGATGGCCACGATGTTGCCGGGCGTGCGGCCCAGCATCTCCTTGGCCTCCTTGCCTACCGCCTCCACGTCGCCGGTGGTCTTGTTGAGGGCCACAATGGAAGGCTCGTTGACCACGATGCCCTTGCCCTTGGCGGCTACCAGGGTGTTGGCCGTGCCCAGGTCGATGGCCAGATCTGAAGAGAACAAGCTGAACAGGGAGCGGAAACTCATGCGGCCCTTTCAAACAAAAGGCTATCAGGCTGTATTCTAGCGAACTTGGCGGTCTGGCGACTACAATGGGGGCAGACCCTTGATCCACCGACGCGCACTGCTGCTGACGCCGCTGGCTGTGGCCGCCTGCCGGCGCCGCAAGAGCTCCGGCTTCGCCGGATACGCCTTCGTGGCCAACCAGGAAGGCCAGGCGCTGGCGGCGGTGGACTTGACCACTTTCACGCTGGCGCGGCACATCCGCCTCGAGGGTCGCCCCGCGCAGGTGCTGGCCCTGGGAAGCAGCGTCTACGCCCTGACGCCGGACAGCGGCACGGTGCACCAGATCAGCGCGCCCGATCTGGCCTTCCGGCGCCGGATGCGGGTGGCGCGGGAGGCGGTGTGGATGCGTCTGGCGGCGGACGGCATGCTGTGGGTACTGTGCCGGGAACCGCGGCAGCTTGTGGGTCTCCCCTTGAACGGGCCGCGCGGCGAAATCCGCATCGAGCTGCCGCTCGAGCCGCTGGATTTCGACCTCTCCGCGGACGGCCGCTGGGCGGCCATCAGCTTCGGAGCAGCCGGGGCGGTAGCCTTCGTCGGCCTGGAGCAACGAAGTTGCCTTCCGCCGGTGCGCCTGGGCCGCGAGGCGGCCACCCTGCGCTTCCGCTTCGACGGCAGGCTGGCCCTGGTGGGCAGCCCCGAGGAGCGCACGCTCTCGGTGCTGGAGGCGCCCACGGCGCGCCTGCTGGTCCGCCTCCCCCTCGCCGTGCGCCCCGAGCACTTCTGTTTCAAGTCCGACGGCGGCCAGTTGTTTATCACCGGCGCGGGCATGGATGCCGTGGCCATCGTCTACCCCTACAGCACGGAAATCGCCGAGACGGTGCTGGCGGGCAAGGCGCCCGGGGCCATGGCGGCCTCCAGCCAGTACCTGTTCGTGGCCAACCCGCCTACCCGGGATGTGACCATCCTGGACATCGAGACCCGCAAGGCCATCGCCGTGGCCGCGGTCGGCGACGACCCTGGTTTCGTCACCTTGACTCCGGACGAGCAGTTCGCGTTGGTGCTGAACCGGCGCTCGGGCGACATGGCGGTGATCCGGCTGGCCACCATCACCGCCAAACGGGCCCGCTCGGCGCCGCTGTTCACCCTGGTGCCGGTGGGTTCGCGGCCGGTCAGCGCGGCGGTGTGCACCTCATGACCCCACGGGGACAGACGGAACGTTCACCGAGGTGGGGAACGTTCCGTCTGTCCCCGTGGGTGTTGGTGCTGGTCGTGGTGGCGGCGCGGGGCGGGCCGCGGTTGCTGCTGACGGGCGAGGATTTCGCGCGCATCGAGCAGCTCGCGCAAACCGCGCCGTGGGCCGCCTCCGTGCGTGCAGGCATTGTGCAGACGGCCGAGAGCTGGCCCGCCGCGCACCAGCAGCGCTTCGGTCTGAAGCAGTGGGAGCTGCCGCCCGAAGGTGGCCAGTGGTCCCAGTGGTATGTCTGCCCCAGACACGGCGTCTCGCTTCAGTTCCGCGCGCCGAACGAACACATCTGCCCGGTGGACTCCGAGAAGCTCGCCGGCTGGCCGTACGATCAGGTGATCTACACGCGCCGCCACACCGACTCTGCCGCGGCGGCCCGCGACAACGGCCTGGCCTTCCGCTTCACCGGCCGGAAGGAGTTCGGCCAGGCCGCCGCTCAGATTCTGCTGGCTTACGCGGACATCTACGCCAGCTACCCCATCAAGGACACCAACAACCGCCCCAACGCCACCAGCGGCGGGCGCGTCACCGCGCAAACGCTCGACGAGTCGGGCTGGGTCATTCCCATGGCCTGGGCCTATGACCTGATCGCGGACAGCGGCGTGCTCAGCGACGCCGACAAGACGCGAATCGAGCAGGACCTGCTGCGCGCGGCCGCCGCCATCATCGCTCGCAACAACCGTGGCGTGAGCAACTGGCAGTCCTGGCACAACGCCGCCATCGGCGCGGTGGGCTTCGCGCTGGGGGACACGGCGCTGATCGCGCGGGCGCTGGACGATCCCAAGAACGGCTTCCGCTTTCAGATGCGCGAGAGCATCTTCGGCGACGGCATCTGGTATGAGGGCGCCTGGGGCTACCACTTCTACGCGCTGGATCCATTGTGCCAACTGGCGAACATGGCGGCGCGCTCGGGCCTTGATCTGTGGGCGGAGCCTCCCCTGCGCCGCATGTTCGAGGCGCCTTTGCTGCTGGCCATGCCGGACGGCGGCCTGCCCGCGTTCAGCGACAGCCGGGCCACCGACCTGTACAGCTACGACCGGCTGTACGAGATGGCCTACGCGCGCTACGAGGATCCGCTTTTCGCCGGCGTGCTGGGACGGCGCGCACGCGGCCGCGAGGCGCTCTTCTGGGGCGCCGGAACGCTGCCTTCGGGCGCGCCGCCGGCGCTCGCCAGCACGCTGCTGGAGAGCTCGGGCAACGCCGTGTTACGCGCGGCCGCCAGCGACCACTACCTGGTGATGAAGTTCGGCCCGCATGGGGGCGGGCACGGCCACTATGACAAGCTGAACTTCATCTCTTACGCGCGCGGCGGTGTGATGGCGGTGGATCCGGGCACCCAGTCCTACGCGGCGCCCACGCACAACACCTGGGACAAGGTGACGGTGGCGCACAACACCGTGGTGGTGGACGAGCGCAGCCAGGGCGAAGCCACGGGGACGATGCGAGCGTTCGTGGGCTTGCCCGCGGTGAGCGCCCTACGGGCTGACGCCGGGCCCGCCTACAAGCAGGCGTCGCTTGAGCGGGCGCTGATCCTGACCGCCGACTACGCCGTGGACGTCTTCGACGCGCGCTCGCTGGACGGCGCGGCGCGCCGCTTCGACTGGGTCTACCACAACTACGGCAGGCTATCGACGCCGCTGGCGCTGGAGCCGTATTCCTCCTTCCCCTCCGGCAACGGCTACCAGCACCTGAGCCAGACGCGGGCGGCCTCTACCAGTGAGGCCTGGCAAGCCGGCTTCGACATGAACGAGCTGGAGAACCCGAACTTCGGCTCCACCTGGCCCAGCGTCTCAGGGGTTCGCGCCACTTTCCAGTACTCGCGCGAGCAGGCCGCCACGGGGAACTTCTCCGGCCGGATGGGCTACGACTTCTCGGCTTCCCAGGGCTACATCCTGTACTCGATTCCGGCGCCCGCCGGGCAGCCCATGGAGGTCCCGGTGCGGGTGGCGCTCCAGATCTTCGGCGACGGCTCCGGGCACCGCCTGGCGGTGCGGATCTACGACTCCACCGACGAGCGCTTCGTGTTCACGGTGGGGCCAGTTACCTGGACGGGCTGGCGGCAGATCGAAGCCCGCGATCCCGAGCGCTGGTCGCACTACCTGGGCAACAACGACGGCGTGGTGGATCTGCCGGTGAAGAGTGTGGCAGTCGAGTTGACCAGCGTGGCGGGCGGCCCGTTGCAGGGCGCGCTCTACGTGGATGATGCAGTGCTGGAATACCCCGGCGCGGGTGAGCGGAAGGCGGCCGATTTCGAGCGCCTGCTGCGCGGCCTGCGGGTGTGGATGCTCGGCGCGCCGGAGACCACGCTAGTCACGGGTCTGGGGCTTGGCCCTGACCTGCTCAAGCCAGTGCCTTTTGTGATGGCGCGCCGCCGCGGCACGGAGACCCGCTTTGTCACCCTGCTCGAGCCATTCGCCGAAGCGCCGGGTGTCACCGCGTTTCGCGGCTCGCCGGAGGAAGGGCTCGAGATCGCGGGCGCCGGTTTCGACGACCGCCTCGCCTTTGATGCCGCCGGGGTGTTGCGCTACGTGCGCCGCGTCGAGGGCGCCGTGCGGCGGGTGGCGCTTTCGGGAGCGACGCGGCTGGGACAGGGCGGGCAAGTGTTGCTGGAGCTGGCCGCCGCGGTCCCCGCGCAGGTGGACTTCACCGAGGGCCAGGTGGAGATCATCCTGGGGGAGCTTTTCAACGGCGAGCTGCGCGTGCTGGCGCCGGGCGCGCCGGCCGCGCGGTTGAACGGCCAGCCGGTGGAGTGCCGCCGCGACGGCGACTACTGCGTGGTGGATGTGCGCACGCCCAATTAGCGCCCTCAGAGCTCCACGATCTTCTCTTTGACGCGGTCCCAGCGCACGTACTTCTGGCGGCGGAAGCTGCGCACGCCCATCTCGCAGGCCACCACGCCGTAATAGCCCAGCCGGGCGTCGCACTTGAGCGGCTCGCCCAGCCGAATGGCGCGGGCCAGGTTGCGATGGTGCAGGGTGATGTCCTCGCCGCCGGTCCGCTGATGCGTTATCTCCTGGAGCTCCTTCGCGTACAGCCGCTGCGGGCGGATCACAAACCCGGTGCGTGTGAACTCGAGAGTGGCCTTGTGCTCGCGCAGCACGTGTTCGATGGCAGTGTCGTTGGCCATCGAGGACACCAGCAGCACGGTGGGGCCGCCGGGGTAGTCCATCAGGATGTTGAAGGTGTCCGGGATCTCGGCGGCGCTCTGCTGGAAGTGCCACTTGCCGCCGGAAGCGGCGCCGCGCTCGGGGAAACTCAGGTCCAGGGCCTTGATGATGCGGGTGACGCGGTGGATGAACAGGTCGCTGGCGATGCCGCTGGAGTAGTCCCAGTAGCGGCGCCAGTATTGGAAGCGGCCGGGATCGAAGGGGCGCCGCGGGGCGGGGCCCAGCCAGGCGTTCCAGTCCAGGTTCTGGCCGGGGCGGACGTCCGGGTCCAGCGGGCCGGCCCAGAAGTCCCCGGCGTAGTTGCGGGAGTAGTCGATCTGGGCCATGACCACGTCGCCCAGAGCGCCCGCCTTGACGTACCTGTTGGCGGTCTCGTAGGAGTCGTCGGACATGCCTTGCACACCCACCTGTAACTTGACCCCGGTCCGGGCGACGGCCGCCGCCACGCCCCTGGCCTGGCCGCTGGTCTGGGTCATGGGCTTCTCGCAGTAGATGTGCTTGCCGGCGGCGGCGGCGTCCAGGATCATCCGGGCGTGCCAGTGCTCGGGCGTGGCGATGAGAACATAATCTATGTTCTTGTTTTCCAACAATCTGCGGTAGTCCTGATAGGGCGCCGCCCCGGTGAGCTGCGCCGCCCGGTCCAGGCGCTTGCGGTATACGTCACAGACGGCGGTGACCTCCAGATTGTCGGAGTCCTTCATTTTGAGCAGCGCCCGCAAGTGACCCGTGCCCATGCCGCCGCAGCCGATGGCGCCGATACGCAGGCGATCGGAAGCGCCCGGTGTCTGGGCCTGGCTGCGAGCGGTCACGGCGGAAGCGCCGGCGGCGCTGAGAAAAGCCCGGCGAGAAACTGGTCTCATACCCTGATTCTAGTCCCGTGACCGGTTGGTACGGTGCCTTCCCGAGCGCTCAGGGAGCCAACCAGCACGGGCCGACGCAGGAAGGGGTGCGAACTCTACCAGGCGGTCACGGGACTAGCGGGCCGGCCCGGCTATCGTTGGTTAATCCGAAGCGATAACCTGTGTGGACTTGTGGCCGTCGCAGTGACGCCGTATAATCGAGTGGTCGTCATCGCACCTAGAGGGATTTTGTCACACAGCGCGTAGCCCGCTGCGGCCGCAGGATGCGTTGACTCCCATCGCAACGCCAGGACATACAGGGGAGGACTCGTCTTCGGCCGGGCGGGAGGCGTCGCCGGTGCGGGGCGCCGTGGAAGACGGAATAGCGGAGCTATGTATCCTTTGTCTGCCGCCCTGGTGACGGGCCACGCGGAGCTGGTTCAAGCGGTCCAGAACTGCCTGCGCGATGCCCGTGTGCGCCTGGTGCTGGCGCTGCCCGAGATCACGCGGTGGGCGGAATTCCTCCTGCAACTGGAACGTTTGCAGCCCGGCGTCGTGATCCTGGATCTCGCGCCGCGGCTGGAGGACATCATCCGCCGGATCCGGACGGTCTCGCAGGCCCCGGTGATCGTGATGCACGACGCGGTGGACGCCGAGACCATTCTCGCCGTGGTTCGCGCCGGAGCCCGCGAGTACGTCTACCCGCCCTACGAGCCCGGCCTGGCCCAGGCCCTGGAGAGGATAGCGCGCGAGCGCGCCGAGCAGGCTGTGTCCCCGGGCGCGGGCGGGCAGTTGGTGGGCGTGCTGTCGGCCAAGGGCGGCTGTGGCGCCACCACCATCGCCTGCCACCTGGCACCCGAGATGCGCCGGCTGACACAAAAGGAGATTCTACTGGCCGACCTGGAACTGAGCGGCGGAGGAGTGGGGTTCGTGATGAACGCCGACAGTCCTTGCTCCATCGTGGATGCCGCCTCCAACCTCGAGCGCCTGGACTTGAGCTTCTGGAAGGGGCTGATCTCCAACGGGATACCGCGTCTGGAGGTCATTCGCGCGCCACAACAGCCGCTGGTCAGCGCCCCTCCCCCGCCGGAGCGGTTCCGCGAGGTGCTCCGCTTCGCCCGTTCCAACTACGACTGGGTCATCGTGGACTTGGGCCGGTCCCTGAACTACTTCACCCTTAGCCTCATCGCGGAGTTGGATCAGGTGCTGTTGGTGACCACGCCGGAAGTGCCGGCCTTCTATCAGACCAAGAACCTGGTGCAGGCGCTGCGGCAGCAGGGTTACGGCGAAGAACGCATCCGGCTGCTGATGAACCGCGCCACCAAGGGCGGGGAATTCGCCATTTCCCAGGTGGAACGCCTTGTCGGGCTGCCTGTGTACCTTAGGCTCCCTAACAGCTATCCGGAGTTGTACCGGGCCCTCGCCGAGGGCCGGCTGCTGACTCCCGACACCGCCCTGGGCAAGCAGTTCACCCACCTGGCGGCCGGCCTGGTTGGCATCCCCCATGCCGGCAAACCT
>Ga0194125_10007855_pt1 | contig 15219 bp, 13 predicted proteins | sample TA2KigC250mmetaG_FD_148626 | JGI IMG/M metagenome (GOLD analysis project Ga0194125, IMG submission 148626) | Freshwater microbial communities from Lake Tanganyika, Tanzania - TA2015034 Kigoma Deep Cast 250m | ecosystem: Environmental > Aquatic > Freshwater > Lake | place: Tanzania: Lake... | reverse complement strand
AGACTGGGGGGTGCTTCCATACCCGGGCAACAGACCTTTTATGTAACTGTGCCACAACTCGAACATCTCTCGGCGCAGAAAGAGTCTCGGACGACGGATAAATCCCCACAAAATCTCAAGAAACGCATAGCGGAATACTCTGCGTGAGTAACCGCCGATGGCGCCAGTAACAAAGCCTACCGGCTGGCCATCTGCCACTGCCACAAACGCCAATTCAGGTTGCTTGTCTACACACCAGCGATACATCTTCCGCAGGAATGGACTTCCTAGTTGAGTAGAGCGTGAATTCGGGAAGCTTTCACGGTGAATAGCAGCAACTTTATCTATATCAGCCATGCACATTGCTCGAATGATAACATTCGCTGTTTTTGATGCCACTTTTCGCCCTTGTTGATGAACGCCGTACCTAAGGTAATGTTTGTTCCAATCGGCCTGCTCTTTGCAGCGCGCCTTCCCACCTTGACATACGGTAATAGCGAATTGCTGATTGAATATCCCCTTGTTCCTCAGCAACTAATCCAGCTCCATAGCAACCATGGTTGCCCGGATCACCATTGTAGCAGGACTGAAGATAGGCCTCTATAGCTGCCTGGGGATCGGTTTTAGAAAGTAGATCACCAAGCTCATACCAACGCACACCATCGTAAGGCTTGCGCTGCAAACCCTGGCGGTAAAGCTGGATAGCACGCTCGGGCTGGCTCTTGGCTAAGATACTCGCCATGATGAACTGAGGCTCAGGCTGTAGAAGCGGATCGGCGGTAACCAACTGATCGAGTTCAAGCTGATCATAAATATTCAAGGCGACCTGGATGTCCATAGAGGCCAATGCTCTACCCAATTGCACCCAGGCACTTGAATTGTGAGGCTGTCGTTGAAGCCCTTGCCAGTAGAAGTTTATAGCCTGTTCTGGGGAATCCTTCAACTTCAGTTCAGCCAGCCAAAACCAGGCATCGGCTTGTTCGGGGTGTTCATGTGCAGCTAGCTCTGCCAGGCTGATGTTATCATGTGCCATCGCCCGGACGAGTTGGATGTACGCCGGGGAACAGTGCAGTGCTGTCTCCCAGGTTTTGTCACGCCGTCCCAGGTCACCGAGGGAGTTATAAACAAGGCCGAGCAACCAAGAGCTCCCGCAGACATCACCAGACGATGTCAAGGTTCTTTCGGCACTGTGGAGAGCTGCCAAATCGCCAGCCCTCAGACTGCGCATGGTGATCAGAGCGGCAACGTTTCCGTTCCAACGTAATGCCAGTGTCTGATTGGCTGCGAGCAAAATGACCAAGATTACTAAGAGTGAGGTGGATAGCCTTCTTACAATCATAGCCAGACAAGGTGTCATAACTTAATTGCCCGGGTCCGCTCACAAGGCTTGCCTTCCTTAAGACACAAATAGGAGATCAAACTCAAAAGCCTGCCTGAGCTTTTCTTGATATCAAATTCGCTCTCAACCACTTGCCGAGCTCGCAGTGACAGTTCTTTGCACAGATCGGGGTTGTCCAACAAATCTTTCACGGCTTCAGCTAGTGCGCTCGCATCACAAGGAGACACGAGCAGACCCGTTTCCTTGTGTCGTACTAGCTCGGGGATGGCAGCATGATTGGTCCCAATCACCGGCACACCGTGAGCCATAGCCTCTATGATGACCGTCGGCAGGCCATCCCTTCCATAGTCAGACGGTACGCTTGGCATGACCAAAAGGCTCGCATGTCGGTATTGTAACATTAGTTCGTCTATGGGCATGGAGCCTGGCATATCGAGTTGTCTGGTCTGTATTAACTCATGCCCTATTCTCTCAAGGTTTTCTCTTTCAACCCCTTCACCAACTATCCGGCAAACGAACCGGATACCTTCCCGCCTTAGGATGTTGCAGGCATCAATGAGGACATGGAATCCTTTTGGAGGAATTAGCGTACCAACCCCAAGGATGATGGGCGGAGCTGTATTCGAATGCAATGTGGCAGGCTCTCGATATGCTATGGCTTGGGTATCAATACCATTTCGGATTAAAATGGCTCCTGCATTACCCAGACTTCCTAACAGGGCAACGGTCTCCAGGGTGTCACCCACGCATATGGACGCCCCTTTGACCACTTTTTTGATCAGTCTTTTGTCAAACCGGATCTTGGAAATATGCGCAGTAATCCCATAGGGGATATCCAGCATTATGCTCAGCCACCGCGATGCGATAGCCCCAGTATGCAGGAAGTGTGCATGGATGTATCTGGCATCTGCATTGGTCTGTTTGCTAGAAAACCAAGTAACGGCAAAGAGGATATAGAGGAGATGATGAGCTCTGGATGGTTGCCTGATACACGCAAAGAGTGCCTCAATAAAGCATTTCAAGAATGCCTTAGGTTTATTGAATACGCGAATTAGAATGCTACGGATAAAGTCACTTGGGCTCACAGACACCTGCGAGATGTTCACTCTCTCCATCTTTACAGCCTTAGCAGATGTCATTGGACGGCCAGGTCTAAGCACGCAGATCGTTACACTGTGACCGGCTCGAACGACTTCCGCAATTTCTCTGATCACAAAGGTATCATTCATCGTTGGATACCAGGATGCAACGTAGAGAATCCTCATTGATAGCTCCAGTAGTGCTTCTTATATCTCCTGTAGTATTCAATCGTCCTCCTTACACCTTCTAGAAAGGAAGTCCTGGGGTTCCAGCTTGTATCTTTCTGTATCTTTCGGATGTCAGATATATAGTCCCCCGTCTCCACAAAATACCTGTCCGCGGGCCACTCTGTTTGCTGGACGGTTGTACCAGGTACCATTGAGGCTATAACAAATGCCATCTCAACAAACGGGGTTCCGATCCCAGAACCCACATTATATACCTCACCTTTCGTTTTCGGTGAACAAGCCGCTGCTAGAAATGCTCTTGCAATATCTTCCACGAAGACATAATCTCTCTTTTGAGAACCGATTCCATAAACGGTGAGCGGCTTTGAGTCCATGGCAAGCCTGATAAACCAGTTGACGATGCCCCACTCGCTGTGCTTCATCTGCTGGCGCGGACCGTATGGGTTCGCAATACGCAAGGATACCGTGTCAAGGCCGTAGGCATCATGGTAGAATTTATGGTATTTCTCGCCAGCAAGCTTATGAATACCGTATATGCTCAAGCAATTGAATGGATGCATTTCATCCACGGGGTTGTGTTCAATAGTTCCGTAGACGAACCGAGAGCTCGCAAAGAGAACTTTCGCCGCCGGTGAGTTCTCCTTGCAGGCTTCGAGCACGTTAATAACGCCCCGACAGTTGATATCCAGATCCAGGATCGGGTTCTGGTTGCTTCTTACGTAACTCACTTGAGCCGCAAGGTTGAATACCACATCCTTCCCTTTGACGACTTCGCGGAGAACCGCTTCGTTTCGAATATCCTCACGAACGAAGCTAATTGCGTCTTTCACCTCTTCCAGATTGAACATGTTGCCACCGTAAAGAGGTAGCATGGCATCCAGAACCGTGACTGATGCACCTTCTTGAACTGCCATCGTCGCGATCGTGCTGCCAATCATTCCGGCTCCCCCGATGACCAATACCTCCTTGTCGTTCCATTGATCGACATGCATAGCAGATTCCGCCTCCATCATAACCATGAATTTGGACCTACCGAGTCTTAAGCTCTAACCACCGCTCAATTTGGTTTACCATTTCTTCAGCCCGTTTTTCAAGTGTATTGTCTCGAGCCAATGCCATCCCCTTTTGGATCAGTTTCTGCCGTAAGTCAGGATGGGTCAGCAAATCCTTCACCGCTTGCGTCAAGGCAGAAACGTTCTTGGGTGGAACTAATACCGCCGCGTCGCCAATGTAGGCAGGGATAGAGCCAACTTCAGTGGCAACTACCGGCAAACTGCTGGCCATCGCCTCCCAGATCGTTCGGGGGAAGCCTTCTGATGATATTTGTGAAGCAATAATGTAGATGTCAGCCCGGCGATAGTAATTCAGCAACTCAGGTCCAGCAGGTTTATGTCCATGATACCGAACTCGTTCCTCAACACCCAGAGAACGAGCCAAGGTATTTAGCTCTTCAAGCACCGGATCGCTTTTGTCGGGCATACCAACAAGATCAAAAACCACATCAAATCCTGAATCTGCAAGCTGTGGCAGGGCTTCGACTACATCAAACAAACCCTTAGCCCGCAGTATACGACCAGTATACAAGAGCCGATAAGGAGCTGCTGAGCAAGTATCCACACGATGGAAAAAACCGTTCTGGCTCAAGGTAGTAGTCCGCGTCTCCACCAAATCCGGAATCTGATAGCGCAATTGATCATATCGCAAGCGGCTGTTAACGAAAGTCAGACTGTGTTGTGCAATATGCATCTGGTGGTAATAGTTCCAACGACTCCATAGACGGATCAGCTCTTTACGCCAGCGAGGTTGCAGTAGATCATCAACTCCACCAAGATAATCACCGACCACCAATAATGCGATAGGCTTACTCCAGACGGAGGCCAACGCAGGGAGCAAAGGCGTAGGAGCCCTCACGAGCAGAACGTCTAACTCATCTTGCCACCTGCGGAAAATACGGCGCCTCGCAAAAGCCACTACGGTTCGTATGGGAATCGATATATGTGGTCCAATACTTTGCAAGTGAACATTAGGAGAACGAATTTGATAATCCATCTGGACCAATTCGTGTTCCAGGGGCGAGTGTTGAAAACAAACCACCCTCTCACACCAAGACGCCAGACTATCCACAAACAAACCCATATGGGCAGGCATCCATACTTTACCGTCTCGCTCTAAAGCCGGAATATGGCAATGAAATCCCAGGCGCAAGTTACACCTCGACGTTTCTGGAAAAGATAGACGCCATTCTTGGTTGCTCAATGTGGTGTTGTTCGTAGTAAATCGCTGATAATATCGCCAACATAGCCATATTAATTGAGGTGCAATCCGCGAAATTCATGGCAAAAAACATGACTGCGAATAACAGGAGCCAAATCTGATCAGTGAGAGGCGAATTGAAAAACCTCCCTCTGAGTATTTTGAGATACATATAAAGCCAAACAAGATTACCGAACAACCCTAAAATGCCCTTCTCTGCCCAATCAGTGAGAAAGGAGTTGTGAATATAGTAATAAGGGAAATCAAGGTAAATAGATGATACTGCCTCTTTCGTGCCTCCCATACCAACTCCAACCAAAGGGTTCTCGCTCACCAAGAACAAGCCCTTCCTGATCAATATCTCTCGGTTGTAAAAGGCATCGCCCGGATCGCTGAGCATTCTGTCCCAAACTACTCTCCAATATGGAGAAATATCGAGGACCTTTGACAGAAGCAACGTGACGGACAGAGCAACGATGGAAACAAGAAGGCCGACACGAAACACTGCAGACCACCTGCTCGGACTCCGCAGATACAGCACAACGAGCACACCACCGATACCAACAAAGGTCGCTAGAATGCTACTGCGAGCATAAACTAGCGCTAGGCTGTAGAACATGTAAATCCCTCCACTTGCCAGAACGAATCGCATGATGGATACCTGCCATTTGTGCATTGTCCCTGACGGTTTCCAAACAGCAGCCAGACAAAAAAGCGCAGTAGCAGCCAGAGCCATGACAATTCCAATTTGATTCTTGTCACTCCCTGTCTCTGCAAACGTTGAATAAACCAATGTTCCATGTGCTTCCACTAACCATTGTATCTCAAGGCCCCACACAATGGCTGTTCCGACAAGCGAAGTCAATAGAAATCGGCGGGCCATCCGGCTTGCCAGCACAGGTATGAATAACAGATAAACCACGAAATTTATCCCGGAACCAACTGTATTCCAAAGCGCCAACCTCAGATCGTCTGCGCGTAGTAACGACAATGCAGCTCCAAGAAAACTCAAGCCATAGACAACCCAATAAACCCTGGCCGCCTTCATGTCAAGCCGCCTCTTCAGCAACAAAAAAGCTAAAACTGAAAGGCCTAATGCCATGTACCATCTCAGATTTGACATCCGCGATATGGGGGGTGGCCATAAACTCAAGTAATACAAACTTACCAATATGACCGGCAACCATCGCCCCCCTTGCTCGATTGCATGTAGCCCCGAGATCTGTTGCGGTAGAACCTGTTTGTCCAAATAGGACAAACCAGTGGGCCCATGATTTGACAAAGAAGTAGGATAGGAATCTTTCACATCAACTCCACTCTTTGGAAAGTATATCCGCCATTCTTCTTGCACATGCTTCCACGCTGAAATCCAATGCATACAGGTAAGCCTGCTCGACAAGATTTCGGCGCAATGGATCATCTGAGAGTAGGCGCTTTACGGCCATCACGATAGCGTCTACATCTCTTGGTGGGATAAGCAGGGCGTGCTTTTCATGTACCAATAGACCAGGAATACCTCCCACGGACGTCGTAATCACAGGGCAGCAATTCGCTGCTGCTTCCCAGAAGACAAACGGGAATCCCTCTGAGTACGTGGGCAATACAAAAACATCTGCTCGTTGATAAAAGGCAAACAATTCAGACCCAAAGGGGACAAATCCGTGCCAGGTGATTAGATGACCTACGCCAAGAGCATTTGCTAATTGCAGCAACTCAGAATAGACTGGGTCAATCATTGCTCCGGCCACATCTAGCCGACAAGGCTGCCCCTGGAGGCTCAATAGTGCCAGAGCCCGTATCAACTCTCGCAGACCCTTTTTATGATCCAGCCGCCCACAATAAAGCAATTTCCATTCATTTAGGACAGGCCGTACCTGCAGAGTCGAAAACTCGCTCCTCCGTATACTGGTAGTTGGAGCAAAAATCGCCCGCCTATTCAATGTTTGCTCTATCTCTGAAACGACAGCAGGCGAGTTGGCCAGCAATAGAGTGCCGCTGTTGGCGATCTGACGCAACTCATTCAAACGATAGTATCCCAAGAAAAGAGCAAGGAGATTACCAGGAGAAATCGGTATATGTTTGGTCCTTAGACTCGGACTTTCCATCAAGAGAAAGGCCTTGCGAGCAGCGGGCGTAAAGCGCCATACCGGAAATTGATGTGGTGTAATTCCACGAATCAGCAATATATCGGCATTCTTGCCCGCCGCTGCACAAACCTGGCGCAGGCGATTCCGTCGAAAGATACGCTTCCACACTGTTCCCCGTGCCCCCAGGCTGTATAACCTCACGTTGCCCCTGGCGATCGGTGTATCTTGCTGAGGCAACTTGTGTTCGCTCTGATATAGAAGCAATCCCACCTCACCAAAATGATCGGCGAGTGCTTCTGCCCATCGCCCTATATCCGCGAAGAGCCAAATAACGCCGTCCTTATCAAGATATGCAAGATGATGATGATGAATTAAAAGGCGAAGTTCATTTGGCTGCATTACCCTTTCCTTAAACTTTCAGGTAGCTAGATTTGACGTAAGTTGCAAACAAATTGGGAATTCGCAAGCTAACTTGGCTTATATGCTAGGGCAAGGAGATGGCGTGTGCCTTCTGATTGGTGCTTGGTAGTTGCTTGATTAGATTGGATTTGATTAACAAAGGCTCCCACCATGCTTAGAATGGTCTGAAATGGCTTCTTTATGGACCACGATTTCTGACTACGTTTATAGAAAAAGCCATCTTTTACAGCATATCCTACATTAACTTTAACAAAGCATCGCGATAACTTCGCTGTTAATTGCTCCTTGGTGTAATGTCTGATGTGGTCAGGGTTAGTATTCTTCACAAAATCTCCATTTGGTGTCGTCATCAAGAAAGTACCGCCTGGCTTTAGTACGCGATATACCTGCTCTAAAAAAAGCTCGTCGTCCTCCACATGCTCCAAAACCTCGACGGCTACTACACAGTCAAATGAGCTGTCTGGCAAAGATGAATGAGTCATATCGTCATATAAAATCCGGCAAACGTTGCTCCGCCGTGCATAAACCTGTTGAATGATTTGCTCATTAATCCCTAAATTGAGTTTAGATTGAATTTCTGTTTCTCGCGGAAGATCTGTAATCGTGATATCAGCAGGGACGCCAACCGTGTAATGAGATTTTCTTCCCCCAATATCCAGTACTTGGGGTCGAGTTGCGTATGCCTTTGCAATCTGCAACAACCTCTTTCGAACTTGAATGTGTAATGCTGGAAGGAAAGGTTCAAGGAAGAGATACGTTATTTCAAATGGTTTCATGATCTACTTGTTAGGGAGTTCCTGTGCGGAGAAGAGTCAAGCCTCCAAGGGATATTTAGTTGGAAATGGTCTACGTGAGGTTTAACCGTGCCCTACCACGCCCCACTAAGTTTTCTCAGTGTCTCAGCCAAGCGCTTACCGAGAATCGCTTCCGTAACCAAATACAGGCTTCCTGGGTTGAATATCAAACTCCAATCGTAGAAAAACGCCAGAAATAAATAACGAATCATTTCCCATCGATTGTGAGCCTGCTGTGCAACCCTCATTTTTGCTAAACAATACCCTCCCCTGGTTTTCCGAAGCGCCGCATTTATCACAGTGGACTTAATCCTATCTAACAACATATATTGGGAGGCATGCTCTAACACATCCATCCATTCCAAATGAAACTGTGGTGAGTGCTCAAAGCTCTTTGTGCCCTTACATAAACGGAAGTTGGCAAACGTTTGTCCTTGAATATAATGCATGTCAAATAGAAGACCAACGCGCAGCCAGAGTTCCCGATCCATTACAAAGTGCAAATCTTCATCTACACCACCAATGGATTCTAAAACTTGCTTGCGCATGAATACGGTTGGTTGTTTTATAAAATTGTTCATTAGAAATTTTTCAAGATCAAAAGCTTGCGATTTTGAAATCCGGAGCAGTTTTCCAAATTCGTCAACGATTTGACAATCGCTGTAGACTACATCGGCCTCAGGGTGATCCTGGAAATGAGCAACAGCTCTGCGGATTGCCCCCGGTTTATATGTGTCATCCGCATTCAACCAACCGATTACCTCACCCTTAGCGCGCCTGAAGCCCTTATTCAGTGCGTGAGACTGTCCGCGGTCTGGCTCTGAAAGCCAAACCAGATGAGGATATTGTTGCAGTAGCTCTCGGGTGCCATCGCTGGAGCCCCCGTCAATAACAATGTGTTCAACCCTAGGATAATCTTGCATCAAAACGCTCTCGATTGTCTCCCTTATGAATGGCATTGCGTTATAAGATGGCGTCACCACTGAAACCAAAGGGTATCTCGAGTTCTCGGAACGATCACAAGGATAATTCAAGCACATGTTGTATTCCTATCTCAAACGCTGTGTTTGTTGCTTGTCCAAACATGTCGCGAACCGCGGGTCATTCTGATGTAGCAAGACCAGCCCGGACGAGCTTACCTTCTGACCATGTCAACGGCCTCACGAGCAATAGAAACGAAAGTCTCGGCATAATTCCTCATGCGTGCTGGCAATGTCTCTCGCGCCCCTAGCTCAAGGTCAATATCAGGCCCTGGTGGTACGGTAGTCCATGTATCTCCTAGTTTGTTTGCCAGATCCTCAGCGTCGTGCGGGTCAAAATAAACGGCAGTGGGAGGATCTTGTTCCCGATGCACAGCCAGGTTTGATAACAGTACACGCTTACCAACAGACTTGGCTTCTTCCACCGTTGTGCTCCAACCCTCAAACAACGAAGGATTCAAAACACATATAGACTGACGAATCAGCAAATACACATCGCCGTGGGGCACTAGTCCCAAAAATGCAACCTGCTCCCTTAGCCCCCAAAGAGATATCTTCTCCATCAACTCAGCGAAATATGTAGGATGCCGGCTGTCCACTGGATTACCAGTGAAGACAACGAACGGTCTTACGCCCCTATCCCTTAATAACTTTAGCGCCTCGAGCACAATTACGTGGTTCTTATGTTTCCAGAATTGATTGGGCATGTAGAAGAACTTCTTAGGTAGGTTATACCGTAAGACTACTGTTTCGGGATCGGTCTCGTACAGAAGCGCTGGAACGTGAGCCACGAAATTCACAACGCGCACTTTGTACACAAATTCGGGAGCAAACTGCCGAAAATCCTTTTCAGCATCTCGACTGCTCAGAATAACTAGAGTCGAGCGTCGAATCCACTGCTTGTATTTCTTATCAAGGGCTATAACTTGGGTTTGTGTATACATTTCAGGCAGGTGAATATGTTGAAAATCGGGAATCCAGCCTAACAGTGCTGTCTGTCTTCCGACTGTAAATCGTCCGGGAAATAGAAGGTCCACTCCGCCATCAGGAACAGCCCGCAGAGTCCGCCACAACAGAAAATCATACCCACTCAGCCAGCGTGTTACGTTGCTGATAAGTTCAGAGAACCGGCTATTTGCAGTAGGGTATGTAATCACTTTACAACTAGCATTCCCTACATCTATGTCGAGGTTCTGCTCGGTTAGCAGATACACCTCTACTTGGGGTGCATATTGCCGAATCGCTTCCAGAAGGTTTCGTTGATAGGTGAGCCCCCCTGTCCACAGTGGTCCACCTGTATCAGCAAAGGCGACGCGCAATGGACTTTTGTTGGGCGATGTCATCTCAAACCTCAAGGGGTGATGGCCGATCTGTTGAAGGGCCTTGTCCAAGCGCTTCTTCCCATATCTCGCACAAAGCCTGCTCAAGCTTTCGCTTAGGTTTCCACCCAGTCGCTTGTTGGATCTTCGCCAAGTCAGCTAATTGACTGGGACGATCAACCTTTCTCCGACGTTCGGCAGCGGTTGTGATTTTTATCGGTTCGCCGATGACCCTGGAGCATAGATCAACAAGCTCTGCCACCGAGTACTCTTGGCCTGAGCCAATGTTAAATATATCCAAAGACTGCTCCACAGACATGCTACCAAGAATAAACAGTGCATCAGCTACATCCTCCACATGTACATAGTCACGGCGAGTATGCAGATTGCCAAGCTTAATCAGGCGACTGCCCGCAGCAAGTTGCGCCATAATAGCTGGCACGACATGTGGATTAGTTTCGCGTCGGCCAACAGTGTTAAACAAACGAGCGACAATGCCCTGGCCACCACGCCTTGACACATGATATTGCACCAATTGTTCCCCGGCTAGCTTGCTAAGGGCATACACATCTTGAGGTTCAACAGGAGACGTCTCCACCAGCGGGCCAGTACTTGCTGGATCGTAAAGCGCACCTGTGGAGGTGAATATGATGCGAGGAACAAGGTCTTGAGCGCACGCACTAAGCACACTTTGTGTCCCTTCAATATTAACTCGCAACGCTCGTTCGGGCCTCTTTTCGCAGGTTGGGATATGATGGATGGCTGCTAAATGATACAGAGTATCTGTGTTGCTCTCACCGATAGTATTCGATAGACATTTCGTATTGAGAATATCGCCTTCAACGACGTGAAGTGCTGAGTCGTTAGGAAGGAATTCCTTCCTTCCTGTTGAGAAATCATCATACACCCAAACTTGACACTTTCGCTCCAGGCACAAACGAACCAAATGTGAGCCAATGAACCCTGCACCTCCGATGATAAGCACCCTAGTCATCATAGAAACGATCCCCCTCCATACACGTCAAAGACCTGGGTGTAGGTGTTGTTCAATTCAGTAACCAATCTATCAGTCTGCTGTTGTAAATAGGCTGACCAGCAGGCACGCTCCTCCAGCAATCTCTGTAAACGATCTGCAGCACGGCTCACATCAATTTCTCGCCACTCCTCAGACCATTGCTTATAACCGATACGTTGGATCAAGCTATGTACTTTGCCCGGTCTGCCTGGATAGTCAATGGATAAAAATGGGATACCGAGGGCCATGCAGAACAGGTGCCCGTGGTAGCGCATGGCTACGGCTGTATCTGCCGAATGCAGTGCCTGTAAGAGTGCCTCCAACGGCAAGTAGCGCCGCTCTACTCGAACAGCTTCTGGGCTATCGAAAAAACCTGCAACCTGACGATTAAAAATGCGGTCGTCACCGCCGATCCAAGCCGCATTCATTGGGAGCAAATTGGCCTCGGCCTGAAATGGTTTACAGGCGGTTTCTAAGATCCGAGCAATTTGGTGGGCAGCCTTCGCATTCGAGTCTCCCAGTTCAGTTTTAGTCAGATCGGCGACGAATTCATTGGTATTTGCCCGTAATAGGCCGGCAATGCGCAGCGGCTCATTTCTGCGTGAAACCTGGTGATGATGGTTGGTCAGCCAGCGCCGTAAATAGGCTAGAGCAGGATCACAGGCGTAGCCTAACGGATTACCAGGGGCAAGCGTCGAAGCATATTCATGACTTTCCTTATCACGCAGGAAGCCAGCCGTGGCCATTCGAATGATGGCAGTTGTGACCTGACGCATTCGTTCAGTGTGCAACGGCCCGACGCCGCACCCGAACACGATGCGTGCCTTGCGCTGACGGTTGGCCTCAGAAAACATGCGCCAGATGTACTCCATCTGTGGAATTTCCATCAAGGGACCACCGCCAATAATGACTGCATCAACAGACTCGATCAGAGCAGGATCATGTCCCTTAGTAATCTCAACTAAAGTGCTTCCTTGAAGTCCCGCTAATTCAGACCGGGTCTGTTGACTCACTTTGCGATCCAGGGTGGTCAGGGTGACCTGACAAGCGGCCGAACAGGTTTTGATAAAGTGAAGCACCTCAGCCAGAATCGCCTTGTCACCAGCCGTTTCTGTGCCATACCAGCCCGTGATCAGCACGTGCTTCCATTCATGTGGAGAGCTATGATCTGCGGGTAGAGTAGACGTAGTGAAACCAGGGCGCCTATGAAGCCTGTCCCGTCGTTGTTGAGCTTGCCTGGTGATTATGTCCGTTCCCCGACTTAATAAATACCTGATTGATAACGAGCCAGGTAAGTCATGCTGGCAACTGTCACAGTGCTCACGAACGATGCGCTGCCGCTCAGGTATTCCCTCCCTATATACCTGCCAGGCGCTCTGTTCTAAGGCGCAGCCCAAAATGGGGCTTCGCGCAGAGCAATAACCGATATTGCCGCGCCTATCTAGCGTGATTCCACACGTCTGCCAATCACATTTAGCCTGGCGAGGCAGGCCAAAAGCAAGTTGGCCAACAAGACTGGTGTAGAAAGCCCGACGTGCTATATCCACACCACGATGATGTGCCAATTTGTCGAAGAACATGATGACATGAAAGCGTTGCTCGGGTGTGAATTGGTGCCGTTGGCTATCGCCGAGACGAAAAGTCCACTCTTGGATGTCATTCTGCTCGCACCAGAGTAATACGTCATCGGCTCCGTAGCAGTTTATGGGTGTCAGGGTACACCTAATGGAGACGAGTAATCCATTCTGCTTCAGGGCCTTGATTACCTCAACTGCATAAGCAGAATTACCTTCCACTCCCCGGTTCCGATCATGATCCTCACCAATGCCATCCAAAGACACAGACACATCCAAGTGAACGCCAGCCGCCTGCGTTACTTGCGCCAATGCCATGGTCCGCTCAATGACTACCTGAGAATGTAAAGCGTTCGTGATCATCTGCAAGCTTTTTAGCTTGGGCAGCGAATCAATCAAAACCTGACCTACTTCAGGCAGGTCTGGACGCAGGGTAGGCTCGCCGCCAGTTATATCTACATGTTGTATCCTGCTAAATAAAGAATCGGTGAGGATGTTGCTCAGCTCTTCGGGTGTAATCCTTTTGTCTTGCCCACGCTCCCAAGTACTGCCCATGGTAGAACAAGAGTCGCAAGTGTTATTCGCCAAGAATTGCATCACCGTGGGTTTAGGACCAAAGTATTTGCCAAGCCATTCGTCACGCACGTGCCGCAGCATAGACGAAGAGAACAGTCTCACCCCTCGATACACGCCACGGGAAAAGTACAGTGCATGATTGCGCTTTCTATTAGTGTTTGCGCAAATATTCTCGAATGATTTCATGTAGTTGTCCGGCTCTGTGGTATATGGTATGCTCTCGCAATGCTCGCCGTTGACCGGCCTCGGCAATCGCTTGTCTTTCGTTCTCGTTCTGAAGCAAATAACGTACTTTTTCGATACACTCCTTTGAGTCCCGGTACGTGACAACTTCGACATCAGGTTCATATAAATCCTTTAAGTTTTCTTTCCAATCCGTCAAAAGGCATGTTCCCACACCGGGTGCCTCAAACAGGCGCATGTTGGAGGCGCTGTTTGGCGACACATCAATATGCGTATTCAGAGTTACTTTGCTGTCCCGCAATTTTTGGAACATGGGAATGCCAAAAAGCGGGGGATGAGCTCGCCTGGCGATGCGACGATCAACATACCTGCGAAAACTTGGTCGTTGTTTATAGTTCAAAAATTTCCCCAACCAAGGAGCTCTGCTTATCCAGTCTTTCGACAGCCCACCTCTCAAAGCAGCCTGTACGATATCGTAGGAAAGCTGGGCCGCTATCATTTTGATGCGCCGTGTAAGGTTGGGATTTTCAACATCTGACCATATCTCCAGATCCGTAGCTTTTACCAACTCCAGCAGCAAAGCTTCGCGCTGAGTATGAAAGCCGGCAGCCGTGACGATAGAGCCGACAAAAGAAAAGTTTACATTGGGCAATTTATTTGTATCAATTTTATCCAATACTCGAGGATCGAAAGCATGATTAAGGTGATAGCAGCAGTGACCGTTAGCTTTGATGTCTTCAACCAGTTCAGGAATATTGGAAAGAATTACGTCATATTCCCGGAAAATCGCTGGATCTTGATAAGGGGAACCACACCATCCTATGACAAGGCGAATAGAAGGAATACCATTCCTTATTTTCTTTACAAACTCGGCTGGGAAAGTGATATGGTTACTAATAAGCAATATATCAGGCTGGTATTTCTCTATCTGTTTTTCCGTGATATTTTCCATCCAGGTCGCTTCATCATAGTGAATACCCTCTTCCTGTGCCCATCGCTTTTGAATTTGAGGCATATTCGCAAAAACACGGGCGGTCTTGTAGCCGAACTCCAGCAGCCCCGTGGACCATATTTCCGATCCGCCATACATGTCATCTGCAAGCGCCGCATACTGGTCCTCGTATGGCTGACTGGCAAGAAGAGGATGACGGCTATAAAAATCACTAATATAACTATATGATTTTGTGACAATTGCTAGAAGTCTCATAGTTTTGCCGGTGATCATAACTGTTTTCTCTGAGAAAACATCCACAGATTTCATCCCCGTACCCACTTTCGCAGGAATGCCTTAACCGGCCTAGTACTCTGTCAAGCATGAATTGATGGGTAAAGGCGCTTGAGTTTGATACGAGCGTCTTGGGTCGTGAAGCGCCAATCAACAGTGGCGCCCTTGCTGCTACGCCGCACTGCCCAAGCCGAAGTTTCGGCAGCC
>Ga0194125_10007852_pt1 | contig 15220 bp, 12 predicted proteins | sample TA2KigC250mmetaG_FD_148626 | JGI IMG/M metagenome (GOLD analysis project Ga0194125, IMG submission 148626) | Freshwater microbial communities from Lake Tanganyika, Tanzania - TA2015034 Kigoma Deep Cast 250m | ecosystem: Environmental > Aquatic > Freshwater > Lake | place: Tanzania: Lake... | reverse complement strand
TCCTTGCCGTCAAACTGAGCGGAGGCGGTCATGATTCCGGGCTCCACGTAAGCGGCGTCCATCTCGCTCAGGGTCAAGTCCTGCTGCGGGTTCTGGATGACTATCTGCATCGGAATAACGTATTTATGGGCAAATTCAAAGTCGCGCTGGTCATGTGCCGGCACTGCCATTACCGCTCCGGTGCCGTATTCCATCAGGACGTAATTGGTGATCCAGATCTGGACGCGATAGCCATTGAGCGGATTGATGCAGTATCTGCCGCTGAAGATGCCTTCTTTGACGTTGTCTTCTGCGCTGCGCATGATCTTGTCCTCATTGATGACGCGATGGCAAAACTCATGCAGGGCATGGTTTTCCGGCTCTTCGGCAAGCCATCTCTGCACCAAGGTATGCTCCGGCGGCAGAGCCATAAAGGTGACGCCGTAGATAGTATCGGGACGGGTGGTAAAGACGGTGATGCTGTCGGTGCTGTCCGGCATCTGTTGCGTAGGAGCGCTTTCCGTCAGCGCCTCAAGAGGAAAGACGATTTCCACGCCCTCGCTCTTACCGATCCAGTGCTTCTGCATCAGGATCACGCGTTCAGGCCAGTCGATCACGCTGCTGAAGTCCAGCAACTCTTCAGTGTATTTGGTGATCCGGAAATACCACTGTTCCAATTCCTTCTGGATCACTTCCTTGCCACAGCGCCAGCAGTTCCCATCCTCGACCTGTTCATTCGCCAGCACGGTCTGGCAATGGACACACCAGTTCTGGAATGACTTTTTACGGTAAACCAGTCCCTTTTCATAGAGTTGCTTGAAGATGAACTGCCCCCAGCGGTAATAATCCGGACGGCAGGTGCTCACCTCCCGGTCCCAATGCAAGGCAAAGCCCATCTTGTCAAACTGCCCGCGCATAGCACGGATGTTTTCCTCTGTGGTCAGACGGGGATGTGAGTTGTGAGCGATGGCAAAATTCTCTGCCGGCATGCCAAAGGCGTCATAGCCCATGGGCTGCATGACGTTGTAGCCCTGCATCATCTTCAGCCGCGTGACGGCATCGCCAATGGAATAGTTGGAAGCATGACCGATATGGAGTATGCCGGAGGGATAGGGAAACATCGAAAGCACATAATACTTCGGCTTCGGCGAGTCATCGGTGGCATGCACGACTCCGCGCTCCTTCCATATACGCTGCCATTTCTGTTCAATCGTTCCAAAGGGATATTCCATCAGTTTTACCTCCATGCGGTTGCCGGACAAGTGGTAGCCCTTGATGCGGGCTGTCATTCATTTGTGGTACCTTCTTTCAGTCAAGGGATTGGTGTCAAGCGCAATGTAGCAAAAGGATACGGCAAGAGGATGGATGGAACCGCCCCCTTGCAACATAAATGCCTCCAGATCACGGTATCGGGCAATGAGCTTGACAGTCTCTAATTAGGGTGCAATATACTATACACACGTTATTATGTCACGACAATTCGCTGTTTTCTTTATTGTCCAAGTCCTAAAGTCGAGTGATCTATACCGTAGGGCGCTTTGGAAAGACGCCCCTACGACCAGCTTTGGAATGCTATACTACGATTTGGAACAGTACTTGCTGTTGTTCTCATCTTGTTTATTATAATGATGATAGATTCTTTAGCTGGAGTATTGAATGAGAAAATCGATAATGCCCATTATAGTCGTAATAATGTTATGTTCACTGTTGGTGATCGATGCCTTGAGCGTTGAGGATTCGCTGTTGAACCGGGCTCTGCGTTTACTGACGGAAGGCACGATGGATTTCAGTGTGCGGACGGTCACCTACAATGGACAATATGCACCCGAAAATGCCGGTGTGATCTGGATCACCAATTCGCAGAATCAATTTGTCAAGACCGTCAAGATCTGGGCAAACACCTATCGCTGGACCTTGATCAGATGGATCGCCAGTTCCAATCAGAACATGACCGGAGCTATCACCAGCGCGTCCCTGAACAGTCATCAGTTGCACAATATCACGTGGAACGGCAGAAACTGGCAAAACGTGGAGATGCCGGATGGCGAATATAAGGTGAACGTCGAATTTACCGAGCATAACGCCACCGTCACCAATATGGGCAAGTACAAGCAGATCACTTTCAACAAAGGCAGCGAGCCGGTGGATCTGACCATTCCGAATGAGACCTATTTCCGTGACATGCACCTCACCTGGACACCGGTGATTGTGAACGGTATCCTCAGCGGACAGGTGATCAATGCCCAGAATGAACCGATCTTCCCTGCTTCCATCAGTACCGGAGCGTTTTTTACCCAGACCAACGCTGGCGGGCAATACTCACTATCCCTTCCGCCTGGAACTTATGATGTCCAGTGTTCTGCCGTCGGATATCATCCTCTGACATATAGCTCAGTTCAGATCCAATCCAATCAAATCACTCCACTGGATTTCACCCTGGCACCGGTATCCAATTCAGAAGGTAGTGGCATTGTGCCCTCCCTGACCTTCCTGCCACCCTATCCCAATCCTGCCACAACCCAAACCACTCTGCGCTATTATGCCAAATCCAATACGGATCATAGTATCCGGATCTACAATATGCGCGGTCAGATAGTACGCCAGATCAAGGGCAGTAGCAAGAATGCCGGATGGCAGGAGATCAACTGGGATTTGCGGGACTCCCGCGGTAATAAATGCCCCAGCGGGATCTATTTATTGATCGTCAACAGTGGGGACAGGACTCATCGCCGGATGCTGACTGTCACTCATTAATCTATCGGTCAATAATACCAGGTCCAGCCCGCTCCGAAATAGGAACGTTTCGGTACTCCCTGCATTAATTCGCTGTAGGAGTAGAGGATGTGGCATTCGCTGGCACCCGGAAAGCGCCACCCGAGCTTGCCGGTATATTTGTAGTTTTCCTTGATCCGGTACATCGTGGATACTCCCGCCCAGATCCGGCTCACCACCTTTGATTGTCCCTCAGCAAAGACCGCATTGCTATAATTTTCAGGACTATAGACAAATCCTCCGCTGACGTATGACCCCCCCTCCGGTTCCACAGGCAGGGTATATTTGACGCCACCGCGCAGGTAATTGGACAGCAGGAGCAATTCCGAGCCGGATGGATCGGTGCACGTGCGGTTAACATAATGGACATAGCCGCTGACCTCCGGGCTCAATTGATGCCGCAGACGAATGGAGGCAACCAAGACATTTCTCCGTTCCGCAGTGATCGCCTTGCCATCCCGATATTCCCATTCCAGGGAGGTCTCGATGTCCAAAGACAATGGGATCGGTTTCCAGTTTTGCTTTGCCCCCAATGAGAAGGTCGTCAGGTCAAAGAGCCCTCCCGCCACACCGGGATTGCTCTTGTGGTTAGCTCCGGCGCTGATGGCGATATCCTCGTTGAGCTGATAGGTAGCCCTCAAACCGCTAAAATGATCCTGCTGCAGTTCCGGTGCTTGTCTGACCAGCGTAAAGTCCTGCAAGTCAAACTCATAGGGAGTAATGGAGAGGACTTTGCTAAGGTGATATCCGCTCAGACGCCACGATTCAAAGTCAATATCCGCCTTAAGATAACCCGTGTGCTGCAGATCCCGTTCATAGACGCTAAGTGGTTGCCAGACAGGATAGAGCGCTATTTTCTCCCCGCCGGAGTAGAGCGTATTCCGGTAGCCGAGACGCGCTTCTATATGGCTGAAGCGTTGCCACCAGGACAGACGCATACTGTGGTATAACTTCTGCAGACGCTCCGGACTGATGGCATCGCCCCAGACCAGATCATCATCCACCGTGAGAGTGCCACCGCTGCTGAACCGCTGCTCCACTCTCAAGCGGTTGCGCCATTCGATCTCATCTGCAACGCTTACTACTTGCGAATTATACCAGATCGACGGTCTGGCGCACAGCCATCCGACCGTCAGCAGGAGCAGGATCAGTGTATAGCGCTTTGTGGACATACCAATACACAATTGCCACATTGCTGGCATTTACTTTGATCGATCATCGCTTTATTGTCCGCATCCATATAAATGGCATCATGAGGACAGACGCGGACGCATTCGCCACATCCATTGCAAGCGGAACGGTCAACATTATATTCCCCACCGCTGGAACTCCGGCAGGCGAAAGCGACCAGCATAAGAATGAGGATCATCAGGATCGGGAGGAGACAGCGGAAGCGCATTATTCGGGAACCTTTACTGCACGGTAATTGCAGGCACGGACGCAGTTTCGGCAATCGATACAAGTGGAATCGACGATCTCCGCCTTTTCCTCCACGATCTCGATCGCCTTCACCGGACATGCCTTGACACAGTCGCCACATCCGGCACAGGCATTCTTGTCCACAAAGGGTTTGTACCTGATCACCGCCACCGTGCCCAAGGCAAGGATCACCAGACACAAAGCTATTACGATTCGCTTTTTCATCACTACCTCAATATCATCATTGACCTTGGGGCATTGTTTTCCTGCCCGCTCAAAGTTGTCAATAACAAAATGCCCGCAGATCAGTCCTATCCAAGGAGATATCCGATATTTTCTTGCCTGCTACATGATTTACGTCAGGTTCCAGTCAGGTTCGCCTCGAGATCCTCTCGAGACTCGAAGCGATCTCGAGAGAAACCTGACTTGAAACCGAGTTTATTGTTCAGGAAAATTGGATGGTGGCGGAGTTCCGTATCCGGCTGTGCTGCATCGAAGGAGTGCTTTCCTTCAGCGCTGTCAGCAGCAGAAAAGCAATAAAATATATCTTCATGAGGGTCTCCCTCAGGATATGATAATCAAAAACTTCCCAGCGCAGGGAAAAGACCATTATCAAGCGATGCAAAGCCCCCAAACAAAACCGAGCCGAAGATTACTCTCCGGCTCTGGAATCTGAATGCCTGTCTGAGTGAGTTCTTACTGGATCTCGATATCCTTCTTGGGACTGGGCTCCTTCTTCGGGATGAGAACCTTTAGGACGCCGTCCTCCATCCGGGCACTGATCTTGCTGGGTTCGGCATTTTCAGGCAGGAGAAGGTTGCGACGATAATTGCCACTGTATCGTTCACAGCGATAAACCGTGCCCTTTTGCTCTTGCTTCTTCTCATCGACGGTCGCTTCGATCATCAATTGGTTGTCATGCACCGAGATCTTGACATTCTCTTTCCGGAAACCAGGCAGATTTGCCATGATCTCAAATTCCTTGTCATGCTCCACGATGTCCAAAGCCATCACCCGATAGTTGTCGCCCGGGGTCTCGTCATCATTGAAATAACGATTGAAGAACTCGTCAAACATGCTGAGCATATTGCTCATCGGCTTCAGGTCGTTGGTCTTGCGATAAGGTACGAGTTTCATTGTTCTTACCTCCTTTGGTAAATGTGATTCTACCATTATAATAACGCCGGAAAGCCAAAAGGCAAATATAAATTAGCAATCTATGCGATCGACTGCTAATTAATGCATAGGCACTGCTCTATAATGTGATACATCCGTACCTGATAAATGGGATGGTTTACGGGATTATTCATCATTGCTCATAACCATGGATGCAGAACTTAAGGTGATAGACACAGAACATCGGATGGTTGATGTTCGCTGTTATCCCAGCGGTGAGGGCGCATCGCCCTCTCTGGGATTTATCCCGGAAATGGAAAAGGATTGACATTTGAGGCGTATTCAAAATACTGGTTTCTCAGTGTAATCTACTATAAAGTGAATAAAATAAGATAGATACTGGAGGAACAAAATGAAAACAGGCGGTTGTCGCTATGGAACACACCGTGTGATCGAGCCCTTGGGAGTGCTCCCCCAACCGGCAAGAGTTTTGGATAACGATATGAGTGAGATCTGGGAGAACGAACTGCTCCTGGATGTGATCCGGCTGAATATTGATTCGGCGTCGTTCCATCAGATCAAGAATAAGCTGATCAGCCAGGGACATCAGGATCTGGAGCAGGCATTTGCCGAGCACGTGATCGATTTGACCAATCGTACCGGCAAGCATAAAAATGAAGATACCGGCTCTGGCGGGATGCTGATCGGCAGAGTGACTGCCATCGGTAATAAATTTGAAATGAAGGAGCCAATCAAGGTGGGTGACAAGGTAGCCAGCCTGGTGTCACTGTCGCTGACCCCACTCAAGGTGAACAGGGTTAAAAAAGTGATCCTGGGCAAGGATCAGGTGGAGATCGAGGGACAGGCGATCTTGTTCAGTAGTGGCGTCTATGCCAAATTGCCGGATGATATGAATGAAGTATTGGCATTAGCAGTGCTGGATGTCGCAGGTGCTCCGGCACAGGCGGAACGTCTGGTAAAACCGGATGACACGGTTGTCATCATCGGCGCTAATGGCAAATCCGGCATCCTGTGCAATGCCGTGGCTCGAGAACGGGCAGGTATCGCCGGAAAAGTGATCGGAGTGGTGCGCAATGAATCCTACATTACCACATGTCTGGAAACGGGCTGTACCGATGTGGCCATCGCCAGCGCCACCGATGCATTGCAGATTCAGCGTGAAGTAAGCCGTCTGACCAATGGTAAGATGGCGGATGTGGTGATCAATGTCGTCAATGTGGAAGATACGGAATTGCCCACAATCATGGCTTGCCGTGACCGGGGCATCGTCTATTTCTTTTCCATGGCATCCTCCTTTACCAAGGCAGCGTTGGGCGCTGAAGGCATCGGAGCTGATGTGGACATGATCCTGGGTAATGGCTATGCTCATCATCATGCGATCATATCGCTTGATCTGCTGCGCCGTAATCCCGTCCTGATGAGGATTTTCCAAGAGCGCTACTCAAACGAGTAAACCAGAGGTATTTATGGCTGATCTGATTGATATAAAAAAAACTGCCACCCCTGAGGAGTGGCAGGACTGGCATTGGCATTTGCGCCACCGGATCACGACGCGTGATGAACTGGTGCAATATATCCGGCTGACCGGGGATGAAGAGGCAGTGTTCAGGACTGCCAATTTCTCCTTTCGCATGGCGATCACGCCCTATTACCTCTCGCTGATCGATCCGGCAAATCCTGTGGATCCGGTGCGTATGCAGGCGATCCCAAGAGTGATGGAAAGTTATCTCTCCGAGAACGATATGTCCGATCCCCTGCACGAGGATGCCGATGCTCCCGTTCCGGGGATGACGCATCGCTATCCGGATCGGGTGTTGCTGTTGCTCACGGATCAATGTGCTATGTATTGCCGGCACTGCACCCGCCGTCGTAAAGCCGGCGAGCATGATGCGCCCATGCCGAGGGATAATGTGGATAAAGCAATTGAATATATCGCAGAGCATAAGGAGATCAGAGACGTTATCCTCAGTGGCGGCGATCCGCTTACTATGTCCGACCAGCGGATCGATGATGTCCTCGGTCGCCTGAGCAGGATCCCGCATGTCGATATCGTCCGGCTCGGAACCCGTATACCGGTAGTCCTGCCTCAGCGGGTCACTGATGACTTGATCGGGGTCTTGCAGAAATATAAGTTCGTGTGGCTAAATACGCATTATAATCATCCGCAGGAATTGACGTTCGAAGCGCAGGCAGCCCTGGCAAAACTGGCGGAAGCAGGAGTGGTGCTGGGCAATCAGTCCGTTCTGCTGCGAGGGGTCAATGACCATGTGGATGTGATGAAGGAACTGGTGCACCGTCTGGTGAAGAATCGCGTCAGACCATATTATATCTATCAGTGTGACCTGTCCGAAGGCATCGCTCATTTTCGCACTCCGATATCCAAAGGGATCGAGATCATCGAATCCCTGCGCGGACATACTTCCGGGCTGTGCGTGCCGACCTACGTGGTTGATGCCCCCGGTGGCGGGGGAAAGATCCCGGTCATGCCTACTTACATCATCTCCCAAATGCCGGGACGGGTCATTCTGCGCAATTATGAGGGTTTTATCACTGCTTACACCGAGCCGGCATACCTGCCGGTCGATGATGCCGATTACAAAGACCTTTGCCCTCCCGAACGCAGGTCTGATGAGGGGATCATGACCCTGTTACGTGGAGATAAGGTAGCCATCGGACCAGCGGAGACCAAGCGTAATAAACGCCGTAGATAACCTGACCGCCTTTCCTCCGGGACCAGGTGGCAGGGGCTGGAATCATGATAAAAAAAAAGCTCTGCGCTCACTCATGGCAGAGACAGAGGATCGCTTCCTTTGTTACCAAGTAGCGGAATGCTATGCCATTGATTGAACGAGAGCAGATAATAGCCATCGTCGGCATCTGTAAAAATGCCGGCAAGACCAGTGTGTTGAATGCCATTCTCCGGGAATACCATGCCATCGGTTGGGCGGTCTTGAGTACCGGACGGGACGGAGAGGAACGAGATACCGTCTTTGGCATCCGCAAACCCCGGGTGGTAGTCAAAGCCGGTACTATGATGTGCCTGGATACTCAGGAACTGGACCGGCATGGAGCAGGGATCAGGATCTTCGCCAAGCTGCCCTGGAAATCTGGAACGCGCCAGCTCTGGTTAGCGGAGGCAATCCTGCCCTTGGAGACGGAGATCATCGGACCGCCGGAGGTCTCGCAACAAGCCGAATGTGCACGACTGATGCTTGATCTCGGAGCGGAGAAGGTACTGATCGATGGTTCGATTGACCGGAAGTCCATCGCTCTGAGCCCGATGGTTGATGCATTGATCCTGGTTGCCGGTGCCAGCTATGGTAACTTGAAACAACTGATGGCAGAACTGGAACGGGTTGAACTGCTCACCCGGATCCCGGTTGCATTGCCATCCCGATCACCCAGGGCACTGAATCTGGAGCATATCTGCCTCTTGCAGAACATGCACTGGCGGGATACGGGACTGCAATCCATCCTGGGAGAAGAAAAAGGGATTGCGGAGAAGCTCAGGGAATACCCCGACGTAGTTGCTGTCTATATCCCCGGCGCCGTTACGGAGAGATCGATCTCCTGTCTGATGGGACTTTTGCAGAATGATGGACATATCCTGCTTTTGCGCCACCCCTATCATCTGAAGATCGGCAAAGATGAAATTGAACGCCTTCTCCATCGAGACCAGCTGATGGCGCTGAATCCATTCCGGATCAAAGCCATTGCCCTGAATAGCCGGGCGGTGGATGGACGTCATCTGGATGCTATGTCGTTGCGAACAGAGATAAACCAGAGATTCACTGATACACTGGTCTTTGATATAAGTGCCCCGGAGATTTCGCGTGGATAGAGATCAGCGTTCCACCCGCACGATCAATTTGGGTCTGTTTGCTAATATCCTGCTGTCAGCGCTTAAGACCATCGCCGGTATCTTTGGTCATAGCCCCGCCCTGCTGGCGGATGGGATCAATTCCTGCTCCGATGTCGCCTACTACGTGGTAGTCAAGATATTTATGCATCATGCCAGGAAGCCTGCTGATCCGGAACATCCTTATGGCCACCGCCAATTGGAATCGATTGCTGCCATCGTGGTCGGAGCCTTTATCATCACCACCGGTATTGCCATCTTCTGGGAATCGATCAACAAAGTCTATGACTTTTTTCAGATTGGAGGAGAAGATTGGCAGAGTTCCGACTTTGTGATCTACATAGCCATCTTTACCTTTGTGCTCAAGATATTCCTCTTCTATTTTACCCGGCTCAACTGCCGTAAAACCCAAAACCCGACGCTTAAGGCACTGCAAAACGACCATCTGAATGACATCATGGCGGCTTTGGCGGTGCTAATCGGTGTTTTACTCCGCCGTGTCGGATATGCCTGGATGGATCCCGCTGCCGGAGCTTTGGTGGCGATCTATATCTTCAAGACTGGTATCGGTATTGTGGTCGAAACCGCCTCCGATCTGATGGCAGCCTTTCCTGACGACAAGTTTAAGCATACGGTTTATGCCATTGCGCTGGATGTCCCCGGCGTCCGCCGGATCGACGACCTCGGTCTGCATCGCTTTGGTCCCTATTACAATGTCATTATGACCATTGCCGTGGATGGCAGGATAAGCGTGGATGACGGACATGGAATAGCGGATGAGATCGAGCATAAACTCCGGGACCGCTATCCGGAAGGACTGCGTCAGGTTCATGTCCACTATCACCCCGATGTACCCCAAAAAAAGGAGTCTCCCGATGCATAAAGGCAGGGCTGTGTTACTCGGCGTCATTGCCGCACTCCTATTTTGTTTCATCATCATTGCGCTCTTTGCCAAAGGATCAGATGAGATCCCTCCCGGTCGGGAGAAGGTCAAGCCAGATCCTTGGACGACCATGATCATTCCACCTGGCGGAAGCATCTTCTCCATTCTTGATGATGCCGGTATTCCCCACAAGGAGATCGCCACCTTTGCCTTCCGTTTCGGAGATCACGTCGATGTAACCACCATCCAGCCCGGCGATACTCTCAGGATCCAGACCGATCCGGATCGTGAGCGTATCACCCGCGCCATGTTTGTCCAGGAACCCACTATCCGTCATTTGTTTGAAGCATCCGGCGATTCCCTGCGCCACACTCTGGAAGAACTGCCGGTGGAACACATCATCCGCATCATTGAAGGTACGCTGCAAAACACCCTCGATGCCTCATTGATCAGAGCCGGTCTGACCACTGCTGAGAAGCAATACATCAACAACGGCTTGGAAGGCGATGTGGATTTCGGACGCAAAGCCCGCAATGGCGATCGCTTCACCGTCATGCTCGAAGAACGCATCTTTGAGGGTAAAAAGATGCCCGGCAGCAAGATCCTCTACGTGTCCTACGATGGGGAACGCACCGGCAAACATGAGCTCTTCCGCTTTGAGACCGGTGACGAGAAATCGGTCTATAACGGCCTCTACAACAAAGAAGGCAAGACCAACACCTCTTCCGCCGTGGGCTATCCCCTGGGTCGTATCCACGTCTCTTCCGCCTTTGGAAGACGCCTCGATCCCTTTACCGGCCGCTGGACTCATCACGAAGGCGTGGATTACCGTGCCGGATTTGGCACATCCGTCTATGCCGTTGCCGATGGCGACGTCACCGAAGCCCGTTATGCCGGCGGTTATGGCAATAGCGTCCGCATCCGTCACCGCAGCGGGACAATCACCCACTATGCGCATCTCAGCTCATTGGGCGCGCGCCATGGTCAAAAGGTACGCAAGGGGCAGGTTATCGGCAGAGTCGGCAGCACCGGCAGATCCACCGGACCGCATCTGCACTTCGGACTGATGCAAAGTGGACGCTGGATCAACCCCAGCCAGTTGAAGATGGTCGGCGCTGAGAAACTGAACAATCAACAGATGAAGGTATTTGCCCTGCAACAACAAAACATCCGCAACCTCCTGATCCAGGTGCAGGCGACCAGGGGCAAATCCATCGCCAGCCGCTACCGGATTACACCTTCCCAGAGCTGATCCGACCTCGCTATGAGATATACATGAACCCATCCGACTGTAGGGGCGCTTTCCTGCAGCGCCCTATCCCGCCATGCCAGAGCTGAACCTAAGCCAAAGGAGATGGATATGAACCCGTTTTTCCGCACCGACCTCGCCCATAAAAAACCACCCATTATCACCGTTCCTGTCTGTAAACGGATGATGTGCCTCAATGAAAGCTGCCTCGATCCCTATCAGGCGATCAAGGAGCAAGTCCTCCAGCGCATGGAAATCACTCACCTGAACCGCTATCTCTCCCCCGTAACCGAAGAACTGCATCAAAAACTGGCGGATTACATCGGTCACGGGATCAAGCCGGAGAACGTGATCTGGGGCAATGGTGCCGACGACATCCTTTATCACATCTTCCTCGCCGTCCGGGAAAATGCCGCCTCTCATGCTGTCTCACTGGCGCCCACCTACTTTGACTACAAGACCTTCTGTGGAGCCGTCGGCTTGGGCATCCGGTCCCTCGATCTCAATCCCGATTTTTCCTTTGATACCGACCGCTTTCTGGAGATGGCTTCCCATCCCGATTGCCGCCTGGCGATCCTCTGCTATCCCAATAACCCCACCGGCAACCTTTTCCCTCCCGAACAAATACGCCATATCATCCGGAATCTGCCCGATAAACTGGTGCTTGTGGATGAGACCTATTATGAATTCTCCGGTTGTACCTTCGTCCCGGAATTGAAGGATCACCCCAATCTGATCCTCACCCGCTCCTTTTCCAAGGCATTTTCCAGCGCTGGACTCCGCTTTGGCTATGCCATCTCTTCTGCGGAAAACATCTATGAACTGAGCAAGGTATTCACCACCTTCCACACCAGCATCTTCAACCGGGTATTCGCCGCCACCATCCTCGAGAACGTCCCACTCTTCTGTGCCCACGTCCGCAGGATCATCGCCATGCGGGATGAGATGTTCGCCCTGCTCTCCGCCATCCCAAGTCTCACCGTTTTTCCATCCCACACCAATTTCCTCACCTTCACCCTTGGCGAACGGACACCACAGCTATTTGACTACCTGAAGGACAACGACATCGCCGTCCGGGACGTTGGAGCACATCCTTTGCTTCGTCACTGCCTGCGCGCCACCCTGAGCTCTGAAGAGGATAATCAGGCACTGTATCAATCGATCAGCCGCTTCTCCGACATCACCGGCTCATAAGCGAACCGCTCTTCTTACACTGTCTTACACACTATACGCTTGATCAAAGAACTATGACCCGCAGCCAAGCATATCATACTTTCCCGGGTTTCATCCCTTATAGGTAGACAAATTTCCCAAGTGTGGACATAATGCCTCCCATCCCTTTTCTGATCACAGGTTCACTTCCTACGCCTTGTGTCGGTTCCCGAAGATTCCCGCAGACCATAGAACGCAGATGACACTGATGGATTATGATGTTCAAAAGAAGATAGTTACACGGATCGGACCGACTGGGCGGATGGACACGGATTATGTTAGAGGAGGTTAAGACGGTCGAGAGGGTTGAGAAGGTTGAGACGGTCGAGAGAGTCGAGAAGGTTGAGCGGTTTGTTGTAGTTGAGAAGGTTAAACGTAGGGTCGCTTTCCTTCAGCGACCCATGTACATCGACCCACGGAAAACACGGAGCACACGGAAAGAGATCTTAGATTCGACTAATCAAATGCAGGCATGTAGATTTCATCTTATTCACATAATCCAACCACGTCATTCCGGAACCGACTGGAATCCAGTTCATTTTTTACTCTCAACCCATCAGCCTTCTCAACTCTCTGCAACCTTTTTATCCGCTCCATCCGTCCAATCCGCGTTATATCTTGTCCCTTCTCCATTACACAATTTTTCCTTCCGTGCCTTTCCATGGTTAAAATCATTGACTCCCACACCCTGCTCCGGACACTGCCCCTGAAATGAAAAAGACGCTCATAAACCTCACACCCGATGGACTGCCACTCCCCATCCGGCAATACCTGCACCGGGCACGTTGCTTCGACAGTAGCTGCTCCGGGGCATCGCAGACCATCTATATCGAAGGCAATATCCGCGCTTACCTCAAGATCAGCCCCTCCGGCTCTCTTGCCCATGAGGTGGCAATGACCCGTTTTCTGCATCCCCACCACCTGGCGCCCCGGGTGTTTGAATACATCAGCACTGATGACAGGGATTACCTCTTGACTGAAGCCCTGGATGGCGAGGACGGCATCGCGGAACACCACCTTGCCGATCCTGAACGCCTGACAGAGGTCTTTGGTCAGTCCCTCCGGCTCATTCACCAATTGCCCCTGACCGATTGCCCCTTCCCCGATCGCATGAATGAAATGGCAACCCAAGCCCGCACCAATATCACCCGCGGCTATATGGATCGCAGCATCATCGCTGAAGATATGTCCACCGCCGCCGAACGCTTTCTCCTCATGCCCGCTCCGGACTGGGAAAAGGTCGTGATTCACGGCGACTACTGCCTGCCCAATATCATTATGAGCAATTTCAGATTGAGCGGATTTGTCGATCTGGGCACCAGCGGCATCGGCGACCCCCACTATGACCTCTTCTGGGGTATCTGGACCCTCAATTACAACCTCAAAACCATTAAATTCCGCCAACGCTTCCTCGATGCCTACGGCAGATCCGCCATTGATCCCCATCGCCTGGATTATTGCCGGTTACTGTCGGGGTTTACAGCTTGAACTCTCTTTCATTTTCTCTCTGGAAAATTTGAAGACCGTAATACCCAAATCAAGTGTAGCTTTATTATACTTCTTAATGCTGAGACGATTGGTTTAACACCTGTTGATTAGTAGGTTACGCCAGTTTTCAATCACTTTACTTAAATTCACGGATCCCCCTAAATGAAATTCAAAACGATGCTCTGTAAACCCTGATTGAATGGGCGATACAGGCAATTTGTGGGTTGATAATATTGCATAACGTCGCTTTTTTAGTTGGTTTGTGGATAACTGGTTAAGACCATTGAACAAAACACAGCCGGCTCAGAGATGACGGATCAGGCGTGTTTTTATAGCTGTCAGTCAAAAGTGGCCGTTAATCGGACGATTTCGGCCGGTTTGCCTCCCTAAATGCCCTCTAAGAGGGGCTTTTTTTATCTGTTCCCAGAATCTGGGCACACCTTTTCTATATCAAGCCAGGAGTATTTTGTAAGAACGTTTCAGATTGAAGGAAATTGCCCCCATCAACAGGTAGTCAGCCGTCTTCTTCAAGCCCCTATAGATTGATCTACCCCAGCCAAGATGTCTCTTAAGTGCGCCAAAACTGCGCTCAGCCCGGTACCTTTGTTTCGATATGGTTTGATTGGAGGCTTTGATCTCTGGTGCCATCTCCCGGTGTCTCTTCTTCTTTTGCATGATCCTGGAGACTAAGTTCTTCTCTTTCAAGAGTTCCTCATTTGCTTGGCTGCAATATCCTGTGTCAGCCAGGACTTCGGTAGCTTCAGGAAGATCCAGAGATTCCAGCAGGGACTTCAGCACATGACCATCATAAACACTGGCCGGCGTTACCTCAATTGCCTGAACCAATCCATCTTCCTTATCTGCAACTGTGTGTCCCTTGAAACCATAGATACTCTTCTTGCCTTTCTTTATCCACCGGGCAGCGGGATCCTTGGATTCTTCTACCTTTAGCTCGGTGGACTGAATCAGCATGATCCGGAACATTACCTCTGCGGAAAAGGCATCTCTTCCGGCAACAGCAGTCCTTCTGATCTCCACTTTGCTGAGTATTTTGTTGATCCGCTTCCAGTCAATCATCTGATCGATGTCTTTGAGAAAGTGTTTGCGGGTGGCAAGGCGAGCGGCAATCCCTTGATCGGCGAGGGTTATAATTTGCTTTTCCATGATAAGCTCCGGGGTAATGATGGAGCCATATAACAGCATGCAACAAATTTGGCAAGAA
>Ga0194125_10007845_pt1 | contig 15232 bp, 12 predicted proteins | sample TA2KigC250mmetaG_FD_148626 | JGI IMG/M metagenome (GOLD analysis project Ga0194125, IMG submission 148626) | Freshwater microbial communities from Lake Tanganyika, Tanzania - TA2015034 Kigoma Deep Cast 250m | ecosystem: Environmental > Aquatic > Freshwater > Lake | place: Tanzania: Lake... | reverse complement strand
CGGACCAGTGTTACCGCAGTGTCGCATACACCGTCCCGCCAGCCCTCTGATCCTCTCCGCTGACACCTTACCACCGGACCGCCAGCCCTGCGATGGTGGCCGGCTCTCCACACCGTCACCCTGGGCGTCCCCCCCGCGGCCTTGCCGGGAACTCCACCGCGCGATACAATCCCCATAGGTGGGCGCAGGGCAGCGGTTCAGCCCAACTGATCTTTAGCCCACCGGTTGCGGGGCGGAGGCTTCCTCCCGCTCCCCTGGCTCTGCGCGCCGCAACCGGCAGGCTAAAAATCCTCTGAGTTAGGCGGCGTGCATGGAGACCACATGAAGTCGATTCGCCTCATCGGAGTGGTTCCTTTCGTCGGTGCGTTGTTCCTCGCCGCCTGCGACTACCAGCGCGGCTACGACGCGGGCCGCGAAGCTGGTGCTGCCGAGGTTCGGGCGCAGATCAAGAACGCCTACGACGAGGCCTACCATGCGGGGTATACCGCTGGCTTTGAAGCCGCCCGGCCCGGCACCGGTAGACGACCAACCGGCGTCTGGCTCTACTTGACTCTCGGAGCCGCCATCTTAGGCATGGCCAAGATCGTCGTTTCTCTTGTGGTCTTCACGCTGCTTCTGATACTCAGGAGCCAAAACCCATACGAGACAGCCGCGAAAGCTATCGTCACTTCGTTATCGGCCCTGGTTCTCTTCTGGCTCTCTAACAGCCTCACGATCGGGTTCTCCACAACACTCGACGCGATCTTCCTAAGCGCAGGTGCGGGGAACACTCTGGGCAAGATCGTGTGGGGTCTCATCGGTGCCGGCGGAATGTACGCCTTCCTTCGTGTGCTCGAGTACCTCATCAAGCACACCGAAGAGCATCGTAATCTACAAGCCATCTGTGTCTTCGTCTCGTCGTTCGTCGCCGCTGTTCTTACTCTGTTCTTCTTCTCCTTCCGAAGAGTGCCGAATTTGCACGTCTACCTTTTCTTCGATCTGATTTTAGGCGTGGCGATCGGTGGCGTGCTTTTCATTGTGCGCACAGTAATCGGAATGGGGGACCCGAAGTCCACCCGCACCCCCTGGGTCTACCCAGGAGGCCGAGCCCGGGCTAACGAGGGCATGCACCCGGCCGCCCAAAAACCGGGCGGCGGGTGATGCCCAAGTCGTTAGCCCGCACGGAGCAACGTAAGCCATGTCGATGACAGAGGACGAAGCTCGATACGACCAATGGATGGCGGACCTGTACGCGGAGCATAGCGCGGAGGCCATCAAGGAGTTCACCGTCGAGTGTCTGCAATCCTACTACCTGAAGGACCCTCTTCTGGCGAGCGCCCCTTACCGCTCGCTAAGCGAATCTCGTGCTCTGCTTGCTAACCATCCCTCAGCAGCACTCGTTTTCGCAGCAACTGCCGTCGAGGTTGGCCTGAAGGTAGTCCTGCTGAAGCCGGTTGTGTATGGTCTCGTCCACGACGTTTCGGCGGCGGGTCTGATCACAGACCTGACCGTGAGGAACGGCGGGGACAAGTACCGTGACCTCCTGGTTCACATTCTTTCTAAGTTTGGGGGTGTAGACCTTCGGAACTTCAGTCGTGCCAACTCCAAGAAAGGTCTGTGGGAAGAGATTCAAATTGTGCAGGAACGCCGCAACACGGTCCTGCACCGTGCCGATGTAGCTTCCACCGAGGAAGCGGAGCAGTCTATTGCAGTGGCCTCCGTGGTACTGGAGGAACTGTTTCCTGCGGTAGTCACCAGCTTGGGCCTACATGTTCATGACGGTGTTCGTGTATGCAACGACTGGCGATGCAAATATCCGATGACTAATGGAAGCTTGTTGGCTAACGAGGACATGCACCCGGCCGCCGAAAAACCGGGCGGCGGGTGATGCCCCAGTCGTTAGCCGACGACGGAGGTGACCGATGCTGTGGACCTTGATTGGACTGGGGATCCCAACCGTGGTTTCCGTCGAGGGTGCCGTGAGCAGTAACAAGAGCAGTAGGGTGAAGGTGTCCTTGATCCTGGTAGCCTTGTTCGGGTTCTATATAGCGACGTCCTCGGCCTTCGTTGAACAAAGACAGAAACGCGAGGCGCAAGAACGGGCTCGTGAGCTAAGGGACAAGGTCGACGCAGCAAACATGCAACTGGAACAGCAAGGACAGGTTCTGAAACTCGTGAGCTTGACCGTTGGCGACCTTGGAATGCTCAATCGCCTATCAGGTGGCGAGAAATACTTCGTCCGCATCGCGGCCGACACCTCGGAAAAGCGACTCAAGGCATACTTATCGGATATCGAACGCAAGTTCAGCGGAGCGTCATCGAGCGGTCTGCTCTCCGTCCGGCCTCCAACGGCCGGTTCCAGGAATTATGAGTTGGTCTTTGGCAGCCAGTTGGATGTGGCGGCGGCAGAGGTGTTCCATCGCCTGGCCAACTCGCATCGCTTTCCACCAGACCGTCAAATTGCCGAGATACGACGCGAGCCGAGTTCGAAAAGGTGAGAGCGGTTCGCCCGGCTAACGAGGCGCTGCAGGCGACGGCCAAGAGCAGGCCGCGCCTGAGCGCCTGAGTCGTTGGACTAAACCGCTGCGCGGTAAGCAGGTGGCCGGCCACTAACCCGTAGCTGGACGAAGTTCGCCCGCCTGAATCCGCCGTCCTTCCTTTTCTTCCCTGGGAAGCTCCGATTGCGGAAACATGGAGTGGCTGCTCGGCAGCCCATTCCATCTGGCCAAGGAGCTTCCCCATGACCCCCCTTCGTCAACGCATGATCGAGGACATGCAGGTGCGCAACCTGTCTCCGCGCACGCAGGAGTCCTACTTGTTCCAGGCAGGGCTATTCGCCCGCCACTTCGACCGGTCACCGGCACTACTGGGCCCCGAGGAGATTCGCGCCTACCAGCTCTATCTGACCAACGAAAAGAAGCTGGCCCCCAATCCCATCCTGCTGGCCGTGGCGGCCCTGCGCTTCCTCTACCAAGTCACCCTCCACAAGAAGTGGACCCTGCCAGAGGTCCTCCCCCTGCCCCGCAAGCCCCAGAAGCTGCCCGTGGTTCTCAGCCCCGAGGAAGTCCGCCGTTTTCTGGACTGCGTGGAGTTCTTCTCCTCCTTGGAGTCGCTCCGAGACCGGCCGGCCTTCCTGCGCTACCTGGCCCGGACCCGCAAGGCCGACTGGGTGGTCTACGCCAAGCCGCCCTTTGGGGGACCGGAACAAGTGCTCCAGTACGTGGGACGCTACACACACCGCGTGGCCATCTCCAACCATCGCCTGCTCGACATCCAAGACCGCCAAGTCCGCTTCCGCTGGAAGGACTATCGGGACGGCAACCAGCAGAAGACCATGGCCCTGACGGCCGAGGAGTTCATCCGCCGTTTCCTGCTCCACGTCCTCCCCGACGGCTTCCAACGCATCCGCTACTACGGTTTGCTCGGCAACCGCCACCGCCAGCAGAAGCTGGCGTGTTGTCGCCAACTGCTGGGCATGTCGCCATCCGAGACTCCCGCGGCGGAGCCTTCCCGGGACTACCGCGACCGTTACCAACAGCTCACCGGATCTTCCCTTTGGGAATGCCCAGTCTGCCGCCAGGGTCGCATGCTGGTGGTGGAGATTCTGGCCGCCGTCCACCGGCGCCGAGCCATCGCCGACAGCTCATGACCACCCCGCCTCACCGCCAATCCATGCACAGGGGAGCTCGGTTGGACCGAGCCAACGGACCAGTGTTACCGCAGTGTCGCATACACCGTCCCGCCAGCCCTCTGATCCTCTCCGCTCACACCTCACCCCCTGACCGCCAGCCCCGGGATGGCGGCCGGCTCTCCACACGCTCACCCTGGGCGTCCCTCCAGCGGCCTTGCCGGGAACTCCACCGCGCGATACAATCCCCATAGGTGGGCGTAGGGCAGCGGTTCAGCCCAACTGATTTTTAGCCCACCGGTTGCGGGGCGGAGGCTTCCTCCCGCTCCCCTGGCTCTGCGCGCCGCAACCGGCAGGCTAAAAATCCTCTGAGATATGAAGTGTGCAGGAGCGCGTAGTGCGGGAAATCCGCACGCTACGTGCGATGTGGCGGGGGCTGGAATCCGGCTCACGGTTCGGCTAGTGAGGCACTCCCAACGGAAACGGGGAGCAATGGATAGGCCGACCCTACGGAGCAACGGCACCAGCCCTCGACCCTACCGGGCGACGCGGATTCCTCTTGACAGGCACCCTCAAAAGGTGGTAGGCAAACAGAGGGAGGGAGGCATCACCATGGGGATCCGTATTCGACTCATTACAGCGCTGGCTTTGCTAGCCAGTGCCGCCCTCACATCACGCGCTCAGGAGGTGAGCGCCGGAGTGACAGGGTTAGTGACAGATCCTTCGGGAGCGGCGGTGGCCGATGCGTCAGTGACGGCTCGCGATTTGGAGCGGGGGACCGTCTGGCAGACCAAGACTAACGCCGAGGGCGTTTACGCACTGCCGCGTATCCCCACCGGAAGGTATGAGATCCGCATCGCCGCACCGGGGTTTCGCACGGCTGTGCAGCCGAGCGTGCTGCTGGAGGTCAATCAGCGGGCGCGGCTTGACGTTCAGCTTGAGCTGGGCAGTTTGACCGAGACTGTCGAGGTCCGAGGGACTGCGGCGCTGTTACAGACCGAGACGACGCAGGTCGGCGCGGTCATCGGCGCAACCACCAGCGTGAATCTGCCGCTCAGCGGCCGGAACTTTGTGGCTCTGACACTGCTTGTGCCGGGCGTGACCACTCCCAACATGGCTGGCTTCAGCAGCGGCCGACGCACTACCGGCGGAGGCCGCCCCTATGTCCATGGCAACCGTCAGGAGGCGAACAACTTTCTGCTGGACGGGACCGACAACAACCATGCCACCTCCAACATGGTCAGCTACCAGCCCAGCGTGGACGCCATCCAGGAGTTCAAGATGATCACGAACAACGCCCCGGCCGAGTTCGGTAACTTCCAAGGGGCCGTGATCAACGTCACCATCAAGTCAGGGACCAACGAGCTGCATGGAAGCATCTTCGAGTTCATCCGTAACGACAAGCTGAACGCCAATAGCTGGGCGCGAAACTGGCAGGGCGCCGGAAAGCCCGCCATGCGTCATAACGTGTTCGGAGGAGCCGTTGGCGGCCCGATCCGCAAGGACAAGTTGTTCTTCTTTACCGATTATGAAGGTACACGGCGGGCCACCCCGGGCGCGCCCGGCCTGATCACGGTCGTGGCGGCCGAGTTCCGGCGCGGCGATTTCTCACGGCTCTTGAGCGAGCACGGCATTCAGCTTTATAATCCGCTCACGCTGGATGCTTCAGGCCGCCGCCAGCCTTTCCCCAACAACCAGATACCCGCCAGCCTCGCGGACGTGGTCGCGCGAAACCTGTTCAGCTCGGAGCTGTATCCGCAGCCGAGCAACCCCTCGCTCCGGTTCAATGCTTATAATCAGACGAGCCAATACGTCAACACCGATCAGGGCGATGTCAAGATCGACGCCAAGCTCTCCCCCAAAGACGATTTTTCGGCCCGCTACTCTAACAGCCGGCACGACGTGCCCGCCGTGAACTCCTTCGTTCTGCTGTTCGACGAGTTCTTTACCGCGCCCTTCCAGGCGGGCGTTCTCAACTGGACACGCACGCTCAGTCCCACCTTGGTGAACGAACTCCGCGTCGGGTTTAATCGGATTGGCTTCAGCGATGGCGGGGCCGACAAGGGTGTGGGGAACCTGGCTGAGAAGCTCGGCATTGTGCGGGGCAACGAGCGCCAACCTGGGCTGATGGCTCTGCAATTCAGCGGCGGGCTGGCCACCGGCCTGGGCCGCACTAACATGACCCGCCAGCGCTTGATCGCGAACAATACCTTTCATTACGCCGATAACTTGACCATCGTTCGCGGGCGGCACTTGATGAAGACGGGAGGCCAGGTGCTTCGCCAGCAAGCCAACAACTTCTTCGCTGGCAACAACGGGGTCACTGGGTTTATCCGTTTCACCGGCCAGTACACCGCGGGGCCGGCCGCCGGCGCCCCAGCCCGTCAGACGGGCCTTGCGGAGGCAGACTTCTTCTTGGGCTTTCCGACTCGTCTCGGCCGAGGTGTGGACACTGGCACATGGGGCCACCGGAAGAACATCCTGGGCTTTTACTTCCAGGATGACTGGCGGGCCAGCGATTCGCTGACGCTGAATCTTGGCCTCCGTTGGGAATACCACACGCCCTTCTATGAAGTTTGTGACCGCCAGTCGAACTTTGAGCCGTTCAGCGGGAAACTGCTTCTGGCCGGCAAGGACGGTAATAACCGCGCGCTCTATTACGGTTACAAGCGGGACTGGCAGCCCAGGGTCGGATTTGCCTGGACGCCACCTTGGCTCGGCCGGAAAACGGCACTCCGAGGCGCTTACACTATCTCCTCATTCATGGAGGGCACCGGCAGCAACCTGCGCCTGCCGCTGAACCCACCTTTTAACACCGAGTACGAGGCCATTTATGAGGGTCAGATCCGGCCAGTCTCGACGACCGGTGAGGGCCTCACAGTGCTTAAAGCTATGGATCCCTGGCGGAATGTCAACATCCGGCTCTGGGATCCCTTTGTCCGCCCAGCCCACGTGCAGCAGTGGAGCTTCATCATTGAGCGTGAGCTCCCTCAGGAGACAGTCTTCTCGGCCGGCTACGTCGGCCAGCATGGCACGCACTTGATCGTACCAATGGCGTACTTCCAGCGGCGGCTGCCTCCGGGCGGGCGGATCGAGCCGAGTCCCTATCTGGCTGGCAACCCCTTGCTAGCTGGCATTGCCCAGATTAGCGGCACGGAAGCGAACGGCAATCAGCGCTACGACGGGCTCCAGGTGAGCGTGCGGCGGCGCTGGAGGGCCGGACTGCATTACATGGTAGCCTACACCTGGTCGAAGGGCATGAGCGATAGTTCCGGGTTTTACGGTGAGGGCGGCCAGGCTGGCGGTCAGTCTGCTTATTGGCAGTATCGGTACGACCGGCGAGCCGAGTGGGGTCCGTCTTACTTCGATGCTGCCCACGCTCTCGTTTACTCTTGGATCTGGGAGCTGCCATTCGGCCGCCGGAAGCGGTTCGGCGCGACTTGGAACCCCATGCTGGATATGGTGCTCGGCCAGTGGCAGATCAGCGGCATCCTCAACCTCCACACCGGATTCCCGCTCACTATCACGGCCCTGGACCGCTCCGGCACGGGCTCCCGCGGTCCGCGTGCCGATCGTGTTGCCGATGGCAAGGGCAGCCGCGAAATCGGCCCAGGAAAGGCGTGGCTTGACAGGCAAGCCTTCCGCCAGCCCGTGGCGGGCACCTTGGGCAGTTCGGGCATCGGCGTCGTACGGGGTCCGGGCTACAAAGCCGCCGACATCTCAGCGCAGAAGTTCTTTCGCCTCACTGAGTCAAAGCGCTTGGAGTTCCGCGCCGACGTTTTCAACGTCAGCAACACGCCCCAGTTCAACGCTCCGGATAGGGCTGTGCAAAGCGCAACTTTCGGGGAGGTCGCGTCCGCACAAGGGGAACGCCAGATACAGTTCGGCATGAAATTTTACTTTTGATGCATGGCACCGGCATGCACGAAAAGGTGGAGCGTTCGGGCTGTACAACTGCGATAAAGCGCCGAACATTCCTCAAGAGCGGCGCTGGCGCCATCTTAGGCCGGAGGCGCTCCCTGCTGGGGTCGCCCGCACGGCCCAACATTATCGTGATCATGACCGATGAACAGCGGTGGGACACCATCGGCGCCGATGGGTGCCCCTGGATGGTGACACCGCATGTGGACCGGCTGGCGCGCGAAGGAGTAGTGTTCAGCAACGCTTACTGTGCCTCTCCGGTGTGCGTCGGGAGCCGCGCCGCCTTCCACTACGGGCTCTATCCCCCCGGCACCGGCATCTACTCCAACGGCGACCCCTCGGACGGCTCACGTGAATGCATGTGGAGCCTCCGGCAGAGCGGTTACTATTGCGCGGCGATCGGCAAGAATCACTACGTGCCGTTTGAGTCGCGGGCTTGCGCCTGGCATGAGCGGGTCATCGTGGAGAATAAGAACGGTGTCGCCACGTTCAAAGACGCCTGGGACAAGTTCTTGCAGTCCAGGGGAATTCCGCGCCCCGTCAAGCGTTACGAACGGATTGGACGGCAAGCTTTTCGCGAGCGCTTCGGCGCCCACACCTGGGAATGGGAACCCGAGACGCACGCCGATTTTTTCGTCGGCAACCGCCCCGTCGAGTGGATCAAGAAGTACGACCGCCGCGAGCCCTTCCTGCTGTGGGTAGGATTTCCGGGTCCTCACACTCCCATTGACCCTGTAAAAAGGTACGCTGACCTTTACCTATCAAGAGAGGTTCCCAAGGCGGTCGGTAGCCGCGAAGAACTCGATCGAAAACCGTGGGAGCAACGCAAGCAGTTCGAGTACTGGCACATTGACGACAACGACGACGGAATCTGGCTAAGTGACGCTACTGCCGAGAAGATCGCCCGGCTGCGTGCCCACTATTATGGCAACATCACAATGATTGACGAGAAGATCGGCGAGATCTTGGACGCGCTGAAGCAGAGGGGCTTCCTGGATAATACCATCGTGGTTTTCACTTCCGATCACGGCAACATGTTGCTGGACCACGCGCTCTTCGTGAAGTGGAGCGCCTACGAGGCCTCTATTCGGGTGCCGTTGCTGGTCTGGTACCCGAAGGCTTTTCCTGGAGGACGCCGAACCGCCCGCCTCACGCAAGCTTTTGATATTGTGCCGGCGCTATTGACGGAGGCCAATGCCCCGATTCCCGAGGCTCGGCACTGGCAAAGCTGTGCGAGATTCCTCCGGGCGCAAGGCGCTCCCGAGCCGGAGCGCAAGTACGTATTCGCAATGGTGGGCAAGTCGCGCCAGTGTCCCAGCACCTTTGCCGTGGTTCGCTCCCGGCGCTTTAAGTACGTGTATTATTACAACTCCGAAAGCCGGGAACTGTACGACCTGCGGAGCGACCCCAATGAGTTGGTCAATGTCGCCTTTCACCGGGAGTACCTGACGACCTGCGCGGAGTACGAAGAGGCGCGCCGCCGGTGGGTGACCAGCCAGGGAGCCTGGCAAGGTTAAACCGTAATTGTTTACCGCCTCCGAGGGTGTGCCTCTCGCAAACCCCGTGTGCGGCAGAACCTGCGCGGGCGGAAAGTGATCGCGGCTGGAAGGCATGTGGCAAGTCGGCTTCGAGACTGCGGCGGCCTGTCTTGCTCCGCCTCTGGTGCTCCAGATCTGCCGCTGGTGAGCGCACGGCGGCTCCATCCTCGATCAGGCCCCAAGTCGAGGCGCACTTGTCCCCCCGAGGGGCCGGGATGGAGTGTGCCTCTCGCTAATCCCGAACTGCATGAAGACATGGGAGTTGCGCCTCTCTAGTCGGTTCTCGCCAGCCCTCGGGGGTCACAGCATTCCGCGCGTCCGTTTTGGCGTCGCTCCGTAGCCGACCGGCCCGTCAGGTCGAGAGCCCCCGGTATTCTTCCGGGAGAGAATCGCTCTCCCGCTGCTGTTGTCCCCACCCGCCGGCCCTGCCAATCCGCCGGAATCGGCACCCGTCGAAGGTCCGCCCCCTGGGCGCAGGAAGCCAGCGAAGACCGCCGTCACGGGCGCGGCAGGCCGGACGGGAGGAAGCGGAGCGAGGTATTAAATACTCCGGCCTACGGCCACAGAGTTGCCCGAAGCACGGTCGGTCCAAACGCCAGAGGTAGGGCCGGTCGTGGCGGTCCCTCAGGTGGGCGGCCTCCACCACCGCTACGAACGCCGGGCAGCGTGAGAACAGCAGCGCTGCCTCATTCTCCCTCTGGGATAGGTGTGTCGCGAGGGCTGGTTCTCACCGCGCGAACCCGCCGCCCGCCGTGACCGGGTAACCACCGAGGGCCGGTTGCCGCACAAGTCCACCCTGGTGCCGCCCACTCCACCGCGTTCCGGGCTGGCCTTCGCCTCTCCCCGGCCCGCGCTCAGCCGCCATTTGGCTCGGATCAGATTTTCGATAGGCACAGACCTGCCAAATGCCCCCAACCGTGCGACTCCGTGTGGTCGCTTCGCCCATCCGGCCGAGCCCTCCATGCTACTATCCTCTGGATGCACCGTCTCTCAGCCGTCGCTCTCGCGGCGCTGCTGTTCTTTGGCGTCCTGACGGTCTGGATTCCTCACCGCTGGCCCGTGCACGCGCTTCAGGCCGGCGTGTTCATTCTATGTATCCCCTGGGCCGCCGTGATAACCCTCCGCGCGCGCCCCCCGCGAGGCAGCCTCGTTTTGATCCCCCTCGGCGGTGCAGTTCTCTGGGGACTCCTCCAGCTTCTGTTCGGGTGGACCGTCTACCGCTTCGAGACTTGGAACGCCGTGCTCACCTGGACCACTCATCTCGCAGTCTTCTGGCTAGCCCTCCAGATCTTCGCCCTGCCCGAGAACCGCCTGTGGTCTCGAAGGGCCCTCCTCTACTTCGGTTTCGCCCTCAGCGTCCTTTCGACGGTTCAGTATTTCACCACCCCGGGCAGGATCTTCGGGATCTTCGCCGTCGATTACGCCAACGTCGGCCCCTTCCTTAACCGCGACCACTACTCCACCTTCGTCGAGCTGATCCTCCCGCTGGCCCTGTTCGAGGCCCTAAGGGAGCGCCGCCGTACGCTCCCCCATGCGCTCATGGCCGGAGCGCTGTTCGCCTCCGTCATCGCAGGGGCTTCCCGGGCCGGCTCGATTCTGGTCACCCTCGAAATCCTCGTGGTACTGTTTCTTGGGTTGTCTCCCCGGTTCGCGCCAGCGGGCAGGTTGGGCCGGGCGATTTCGTGGACCGCCCTGTTCGCGGTGGTCTTCGTCGCTGTGGTCGGCTGGGAGGTGCTCTGGCGCCGGTTCCAGGATCCGGACCCCTACCGTGGCCGCCGCGAGCTGCTCCAGTCCTCCATCGCCATGCTCCGCGACCGCCCTTGGACCGGCTTCGGCCTCGGCACTTGGCCAACGGCCTACCCCTCCTATGCGTTGTTTGACACCGGCCACTTCGCCAACCACGCCCACAACGACTGGGCTGAGTGGGCCGCCGAGGGCGGCCTGCCGTTCCTCCTGATGCTGCTCGCGGTAGCCGGCTGGAGCGCGCGCCTGGCGATCCGGTCGCCCTGGGGTATCGGCGTCGTCGCCGCCTTGCTCCATTGCCTGGTCGATTTCCCGATGCAGCGTCTGGCCATCTCCGCAATCTTGTTCACCTTACTCGGCGCCCTGGCGGCGGCTGCTGGCGCCTCTTCGCTGGGGCCGCGTTTCTCCGCATACTCCGCTGTGCATGGCCGATAAGCCCAGTGAGAGCGGATAGCTCTCGCCCGGTCTGGCTCTCCCAATCGCCGGGTCCGGCCTCCAGCGGAGTGGACGGTGAATCACAAGTGTGTTCGTGCGGTGGTGTGCGCGCTCGCGCTGATGCTCTTCAGCGGTGCGCTGCAACCTTTGCTCGCCAAGACAGGCAGCCGGTCCAAGAAGGCATGGGTCGCCTCACTCGCCGCCTTGGCCGCGGCCAACTTCCTCGATGTGCACGTTTCCAGCGGGCAGTTCGAGGCCAACCCTCTCTTACGCAACGCTCAAGGACGCTTCAGCCTGGCCCGAGGGCTCCTCTTCAAGTCCGGGCTATCCGCGGGCGCTGTTGCGGTACAGCTTCTCTTCCTCCGGAAGGCGTCAGCGGAGGACAGCTACACTCCCACGGCTGTCGCCAACTTCGCGGCCGCTGGCGGCCTTACAGCTCTGGCCATCCGAAACCACTGCGTGGCGGATGCTTACGCCGGCGCCACGGCGCCCCGTTGAAACCCTGCCCGAGGTTTCAGCGATCCAGTTCCAGCCTCAGGTTGCGGAGCGACAAAGTCCCTTCGATCCGCCTCGTCCCTGGAGCACGCTGGTACCTCAACGCTATACGCGCCAGTCTGAAGTCCCCGGGAGTGTTGAACCGCCCGCTCCCCTCGCGCCACGTCTCCCCGCGCGCCTGCGCCCACCTCGCCATCACCCCGTCCGCCCGCGTGACCTCCTCCACTTCCCACCCCAGCCCCTCCGCCGTCTCGAACCCCTCCGTCTCGTACTCCCAGCGGAAGCGGTAACTCCTACCCGGCAGTACCACCACGTACTGCCACAGTATCTCGCACTGCTCCGGCTGCCCTCCCGACAGGTGCATCCGCAGCACGGGCTGGCCCGCATCGAGCGTGACCGTCAGCCCTTCGGCAGCACCCAGTCGCCAGTCAAAGCCACGCGATCGCGGCCCCGTCTCGAATCCCCCGTTGGTCAGCGACACTCCCCTCTCCGGCCGGAGGGCCGCATAGTTGATCAGCTTCCGCGCCGCCATGCCGTTCCACAGCGCCACCGCAGCCTCAACCCGCCGCTCCTCCAGCATCCGGTCACAGCAGGCCAGCAACAGCGGCGCATCTTCCACGCTCCCAGCCACTATCAGACGCCCGGCCGCCTCCGCCGCCGCCTCCCAGCGGCGTTCCCCCAGCAGGAACGGCACATATTGGCGCAGCGCCTCCGGCCGTTCTGGTATCGCCCGCTCGAGTATCCTTGACCCGTCCTGACTCACCCACCAGCACAGCCGGAACAGCGGCGTCATCTCCCCGTAGGCGGTCCCCGCCGCCTGCCGTACCCACTTCCAGAACTTCTCTCTTTCTCCGCTCCGGAAGTAGTAGTGCGCCAGGGCGCTCCGGGGATCGTGAGTCTTGTCCACCCGCACCGCCTCCAGCAGGCACTTCTCCGCCTTCACTGGATCGCCGTTGGTCTCCGCCAGCAGGCCCAATTCGATCCAAACCGCTGAATCCAGCGGGTTCAAAGCCGCCGCCTTCTCCAGCACCGCCAGCCGGGGCCCTTCCTCCTCCAGCCTATCCAGCAACTCGGCCTGCCGTACCCGGTAACGGGCGCTCGTCGGCGCCAGCTCGATCGCCCGCCGAACGCTCTCCCGGCTGTCCTGGGCAAACAGCGCCTCCGCGTACGCCAGCCGCAGGGACCAATAGGCGGCCACCGTCAGAGCCGCCACGGCCGCCACCCCCGCCACGACGCGGCCCGCACGTCCTGCCATCACGGTTCTCTCAGCCGCAGCAGGACCGCTGTTCCGGCCGCCAGCTCGGCCTTTGTACCCAGTCGCGTCGTCCACCAGCTCACTTCCATGGAATCCTCGGTCAGCGGCCTCAGCCGCATCCTCCCCTCCGCTCCGGCAGCGCCCCGCCAGCCAACCTCCTCCGCATCCGGGCTCCAGACGCCCTCGAACTGGAACAGAACCTCCGGCGAGATGAGCCGATCCGTCACCCTGTAACGCGCGTGATACCGCCCCTTCAGCACCTCTCCTTCTTCACTGACCACCATCTCGATGTAGCTCGGCGGATACACGCCCTTCTCCTGCTCCGCCCGCCTGCCCGGCACATAGTACCAAGATCCCCGAAACCGGCTGCCCGCTCCTCTTGTGACTGCGTCCGACCCGGTCACCCTCGCCGGCCCGGCCGACGCGCCAGGAGCGGGCTCGGCCTCCTCGGCGGCCTTCCCCAGCTCCTGCTCAGCTCTTGGCGCCCCAGCCGCCGTTTCGATGCCCCGCATTTCCGCCTCCTCGGCTTCGCCCCGCACGCTCGGCAGTTCTTCTCCCTCCGCTCTGAGGGGGATCCCGCCCGCTCGCGCTCTCCGCCCCTTGATTGGGGCAGCCTCGCCACTCCCGGTCGTGTGCCCCGCGGGTTCAGTTGCCCTGCGCTCCGCCCCCGCCAGGCCTGCGGCGAACCCCGCCGGCTGGCCAGCTCCATGCTGCCATAGCCACAGCAACGCCGCCAGTCCCGCCCCCCCTGCCGCGGCCCAGATCCACACCGCGGCCCTGACCTTGGCTGGCCGCAACTCCCCTGGCCCTGTTCGTCCCGCCGGCCCTCCGGCGCCCTGCTCCCTCTCCAGCCCCGCGTCGTATCGCCCTCTCTTCTCCGGATCCGTGAGCACCTCCACCATCGCGTTGAGCCGCTTCAACTGCAACTCCGCCAGCCGCCGCTCCTCCACCTCTTGCCAGCGGTCTGGGTGCAGCATTCGCACTAAGCTCTTGTAGGCTCTGCGGATCTCCTCCCCGCTTGCCGACGGCGATACTCCCAACTCCTCGTAATAGGTCATAAGTTTGATGGCGGGTATTACACTTGTCTTACTTCCTGCTGGCTCACTTGTTCTGCTTTAATAGATCCTATTGAAATTCTTCCCGACATGCAATATACTAGGGCGAAGTCGTCCCATGCGGGAGGTATTATCAGTGCGCGCTTTACAGTTTGTCGTTTCCTTCCTGCTGGCCGGCGTTTTCACCGCCGGCAGCGCCGCCAATCCCTCCATCGGCCTGGCCCTTGCCAAGGGCAGTTTCCGTCTCGATGGCGCCACCGTTCGCGGCAATACCACCCTCTTCGAAGGCAGCCAGATCGAAACCGCCGCCGTTGCCTCCGAGCTCCGCCTCAATTCCGGTGTTCGGATGGTCCTGGGGGTGGCTTCCCTGGGCCGCGTCCACCGCGACCGCCTCGTTCTGGAAAAGGGCCGCGGCCGCCTCAGCCAAGCCACCGGCTATCGCGTCGAAGCCCTCGGCCTCCAGATCTTCCCCGGCTCCGCCGCCATTGTTTCCCTTGACGGCCCGGGGCGCCTCCACGTCGCCGCGCTCGGCGGGCCGGTCCGTGTGGCCAAGACCGACGGCGTAACCGTGGCCAGCCTGGCGCCGGGTAGCGCCCTTGACTTCGAGCCCCAGGTCCCAGGCGCGACTCCCGCTTCCGTGCTCACCGGCGTCCTCCAGAAGAAGAACGGCCAGTACCTGCTTACCGACGAAACCTCCGGCGTCACCGTCGAGGTCACCGGCGCCGATCTTGAGGACAAGGTCGGCAGCCGCGTCGAGGTCACCGGCGCTATCGACCCGGCGGCCAAGGCTGCCGCCGGGGCCTCCCAGGTTCTCCGCGTCATAACCATCAAGGTCCTCGGCCCCGGCCGCCGGCCTGCCGCCGTCGGCCTCACCGGGAAACAGAAGGCGATCATCGCCGGCGTGGTCATCGGCGCCAGCGCTACCGGCGCCGCCGTGATCGCCACGCGTGGTAAAGAGGAAAAGCCTCCTCTTAGCCCGTAACTCAGGCCGCTCGCGCCGCGCGGGGCGGGCCTTCTGGCGGCCGCGCGGTGCGAATAAATGCGAATTCGCTACAGTGCGCGTAACTACTCAGGTGGCATCCCGCCCGGGATGCCACCTGAAGGAAGCGGGCAACTGGGTTTGGTGTTGCCTCGGAAGGCTACGAGGTGTTGACCGCGGGTAAGAAGGGGTTGCCCAGGAAGA
>Ga0194125_10007844_pt1 | contig 15234 bp, 10 predicted proteins | sample TA2KigC250mmetaG_FD_148626 | JGI IMG/M metagenome (GOLD analysis project Ga0194125, IMG submission 148626) | Freshwater microbial communities from Lake Tanganyika, Tanzania - TA2015034 Kigoma Deep Cast 250m | ecosystem: Environmental > Aquatic > Freshwater > Lake | place: Tanzania: Lake... | reverse complement strand
TAAGCTGCTGAACTACGAGGTCAGACCCACTGTACCGCATGGAACGGAATACGTGCCCTCAGATTTGAGGTCGGACCGCTTTGCCCCGATCATTGTCGAGATACTGAAGACTCTTCATATTAATCCGAAGAGCATCAAGCACCTTGTTACTGCCGTTGGAGGAGACAATACCAGTATCAAACAGATCAAAACCATCTTCTTACCTGATGATGAACTGGAGTCCGCACTTTTTTTTGAAGCCAAGAAGCATATTCCCATCAGTGGTAGTGATATGGTGCTGGACTATCAAGTGATCAATGTGGAAGAAGTCACAAACAACATGAATATTCTTTTGGCTGCCACCAATAAAGAAGTGTTGAATGAACACTCTAATGTTCTGGTAACTGCCGGTTTGACGCCCAATATAGTGGATATCGATTCACTGGCTGTCGCTAATAGTTTTGCTCTCAATGCCTTTGTCGAGGATGGCGTGTATATCCTGTTAAATCTGGGAGCTCACCGCACCAATATGGTCATTTGGGGTCCGGGAGCCAAGTTCTTTGCCCGCGATATTCCATTTGGGGGTTATCATTTTACCCGTGACATTATGCGCAAGCGCCAAATGGAATACGCAGAAGCGGAAAATTACAAGTTTGAATGGGGATTACTGGACGATCCAGCCCGTCCGGACAATAGAACGATCAGTATGCTTGACATCAGCGAGAAATCCACTGAGGATCAAATCTCAGAAGAGATCAGGCGTTCTCTGCGTTTTTATGTCAAAGAAGCGGGGAATAGCGATTTTCGCAAAGTGTACCTGATGGGGGGAACTGCAAAACTGAGGGGATTGGCTGAGTATATTCAGGAAAAGGTAAATATACCCGCTGAAGTGTACATGCCTTTTATTAATATTGAAATGCCTGAAAAGTTCCAAGATAAAAAAGACCCGCAACTTGCCCTGGCTATTGGCCTGGCAATGCGTACTGAGTAATGGGGAGAGATGATGACGCATAACTTCTTCTTCAAAATCAACCTGAATAAATTCGGCGAGATGAAAGTACAGCAGGAGAGGGAACGTAAGACCTTCATCCGAGCAACAGTGTCCTTCGTGATTCTGATGCTGATTCTTTGCGGTGGTGTTTACTATCTCAACAGCCAACTTTCCCGTAAACTAAACAACCGCGTCCAGTATCTAAACAAGATCAATGATCAGATAGAGAGCTTTCAAACCAGTGGTGATTATCTCTCCACCAACGATCTTGATCGTCTGGCTGCTACCTTTAACGACCGGATATTCTGGGCAAAGAAGCTGGTTGCATTGGCTCATGAGATCAATGATAAACTGGCTGTGTTCGAGTTCTCCTATGCCAGCGGGATCTTGACTCTGAATGGTATTACTCCGGTAGATGCATCCGTGAGAGAGGTTTCTCTGATCAATGAGTTTATCCAGCGGCTTAAGAATAACCCTGAGATCAGTAACGACTTCCCACAGATCAAGTCCGGTGCTTTCACCCGTGAACGTAGCAAAGATACCGACATTCTCAAATTCGTTATCGAGTGCTATGCCACGGAGACCAGAAAAGGTGGTGCCAGATGAGAGAGAAATATCTTGTCCTGATCCTTCTGATGATCTTGAGTGCTGTGATCTTCTTTACTGTCACCGAACGGATCATAGACGGCAAGATCAATAAGATCAATGACTATGACAACCGGATCAAGATTGCCCAGGAAAAACTCAACAGTGCCCAAATCCAAGACCAGCAACTCAGGCAGTTCGAGATCATTATCAATAATAGCTTAACCAAGAAAACAGGGTTCTCGGTGGATGAGATCAATGATTTTAAAGGGCAGATCGGCGATCTGATCCATCAGCGCCAGATCTCATTGCTCAAGCTGTCTGATGCACCCAAGTACACGCTTGCCAATCTGATCGAGAACACCTATGTCATCGAGATGGAAGCTACCTTTATCCAAACGGGGCAATTTATCTCCGATCTGGAAGCATTGGACAACATCATCAAGATCCAGGCAATTCAGGTCAGACCGGCTCAGATCTCCGACACCCAAAAGAAAGAACAAACGGCTGCCTCCTCCAGATATCGGGTAGTGCTTGAATTGTCCGTTTTCAAAGTGAAGCAGGAGGTCTAAGATGCAGTTCAGATTTGTAAAAGATTTGGCAATCGCTCTCATCTTCATAATTGTGATGATACTCGCTGGTCAGCTCTACTTTATGTATCGCGGGGTTGAAGGAGTGAAGGATGATTCCAGGCACATAACCGAAGCAGTCTCGGACACCTTGATGAATCGGATACGCACCATCGAATCATCCATCCAGGACCGTAAGATGTTTGCCTTTAATGTGAACCGTGATCCTCTTCGCCAGGGCAATATCATCAAAGATAAGCTGGATCTGGAGAAAGAGTATGAGGACATGGTGAGAAACACTTTCCGCCTTTCTTCTGTCGCCAAAGATGAGTATGGCGAGAGTTATGCCAACATCGAGTATCAGGGTAAGAACTACATTGCCAGGGTCCAATCCGTTATCGAAGGAAGGCGGATTCTCGCTATCAATGTTGATAGCATAAGCTACTTTTTTAATGGCAGGGTTGATAAAGCCAGGATAGAAGCAAGACCCCCGCGTCCCACTAACACTGATGCCCAAGACAAATCGCAGTTTAACTTTTAAATATATCATAGTGGAGAAGATATGAACACTAATAACGTTTCAAACAAGTGGCTATGCCTTCTGCTGACTTTGGTGCTGATGCTCTGTGCGACCCTATTGGTTGCTCAGGATGCCCTCAGAACTAATTTACAGAAGAAGATTGATTTCAGCGTTACTGATATTAAGCTGGAAACCATATTGAAACAGCTTTCTCAAGCCAGTGGCATTGCCTTTGAGATCTCGCGTGACTTGCTCGAGATCAATGATAAGCGGATCAACAAGCCAATATCGGTCACTCACAAAGGTCAAACAACGGAATTGATCCTCAATGACATTGTGCGCCAGGCAGAGCTATCTTACCGGACTGTCGGAGACAAGATCATCGTGGAGGACAGATTGCGCACCAAGGTCACCTTCAGTGCCGATGATGCCACCCTCTCCTCCGTCCTCAATGCCCTGGCAAAACTGAGCAATACCAATATCGTTCTCGCGGTGGAACAGACCTCCGATCGTGATAAGCGAGACGAAAAGCGCGTGACGATCAGCATTGCCGACCTTCCGATCGAGAGTGCCGTCTCTCTCGTAGCGCGGTCGGTTGGCTTATCCTACCGTGTCGTGGGTAACAATACATTCCTGGTGGGCGACCGGGCAAAGATCACCGCTGAATCAGGCGAACGCACCTATATGATCTATTTGAATAACGTGGATGCCAACAAGATCAGCAAAGCCCTTGAGGGAACTGCGGGCAAGATCGTACCGGTTCAGGGTCAAAATGCCCTGATGATTATGGCAAATCCCGAGACTTACAATCAGATCAAGGAACTTGTGACCTCGATCGATGTGGAACAAAAGCAGATCGAGATCCGGGTACGTTTGATCGAGATTCATCTTTCCGATACCAAGAAGTACGGGATCGACTGGTCTCGTCTCAATCACCTGACCACCATCCTTGCCGAGGATCCGGTCAACGATACCGGTGCCGGACTTCCGTACAACTATACCGACGCCACCGGTTACCTGCCTCACGGCAATCCCCTGGCATTTGAGAAACTGCCGGACCAACAGTACTTCCAGCGCATCAATGGCTTTAATGACATGGGACATTTCAGCCGCCAGTTAACCGCCTTCGATATTACTATTGACTGGCTGCTGGAAAACAATGCCGCCAAATTACTGACCGATACCCGGGTGACTGCCCTGAACGGTGAGGAAGCCGAGATCCACATTGGTGAAGTCGTTCCATTTGTCGTTTCAGATAACGAAAAACAGATACAGGTCGAGCGTGAACAGGTAGGTATCATTCTCAAGGTCGTGCCCACGGTAAATCAGTTTGGCCAGATCACTGCCAGGATCGCCCCCGAAGTCAGCTCCGTGACCGAACTTGTCGGTGGCTTTGTTCCCCGTACGAAAGTTCGCCGGGTATCGACTACGGTCACCGTTCCTAATGAACAGAAGATTATAGTTGGCGGATTGCTGAACAGTTCCGTAACCCAAAAAACTACCAAGCTTCCCTTCCTGGGCGATCTGCCGTTCATCGGCAAGCTCTTCCAGCATAGATACGAATTTGTTGAAAACACTGATCTGATCATGGAGATCACGCCCCGCATCGTATCCGTAAACACCGAGTATCCTGAACCGAAAGTTGATGAACGTTTGACTCGTACTCTCATTGAATATGAGGAGGAGGAATAAATGAACAGGTTAAACAGAACCATACCCCTTTTGACCATTCTGATCATAATCCTGGTGGCTTTTGCTTCGTCTTGTGACCGACGCAATCCTCCACCCGTGGTCCCTGATATCGTGCCACCGCCCCCACCATCCGAACTCAGGATTATTACCAAGATCATGGCATCTCCTGATACGATCTATGCCGATAATAATATCACTTATTCCAATGTAAGTGTCACCATCAAAGATGGCGACGGGTATCCGGTTCTGGGACAGGTCGTGCAATTCAAATCAAGTATCGGAAAGATACTCACCAACATAGCCACCGACAGCACCGGTGTCGCCAAGACCACCTTCTGGGATGACGGCGATCAGGGAATTGCTCAGATCCAAGCTCTGGTCAAAAACCTGCACCCCACCATCGCCGATTCAGTGATTTCCATGGATACCGAAACTATCAATGTCACCATTATTGATCAGCCGGCAATTCCGGCGGACGGGATTACACTGGAGATGCCTTCCATTCTTAATCCGCAACCCCTGATGGTCATGCAGGCGATCACCGTACGCGCCCGGGCAAAGAATGTTCTGGGGGATGATGTCCCGGATAACACCCTGATTGCTTTTAGCGCTACCCGTGGTTATTTCGCCGACGCCGAGGGTAACCCCCTGGGGGATTCGATCATGGTCAAAACCGTCAATGGCAGAGCAACGACCACATACAATGCCGGACCTATGGCAGGAAACGGTGTCATAACTGCAAGGTTGAGTGGCTCAGCAAGTTCCAGGGATGTTTTGATCTCTCCCGGAAGACCGTCCAACCTGATGATCCGCTCCTTTGTTTACAACGTGACGACCAATCAGGAAGTGGAAGCGGACACCAGCTCAGTTGCCAGTCCCAATCAGATCTTTATCAGAGCTGAATTGAAGGACTTATACAACAACGTTTGTCCGACCAAACCGGTGAAATTTACCACAGATCTCGGTACCTTCAGCAATACGACCCAACAGCAGACGGTCAGTACCAGTAGCGAAGGTATAGCTCAGGTCAGATTCACGCCTGGTTTGCAAGCCGGCGCTGCCACGATCACCGCTTTTGCCAATGGCGATACGCTGTCCGACCAATTGATCTTCAACATCTCCTCGGACGATGTGCATTCGATCAGTTTCACCGAATCTGGCCAGATCAGCCTGGATGTGGCAAACACCGGTGGAACCCAATCTGCCATACTAAGGGTCAAATTGCGTGACATCAACGGCAATCTGGTCGATACTCCCAAACAGGTCTTTTTCAAGATCGTCAATACCAATCCTCCCTCAGGAGCCAATCTAAATAACTTCCCCGTCGCTCAGGAGGTGCAGGTCACATCCAGTGGTGGTGAAGCCTCGGTCTCGGTCAATAGCGGCACCGCTTCCGGCTATCTCAATATCCGCGCCCGGGTGGTCAATAATGCCGGAGTCAATGTCCAGGCGATCAAGACCAATATCGTGATCCGATCCGGTCCGGCGCACACTGTCACACCTTTTATCAGTCAATTTGATACCGGTGTCAATGTCGGTGGTGGATTGTGGCGGGTCATCGCCGGAGCTGTTATCCGTGATATTCACAACAACCCCGTCAATTATGGCACCGGCGTTTGGCTGAGCATCCCGTTCAATCCTTATGGCTGTCAGATCGAAGGTGGTGCCTACACCGGTAATACCAGTGCCAATGGTGACTCACTGGAAGGCGTGGCATATACCACCCTTACTTATCCGGGGATCTATACCCATGAGTTTGTCACCATCGCCGCAACCACTGGACTGCCCAACGGACAGGACCTGACCGGACAATCGACTGTCATGTTACCATTGAATCAGCCCAGTTTGGAAGTCGCTGTGGTACCAGCACACCTGGATTTTGGTGAAACCGCTCCCTCCTGGAAGGAAGCGCTGATCATCTGCACCGTGATTGATGCTCAGGGAAATCAGATTCGTAAAGCTGAGGTCATTCTCACCAGTAACCGCGGACAATTTCTCTATAATAACAATTTGTGGTATATTGATGAATTGGGCAACATCGCCTATTGGAACCCCACCGCTACGCCTTATAGGATCATTACAAATTACGAGGGTGTAGCCAACGGCACCATCCGGTGTTTCCTCTACGAGATGCCCCTCCCAGACCCGCAAACCAACACTCCTGGTCAGACCGTGGTCAATATCCTGGCACGGATCATGGGTACCAACATAAACAATAACACCACACTTGAACTACTCAGATATCCGGGTGCCCCTCCTGGATAATAATCATCATACCATCCGGCGTAAGGCGTCCTGCCTTACGCCGGATCTTAAAGATTAGGAGCAATATCGCACTTCATCAGCCCATCCTATTGATTTTAGTAATTAAGTGAATGAGGAAAACCGAATGAGTTTCAATGCACAATTCGCCCGCTTGGGCGAGGTCATGGTACACGAAAAGTTCATCACCGAGGATCAGCTCAAGGAGGCTCTGATCAAACAATCCAATTTCGGATTGAAGCTGGGGGAGACGCTCCTGAAGCTGGGCTATCTTACTGAAAAGGAGCTGCTCCGGGCTTTGCATATGCAATTGGGTTATGAGATCGTCAAGGACGCTGAATTGATGGATCTCGATATCAGAACCGTGGCTATGATCCCCGAGCCCTTTGCCAATGAGAACCGCGTGATCGTTCTGCGTGAGGATGGCGACGGCATCATCGTAGCCATGGCGGATCCGGAAAACCTGAATGTCCTGGACAACCTCAAGAAACTGCTCGGAAAACGCATTAAACCGATGCTGATCACCGATACCGCCTTGCATGATACCATCGAAAAGTACTACAAAAGCATCCGGACTACCTCTCAGGTCGAAGATGCCGTGGGTGGCTTCGATTTTGTGGCAGTGGATGAGGACGAGAACGAGATCACGATCTCTGCTGCTTCTTCCCAGGCGGATGCGCCCATCGTCAAGCTGGTCAATCTGATCATCAATGAAGCCATCAAAGCCGGTGCCACCGATATTCATATTGAGCCATTGACCAAGCATTCACGGATCCGATACCGCGTGGACGGTGCCTTGCGTGAAGTGATGAATCCGCCGATCGGCATGCATCCCGGGGTCATATCCCTGATCAAGGTCATGTCCAAGCTCAATATCGCCGAACGCCGCTTGCCCCAGGATGGTCACATTTCCCTGAAAACCTCCCTCAAGAGCGTTGACGTCCGTGTTTCGATCACACCTACCGTCCTCGGCGAGAAGGTCGTGATGCGTCTTTTGGACAAAGGGGAATTCGGCTTCCGGCTGACCACACTCGGCTTTGAAGACGAGGATATGGCGATCTTTAGCAAGATCATTCGCCGTCCCTATGGCATCATCATCGTTTCCGGTCCCACCGGCAGCGGTAAATCCACCACCCTCCACGCTGCTCTCAAAGAGATTCAAAACATCGAAAGCAATATCATCACCGTCGAAGACCCGGTGGAATACCGCCTGGAAGGTATCACCCAGATCGAGACCAAGGAGCAGATCGGACTCACCTTCGGCAGCGCCTTGCGTTCCGTTCTCCGCCAGGACCCCGATATCGTGTTGATCGGTGAGATCCGCGACGAGGAGACCGCCGATATTGCCATCAAATTCTCCCTCACCGGTCACCTGGTCTTTTCCACCCTGCATGCCAATGATGCACCCTCTACGATCACCCGTCTGATCGATATCGGGATCAAACCCTATCTGGTCGGTTCTTCTCTCTCTTTGGTGATGGCTCAACGCCTTTTACGCAAGATATGTCCCTATTGCATCATCGACCACAAACCCACTCCCGGGGAGATCGACGATTGTGGATTGACGGAGGAACAAGCCGCCCGGATCAATTTCAAGATCGGCGCCGGTTGTGTGCATTGCGACAATACCGGATTTGCCGGCAGAACGGGTATATTTGAACTGTTGATCGTGGATCCCGAGATCCGCCGGCTGATTTATGAAGGCGGCAATCAGGACCTTATCCGTGAATCCGCTTTACACAGCGGGATGCGCACTCTCCACGACGCCGCCATGGCAAAAATGAAACGTGGCGTCACTTCTATCCGTGAAGTGATCAAGATGACCGTGGTCGAATAAACTAATTATTAGAAGGATCGGACTATGCCCACTTTCTCTTATATCGTAAAAGACATCAAAGGTGCCCGCGTCGAAGGTGTCATCAAAGCTGATACCCTTGATATGGCGATCGATAAACTCGCCAAGGAAGGGAGCACGATCATCTCGGTCAAAGCCGCCTCCGAAGGCGCTTTCAAAGGCAAGCTCTCCTTGTTTGACAAATTTATGCTTGCCATCTACAAGATCAGAACCGGCGTTTCCCTCAAGACCCTCGTCTTTTTTACCCGGCAGCTCTCCACCATGTTCTCCGCCGGTCTGACGATCGAAAAGTCGATCAGCGACCTGGAAAAGGAAGAAAAACACAAGAAATTCGCCAAGGTACTCAGGAAATTGTCCGACGACATCAAAAAGGGCTATTCCCTCTCCGAGGCGATGGAACAGCACCCCGGTGTGTTCAATCCCCTTTATATCGCCCTGGTCAAAGCCGGTGAGGTCTCCGGAACGCTGCATACGGTGCTGGATGAGCTCTCCGATTATCTGGAAAAGATTGAGGACACCCGCCGTAAAGTGCTCTCCGCCATGGCATATCCCGTGTTTATCATGGTCTTCCTGATCTTCGTCGTCTGGGGTATCTTCTATTGGATCATTCCCCAGTTTACCGAGGTTTACAGCAATTTCAACGCCGATCTTCCCGCTCCCACCCTTGCCGCCATCGCCGTGAGCAAATTCATTACCGGCAATCTGATCCTCTCGGTGCTGATCTTCCTGCTGAGTTTGTTCTTGCTCTTCCTCCTGTATCTGACCGACCGCGGCAGATTCATCATGGATCATATCAAGCTCCGGATACCGGTGATCGGACAGGTGATCAAGAATTCGATCATGAGCAAATTCTCCCGCACCTTTTCCATCCTCATGGCTGCCGGGGTGCCGATCATGGATACCATGGAACTTACCGAGAATGTGGTGCAGAATGCCGTCGTGGAAGGCGCCGTCCGCCGTGCCCGCGTAATGGTCAAGGAGGGCTATGGCGTTGCCAATTCCTTCCGCCGTACCCGGATCTTTCCCTCCACTCTCCTGCAGATGATCTCCACCGGTGAGGAGACCGGCGATATGGACAAACTGCTCGGTAAAGCCGCTGAATTCTATGAAAAACAGGTCGATGCCGTGATCGAACGCCTTACCTCGCTGATCGAACCACTCCTCATCATCCTCATGGCCGGCATCGTCGGCACGATCATCGTCGTTATCTACCTTCCCATCTTCGATCTCGGCGAAGCTATCAGCCAGGGACTCAAGTAGGAACTCTCTATCCCGCATAAATCTCACAAACGACCGTCAGCCCGACGGTCGTTTGATTTTCACAGGGAAAAGACCATCTGAGAACACTGAATAGATGTAGGTTGGAATCAAAGCGCTGAAAAAGGCAGATGTTTTGTTGGAGATCCGCACCGTCATACCAGCGCAGGCTGGTATCCAGTTCTTTTCTAATACATATTCCATCAATCAGATAACCAAGGACCTGGATTCCAGCCTACGCTGGAAAGACGTGCACTTTCTAAATACATCGAACAGTTCTTTAACTTCGAAGCTGTGATGTGATCTTGTGCAACGGTCTCTCGGATCACATCTCCGCCCGATAATCCTCATAGCCCTTTACCTTTGGTAAAAGTCCCGCCTCGACCGCCCGGGCAATGGTCAGACAGGGCAAGTCCGGCAGATCAGCGCGATCGATCTCTGCCAGATCCACCTTATAGATCCGGTGCATCGCCCACATCAGTTTGCTGTAAAGATAATTCCAAGTCACGATCTGCTTGTCACGGTTGACCGATAGCCCATTGTATTTGACCAAATAGCTCCGGATATCCTCAATGTAAGCCGCGGCAGGCTTTAGCCCAAAGATCCGTTTCTGGATCTCCGCAAACCGCTGGTTCTGTAGTGTTTCTTTGACGATGGGCGCTCTCCGGATGAGGTATTTGCCATACTTCGGACTGAAATAGATCACACTGTCGTCCGCCTTGCCCGTGTAACCCATCAACAGGTTCTTGAATCTTACCTGCATCTTCTTCTCCTTCCGGGAGACCGCTTTATCCGCCGGCGGATCCGCTATAGAATATCCTATGTCCTGCCATACAAAACCGGATCACCAATTTGATCAACCCATCGGCTCAGGCATTTTGAATCCATCCGCGGATTTATCTCCCTACCCCTTATAGGTGGACAAATCGCCAAACTGTGGACAAAATGCCCATCAGCCCTCTTCAGATCACACTTCTCCGAATCTATGACTTTGATTTCAAGTCACCTTCGCCTCGAGATCGCCTCGAAACTCGAAGCCATCTCGAAGCGATGGTGAGGTAAAAGCGACTTAGTTGATAATATGCTATTGTACTGAGTATGCAGAATAGAGAGTATAACATACAATTTGTGTCGTATATCTCTATAGTACAAATGAGATAACTCCAATTACCTGCCAGGCGGGGATGCCATCACCGTTTTTGAAGCTTACCACATGGCATTGGGCGTGGGGGTATGCCGTTTGGAAGGCGGTAAATGAGCTGGTCCGGGCTTGCGAGTATTTGGTTTCGATCGAGGTCAGAGAGCCGGTGCCTTCGATGATAAAGTCAATCTCCTGGCGGTTACGGGTCTGCCAGTAGCGGAGTTTTTGTCCTTGTTTCCTATAGTGGAAGAGCATATTGTGGATGGCGTTTTCGAGCAGTTCGCCGCGGTCGGATCGGCGGTCCAGAGAATTCAGATCATTGATCATGATGTTGCGGATGCCGGTATCAACGAAGTATAGTTTGGTCATTTTCCTTAGTTCGGTGCTCAGATTGCGGTGATAGGGTTTCAGGCGTTTGATCACATAACACTCTTCAAGGATATCGAGATATGATCTGGTGGTCTGATTGTGCAATCCGACCTCATTGGACAGGTTATTGATATTCAGTTCTTTACCAATATTGATGCAGAGGTATTGCACCAGATGATTCAATTTTTGGGGCTTTTCGATCCGGAAGAGGTCGCGATTGTCCTTGAGGATGCAGGAGCCGGCGATGTCCATGAGGATATCCCATTTTTCTGCTTTGGTGCGGGCTTTTACAACCTTGGGATATGCGCCGAAGATGATGAATTCCTCGAAGTAGCGATCCAAAGCACTCCGATAGCTATCAGGAATGCTCTGGGGGCTCTCGGAGATGGCATGAGCTAAGCGGTCTTCACCTTTGAAGATCAGGAATTCGGCAAAATTCAGAGGATAAAGTTCATAGACCGCTTTCCGGCCTACCAGAGAGTCGCGGAAATGATACTTGATCACAGCCGAGGAATTACCGGTCATGATGAGCTTGTAATCATTGGCATGATGATCGACCATGAGCTTGACTGCACTGTATAAATGAAATGGGAAAGTAGGCGTAAATCTCGGGTAGGAGCGAAACAATCATAGGCACATGATGGGATGATGTTTATACAGAATGAAAAGGTAACATCCGCATGCGACCACAATGAAAACCCCGGTAGGGGCGGCACAATCATAGGCAGGGTGTGTAGTGAAGCGGAACCCCTGCAATTGAATGGGCGAAAAACCGATAAGCCCCGGTAGGGGCGGCACAATCATAGGCAGGGTGTATAGCGGAGCGGAACCCCTGCAAATGAATAGGCGAAAATCTTATAAGCCCCGGTAGGGGCGGCACAATCATAGGCAGGGTGTGTAGTGAAGCGGAACCCCTGCAATTGAATAGGCGAGAAACCGATAAGCCCCGGTAGGGGCGAAACAATCATAGGCAGGGTGTGTAGCGGAGCGGAACCCCTGCAATTGAATAGGCGAAAATCTTATAAGCCCCGGTAGGGGCGGAACAATCATAGGCAGGGTGTGTAGCGAAGTGGAACCCCTGCAATTGAATAGGTGAGAATCCTATAAGCCCCGGTAGGGGCGGCACAATCATAGGCAGGATGTGTAGCGGAGCGGAACCCCTGCAAATGAATAGGCGAAAAACCGATAAGCCCCGGTAGGGGCGAAACAATCATAGGCAGGGTGTGTAGCGGAGCGGAACCCCTGCAATTGAATAGGCGAGAAACCGATAAGCCCCGGTAGGGGCGGAACAATCATAGGCAGGGTGTGTAGCGGAGCGGAACCCCTGCAATTGAATAGGCGAAAAACCGATAAGCCCCGGTAGGGGCGACACAATCATAGGCAGGGTGTGTAGTGAAGCGGAACCCCTGCAATTGAATAGGCGAAAATCTTATAAGCCCCGGTAGGGGCGACACAATCATAGGCAGGGTGTATAGCGAAGCGGAACCCCTGCAATTGAATGGGTGAGAAACCGATAAGCCCCGGTAGGGGCGGCACAATCATAGGCAGGATGTGTAGCGGAGCGGAACCCCTGCAATTGAATAGGCGAAAATCTTATAAGCCCCGGTAGGGGCGGAACAATCATAGGCAGGGTGTGTAGCGAAGTGGAACCCCTGCAATTGAATAGGTGAGAATCCTATAAGCCCCGGTAGGGGCGGAACAATAACATCACGCATTGTGTCACCCCTGGCGGGGCTTTGTTTTGTGTCACCCCTGGCGGGGCTGAAAAGGATCATGGATTTACCAGGTGCAGGGGTTCCGCTCCGCTACACGCCCTGCCTAAAAAGGTGTCGCCCCTGGCGGGGCTTTGTTTTGTGTCGCCCCTGGCGGGGCTTTGTTTTGTGTCGCCCCTGGCGGGGCTTTGTTTTGTGTCACCCCTGCCGGGGCTATATTGGATGATGGATTTACCAGGTGCAGGGGTTCCGCTCCGCTCCACACCCTGCCTAAGAAGGTGTCGCCCCTGGCGGAGCTTTGTTTTGTGTCGCCCCTGGCGGGGCTTTGTTTTGTGTCACTCCTGCCGGGGTTTGGTATGGGTCGCTAACCCTCATTATTGTTATGTTATCAATTTTAGAGCCGGTATGTGACTTGATCGGCGATGCGTTATGGGGTATCTGAATCATCATGTCCAAATGACTGATTATCGACAATCTCTTCAATGCCTGACCAATAGAGGGATTGACGGCATTTTGTCTACACTTGGGAAAATTGTCTACCTATAAGGGATGAAGCGGTGATCCGGGAGTTGCATCCCGGGCGGGGCTATAGATCTTTTATGAAGCGTATAGTGTGAAAATTAGTGTATGAAAAGGAAAGCCGGTATCCGTTCCAGCCGATAGATCCATAGGTTATGAACAGGGATATCCAGGGGTTATGAACAGGGAAATGTCCATTACGGACTGGTATCCTGATACTCCTCGATCTTGCGGAAATGCCAGCGCAGGAAGAAACGGCTGACGAGCAGCACAATGCCAAAGAGCGTCATGGAAAGCAGGATAATGACCAGGATAACGGCAAAGACGTGGTCGGTGCGATAGGACTTCGTAGCGCGGGTCATATATATGCCCAAGCCACCTTCACCGCCGAGCCATTCACCGATCACGGCGCCCATCACGCTATAGGTGGCGGAAAGCTTTAAGCCGGTAAAAAAAGCGGGCACGGCAGCAGGTATCTTCAGATGCCGGAAGATCTTCCACTTGCCGGCGCCCATGGATCGCAGCAGGCGGATGTGTTCGACGGAGACCTGTCCCAGTCCGTCAAAGAGATTGAGGGCGATGGGAAAGACGCAGATCAGGACGACGGTGAAGATCTTGGATTGGATGCCATAACCGAACCAGACGATGAGCAGCGGTGCCAGAGCGATGATCGGGATGGTCTGTGAGATCACCAGATACGGATAGAGCATCCGCCTGATCCAGACTGAAAGATCCATCAGAAGTGCGATCAGTACGCCCATACAGATGCTGATGCCCAGTCCGGTCAGAGTCGCATATAAAGTGATGCGGGCATGTGACCAAATGAGGTCGCCATGATCGACAAAGACGCGGAGTACCGCTATCGGAGAAGGAATGATCCAGAATGCGACATGCTGGGAGGAAGCGAGGAACTGCCAGAGCGAGATCAGGACAGCGAAAAAAGCCAGGGGCAGAAGGATGGGGGAGAGGCGCCGGAACATCATTCTCCGATCAATCTGATCTCGGTCTCCAGTTGCACGCCAAAGCGTTCCCAGACGGTCTTTTGGGCGTATTCAATGAGGGCAAGGACGTCGGCGGCGGTGGCATCTCCGGTATTGACGATGAAGCCACAATGCTTACTGCTGATCATGGCACCGCCGATCCGATAGCCACGTAATTCGCAGTCGTCGATCAGTTTACCGGTGAAGTGTCCGACGGGACGTTTGAACACGCTGCCGGCGCTGGGCAGATCGAGGGGTTGTTTGCTGCTGCGCTGGCAGCTGTAGTCATCCATCCGGGCTTTGATCTCATCATGGGGAGCGGGTTTGAGCCGGAAGGTGCTGGCGATATGGATCAAATCGCGCTCCAGTAAACTGCTTTTACGGTAGGCAAATTGGTGGGCGGGCTGATCAAGCGTGATCAGGCAATGGTCATAATCAGAGAACTGATCGGTGGAGAGCAGAGCGGGATCAAAACACAAGGACGATTCCAGGACGTCGGCGATCTCGCCACCATAAGCACCGGCATTCATAAAGACCGCTCCACCAACCGTTCCGGGGATTCCGCAGGCAAATTCCAGTCCGCCAAGTCCGGCAGCCAGGGCGTGGTCGCAGAGTTCGGAAAGTAGCACTCCGCAATCACTGGTGATCCTGTCGCGATCGATGTTTACATTGGTGAACGCTTTGGTAGAGATGACCAATCCGCGGATGCCGGTATCGGAGACCAAAAGGTTGGTGCCATTGCCGATGACCAGACAAGGGATGCTTTCACGCCGGGCAAATTCGAGTAGGATATACAATTGCTG